>Ga0182021_10001695_pt1 | contig 25502 bp, 19 predicted proteins | sample 612E3MmetaG_FD_120493 | JGI IMG/M metagenome (GOLD analysis project Ga0182021, IMG submission 120493) | Permafrost microbial communities from Stordalen Mire, Sweden - 612E3M metaG (Illumina Assembly) | ecosystem: Environmental > Terrestrial > Soil > Wetlands > Permafrost | place: Sweden... | reverse complement strand
CGGAGGAAAAGCCGGACCGGGGAACTATCTTAGCCTGGCCAGTGCACTGGGTGCTGATGAAGTATTTTCAAAACCATTTTCCATCCATGATCTGCTGAAAAAAATTGATGAATTACTAAATTTAGAACAACCAGATTAGTTCTTTGTTATAATAATAAAATTTATTATCATGTTAAATAAAAAAGTAGAAAATATTTGTAACAGACAGGTTGAGAGGGAAGGATATTCTTCAAATCTTTACCTGGCTATGGCATCCTGGGCCGAAAACCAGGGAATGGCCGGAATAGCCTTATGGCTTTACGCTCAGGCTGATGAGGAGAAACTTCATATGCTAAAATTCATCAAATACATTAATGAAAGAGGAGGGAAAGCAATAATTCCTGCGTTTAAAAAACCAATTTCAGAATTTAAAAGCGCCGAAGATGTTTTTACACAGGTACTTAAACACGAAGAATTTGTCACAGCCAGCATAAATGAAATAGTGCAGGTTACTCTTGAAGTGAAAGATTATACTTCTCATAACTTTCTGCAATGGTTCGTAAATGAACAGATTCAGGAAGAGGCTTCTGCGCGTACCATTATTGATAAACTGCGTCTGGTTGGGAAAAACAATATGTACATATTCGACAGGGATATTCTTGGCTTAAGAGCTGCTTCAGCTAATGCTAATACCAATCAGACATTATAAGGGAATATAACAGGGAACTTTTTATTATGTACATGTTCCATCGAATTTAATCTGACCCCGCACATATGGCGGGGTTTTTGCTATTTAAGAACAGTAATGGAAATTATTTTGATAAAATAACCTATTTTTGACGGATATTTGAAAATTGAAAAATTCTTAGAAATGAGCGTTATAAATAAGGTACTTGGACTCTTCCTGGGCAATAAGAATGAGAGGGATATGAAGGAAATAGATCCCCATGTAAAACTGATTCGAACTGAATTTGAGAAGCTCGGAGGACTGACAAATGATGAACTTCGGAACAAAACGGCAGAGCTTAAAAACAAAATTCTATCAGGAATTGCGAAAGATGAAGAAGAAATAAGAAAACTTAGAGAAAAAGCAGAACAAGAAGAAGATGTCTATATTAAAGAGGAAATTTATAACAATATAGATAAGCTCGAAAAGAAAATTGAGGAAAAGCTTGAAGGAATTCTGGATGAAAATCTGCCTGAAGCTTTTGCAATTGTTAAAGAAACAGCAAAACGATTCAAAGAAAATAACATTATTGAAGTCACAGCGAAGCAATATGACAAGGATCTGGCAGCTACTCGTCCAAGTATAACCATAAAAGGAGAAAAAGCTCAGTGGAGCAATAAATGGATGGCAGGCGGTAATGAGATCACCTGGGATATGATTCATTATGATGTTCAGCTTTTTGGAGGAGTTGCTCTTCACAAAGGGAAAATTGCCGAAATGGCTACCGGAGAGGGAAAAACTGTTGTTGCCACACTTCCGGTTTTTCTTAATGCACTTGCAGGGAGAGGTGTTCATATCGTAACGGTTAACGACTATCTCTCAAAACGTGATTCAGAATGGATGGGTCCGATATATGAGTTTCATGGTCTTACGGTTGATTGCATTGACAAACACCAGCCTAATTCAGTGGAGCGCCGCAAAGCCTATAATGCTGACATAACCTTTGGTACAAATAATGAGTTTGGATTCGACTACCTGAGAGATAATATGGCAGTCAATCCTGAAGATCTCGTTCAGAGAAAACATCATTACGCAATTGTGGATGAGGTTGATTCGGTGCTGATCGATGATGCACGAACACCACTAATTATCTCAGGGCCTACAGCTCAGGCCGATAATCAGCAGTTTGACGAACTTAAACCAAAAGTTGAACGTCTTGTCAGTGCACAAAAAAAATTAGTTACTCAGATACTTGCGGACGCAAAGAAGCTGACATCTGAAAATAAAAACGAAGAGGGAGGGCTTCTCCTTCTCCGGGCATTTAAAGGTCTTCCAAAGAATAGTGCTCTGATAAAGTTTTTAAGCGAGGAGGGAAATAAATCTCTTTTGCTTAAAACAGAGAACTTCTATATGCAGAATAATAGTAAAGATATGCATAAAGCTACCGATGAGCTGTTCTTTGTTATTGAAGAAAAGGACAATACAATTGAACTTACTGAAAAAGGTATTGACCTGATATCTACTTCTGTGGAAGATGTAAGTTTTTTCATTCTTCCCGATGTTGGATCAAAAATAGCCGAAATTGAAAAATCAAATCTCGACGAAAGGGGCAGGTTAATGGCGAAGGATGAACTGCTTCAGGATTATTCAGTTAAGTCTGAAAGAGTTCATACTATGACACAGCTTCTGAAAGCATATACTCTTTTTGAGAGAGATGATGAATATGTGGTGATGGATAATAAAGTAAAAATTGTTGATGAGCAGACAGGTCGTATTCTTGAAGGACGCCGTTATTCTGATGGTTTGCATCAGGCTATTGAAGCCAAGGAGAATGTAAAAGTCGAAGCTGCAACTCAGACTTATGCAACGATAACTCTTCAGAACTATTTCAGAATGTATCACAAGCTTGCCGGTATGACCGGTACAGCTGAAACAGAGGCCGGAGAATTGTGGAACATCTATAAGCTCGATGTTGTCGTTATCCCAACTAATGAACCTTGTGTCAGAAAAGACAGGGAAGATATTGTTTATAAAACCAAAAGAGAAAAGTATAATGCCGTAATCGATGAGATAGCTCTGATGAATAAACAGGGAAGACCTGTTCTTGTGGGTACAACTTCCGTTGAGATATCTGAATTATTAAGCAGGATGCTCAAAATGAAGGGATTAAAACATAATGTCCTGAACGCAAAACTTCATCAGCGCGAAGCTGAAATTGTTGCAGAAGCCGGGAAACCCGGTACAATTACAATTGCTACAAACATGGCTGGTCGTGGAACGGATATAAAACTTACTCCGGAAGTTGTAGAGGCCGGTGGTCTTGCCATTATAGGCACAGAACGTCATGAATCCAGGAGGGTCGACAGACAGCTTCGTGGACGTGCCGGAAGACAGGGAGACCCGGGTTCATCACAATTCTTTGTATCACTCGAGGATGAGCTGATGAGACTGTTCGGATCTGAAAGGATTGCTGGAATCATGGATAAGCTGGGACTGAAAGAAGCTGAAATGATTCAGCATTCTATGATCACAAAGTCTATCGAAAGAGCTCAGAAGAAAGTTGAGGAGAATAACTTCGGCATCAGAAAGAGACTTCTTGAATATGACGATGTTATGAATTCACAGAGAGAGGTTATTTATAAGAAAAGAAAACATGCTTTACTTGGCGAACGACTAAGCGTCGATGTTGCCAATATGATGTACGATGTGACAGAAACATTGGTAGATGTATATCATAAAGAGGCTGATTACGAAGGTTTTGATTTCGATCTTATACGCTCATTTTCAATGGATTCACCTGTGCCGAAACAGGATTTTGTGAAATCTGCCTCTGGTGAGATCGTCGAAAAGGTCTATAAAAAGGTACTTGAAGCATACAAAAGGAAAGAGGAAGCTATTTCAAAACAAGCATACCCTGTTCTGAAGGATGTTTACGAAAGAATGTCTCATGTTTATGAAAATGTTGTCGTTCCGATCTCAGATGGTATAAAAGTTTTTCAGGTAATCACCAACCTAAAGGCAACAGCAGAATCAGAAGGCAAAGAGCTGGCCAGAGCCTACGAAAAAACTGTCGTACTTGCTACAATAGATGATGCATGGAAAGAGCATCTGAGAGAGATGGACGAACTTAAGCAGTCAGTTCAGAATGCAACCTATGAACAGAAAGACCCTTTGCTTATCTATAAATTTGAATCATTCGAGTTGTTCAGAACGATGTTAAATCAGGTAAATAAGGATGTTGTAAGTACTCTTATGAAGGGGCACATCCCTTCACAGGACCCGGAGCAGGTGAAGGAAGCGGAGCGCAGACGTCAGGTTGACATGAGTAATTACAGGGCATCTAAAAGCGACTTTTCACAGTATAGCAGTACCGGTGGAGGCGATCCTGACAGGCGACAAAGAACCGAACCTGTAAGGGTGGAAAAGAAGGTAGGAAGAAATGACCCATGTCCCTGCGGAAGCGGAAAAAAATATAAACAATGTCATGGTCTGCAGCAAACAGGTGCTCCAGTTCCGCACCAATGAATGTAGCAGCTATTTTAGCTCATCAATAGCTTTCTGTATCCTCGAATAAATGGGTTTGTTTACTGCAACCAGTGGCAGCCTGAGATTATTCTGACAAAGATTCATTATACTCAGCATTGCTTTTACTCCGGCAGGATTTCCATCGGTAAAAAGAAGCTCAGTCATTTCAAGAAAACGAAACTGAATTTCCCTCGCGGCTTTGAAGTTAAATTTCAGGGAATGATTTACCATTTCACTGCATTCTGCGGGGAAAGCATTTCCCAAAACAGATATTACGCCCGCTCCACCAAGTGCAATAATTGGTAGAGTGTCCATATCATTACCTGAAATAACACTAAAGTTTTCAGGTTTTCCTTTTATAATTTTCATGATTTGTTCCATATCTCCGGAAGCCTCCTTGATAGCAACAATATTTTCACAATCGTGCGCCAGCTGAATACAGGTATCCGCTGCAATATTACTACATGTTCTTCCCGGAACATTATACAATATTACAGGAACAGGGCTTGAGGTCGCAATTGCTTTAAAATGCTGAAACAACCCTCGCTGATTTGGCTTATTGTAATATGGTGCTACTGAGAGAATTCCATCGACACCTGTCAGGTCTGTATTCCTGACCTGATTAATAACTTCCTGTGTATTATTTCCTCCAATACCAACAACCAGGGGGATTCTGCCATCAATAGCTTCCTTTATATAACAAACAACTGCCTTTTTTTCATCCTTTGAAAGAGTAACAGATTCTCCGGTTGTACCCAAAACAACAATATAGTTAATACCACCTTTTATTACATGGTTCACAACACGCCCCAGAGCAGAAAAATCGATGCTTGAATCATTTTTAAAAGGTGTGACAATTGCTACACCAGTACCTTTGAATTTTTTCATAGTAGTTAGTTTATTCTCCTTGTTTATTTGATCCGGTATTTATCATTTCAAGATAGTAGATTACCTGTGTCAGATAAGTGTTAATATCAGTAGATTGTTTAAATTCCATCATCAGGTCGTAACAGGAGCTCTCGGTACTGTTATCAAATATACCAACTTTAAGACCTGCTTCTGATAAACTGGAAATATATTTTAGAGGGAAAATATTGTAGAAATTAGTATCAATCAGTATATCAAAACGTGTATTTATAAAAGTATTTGCCTCTGTGGAAACGGGTCTGTAAGTAATATTAATATCATCCTTTTTGAGGCATGTAAAATATCTGATGGCTGTTAACTTGTCGGGGATATCTTTTCCCGGAAAATATCCAAGAATTGTAACATCTATATTTCTTTCTGCCATCTTCTGATGAAACTGCGAAAGCGTTACAAAATCATCAGGATTTTTGGCATCCCAAACAAGCCCAATAGATTTTGCACTATTGATATTACCTTTAAACCTCACCCTTTTCATCCTTGCCATCTTCTTTTGAAGAATGGTTTTTCCCCTGTTTAGCCTGATATTTTTAAACATTTCCATAATACAAACCTAACTGTTTTTTGTTAAAGTATGATAATCAGATTTATGATTCTTCACCAATTAGTTTAAGGAATTCTTCCTCATTCATTATATCAACTTCAAGGTCCAAAGCTCTTTCTTTTTTCGCCGGCCCCATGTTTTCTCCTGCAAGAATAAAAGAGGTATTAGCCGATATTGATGATGAGTTCTTACCTCCATTTTTTTCGATAATTTCTTTGTACTCATCCCGGGTATGTTTATTAAATACTCCAGAAATAACAATTATCCTTCCGTTAAGTTTATCGGATAAAGCTGAACCAGTTGTTCCTTCTGAAAACCTTATTCCGCGACTCTTTAATCGTCTGATTATTTCTTTGTTTTCCTCATCCTCAAAATACGCAATAATGCTTCCGGCGATTTTTGGACCGATTTCATTGACAGCAGTTAATTGTTCAGCATCAGCGGCTATCAATTCATCTATTGTCCTGAATTTTTTTGCAAGGGTTTTTGCCACTGTCTCTCCGACATGCCTGATTCCCAGAGCAAATAAGACAGTATGATAGGGTGCATTAAGAGAATCATTTACGCTTTTAATAATATTTGCGGCAGATTTTTCTCCAAGTCTTTCAAGCGGAACCAGATTTTCCTTCTTTAATTCATATAGATCAGCAATATTTGAGATCAACCCTTTGCTGAAGAGCAAATCAACTGTCTCTTCACCCAATCCGTCAATATCCATCGCTTTTCTGCTGACAAAATGTTCAATTCTTCCTTTAATCTGAGGAGGACAGTGCAGATAATTCGGGCAATAATGATTTGCTTCGCCTTCATTTTTTATGAGCAAAGTTCCACATTCGGGACAATAAGAAATAAAATTCACTTTGCTGCTTCCATTCGCCCTGTTTGTTAGATCCACTCCAACTATCTTTGGTATTATTTCACCTCCCTTTTCAATAAAAACTGTATCATTTATGTGAAGATCAAGTAAATTAATCTGATCTTCATTATGGAGTGAGGCTCTTTTTACAGTCGTTCCTGCAAGAAGCACAGGCTCAAGATTCGCTACAGGAGTAATATTGCCTGTTCTGCCAACCTGGAATGCAACTGACAGTAACCTTGTTGAAACACGTTCAGCTTTAAACTTAAAAGCTATAGCCCATCTTGGCGATTTGGCTGTGTAACCTAATTCACTCTGGAATGTAAGTGAATTAACCTTAATAACAACTCCATCAATATCGTAAGGTAGGTTTCTACGTGCTGTATCCCAATGGTTTATGAATTCCATAACCTCAACAATGTTCCTACAAAGCCTTATACTATCTGGTACTTTGAACCCCCACTCAAATGCAAGTTTCATGTTATCGAAATGATTGTCAAAGGGCAGATCTTCCCCTAATATAAAATAGAAAAAACAATCAAGTGACCGCGATGCCACAATTTTTGGATCAAGAAGCTTAAGTGTACCAGCTGCAGCGTTCCGCGGATTAGCAAATAGCTGAACCCCATCAGCAGCTCTTTCTTCATTCAGCCTGTCAAACACTGACCTGGTCAATATAATTTCACCGCGCACTACAAATTCCTCCGGAACTATATTTTTATCAATTCTGACAGGGATATCTCTAATGGTTTTAATATTAGGTGTAACATCATCACCTTTGATTCCATCGCCTCTTGTTACGGCCCTCTGTATGAGTCCATTATGATAGGTAATACTTATTGAGGCTCCGTCAAATTTCAGTTCACAAACATACTCAACCTCTGAATTAACAGCTTTTCTTACCCTGTTGTCAAATTCCCTGATCTCCTCTTCACTATATGTGTTGCCCAAAGAAAGCATCGGATATTTATGCTCATATTGAACAAATTCTTTCGTGACATCGCTTCCAATTCTTCGTGTAGGAGAGTCTTCTGTTATCAGTCCAGGGAATTTTTTTTCAAGAGTTTCGAGTTCATTGATAAGCAAGTCATATTCAAAATCCGAAATTTCAGGCTGATTGAGCACATAATATCTGTGATTATGATCATTGATCTCAGTACGGAGTTTTTCGATTCTCTCCCTGGCTTCAGACTGCTTCATTCGTGGCGGTTATAGTCAGAATATTTCTAATTTCTAATTTCTAATTCCATACGCCATCTACTTTTTTTCCACAGGAGGGGCATTTACCATCAGAAATATTATTGAATAAGATACGGTAACCTTCCCGCTTGAGAACGATTTTACCACATGAAGGGCATTTTGTATCGGCAGTCTCATTTCCGGGAACATTTCCGACATAAATATATTTCAGACCCTCACCTGAAGCTATTTCAGCTGCCTTCATCAGTAAATCTACAGGTGTAGGGGGAAGCTGATCGAGCTTATATAATGGATAGAACCGGCTGAAATGAAGAGGAGTATTTGCAAAGCCATTAGCTGCCAGCCATCCACACATTTTTTTTATCTCATCAAGATTGTCCGTCCATGAAGGTACAACCAGGTTAGTTATTTCCAGCCAGATGCCCATTTCTTTGAAAACCTTCAGCCCATTGAGAACCGGTTGAAGTTTTCCTCCCGAGAGTTTAAGATAGGTTGACTCATTGAAAGCTTTTAAATCAATATTGGCTGCGTCCAGAACAGTGCAGAGTTTCCTTAACGGCTCTTCGTAAATATAACCGTTAGATTTGAAAATATTCTTTATTCCTGCTTTCCTTGCCAGTGTTGCAGTTTCAAAGGTATACTCATAAAAGGTAATTGGTTCAGAATACGTATATGCAATTGAACTGCACTTACTTTTAATACATTCATCTACAGCCTGTTCCGGTTGGAGCTCATAATTCCTGGTTTTATCCGGACTAGTCTGGGAGATTGACCAGTTCTGACAATTGAGACAGACGAGGTTACACCCGGCCGTTGCAATTGAAAATGCTCTGGAACCTGGTAAAAAATGATACAATGGCTTCTTTTCAACCGGATCGATATTTACTGCACATGGGTTGCCAAAAGCCATAGTGTAAAGTTTAGATTTATATACTTTACGATTATTACATTTACTTATTTCACCCTCCTTTAATACACATTCATTTGGACATATTCTGCACATTATACCGCGTGCAGTCTCATCCTGGAAGAGAGCGACCTTTTTATAAATATCAGGGATATCATCAGAAGTGCCCGGCAAAGATACTCTGCTAGGAAGAAAAACCAATCCGGCTGAAAATGCAAAACATTTTTTCAGGAATTCCCGTTTGGCTTCATCGCAATTACTGATATTCATCTCGCCCGTTTTGAAAAACATTTCAAGATTAAAGCTACTACTTGTTGGTTACTGTTCCAAAAAGAAGTGCTGCAAAAATCAGTGTTGAAAGTAAAATAATAGTTATTCTTATTCCCAGGGCCGGAATTGCAAGACCTGATACAATTACAAAACCAAGTGCTGACCCTGCCAGATCCGCACTGTAAACCGATGAAGGATCTGAATATGTTCCTTTTCTTTTTGTCATTATGCAGAATAACTGACCGGTCAAAGCTGCTGGAATAAATATAAACAACAACAGCAGAGTTAAGGAAAACCATGAACTGTTCGCTCTAGCTAACATATTGAATATAAATCCTGTAGTGATATAAAAAGTGATCAGGGAAAGAGGAATAATCCTCATTAAAGCTGTTTCTGATCTTTTCAGATTAAGTCCGGATCCGACTGCAAGTCCGGTCATCAGTGAGGCAATGATCATCCCCGTAAGAAGATACATATAACCTATTGCCGTCTGGAGAACAAAAAGAATAATTATTTCAAAACCCGATAGAGCTGCAGCAGAAGAAAACATTATCAAATTTTTTCTTCTCACAGAAAACAGGGGTATAACGAAGATTAAAATCAGAAGAATAACTGATGGAACCTTTTCATTAAGGTTTTTGCTGAGATTGTATGATTGATAGTGAAAACATGCAACTGGAAAACCGAAGGTATTTTGTTTTACTCCGGGATCAATGACAGCGATCACGTCAGCCGATTTTTTCTCCATGAGATCGTCTGACAGATAATCTGAATTGACATAAATGTTTTTTATTCCCTTTATATCCGACAATGAACAAAACGAGGAAGATAATTCTGCATCTGATGAAACAAAATAGAGTTTATTTCCTACAACCGGCCGTATATTTCTGAATACTGCATGCAAACTGTTGTAAATAGAAGAGTATAATACCACTGATTCTTTGCTATAATAATTTTCCCCGCTACCCGGTGAGCAGATGAAAATTCCTTTGGAGCCGATTCTGTCTTTCACTTCACGAAAAAATTCAGTTGCATAGAACCTGTTAAGAAGAAGCGTGGAAGGCGGAGGCAGCAGAAGCATTACAACATCAAAGTTCTCTTTGGTATTTTTAATATAGCTGAAGGCGTCATTGTTTATTATAGTAAGGATTTTTAGAAGTGATTCGTCTCTTCTTAGTTCGGAGTTTATAAGGGCCGGATCTCTCTCAACATAAACAACCCTTTTAACTTTATATTTCAGTATTTCCTTCATTTGCGACATTATATCACCAGAAATTACCAGGACGTTTTCAGGGTTATTATGCTGAAGCATTGCATAATGAATATTTTCCTCACGCTCAATCTCATCGTTGGAATAAGATTGAAGTCGCTGGTTATAATAAATGTTTTTTTCACCTCCATAAACAGAAGTGGTAATGTTTCCATAAGGTGTATCCCTGGAATTCCTGACATTTATTCCATGAAGAAGTTGTTGCCTGAAAAATATATCGGGATTAAGTATCATTGTGATAATTGCCAGAAAAACCACCGCAACCCCCGTGATGATTTTTTCCTTTTTCCTTCTGTAATAAAATGATATCAGAACATAACCCAGATTCAGTATTATAATCAGCAGTAAGAGCTGGTATGTATTTAATAAACCATCGGTTAGAATGGAAACAACAATCCCAGCAATTATACCGCCAGTTGTCTCAAGAGAGAATGATTTCCCGACATGCAGATTCAGGCCATTTTCAGAGTAATTTATGAGTTTAATGAAAGTGAATCCTGAGACAAAACAAAAAGGGAATAGAGCAATAAGTGTCATAATTACACTTAAAAAAAATGAAGGTGTTTCTCCGATATTTAGAAATAATCTGTCAAGGGTTAAAAGCAGGAATAATGAGACTAATGGACTAATGGCAAATATTGTGTTTATCTTTCTGATATCCATTAATTTAGACCTTCGTGCTATTACCGCTCCGGCGGCAGAACCTATGAGCCACGACCCGAGAAAAGTGCCCGCAATCATTTCATAGCCTCCTGCAATATTCATTATCTCTCTTATCAGCAACAACTGAACTGCGGAGCTTGCAAAACCGATAATAACCAGATTAATCTTGTTTTGTCCAGCTGTTCTTGATGTTGTTTCAACAGGTTTGACAATATCTTCAGATTTGACAAATATCCTGGTAAAATAGGAGAGGTGCCATATGAAGTGAAAGATCCCTGTAAATGCCAGGCCAATTCCACATTCAACATGCCATTTTAATACAGATTTAATAAACGGGATATTCCATTTATAAGTTATTTGCAATGCCAGGAATAAACCTGCAGATCCTGCAAGCAAGAATGTCAGGGTCAGAATTATGTTCCAGAATTTCCGATGATCATTAAGGGAATAAAAACCGGTCCTATAAAAAAAATAACTGATCAGATATAATATTGTAGTTGTGACACCCGTGCTAATGACATGATACATAACTATTTTTTATTTTCAGTCAGCACCTTCGCCTCATAAATGTAAATTTCAGCATCTTTCCATCCTGTCCATCCTAATCCTGCTTTATCCCTTGCAGTGTAGCCGAGGAACTGTTCGACTGTCCAGCCGTTTTCAGTAGCTACCTGGGGAAGCATTGTTCCTGACCTGTAATCTTTTTTGATATAAATGCCATGCTTCCCAAGAACGATCTCATTAATACTACTGATTTTTTTCATCGGACCGAGAACAGAGATCTCTATTTCAGTTTTTTCAAATTCAGCTTTTGTGAGCGGTGAAAACCTTGTATCCTCAAAAGCCGAAGCTAAAGCCATCTGGCTCACAACCTGGTAAAGCGGATCGGGAGAAGTAAACATACCTATGCAACCTCTTAAATTTCCATCAATCTTAAGAGTAACAAAAGCTCCCATATTTTGTTTGAAAACGGGAGGAAGGTTTTCCTGGTTAACAGTTAATCTTTTATTATCATAAAGCATCGATCTGATACTGTTTCTGGCAATTGAAATCAGCTTTTCGGTCTCTTGTTTGGTGAACTTTAATTCATCTATATTTACTTTAATATCCATCACTTTTTTATTCTCTTCAACAAGCTCTATAGCATTATAACCCACCACTTCTTCTTTATTTCCATATGGTGAATCACCTGAATTACAATAACTTATTTTTCTGAATGTCAGATCCGGATATCCTTCTGCCAGATATAGCAAAGTGAGTCCGGAAGTCCATCCGCACATGCTTGTAACGAGTCCGGGAATCCCTTTTGATGAGGTTTTTTCTAGAGTCATTAAAAAGTTATTACTGTTTTTTGCAATAATGGCATCGGCAGTGATTTTATCGTTTTCCTGGGCACTCTTATATGAAGGATAATGTGAGAAATCACTGCTGATCACAAAAAGATTTTCAGGAATAAAATATGGCTTTAGTGCGGCTGCAATTTCTTTAATTGTAGCGGTATTATCTGTTCCAATGATTATTGGAACAATAGGGATTGGATGAGTAAAGTAATACTGAATGAATGGCACCTGGACTTCAATACTATGCTCCTGTCCATGGGCTGTTACAGAAAAATTGAAGCATTTATCACTGCTTTTAAGTTTATTGGCAAGTTCAATATTTACCTTCATTTTTCCCAGTGGCGTAATATAATCTCCTGTATTATAGATAGATGCGCCATCAAATGCCATTACATGACTCGAACCGATAATAAATATGTTTTTATAATCCGCATTTTTTGATAGAGCGGAAAATGCAGATGCAGCAATTTTACCGGAATAAATATATCCGGCATGAGGGCTGATGATCGCTCTTACTTTCAAATCCGAAGGCGCTTTCACACATGTCGAGAAAAGAGCAGCCAGATCTTTTGTAAGTGTGTCTTTATTTGCTGAGTAGAACCTGCCGGCAGCATATGGTTCCCTGTCGGCTGACCTGTTCTGAGATAATACATTCATTGTCCCGGTTATTAAAATCATTACAATTAATATTTTTCGCATGGAAATTATCATTTTAAATCCATACTAAAGTTATGTCAAAAATATTAAATGGTGATTCTCTGCGAAGGAAAAATGAGATATGAGATATGAGATAGGAGAAATGGGGAAAGTCTAGATCAGGACCATCGATTCTTTAATGATTGAACCTTTCTCATCAGTACCATATAATTTAATCCCGATGCTGATAGTTGAATTGTTGATAATGTCAACGACATGGCTTAGGGCATCCTTGATATCTTCGACATCCATATTATCAAACTCTTCGATACCAAAATAAAGATGGACAAATAAAATACTGTCAGGATTCTCAATTCTGCTGAGACTCTTTACAATTTTAGCAAGCCAGATCGAAGAAGCAGTGTTGAAATACTCAAGATTCAGGCGAAGGTTAGTCGTTTGCCTAGGATTTTTGGTGTATTCGTTAACCCAGTTAAATATTGGTTCATAGGTTTCTGTTGCATTCTCCGGAATAGATCTTCCTGCCAGTATCAGTTCCCCGGTAATATAATTAAAATCAACCTGCGGTGTTTTTTCGGTTGGTTCCCTGAATATGTTTTTAAATTCCTTCATCAAAAAATAACATGCGAATTATCTGTCTTTTGGATAATTTCAATAATCAAATGTATTACATCTTTTTAATAATATTTGTTTCTTTCATCAAAAAGAAACTGCATGTTGTCAATTTTTTCGAGGCTTTTGTATATAGTTCAGTCAAACTTCATATTTATGTCTTTGTTTTGAATTGTTAAGTTGGAATCCAAAGCATTAATATATTATATTTGCAGGCTGAAATTTTATGTTTTTGTCATGGAAAGCATTCTGAAGGAAAAAATTAAGGAGGCGATTAAGTCACTTTATAACAGTGAGGTAGCTGATAGTCTTATCCAGATACAGGAGACAAAAAAAGATTTTAAGGGTGATTTTACTCTGGTTGTCTTTCCAATATTACGATTTTCTAAAAATACCCCGGAACAAACCGGGATCGAAATCGGAAATTATCTGATTGAGAATTTCAGTGTTTTTTCTGAATACAATGTTATAAAAGGTTTCTTAAACCTGATAATTTCTGACTCGTGGTGGGTCGAATTATTTAGCAAAATGAGCCAGGTCAAGGATCATTGTGCAAGTTGCATGGTTGACAATCCGCAAACAATTCTTGTCGAATATTCATCTCCAAACACAAATAAACCTCTTCACCTTGGGCATATCAGGAACAATCTTCTGGGATATTCTCTTTACAGGATACTTTCAACATGCGGACACCGGGTAATAAAAACAAACATTGTTAATGACAGAGGCATTCATATATGCAAATCAATGCTTGCCTGGATAAAATTTGGTAACGGGGAAACTCCTGAAACCTCTGGAATGAAGGGAGACCATCTTGTCGGGAAATATTATGTCTTGTTTGAGAAAGAGCTGAAACAACAATCTGAACAACTTCTTAAGAAGGGTATCGATGAAGAGACTGCTAGAAATTCAGCTCCTCTGATGCTGGAAGCTAGAGAGATGCTGCTTAAATGGGAGGCAGGTGACAAAGAGGTTTTTGACCTCTGGACTATGATGAATAGCTGGGTTTATAAAGGTTTCAACGAGACTTACGAAAAGCTAGGAGTTGATTTCGATAAGATCTACTATGAATCTGATACTTATAAATATGGTAAAGAAATTGTATCCAAAGCTTTGAATAGTAATATCCTGTATAAAAACTCTGATAGTTCGGTCTGGGCTGATCTTACATCCGATGGTCTCGATCAGAAACTATTGCTTCGTTCAGATGGAACTGCAGTTTATATAACCCAGGATCTTGGAACTGCTTGTATCAGGCATGAGGAATTTAATTTTGATAAATGCATTTATGTTGTTGGAAATGAGCAGAATTATCACTTCCAGGTATTAAAGGCTATTTTAAAAAAAATGGGTTATCAATGGGCTGATGGTCTGATTCATTTTTCATACGGCATGGTTGAGCTTCCTGAAGGCCGGATGAAATCGAGAGAGGGCACAATAGTTGACGCAGATGATCTGATTAAGGAAATGACGGATACAGCCCGTGAAGTATCGCTCGAACTTGGTAAACTTGAAAATTATTCAAACGAGGAACGGGAAGAAATTTTCAGGCAGATCGGATTGGGAGCACTGAAATATTTCATTCTGAAAGTTGATCCCAGGAAGAACATGACATTTAATCCGGTTGATTCAATTGATTTTAATGGGAATACAGGACCTTTTATTCAATACACATACGCACGGATAAGATCTGTATTAAAAAAGGCAACGGAGAATAATCTTAAAGAGGACCTTATGTCTGTTACTTCTGTTAAACAAACAGATAAAGAACTGCAGCTTATAAAGATACTAAGAAAATTCCCTTTTGTGGTTTCAGAGGCAGCTGTTGCATACAGCCCGGCTATTATTGCCAACTATTGTTATGATCTGTCAAAGGAGTATAACCAGTTTTATCACGATCATTCCATACTGTCTGACGAAGATAAGAATATAAGGAGTTTCAGACTTGTTCTTTCCAGAGTAACAAGTGAAATTCTTAATTCAGGTATGTCTCTCCTGGGAATTGAAATGCCTGAAAGAATGTAGATTCAAAGATTTTATTAAAACTATCAATATATGTTTGAGAATTTAAGTGAACGGCTGGAGAAATCCTTTAAGCTTCTTAAAGGACAGGGAAGGATTACAGATATCAATATTGCTGAGACACTTAAAGAGGTTCGCAGAGCTTTGCTGGATGCTGATGTAAATTTTAAAATTGCAAAGCAGTTTACCGATACGATAAAACAGAAAGCAATAGGTCAGGAGGTGATCAAAGCGGTCAATCCTTCGCAGATGATGGTGAAGATTGTCCATGATGAGCTTGTTGACCTGATGGGTACAGATAAAGTCGACATAAATATAAAGATCAATCCAGCAATTATTCTTATCGCAGGCCTTCAGGGATCTGGGAAAACTACTTTTAGCGGCAAACTAGCAAAATGGTTGAAGACGAAGAAAGGGAAAAATCCATTATTAGTGGCAGGTGATGTTTATAGACCTGCTGCCATTGAGCAGCTGAAGGTTATCGGCAGTCAGGTTGAAGTTCCGGTTTATACCGAGGATGGCAATCTTAATCCCGTACTAATTGCAAGGAATGCAATAAAAGAAGCCAGGAAGACCGGATATGACGTGGTGATAATTGACACAGCAGGTCGATTGGCTATTGATGAAACAATGATGAATGAGATTTCATCTGTCAAAGAGGCTGTTAATCCACACGAAATACTATTTGTGGTTGATTCAATGACTGGTCAGGATGCAGTCAATACTGCAAAGGAATTTAATGAAAGGCTTGATTTTGACGGAGTCGTTCTAACCAAGCTCGATGGTGATACCAGGGGTGGAGCAGCTCTTTCAATTAAATCGACTGTAAATAAGCCGATTAAATTTGTCAGCTCAGGTGAGAAGATGGACGCCCTGGATCTTTTTTATCCGCAACGTATGGCAGACCGGATTCTCGGGATGGGCGATATTGTTTCCCTTGTGGAAAAGGCTCAGGAACAATATGATGTGGACGAGGCCAGAAAATTGCAGAAAAGAATCGCAAAAGACCAGTTCGATTTCAACGATTTTATTACCCAGATCCAGCAGATCAAAAAAATGGGAAATGTAAAAGACCTCATGGCAATGATTCCTGGTGTAGGTAAAGCAGTAAAAGATCTCGATATTGATGATAATGCGTTTAAAGGAATAGAAGCAATAATCCGAAGTATGACACCGGAAGAGAGAGTCAACCCGGTTGTTCTGAATGGCAGCAGACGAAAAAGGATTGCAATGGGAAGTGGAACAACAGTTCAGGAGGTCAACAAACTTCTTAAGCAATTCGATGAGACAAGACGCATGATGAAAATGATGACTAAAGGGGGCAATGCTGCCCGTTTGATGGGTAGAAAATAATCATATATTATTATGTATCAGATAATTGATGGCAATAAAATAGCATCTGAGATCAAAAAGGAGATTGCTGTTGAAGTTGCAAAACTTCGTGAATCCGGGAAAAAGATTCCTCATCTGGCTGCAATACTTGTAGGCAATAACGGATCAAGTGAAACTTATGTGGCTAACAAAGTGAAAGATTGCGAAGAAGTAGGCTTCAATTCAACACTTATAAGGTTCAGGCCAGAAATACAGGAGAAAGAAATACTGGAGAAAATCAATGAACTGAACCACGACGCTGACATTGATGGCTTCATTGTGCAATTGCCGCTTCCTGTACAAATATCAGAAAACAAAGTAATTGAGGCAATTGATCCTTTAAAAGATGCTGATGGTTTTCACCCTGTTAATCTTGGAAAAATGATGATTGGTCTGCCTTGTTTCATGCCGGCAACTCCTTTTGGAATTGTTGAACTGATCAGGCGTTACGGGATTCAGACATCAGGCAGGAATTGTGTTGTGATTGGTAGAAGCAATATTGTCGGGAGACCTGTGAGTATACTTCTTTCCCAGAAGGGAATCGATGCGAATGTTTGCGTCATACATAGCCGAACGATAAATTTTCAGGAGATTATATATAATGCCGATATTATTATTGCTGCAATAGGTGTACCATCATTTGTTAAAGCGGAGATGGTGAAAGAGGGAGCAGTTGTAATTGATGTCGGAACTACACGGGTTGCTGCCCCTGAAAAAAAATCGGGATGGAAGCTTGCCGGAGATGTCGATTTTGAAAATGTTGCTCCTAAATGCTCGTTCATAACACCGGTTCCCGGTGGTGTTGGTCCCATGACAAGAGTCTCACTTTTGCGCAATACCCTGATGGCTGCAAAAGGGAAAATTATTTAGAGATATTTCTAATTTGGAACATTGAACCCGGTAAAATAGAGATCATATCCTCCCATTCCGCCGGATTTATTCGATGAGAATATTATAAACATATTTGTAAACTCAGGATCATAACCTAAAACAGGTCTGTACTCATCTGATGATGAATTGATCTTTGGACCAAGATTTACAGGAGCATTCCATCTTCCATTCTTAAAAATCGAATAATAAAGATCAAAGCCTCCCATTCCTCCCGGCCTGTTCGAAGTAAATATCATCACATTCTTGAGAATAAATGGACATTTGTCATCATAGCTACTATTTATACTGTCAGCCAGAACTGAGGCTGAATAATCCTGATTAAACCATGTATCGAGCATTGTTCCTGCAGGCCTCTTATGAAGCAGAATGTCATAATTCCCGTTAACATCCGAAGTAAAATATGCTGAATCCTGATTTGCATTAAAAGTGATATATGCATCATTTTTACTGGAATTGAATAATTTAACGGGATATGGCCCATGTACAACCGGCATGTTATTATTGAATTGAGGCTGATATTTTAGATAGTACAAGTCAAGTAGCTGCCCTCCGTTCTGGGAAGCAAGCATTAAATAATTATTCCCGTCGGATAGACTGAATAGATTTAGCGGGCCGAAATCATTGCCAGAAGTATTTGCACTGGAAATCAGAGATGTGAGGAAAAGATCACTTGTCATACTACTTGCTAATGAGAAAGCACCTGTTGTCTGGTCGAATTTGTATGTAAGGCTTCCCTGCACCAGATCGAACTGGCCCCCATTACTTCCGCGATTACTTGAAAAAATAATTGGTAAGGTACTTCCTAAAACCAGAAGAGCGGAGTTGTAATCATCATACTGTGTATTCAGTCCTTTAAGATTATAAACTGAATCCGGGAATGTTCCAAGTGAATACTTAATAGGATTAACTGGCTTTTTGCAACTGCCAATGCTAATAAAGACCAGCAAAAGAATTAATAATATGGGAATAATACCTGAAAATCTTTTCATAATATATTTTTGGAGACTTTTCTTACAAAGATACCAAAGATATTAAATAAATATTAATGAAAAACCGGGTTAGTTGCCCGGTTCTTCGAAGGTAGAATTTAGGTAATTTTTAGGGTATTTTTGGGTATGAGGGTTTTTGTTTCTTATTATATAACCTAAAGATGAGTATTTCATCTTCATGGTTGCGTTAAATGGAAAAAAAAAGTAAGAAAATCATGATTATTATTGTATATAGCTAATTATTAAGTGTTTGTAAAAATATTAAAATGTTGATAATTGAAGACAATTGAAAAACCCATTCTTAAAAATAATATTAATTTTGCCGATACAAAGTTATCAGGGATGGAAGAAGATAAATTTGGATTTACTCATGAGGATGAGATAAAGGAGGTGATCCGGAAATTTGAAAGGATGAAAAAAGATAATGAAAATTATTTTTTTGATGTTATTGAATTTGAGACAATTATCGATTTCTATCTTGAAAGTAATAACCAGTCCAGAGCTTTTGAAGCCGCTGCTATCGCAACAAAGCAGCATCCCAATTCAGTGTCAATTCAGCTGCGGAAAGCCAGAGTGCTTCTTGAAAAGGGCAGAGCCGTTGAAACGTTGAAAATTCTTAGAAAACTTGAGAGCATCGAACCCGGTAATCACGAAATTTATATCGCGAAAGGAACTGCTCTTGGAATGCTGGGGGATATTACGGGTGCCAAAAAAATGTTTGATTTTGCTCTCACCAAAGACTCAGAAGAGGTTGAGAATATTTTGTTTGTCATAACTTCAGTTTTGCAAAATCTGAATTATTACGAGACTCTGATACCATACATGATAAGACTAATGGAAATGGAGCCTGGTTATCATGCTCACCTATATGACCTGGCTTATGCATATGAGAAAATTCAGGACTTTGATAACAGTATAAGTTTTTATCTTAAGTATCTGGAAGAAGAACCATTTTCTGATAGCGCATGGTATAACCTTGGGATAATCTACAATAAACTGGAACAATTTGACAAGGCTTTAGAAGCCTATGATTATGCACTTGCAATAAACGATCAGAATACATTTGCCCTTTTTAATAAAGGAAACATTCTCAGTAATTTAGACAGGTGTGATGAAGCCATCCCTGTTTATCACGAATACCTTGAGATCGAACCCGAAAGCTTTGAAGCGATGACTTACCTGGGTGAGTGCTATGAGAAATGCAATGATCCGGTTATGGCTAAAAAATACTATCATGAAGCAATTGATCTGGCTCCGGAAATTGCCGACCCGTGGTTTGGGCTAGGTGTAATTGCACTGAACTCAGGTGAAATTGAGGATAGTTTTATTTTTCTCAGAAAAGCTCTCAGATTTGATGATGAAGATCCGGAAATATGGTTCTTCCTTGGAAAGGCGCATTATATTAAAGGAGAGAAAAAAGCCGCGCTGAGATGCTTCAGAGAGGCTCTTAAACTTGATGCTTACTACGATGAAGTTTGGAGTGAACTTGGAAAAATAATTCTTGCCGATGGCATTGTTTATAAAGCGCTTCCATATCTTCAACGGGCTTATAAAGTAACAGGTGACGTTCCCGGGATAAATTACCTTCTGTCAGCTTTCTATCTTCTCTCTGCAGAAAATGAAAAAGCATTCATTCACTTTTCAAAAGCTATTGAAAATGATATTGAGTTATTCGCTGAGTTTAAAGAGCTGTTCCCGGAAAATATTCTTAGTAAGAAAATCAGAAAACTGTTTGAAAAAAATAATCTGATATAAGAAGATCATGGAAAGAATATTGCCTTTTTTACCTGACAGACCCGCTAAACCGAGGAATTCCGGGTTGACAATGGTTATGGACAAAGGATTGAGTATCAGGGAAGCAGAAGACTTTATGTCGGTCGGCAGTGAATATACAGATTTCGTCAAATTGGGCTTTGGAACTTCCCTGCTGACTCCTGGTTTTGAAAAGAAAATAAAAATTTATAAGAAGGCCGGGACTATTCCTTATTTCGGGGGAACGCTTTTTGAAGCTTTTATCATTAGAGACATGTTTGATGATTATGTTAGTTTCATGGAAAAGTATCAGATCGACCTCGTGGAAGTTTCAGATGGTTCTTATGATATTGAGCATGGAAGAAAGCTTGATTACATATACAGGTTAGCTAAGAAAGTCACAGTTATATCAGAAGTTGGATCCAAAAAAAAAGATGTAGTTTATTCTCCTGACGAGTGGGTTGCCATGATGAAATCAGAACTAGATGCAGGATCAGTCAAAGTCATTGCTGAGGCACGTGAATCAGGGACAACAGGAATTTACAATGAAGACGGTTCAATAAATAATTCTATTATCACTGCAATATCAGAGCATGTCAAACTTGAAAATGTGATATGGGAAGCGCCTCAGAAATCCCAGCAGGCTTGGTTTATCAAACATTTCGGCGCCAATGTTAATCTCGGGAATATTGCTCCGAATGAAATAATCCCTTTAGAATCTTTGAGATGCGGTCTGCGCGGCGACACATTTTTTCAGTTTCTACCCGATAATCTCAAGCAGTGAATGCTGGTCAGCCTAATTGAATTAAAAGGCAGAAAATGAGAAAATTTGGACTTATTGGATTTCCTCTCGGGCACTCTTTCTCAAAGCAATATTTTACAAATAAGTTCATAAATGAATCAATCCATGATTGTTCCTATGATAACTATGAACTTAAAAATCTTCATGCAATTAAGGACCTGATTCTGAATGACCCTGAAATATGCGGCCTGAACATTACCATTCCATATAAATCTGAAATCATTAAATATCTTGATGATGCAGATAATGAATCTGTTGAAATAGGAGCAGTAAATGTCATTAAAATTTCGTACAAAAACGAAAGTCCTTTCCTGAAAGGATTCAATACTGACATCTTTGGTTTTAAGGAATCTCTAACTCCTTATCTCCATGGTGACGGAATAAAAAGAGCAGTTATCTTGGGTACGGGAGGAAGTGCAAAAGCAATTGACTATGTCCTGAAGAAACTTGGTATTGAAATTGTTCACGTCTCAAGAATCTCAGGAGAAGGAGCAATATCATATAATGAACTGACTGATAAAATGCTCATTGAAAATCAATTGATCGTTAATACAACCCCACTGGGCATGTTTCCCAATATTAACGACAAGCCTGATCTGAACTATAATTGTCTTAATGAAAATCATATACTGTTCGATCTGATTTATAACCCTGCTCTGACATCATTTCTAAAAATGGGGAAGGAGCGAGGCTGTAAATTAATCGGAGGTCTTGAAATGCTTTACCTGCAGGCAGAAAAATCATGGGAGATATGGAATAATCCGAAAATTTAAATAAATATCTCACCAGGGTATTCAATATCAGTCAGAAACAGTCCTTTTGCCGGTGCCGATTTTCCGGCTTTACTGCGGTCCATGGAATTAATAATCTCTTCAAATTTATTCAGATTCATTTTACCAAGACCGATATCAATCATTGTCCCAACGATTGCTCTTACCATATTTCGCAAAAACCTGTCAGCTTTAATTGTGAATATCAGTTGATTCCCAATCTTGTTCCATTTTGCATTATATATTTTGCAAATATTGGTCTTTGCATTTGAATGAAGCCTGCTGAAGCTTGTGAAATCGGAATACTTAAGTAAAAACTCTGAAGCATTATTCATTGATTCTATGTCAGGATTCCCAGGAACATACCAGCTCGAATCTACTGAAAATGGATCTTTCACCCTTGAAATGAAGTATTTGTACGTTCTGGACAATGCGCTGAATCTGGCGTTTGCTTCAGGAATAACTTTTCTCAAAGATGTCACTGAAATATCTTTAGGGAGGAAACTGTTTAACTTATAGACCAGGTTTTTGTCAGAATCCAGATTATCTAATGAACTGTCAAAGTGAGCACAAAATGTCAATGCATGAACGCCTGAGTCAGTCCGGCCAGCGCCTGTTGTTGAGATGTTCTCTGAAAGAATTGTTGAGAGCGCTCCATCCAGTATCTTTTGAACGGTTACTGAGTTGGGTTGTACCTGCCAGCCATGATAAAAAGTTCCTTTGTATGAAATAAAAATGAAGTACCTCAATTTTTTCTGGTTTTCACAAATATAGGAAATTGTAAAAAAATGGTGGTCCGATTTCCGTTTGTTTGATTAATTCTGATGGGAACTTTGTTGGTCAATTTCACATGTTCTCCTGAGTCATTTGTCTGGAAAACTTCCACCTTCTATGCGACCAAAGCCAGTTCTCAGGTTTTTTAAGGATTATCGACTCTAATTTATGTGCATATATCTCCGTAAGAGCACCTTTCCCTAGTTCTGTCGGTTTTGTTGTTAAAACAGTTAGTTCAATGGTGTAATAACCCCGCTTGATTCTTTGGACATCCATATATATTACAGGAAGGTTGTTCAAATTGGCATGTTTTTCCATTCCATGAAGGAAAGGAGTATCATGGTTGAGAAATTGTATCCAATAAGCTTTTTCCAGGAACTTTCTCGGCATTCCCTGATCGGCAGCCATAAGGAAAAGTGTTTTGGTACCCTTACACTTTTCAAAAGTGCTTGAAGTCTCATTTATTGAAACAAGAGTTGTTCCAAACTTGGAGCGGTTCCTACGCACAAACCTATCTATATACTTATTATTTAAAGTTTTATAGAAGACAATTACATTATAATCAGTTTGTAGTCTGCCCGAGAGACTGCCCCATTCCCAGTTTGTATAATGAGCTGTTACTCCAATTATGCTTTGCCCCGCATCAGAAAATGGTTTAAGGATCTCGGGGTTAATAATACTGTAGCGTTTGAGCAGTTTTTTTGGTGTTATAGAGAATGCCCATATTCCTTCAAGGAAAATATCGACAAGATTTTTATAATAAAGTCGGATTAGGCGTTTTAACTCCATATCCCCAATTCCTGGAAATGTGCCTTTAAGATTCTTTTTTACCACATCCCTGCGATAACCAATAATGTAATATATTATTATCCGAAGGAAATCGGAGAACCCATAAAGTAAAGGAGCCGGCAACAGCCAAATTATGAGTACTCCTATAAGGAAGAGAAAAGCAGTCAGCAGATTCATGATCAAATTATATTTGAAATTTATTCCCAAATGATTTGCAAAGTAGTAATTTTTGGTATAGATTAAAAATTTGCTGTATCAGGAAAATTAAATTGTTTATGGTTAAAAACTGACTGACCAGATAGGAAATTATACATGGTAGTTAATAAGTTTTTTGGTTGATAGACAATAATTATTTTAATACTTTCTTTATTTTATATATTTGTTAATTACAACAAGGGAATGAACTTAATTATTAACTAACCAAGAAAATCAAATAATGAAACAACAAACAGAAAGCAACTTAAGACTTGGAATGACCCTAATGGCTATGATCTTTTTCATATTCGGATTCATTACGAATTTTAATATCGCATTAAAAGATCAGGTTCAGGCGACGTTTCAATTGAGCAACTTCATGGCAAATCTGGTCAATGGAGTCTTCTTTTTCGCATATTTTGTGTTCTCATTTGCCTGCGGAAAAATCATTAAAAAGACAGGTTACAGGATGGGCGTAATTATCGGTTTGCTCCTGATCGGGTTAGGCAGTTTTCTGTTCTACCCGGCTGTAGCTGTACCTTCATATGCACTTTTCCTGGTTGCTGTATTTGTGATGGCAACTGGTGTTGTATTTCTTCAAACGGCTGCAAATCCGTATGTTGCAGCTCTGGGTTCACAGGAAACAGCTTCCTCAAGGCTTAATCTGACTCAGGCCCTGAACTCATTTGCTACAACCATTGCACCTTTTATCGTAGGTATTTTTGTACTTACACCTGCAGCCATCGCTATGGGTCCAAAAGCGGTACAAGTTCCCTTCATAATAATTGGTTCAGTTGTTGTATTGATTGCAGTCTTTATCTTTTTCATGAAACTACCCGAGATTATCAGTGGGGAAGAAGATGAAGGGAAAAAGAGTATCTGGAAGCATCCGCATGTATTACTTGGAGCATTAGCTATATTCTTTTATGTTGGCGCTGAAGTTGGTATTTCAACAGCAATTGTACCCTATCTGAAACAAAGTGGCATGCTGATTGGTGAAGCTGCCAAGCTAGCAGCTATGTACTGGGGAGGGGCGATGGTTGGACGTTTCCTGGGGTCCATAAATCTCAGTGCTATGGAAAGCAAAAAGAAATTTTTATACTCAGGGTTTGTAATTGTATTAGCATTTTTCGTAGGTTGGCTGGTGACAGGCAGCCAGATAAAAGATGGCGTTTTTGTTTTTCAGTCTTCACCCTCCAAAGGGTTAATATTCTTAGGTATTGCGGTTGCTAATTTTATTGCAATGTTTCTTGCGAAGGGAAAGGCGAATGTTGCATTGGGAGTGTTCGGGTTTGTAGCTGCTGCTTTAGTTTTTGCGTCGACTATTCTTGGTGCCAATGTAGGTATCTGGGCACTGCTTTCAATCGGATTTTTCAATTCTATAATGTTCCCGAATATTTTTGCTTTAGGAGTGAAAGACCTTGACAGGTTTGAGATGCCGATGGCTTCAGGTATTATTAACACAATGATTGTAGGTGGAGCAGTTGTACCTTTATTGATGGGCTGGTTCACTGACAGTATAAGCGTTCGTACTGCATTACTTGTTCCGGTAGTATGTTATATTTATATTGTTTTCTTTGCTCTGAAAGGAAGCAAAATAAGATGACAGGAATTGAATTATCTTTTATTTATTGAAATAAATCCAAATAAAACATGAAAAGAGTAGTAATAGGAATTGATATCGGGGGAACTAATACAGCAATTGGTGTGGTAGATAGTGAAGGCAATGTGCT
>Ga0182021_10001694_pt1 | contig 25512 bp, 22 predicted proteins | sample 612E3MmetaG_FD_120493 | JGI IMG/M metagenome (GOLD analysis project Ga0182021, IMG submission 120493) | Permafrost microbial communities from Stordalen Mire, Sweden - 612E3M metaG (Illumina Assembly) | ecosystem: Environmental > Terrestrial > Soil > Wetlands > Permafrost | place: Sweden... | reverse complement strand
TACTTAATAAACTCCTTTCTGGAGCGGTAAATTTTTACTGCAGACGTTGAATGAAATCATTCATAAAAACTTCCAATCCTTGGAGAAAGTCCCGGAATTCTTTCTTGTCCGTGTCCGCAATTTCCCGTCGAAGCTCAGGACGGTATCTCACCAGAATCTCCCGCAGCTTTTCCGCCTCGTGAGAAGTCAGTTCAATCTTTGTCAGTTCAATTTGCGGCATAAGAGTCTCCTTTCTTTTTTGTCTGATGCCTGGAAACGTTTAAATTCTTCCTCTGGTAATTATTATACCAAAAAAAATTGAAAAGGCAAACCGGTTCAAAGGGATTTAATTTAATCTTCAACCAATGGGGGCAGGACCTTGAATTTATGATGGATGATTGTTTTTTATCTATTTTCCATCAAGGTATTTTTTGAGAAACCGGGCGGTGTAGGAGGTATGAGTGTGCTTTAAAAATTCCTGGGGAGCGCCGGTAGCTACGACGTAGCCGCCCTGGTCTCCTCCTTCCGGTCCGAGGTCAATGATATGGTCGGCGGCCCGGATAATGTCGAGGTTATGTTCGATAATGGCTACTGTATTTCCTTTATCCACCAGTCCGTGGAGTACGTTTAAGAGTTTTTCAATGTCCGCGAAGTGAAGACCGGTGGTGGGTTCATCGAGGATGTACAATGTCTTTCCCTGCGCGGGGCGGGAGAATTCATAAGCGAGTTTAATCCGCTGGGCCTCTCCGCCGGAAAGGGTAGGGCTGGGTTGGCCCAGGGTGAGGTAGTCAAGCCCCATATCCGTGATGATCTTTAAAGGCCTGGCGATGGCGGGAATGGGAGAAAAGAAATCCGTAGCTTCCTTCATGGTCAGGTTGAGCACTTCGGAAATTGTCTTGCCTTTGTAGTTAATGTGTAATGTCTCGTCATTAAACCGTGTTCCTCCGCAGACCTCACAGTCCACATACACATCCGGGAGAAAGCTCATCTCGATCCTCTTTTTCCCCTGACCAGCGCAGGCTTCGCACCGTCCTCCTTTCACGTTGAAGGAAAACCGTCCGGGATTATATCCCCGCATCCGGGCATCAGGGATAAGGGAAAAGAGTCTCCGGATGTCATCATAGAAACCCGCGTAGGTTGCGGGGGTTGAGCGGGGGGTACGGCCGATGGGTGAGTGGTCAACATCAAGCACTCGGTCAAGATGTTCACACCCGGATAACGCGGCGAAAGCCGGCTTGTTTTCTTTTACGCCCCGGAGGTGATTTTTAACACCTGCTAAAATGACTCCTTTTAAGAGCGTTGACTTTCCTGCTCCGGAGACACCGGTAACGCAGGTTAAGGTTCCGAGGGGAAGGGCGGTCTCGATATTTTTAAGGTTATGTTCTTGGGCGTCTTTAACCAGAAGCCAGTTATCGGGCGAACGGTTCCGGGAGGTAATGATTCTCCGGTTGTGATTTTTTAAGAATTGTCCAGTAATTGAGTGAGGAGTATTTAAAAGTGTTTTGAGTGTTCCGGAGGCGATTACTTCACCTCCCTGAATTCCTCCCCCGGGGCCTAAGTCAATAATAAAATCACCGTGCCGAATGGTCTCTTCATCGTGTTCCACCACCACCAAGCTATTGCCCAGATTTTTTAACTCCTTCAAGGTTTGAACCAGCATCTGGTTATCGCGGGGGTGAAGGCCGATTGTTGGCTCATCCAGAATATAACAGGCCCCGCGCAGGTTGGAGCCGAGCTGGGCGGCCAAACGAATTCTTTGAGACTCTCCTCCCGAGAGTGTATCTCCGCGGCGATTGAGGGCGAGATAGGGAAGGCCAACTTTGAGAAGAAAGGCAAGGCGGGTGTTAATCTCCCGGACAATGGTGGTGCCGATTGCCTGTTCCTGAGGAGAAAAAGAGATGGTGCGAAAAAACTTCTCCGCGTGAGCAACCGAAAGCGACGCCACGTCCCAGATCCCCCAGCCCTTTACCTTGACGGCCAGCGCATTATCTTTAAGCCTTTTCCCCTTGCAGGCCGGGCACTCCATTTCGTTAACGTCAGGGGGCATATCCGTTTCTTCGGCGAACTGATCATAAAAGAATTCTTGTGAGTAATGATCAGACTCGGCAATAAAACCCATTCCCCCACAGCGGGGGCAGGCGCCGTGTTTGCTGTTAAAGGAAAATAAGCGCGGGTCGAGCGGTTCAAAGCTCTGGAGGCAGCGGGGGCAAAACAACGTATCACTATACCGCTTTTGCTTACCCTCAGCACTGACAGCAAAAAAAGTACCCTTTCCCTGCTGGAGGCTTTCTCGAATGATCTCATCCAAGGTAACGCTGCCCCTTGAAGAGATATCCTGCTGTGCGATGAGGATGTCAACCGCATGCTCCTGGTAACGGCTTAAAGCCGGAGGCTTGCTAAGATCAATGTTTTTTCCATCAATGCGGGCTTGGGAATAGCCCTTTTTCAGGGCCTGGGTGAAAATATCTTTATGGAACCCTTTTCTTCCGAAGACCTTGGGGGCAAAGAAAGAAACCTGTTCTCCCCGAAATAATTGCCGCACATTTCGCGCAATTTGTTCCACGCTCTGAAGCGTGATCGGCTGATCGCATGAAGGGCAGTACTGGGTGCCGAGCTTGCTGTAGAGAAGGCGGAGGAAGTGGTAGATTTCCGTCAAGGTGGCAACAATTGACCTTTTCCCTTCCCGGTACATCCGCTGTTCGATCGCCACGGTGGGAGGGATTCCGGTGACTAAGTCAACATTGGGTTTATCCATGATCTTAAGATACTGCCGGACATAAGGGGTAAGGCTTTCGAGGTAACGGCGCTGGCCTTCCGCGAACAGGATGTCAAAAGCAAGCGTGGATTTGCCTGAGCCGCTCATTCCGGTGATGACCACCATTTTCCCCCGGGGGATGGTTACCGTGATGTTTTTGAGGTTGTGTTCCCGTGCGCCCATAATCCGGATTTCCTCGGCAGAAGGCTTGTCCTCTTTTTTAGCGACCGCACGAAGTTTTTTCTCGCGAAGCTTTGAGTCACCCGTTTTGAGAATGTCTTTCAGAAATTTTCCGGTCCAGGACTGGGAACACGCGGCAACTTCTTCAGGAGTGCCCGCAGCCACGAGATAGCCTCCGGCCTCACCTCCTTCGGGTCCTAAGTCAACGATATGGTCAGCGCATTTAATGACCTCGAGGTTATGTTCCACAACAACGATGGAGTTTCCCTTTTCCACTAAATCCTGGAGAGTCGTGATGAGCTTGGCGATGTCATCACAGTGAAGACCAATGGTTGGCTCATCAAAAATAAAAAGGATATTTTTTGCTTTCGGAGCGCTGATCTGTTTCGCCAATTTGAGCCGCTGGGCTTCTCCTCCAGAGAGGGTGTTGAGCGGTTGGCCCAGCCTGAGGTAACCCAAACCAATATCGGTGAGGACTCTTAAAGGAACAATTACCTTGGGCAGGTTTTTGAAAAACTCCATTGCCTCATCCACCGTGAGGCTCAATACCTCCGCGAGATTTTTTCCCTGAATGGTGACTTCCAAAATTTCCGGTTTGAACCTTTTTCCCCGACAGTCCGAGCAGGTGATGTAGATATCGGCTAAAAACTGCATTTCGGTTTTTTCATACCCGGCCCCTTTACAGGTCTCGCATCTTCCGCCTTCGACATTAAAGGAAAACGCTGAGCCCGTGTATCCCCGCTCCTGAGCGAGCGGGGTGCGGGCAAAAAGAGCGCGGATGGGATCAACCGCTTTGAGATAGGTCAGGAGGTTTGAGCGCGGGGTTCCGCTGATGGGCTTTTGGTTAACCAGCATGACCTCGCGAATCAGCTCAGCTCCTTTTATACCGGTAAACGCGCCTGGTTTTTCCTCAAACGCACCTTTCTCCCGCTTTATGCCGCGGTAAAGGATCTCTTCGATCAGGGTGCTCTTTCCTGAACCCGAAACACCGGTTACGCACACCAACATTCCCAGAGGAATTTCGCAGTCGAGGTTCTTGAGGTTGTGCTCGCTTGCTCCGGTGATCTGGATCGTGTTGGTTTTCCGAAGGCTTCTCCTTTTTTTGGGGAGAGAAATTTTCAGCGCTCCGGAGAGGTATTGCCCGGTAAGGGAGTCCTTGGCTCGTATTATTCCCTGCGCTTTTCCGAAATAGACTAATGCTCCTCCCTTCTCGCCCGCGCCCGGCCCGAGGTCAAGGATGTAGTCGCTGTTCATGATGATTTCCGGATCATGCTCCACCACCAGCACGGTGTTGTTATTTTTTTTAATGTGATGGAGGATATTCATTAAGCGGAGGTTGTCACGGGGGTGAAGTCCAATGCTCGGTTCATCGAGGATGTAAAGGGTATGGGCAAGCGACGAGCCCAAGATGGTGGTGAGATTCACCCGTTCCACTTCACCGCCCGAAAGGGTGCGAGACTGGCGGTCTAAGGAAAGATACCCAAGCCCGACATCAATCAGGTAAAGGAGGCGGTTTTTGATCTCCTGAAGAATTGTCTCACTGATCTTGTCATCGTTGGCCTTAAGGCGGGTAAAAAAATCATGCGCTTGAGCAGCACTCATCCGGTAAAGCTCGCCGATGTTTTTTTCTTCCACCTTCCAGGTGAGTACTTCTTTTTTGAATCGCGTACCCTGACACGCTGGGCACTCACGATAGCTTCGGTAGCGGGAAAGAAAGACCCGAACGTGCATCTTATATTTTTTGGTCTCCAGCCATTCAAAGAAGCCCCGGATTCCGTAATATTCAGAGGTTCCGTTGATGATGTCCTGCTGATCCTTTTCCTTTAAATCTTTAAACGGGATAGTAATCGAAATTTTCCGGGCGCGGCAAAATTTCATCAGGTCGTCAAACTCGATTCGTCCGGGTTCAGGCTTCCAGGGTTTAATCGCGCCTTCTCGTAATGATTTGGTCTTATCCGGGATAACCAGTTCGAGGTCAAAGTCAATAACCCTTCCAAATCCGCGGCAGGTTTCGCACGCCCCTAACGGGCTATTAAAAGAAAAAAGATTGGGGACCGGGTCCTGGTAATTGAGGTCGCAATAGGGACAGTGAAACTCAGCACTGAATTTTAAAACATCCTGTCCCGGAAAAATTATTGAGCAATGTCCTCCGCCAAACTTAAGCGCTCCTTCGAGCGAATCAATGATCCTTTTTTTTGCCCCTGTTTTCAGGGTCAGGCGGTCCATCACCATGAGAACTTCTTTTTTGGCTTTCTTGAGCACCTGGCTGAGCGGAAGGATTTCGTTGTTATGATAGGCGCGTGAAAACCCCATGCCCGAAAGATAGGTTTCTACGTCGTCCAGGTTAAGTCCATTGAATTTCATTGGGAACGCGATGATAAATTCCGTTCCTTCCCTCCGAGTCAGGAGACTCTCCCAGATGGTGAACGCGGTATCCTTCCCTACTGTTCTTCCGCAGGTTGGGCAGTAAAGACGCGCCATTTTAGCAAAAAGGAGCTTGCAGAAGTCAGTGATTTCGGTCATGGTGCCCACGGTGGAGCGGGAAGTTTTAACCAGGTTTCTGCTGTCAATGGCGATTGCCGGAGGAATTCCTTCGATTTTATCCACACGGGGTTTATCCATCCGATCCATAAACTGGCGGGCATAGGGGGAAAAGGTCTCCACATACCTTCTTTGCCCTTCGGCATAGATGGTATCGAGGGCGAGGGATGACTTTCCTGAGCCGCTTACCCCGGTAATGGCAATGATCTTAAAGAGGGGGATTTCAAGGTTCAGGTTTTTTAAATTATTCTGCTTCGCGCCGGTAATCCGGATTGAGTCGTAAGCGCTCATTTTTTTGGCGTACTGCTGTCGTTATTAATCTTTCTTTCTTGACAAGTTCTTGATTTTTTGATAATACCTTTTCGGTCTTTAGGAAGAGATTTTTTCAATCCCCAAGCTATTATCATCGTTTAAAATTTTAAAGAATATTTTATTACTTAAACCCCGTGCCCTTCGGAGAGGGTATCGCGCAATCGTTTAAGATAGACTAACCCGTGCAAAAAAAGTATATTTCACTATACTCTCTTTCCCCCTTTGTTTCCAGGCGGGGAATCAAAATTTTTTGTTAAAGAAATTACCTGCGTTTTGCCGGAATCTGATAATTTTGAAAATTTCTCCGCTGTTCGGGAAAACGCCCGGCTTATTGTAAAAAAAGACCTTAGCAAAGTCAGGAGAACATGAAACGAGATAACAAGATAGATGAGTTATTCGAAGAGTTTGGCTCTTCACTGTCGGTAAATTTGATTGTCCAAGGGCCTCGAGAAGTTCTTGACCTCAGACGCCAGCTTCTTAAAGGGTGTTTGCAATGCGACAAGCGGATCAGCGAATTTATGCTTCCCCAGGATATCGCCTGTGCTCTTACTGCCGGACATTATGAAATAAAATCCGATGCCGCAAAATTTCTCCAAAAAATCTGCAACAATGCTATTTCCCTTGCTGACGCAAGCGAGAACACTGACGGTCTTGTTCGGGCTTCCGGGGATGCGGCCATGGTGCTGAAAACCTTAAAAGAAGTTGACCCGAAAAAATTCCTCGAAGTTTTGTGTATCCTGTTGAAATACGAAAAGGAGAAAAAGGGTGACAAAGCTCATACCGTATAAGAAAGCAAAAACCCAAGCCCTTAAGCTTCTTAAAGCTAACGATGTAAAAGAAGCAGAGAATGTTTTAGCCCTTTGCACGGACGAAACCCGCCTGCGCATTTATGGGGAAATGACACCTCATGAGCTGGGATTGTTGGCTTCCCGGGGAGACATGAGCTGGATAATTTGTGAATTGCCTCGGGAAACGCTGCTCAACGCGCTCGCCCATGATCCGGAACTGATTGATGAAAAAGGCCAGCTCTATCCGGTGCAGGCAGTGGCCGTTGCCTATTCTTTAACTGACCGGGAGGATGCCCCGACCCTTTATCAAGAAGAGGGCCTTATCCGCAACATTGTAAGCATGGCTTTTTTGGTTGAAGTGCCGGAGGAATTTGATTTTGATGAGGAAGATGAGGTGACAAACTGGCTTTTGAACCATTGGCTTAATCGGTTTGAGCCGGATATCGATGACTTGCTGCAATATGATGAGGAAACGTTAGGTGGTATTACGGAAGACATCCGTGAGAAAGCGAAAGAAGAGATCCGGATGATTCAAAAGGCGATGAAAGCACGAGCGGAAAAAGTCGAACGCGAAATGTTTGATATTTAAATTTTATCCCCGCGTTCCTCGCATTGAGGGAACGCGTTATCACCCTAATTAAAGCGATATACTATTCCTATGACGTTTCTCGTTAAATGGCAACCTTCCCGCAAAGCATGGGATCCTGATCCCCAAAAACCATTTTTGGTTCAGGTTCTTAAAGAGGCGGTCTTTAGTAACCTGCTTGACCTGGACTTTTTATTTTATTTTAAGAACTCGCTTGCGGTTATGTGTGAGATCTGGCTCAAAAGGGTGGGGATTGATCCGTTGATCAATGCCAGAAAAAACTTTCATGCTTTACAGGATGAGTTTTTTAAGGTTCTCGCGCAGGTCAACCGGGGATTTGAGCTTGAAGTAAATGCCGACTGGAAGGGTGGCATAGGAAGGTTAATTGAGCTTTGGAGGAATATCGAACGGGAAAGTGAAGCGCAATGGAATGACTGCAAGGAGGAGCGGCGCAAGGGCGATCCGGCCAGCCGCTTTGAGCTGCAACAAGAGCCCAAGCAGGATGTGGCCGATGCTTTTTGGGTGAGCATGTTTAGAAAAGGAAGGAAGTGGAAAAAGGAGGCCCTTGACCTTGCGGAGGTAATTGACGGGCAGCAAGCCCGGTTTTTTATTTCCCCGTTTGAGAGTGATGAACACAAAACTTTTACTGATACCAAAACTCATCTATTGAGGAACACTCAGGAACCATGGGTTTATACCAGGCTTTCCTCCAAACTGGGTTTAACCCCTGGTTATGATTTTCTGGGAGAGACTTTTGCGGCAAGTTTGAAGACGATCAAAGAGGCTCGAAGGATTATCCGCGAAGGCAATGCCAAACTTTGGCTGATCAAGAATTTTTTTCAGCTTAACCGGAGAGAGTGGGTCTATTTACTGGGCACATTAACCGGCGGTCATGTTCCTTTAGAGCGCTTGTTCGGGAATCTGATCACCACCATCATTCTCAAACACGACCGAAGATCATTTGAACTCAAAGAAGAGGATGCGGGGGAGCTGTTTCGAGTTTTTTGGATTCATGGGCTCACGCTTCCCTATGACCAGGCAGAACATGTCGTGTGCTTCCTTCACCAAGCCATTGTCAATGCCACAGAATATAAAATTTACGCTGACGCGCTCACGGTTTTATCCGCCTTGCACCGTGCAGGAGAAAATGGAAAACGCCATAAAACCTTTTCTGAGGCAGGTAAGGTTTTGCCTGCTTTGGATAGGGAAATAAATCATATCGTCCAGCACCAGATCTATGAAGCTGACGTTGACCTTACCGGCTTAGACGTTCCGATTAACACGGGAAAAAGATACCAACTGCTGATCACGAAGCTGGAGTTGGTTGTATCGCTGGAGATGGAAATTCATAAAGTGGTGGAAGAAATTTTTTGGAAGGTCATTGAGACATTTTCCGACCTTATCAGAGCGTATAAGATCCAAAAGAAAAGAAAACTTTCCGAAGAAGAAAAAAAAGCGTTAAAAAAAATAGCTCAAAAATATTACCTCCGACCGGAGGAGAAAAACTTTCTTTCCTACGCACCGGATCGCTGCTATGTTGGTAAAGAGCTTGGATACTTTAACGTGAGGGTGGCGCGGGAAGGGCGGACAGAAACTCCGGGTGAACTTTTTTTTGAGAAGAAAACTCAGAAAATAAAAAAAGACTACCTGATCCCGCCCATCCATATCCGCCGGGAATTGATCTCTCTTGGAGGCCGCTACGGCAAAATCCTCGCGGATATCACGGACAAGAAAAAAAACAAGGTTTTTCCTGATGCCAAACTTATCTGGACGCCGGCCAAAATTCAGGTCACGGACAAGCGATACCTGCGAAAGATCAAACCTCAAACTCTCTACGAGATAAAGATAAAGCAGGCTCTTCCTCGCAAGTCACGGGAAAAGTGGGAGTAGCTTCACCCAGAAATTGCTTCGCTCACTTTTTGGTGAGATAGGGAGGGACCAAAAAAAATGAATGCCCGCAACGGCAAATATTATTTCATGGAGGGAATATGAAGATAGGGTACAGGGTTTTGTTGATGGTTTTTTTGTTTCCTTTGTTTTTATTCGCTACTGAAGATTTAAAACAAAATACACACAGTAATCCTACGGAGCTTGCGGTTGCCAGCGCGGAGCAGTGGCTTAAAATCATTGATGCTGATAATTATGACAAAGGCTGGAGGCATGCATCCGAATATCTTAAAAACGCGGTTTCCAAAGATTCTTTTAAACAGACACTGCGGGGGGTGAGAAGCCCGTTAGGCAGCATGAAAACCCGAGTTTTGGATGCAGCACAATATACCACCCGCCTTCCGGGATCTCCGGAGGGAGAGTATGTGGTGATCAAATTTAAAACCGGATTTGAAAACAAAGGGTATGCGGTTGAGACGTTAATTTCTAAGAAAGAAAAAGATGGCCAGTGGAAGGTGGCCGGATATTATATCAAGTAGAAACAAAGCGGCGAAAGAACAGATCGCGTCATCACCGCCGCAACAGTCATAAAAAATGTCACCGGCAAAGGGGAACGGGAATTCCCCGTCTTTTTGATTATCGGTAGAAAGTAATGGGTATACCTTAGGATGAATGCCCGCAACTGGGGATGACGCCAGTGAAAAAGTGTTACCCTTTTTCTCTTATTGCTCACCCGTCCCCAATATCAATTTTTATTTTACTTTATCAGAATAAAAAACAGCCTTGAAATTGTGCTGCAGCGTGTGGTATAAAAATTTATTACGCTGAGGGCATAAAATTTTAAACAAGTACTGAAAAGGATACCAGAGACCATGAAAAGCATACCCTATTTTTTGCTTATCTTAACTGTGAGCTTTTTTATCTCCCCAACATTTTCTGCCTCCGGGTCAGCCGATTTTACTTCTCTCCAAAGGGAAATGGTTAAACAGCAAATTATTGCCCGAGGAATAAAAGACCTCCGGGTGATAAAGGCGATGGGAAAGGTGCCGAGACACCTTTTTGTGCTTGAAGACCATCGGGCTTGTGCTTACAATGATGTTCCCTTGTGCATCGGGGAAGGCCAAACCATCTCCCAGCCTTATATCGTTGCTTTTATGACCGAAACCCTTGACCTAAATGCGGGAGATAAAATTTTGGAAATTGGCACTGGCTCTGGGTACCAGGCAGCGATCCTGGCTGAAATTGTCAAAGAAGTCTACACTATCGAAATTATCGAAAAGCTGGGGGAGAGAGCGAAAGCAACATTAGCCCACTTGGGTTATAAAAACATCCACGTGAAAATTGGAGACGGTTATAAAGGCTGGCCGGAACAAGCGCCCTTTGATGCTGTGATCGTGACCTGTGCGCCCGAAAAGATTCCTCCGGCTCTGGTAAGCCAATTAAAAGAAGGGGGTCGGATGATCATACCGGTGGGCACAGAGGGGAGAGTCCAGAAACTAATAAAGGTTACCAAAAAAAACGGACGCACTGAGATCCAAGAGGAGAGATATGTCAAATTTGTCCCGATGGTTAAGTGCAAATCATAAAAAAAGAAATCAGAGATCAAAATTTAGCAGTCAGTAAAAGGATAGGGCACCTCTATAAAAATACACTTAACTGTAAAGCTCATAAAAGTATATAACACGCACAAACGGAAGATTTACATTCCGCCGTGCGGGACTTTGTATAGGTGTTACGCGGCTAAATTTTCCCTTTTAAGAATTTTACCCTGAGCGCTGATAATTACTTTTTCAAACGGAATTTTTTTGCCGGCTAATTCCAACCCTTTCTGGACGATGAACGGAAGACCTTGACAGCAGGGCACATCCATCACCACGACCGTAACGCTTTTCACATCCGCGGTTTTAAAAATTTCGGAAAATTTCTGAACATACGCCTCAACGTCATCGAACTTCGGACAGCCCACCATGACCGCCTTTCCTTTAAGGAAATCAGCGTGAAAGTTGGGATAAGCAACAGGCGTGCAATCCGCAGCCACTAAGAGGTCCGCTCCTTTTAGAAAATGAGCTTTGGGTGGCAACAGCCTTATCTGCACCGGCCAGTGAGTAAGGGCTGACTCTTGCGCGGCGATATTTGTTGGTGCGGGCCTTTCCGCAGGGTATGCAAAAGTTCGTATCTGAGCAGAAGGGCATCCGCAGGGTATGCTTTCTTGCGGGGATTCTTTGGTTTTTAAATGCTCTTCTACGGCCTTCTCATCAAATTCTTCCACGTCCCGCTCCAAAACTTTCAATGCGTCACTGGGGCAGATACCCAGACACGCGCCCAAGCCATCGCAGTATTTTTCGGAAACAAGTTTTGCCTTGCCATCAATAATTTGAATGGCTCCTTCGGCGCAGGAAGGCACGCACTGGCCGCAGCCGTCGCACTTGTCTTCATCAATTTCAATGATCTTTCGTTTTGCTTTCATGTTTTATTCCTCAATACAGTAATTAAAAAATCCCCTCGGACTCCCCTTTATACAAAGGGGGAGTGAGAAGGATTGTGAGCGTCATAATAATTCCGGCCATTTCTTTTTATATCTCCTCATGCTTCGAAAAGATTTTCTCGGCCAGTTGTTTACCGGTTTCCGTTAAAAAGGTTCGGTTTATTTTTTCTGCCACTTTGTCAGGGGTGAGCGGAGTCTCTTCCAGTTTTTCTTCCAGGCTGACAATTTGATCCGCATCAAAGACGACTTTAAAATTTATGGTTTCCTTTGCCCGGGGATGATTGTGGTGGCCGATGATATCACAGACCTCATCGATCAACTCAGCATCCGCCCCTAAATTCGTCAAAATGGCGCGCGCGATAGCAGGTCTTTTTTGCTCCTGGTAAGGGGTGGCAGTGCTTTGGTATTCCCGCTCGGCTTCTTTAATCCCGATATCGTGGAGATAGGCGGCAGATAAAACCACCGCCGGATCTCCTTTTTCTTCTTTAGCCAGCTTTTCAGCGTAGCGGGCGACCTTGGTAGCGTGCCCGATCCGTTTAAAATCTTTCTGAAAGTACGCTTTCATCTCAATGGCTACCCGGCCCTTGAGAAGGTTCTTCCTCTGGGTGACCAATTCAGGCGGCAAATCCCCGAGACATTCCTTGGCAAACTTGCAGTATGCCGCACAACCAAAGTCCATATTCGGATTTACCAGCTTTTCGCCACACTTTTTACACCGCCTGGTTGGTTCGTCTTTAAAGAACTCCTCTGCGTTGCCGCACCTGGGGCAGGTAACCTCAAACACGGCATCAGCACTCCAGTAGCGGGTGTCTTGTCCCGGGCATTTCATCGGATCGTTCTCCTTGTTGAATTTTCGCTTATCCCAGAATCGCTTTCAGGTCTTCGTCCGGCGTGCTGATGGGCTTGATATTGAAGGTCTTCACCAACACATCGAGCACATTGGGAGTAATAAAAGCCGGCAGGCTTGGCCCCAAGCGGATATCATTGATTCCCAGATATAAAAGGGTAAGCAATATGGCAACTGCCTTTTGTTCATACCAGGATAGGATCATCGACAGGGGCAGATCATTAACCCCAACATTAAAGGCTTTGGCAAGCGCTATTGCAATCTGGATGGCGGAATAGGCGTCATTGCATTGACCGATATCCAGAAGCCTTGGGATTCCTCCGATCGTGCCCAGGTCTTTGTCAAAAAAGCGGAACTTTCCACAGGCCAGGGTGAGCACCACACAATCCTTCGGTACTTTTTCCACAAACTCTTTATAGTAACTTCGCCCTGGTTTGGCGCCATCGCAGCCGCCGACCAGGAAGAAGTGGCGGATTGCTTTGCGTTTAACCGCGTCGATCACCGTACCCGCGATGCCAAGCACGGCGTTGTGACCAAACCCGCACATGACGGACCGGCCATTGGTATCTTCCGTGAATCCCGGCATTTCCAGGGCCTTTTTAATCACCGGCGCAAAATCATAATTGTCAATATGGGTTACTCCCGGGAAGCCAACCAAGCCGGTGGTAAAGATATTACTCTGGTACGATTCTTTCGGTCTTTGGATGCAGTTGGTGGTCATCAGAATCGCGCCGGGAAAGTCTGCGAACTCCTTGGTCTGGTTTTGCCATGCGGTTCCATAGTGGCCATAGAAGTGGGAATACTTTTTTAACCCTGGATAACCGTGGCAGGGGAGCATCTCGCCGTGTGAATAGACGTAGATACCTTTGCCTTCTGACTGTTTGAGGATCTCTTCCAGGTCTTTAAGGTCATGTCCGGAGACTAAAATCGCTTTCCCTTTTTTGGTTCCTAGGGGGATCTTCGTGGGTACGGGATGGCCGTAAGCTCCGGTATTGGCAGCATCTAAAAGTTCCATGGTCTTTAAGTTAACTTCACCGCACTTAAGCACCAGTTTTACCCAGTCATCGAGGGTAAGGGTTTTATTCAGGGTTGCGGCTAAGCCTTCATGGATAAAAGCATAGACCGCCTCGTCTTCTTTTCCTAAGAGCAGCGCGTGGTCAGCGTAAGCAGCGATTCCCTTAATGCCGAACAAGAGGGTGTGGTGAAGCGCAAGAATATCGGGGTTGATGGTGGGGTCTGATTTAAGACCCACAACTTCTCCCTGTTTGATCAATCCTTCTAAGGTTGCTTCCAGTTTAAACGTCGCGGGTCCTTCGGGAAAATTTTCCTTGCCGATTTTTTTCTTAAGATTTTCCCGAAGCGTCATTGCATGGTTGATGATGGGGAGGAACCTCTGCGGATCAAAGTTCACGTTGGTCAAGGTAGAAAATAAAGCTTCCACGGTGAAGACGTTTACCTCCCGGTCAGTAATTCCTTTTTTCCGCGCCTCCTGAGCAACCAAAGCCAAGCCTTTAAGAATGTAAATGAGAAGGTCTTGAAGCGTGGCAACATCGTGGGGCTTACCACAAACTCCAACTTTGGTGCACCCTTCGCCTTTGGCCGTTTGTTCACATTGATAGCAAAACATTTTTTACCTCCTTCTTTAAATTAATTTTTGTTTCGCGTTGTTATCGTTATTTCAACGTATTGTTAATTAAAAGTATAACCTACTTGTTTGATGATTTCATTGACCTAAGTCAATCCCCCCCTGTTTTTTTGCCGGCAATCAGTTTTTAAAAAGAGATCCAAACCCTTTCTGCTCTAAAATTTTTCCCACGCGTTCACCGTTAAAAGAGTTTTGTTGAGAGTAGTCCAGACATTGGTCAATAATATTGGCTACTTCTTTCTCACTATAGATTCCCGGCAGTTCCCTGACCAGCTGGGGATGCCGTCCCAATTTCTCCCCGATTTGAATTCGGAAACCTTGAGACCCTTCCTGTAAAGTCCCGGTTGGACAAAAAGCAATGCACTTGCCGCAGAAAGGTATTTATCCTGATTGATGAACGGCTCGTTCTGCTCAAGCGAGACAGCCTTTTCCGGACAGATTTCCACATGCGCCGCGCCCCCCGCCTGATTACAAGGATCTTCCTTTGTCACCTGAGGCTTCCTTGCGCCGATCAGACCGATATCCACGATCTGGGGGCGGGAGCAAAAGCATTAGGGCAATCTGACACTGAGACCCTGAACTCATGGTGAAATTTCAGCGTGCCGCCTACTTTTTCTTTTAGGGATGCCTTCATATTCCTTTGAGCGAGTTTCTCTTCGATTGTTTTCACTAAGGTTTCAGAAGATGCCGCTTGGTTTGGGCAGCCGCTGGCGCCAAAGCACATCTCCACCTGATCGCCTTTTACTTCTTCTTCCTCTGGTGAAGGATCTTTTTTTGGCAGGCTTGAATATGAGGCAATGTTACCACCCTTGCGGCACTCTGGCGTGGCTTCCTCTTCAACGTTAACCTGGTTGCGAATGAAAAAAGGAACCTTTGCTATGCGCTCTTTAGCTTCTTAAATCCATTCCATAAAAGTTGTTTTTTTGCTGAAACAATGTTCTTTTCTGGAAGTTTTTAAAACTTGCCTGTTATTCTAATGTTATCAGTAATCATTCGGGTAATGCCTTGACTAAGAGCAAAGAAAAAGGTAAGGTTCAATCCCGTGGATACGATAAAACAGATTACCAGCATACCTCTGTTTCAAGGGCTTTCCCAAGAATACCTTCAGGACCTTTCCGGTATCGTCATTGAACAAGTCGTAAAACGGGGTCAGGGAATATTTTCTGAAGGTGACGAGGGCAAGGGGTTTTATGTGGTCATTTCCGGTCGTGTAAAGATCTTTAAGCTTTCTCTGGAGGGAAAAGAGCAGATTCTTCACATCTTTGGTCCAGGAGAGCCTTTTGGTGAAGTGCCGGTTTTTGCGGGAAGCCCCTATCCGGCGAATGCTGAAGCTCTGGAAAAGACCCGTATCTTTTATTTTCCTCGCGAGGCTTTTGTTGGCTTGATCAGGAAGACTCCCTCTCTGGCTTTGAACATGCTGGCCGTGTTGTCTCACCGTTTGCATCGATTTACTGCCTTGGTTGAAGATTTGTCGCTCAAGGAAGTTCCGGGAAGATTCGCAGCCTACCTGTTTTACCTCAGTGACAAACAAAAAGGTAATGATGACTTGGCATTAGAGATTACCAAAGTCCAGCTTTCAAGCCTTTTAGGTACTATTCCAGAGACGCTTTCACGCATACTTTCAAAGATGACTAAAGAAGGGATTATTGCCACCGATATCCATGGTCGTATCCGGATCGTAGACCGAAGAACGTTAAAAAAATTAGCTCAGGGAGAGATTCGTTTGTCTAAATCGAGCTTTTAAAGGGAAGGGTTTTACCCTTTTTAATGCTTATGGCTTTGTTCTCCTCCTCTGCCGATTCAGAAGAGGGTTGATGAATGTACTCTTCGATCAATTTCCTCGCCTCATGATCATACATCTGCACTGGTGGGTGTTTCATGCAATAGGCAGAGATAGGAAGCAATGCCCCTGCATCGTGCCGATCACGGGCTACTTTACAGTAACGGATCGCATCAATCGTCACTCCAGCACTGTTCGGTGAGTCTTGGACCGAGAGACGGCATTCTAATTCAAAGGGTATACCGGCAAACCCGCGTGCTTCCATCCGGATAAAACAAACCTTATTGTCATTCTGCCAGGGAACATAGTCCGAAGGACCGATATGGATATTTTCATCAGCGAGCGGTACTTCGAGCTGGGATTGAACGGATCTGGTTTTTGATTGTTTTTTGGTTATGAGCCGGCTTCGTTCCAGCATATTGAGAAAGTCGGTATTGCCGCCGGTGTTGAGCTGATAGGTCCGCTCTATTCGGGTTCCCCTTTCTTCAAAAAGGCGGGCTAAAGTTCTGTGGAGAATGGTTGCGCCAAGCTGAGATTTAACATCATCACCGATTACGGGAATTCCGCGTTTCAAAAACTTCTTAGCCCAATCCGAATCGGAAACAATAAAAACCGGCATGCAATTGATAAAACTCACCCCGGTATTTAGGCAACACCGGGCATAATACCGCGCAGCTTCCTCTGATCCCACGGGTAAATAGTTGAGGAGAATATCGGGTTCTTTCTCTCGAAGGATTTGTTCGACATCAACGGGGGAGGCCTTAGCGATCCGGAAAGCACGATCGTCAGGATAGTCCAGCATATGGCCGGCAACGCCATCCATGACCGGACCCATTTTCACGGTCACTCCATAATGGGGGAGTTCTTTCCAAATAGGCATGATGCAATTGGGCTTTGCATTGATAGCCACTTCCAGAGCTTTTTCCACTTTTCGCGCGTCAATATCAAAAGCAGCAACGACTCGGATATCGCTCGGCAGATAGCCACCCAGCGCCTTGTGCATAAGGCCGAGCGTATCTTCAGGATTATGCCGGTAATATTCAAGTCCCTGAAGTAAGGCGGCTACACAATTGCCCACGCCCACTAATGCAATTTTAATTGGTTCTCCCATGGCACATTCCTCCTTTCAGGTTATCGGAGAAGACCGCATAGAAGAAAAAATAGAATAAGATAATCAAATCGAGGTTCAATTGAAAAAATTTATTTTATTCTATTAAACGAGAAAAGTCACCTTTTTTTGTGAGTAAAAAAACATTTTTCAATAACTTACTGTTCTTTGACTACGACGAAAAAAGAGCCTTCTTTGCGGTTTACGAAAAAGAGGATTCCCTTTTGTAGGGAAGAAGCTTTTAGAGTGTCTCGATAATCTTTGAGTGAGTTAACTGGTTTTCGGTTAACTTCTTTAATAACATCCCCTGATTTTAAACCAGCTTCATCAGCCGCGCTTCTTGGCTCAACCTGGAAAACAACTACTCCTTGTTCACTTTCCGGGTAACCAAAGTTTTGGGCTACTTCAGGGGTGAGTTCTTCAACCTGAATCCCAATATCAGGGCTCATTTTCTTAGGTGCAAGTTTTTTTACTTCCTCGTTTTCTTTTACGGTAACAACAAAGGATTTTCTTTCCCGATCTCGAACGACAATGAGTTTAACCGACTCTCCTATGTGGGTTTTTCCTACCAGCCGGGAAAAGTCTTGTATCCTATTAATTTTTTTACCGTTACACTCAACCACGATATCTTCTTTTTTAAGACCAGCTTTATCCGCTGGGCTGCCAGGGATAACATCAGTGATCAAGGCCCCTTCCAGGTCTTTAACCCCAAATGTTTCCGCCAATTCGGGAGTGAGGTCTTGGATAGAAACTCCCATCCATCCACGGGTAACTCTGCCTTGTTTTTTAAGTTGTTCCATGATTTCTTTAGCCATATTGATGGGAACGGCAAACCCAATCCCGATATTTGTGCCTGTTGTGGTGTAGATAAGGGTATTAATTCCAACCACCTCTCCTTGGATATTGAATAAAGGGCCTCCGCTGTTGCCAGGGTTTATAGAAGCATCAGTTTGAATAAAATCATCGTATGGACCAACGCCGATGGTCCTTCCTTTTGCGCTCACAATGCCGGCGGTTACCGTATGATCCAATCCAAAGGGATTCCCAATAGCCATTACCCAATCCCCTACTCTCAGCTTGTTAGAATCCCCCAATTTTACCGGCTCAGGAAAGTCAACCCACCTTTTTGTCTTGATCAGGGCTAAGTCAGTCTTTTCATCACGACCGACAACTTCAGCCTCATAGGTTTTTTCATTCGCTAAACGAATATTTATTTGCTCTGCTCCCTCCACCATATGGGCATTGGTTATAATATACCCTTCCTTGGAAATAATGAATCCAGAACCCAAACTTTTCTGTTTTTCTTGAGGAAGCTTTCGCCCAAAAAAATTTTCCCAGAAATCCCTTCCAGAAAAATCTTCGGAAGGAGATTTAGGGTTGCCAAAGAAATCGGGCGATTTAGCCATTTTTGTGGTACTAATATTGACTACTGCCGGACTTACCTTGTCCACCAAATCAGCAAAAGAAGGAGGAAAACCTTTAATGATAACAGACGAGGTTGATTTCGAAGGCAATAAATTTCTTAAGAAATCAAGGTTGCCAAAGTAATAACCTCCGATAACTCCTAAAATGATGCCGAAGGTTAAAATACCAACAAAAAATTTGACAGAAACTTTTCCCGAATTAGGTCGCATGGCTTTAGTTCATTATACTTTATTGATTTTATAAAATTTTTATAATCATTTCTTTTCTACTATAAAAAATTTCTTCTTTTGTGACAAGCAAATTCGCACTGTTTTCTTACGGTGTAAAATTTTTCATTTTAATGATTGGAATAAACAGAGTGGAGTGAAAAAAAGCAGCCCAATTAATAGGCTGCTTTTTTTGGTACGAAAGGCGGCACCCGGATTCGAACCGGGGAATAAAGGTTTTGCAGAAGAAATTTTAGAAATAAAATTTAATAATTCATTAAATTACCTTACCAAGATTGTCAAAATTTTACCGCAAAATGTAACCTATCCGCAACCAGTTTCCGCAATTTGCAAGGTGAATATAAATCAAGGTAAAATTACTTTTTTCTTTGGTAGAGAGATATTTCCAACAAGTTGGTTTTTCTTTACTATTTTCCCCAGTCTTAATCCCCAGGATTTATTGAGGAGGCAGAAATGGAAAAATTTTCAAGTGACTTTCGTTGGATTATAAAAGAAGAGGCCAAAGATTTTGAAGAGCTTGCCATATTGCTTTATTACCTTTGGCTTATGTATCGCCGAGGAAGACGTTTAATAAAAAAACCTGGTGGTTCAGAGAAAGTTAAATTTGAGGTTCGTTTGCCAGAAGCTGATGAAGAAATCGAAAAAATAAAAAATGGAATGGAGAAACAACATTTGAGATGGCTACCGAAGTTCTTTCCACGCTCAAAAGGACTGCAACCAGATGAGAGGGAAAAGTTAAGGGAATCCCCTTTAGAAATAAAAAAAGAACCATTTCAACAAATAGAGTGGGGGAATCAGTTTTTTAAAAATGGCCTCCTTGCATTTGACCTGATTGTATCCCGAATTGATGAATTAAAGGAACTATTAAAGAAAGAACTAAGGGTAACGACTAATGTTGCAGGGGCTGATGCTTTAAATTCTTCCCCAGAAAGCCTTTACTACCTTTCAATAATGGCCTATTTTTTTTCAAAATTATGTCAAAATTTTGATAGGCTCATTCCTTAACTGTCATTAATTTATTACAAAAATTAATCAAATTATTTTTAATAACCTTCGGTGATAAAAACCGGTCAAATATCCTTCTGGTATTTCCGGATATTCGATAAAATTCATCGTCGCTTTTTTCTCTCTTTAATTCTTTCTCCATGGCGGGATGGAACCTGCCGGGATAATTGGTTATCACTTCCTGGTTAAAATAAAAACATTGAGACAGTCTGTTGATTGATTTCAATTTATTTAACGCCTCCGGGTGCTTCCGGTCATAATAAATATAAGCGGTATGGTAGCAAGCGTATTCGCTGACACAACCGGGAGTCCACTCAAAAAATTTACCTTTGGCTCTGCCGCGGAAATTGCAGTTAATCACTTCATCATCCATAAAATAGGAATCGGCGGTGTAAATATCAATGTTTTCCATCTCCAATAATCTGGCGTCCAGATTAATCGGATTGAAAAAGGTATAAATCCGGTTACTTTTGATAATATCATCGGATATGGGAGGCGTCATTATCACATCTTCCAAATATAATACCGGTTTTTCGCATTCAAGTTCGTTGGTTAATAAAAGATAAGATTCATAGGAAGAAACCACAAAAAATGAAATCGCTTCGTTTTTATAAAAACGATTGAACCAGTAAGCCACATCATCAACAATTCTTAAACCATATATACGATCATCTTTCTTTTTATATCCTACATAGTCCCCGGTCTTGCTTTTGTTGATAATATTTATATCCTGCGGGGTATTAAAAAAGATATCATTACCATCAACTAAATTGGTGATGGTATAATCCGAGGCAAGGTATTGATTATCGGTTGAGATGATATTTATTTTCATATTTATTATTTGTGAAAAAAAACGCTTATTCTCGGTTTATATTTCTCGATGATGAAAGCGGGAAGCCGCCGTTTACTGTTAATTCCCAGGCTTTTGCAGGTATAATCGATAAAATAATACCAGCTGGTAAAAAAATTACCCTTTCTTTCATAGAGCCAATAACCGCGCCATAAATACCATAGTTTCCCACAGAGTAAAAACTCGGTATTATTCGCCATTCGATAATAGTCTTTCTTCTTACTCTTTTCCATCGGTAATTGTGAAAGCGCTTTGATGAACGATTCGGGAACCGGAAGGGAGAAGTTTTTTAACAAATAAGAAAAAGCGACCTTAAGCTCTATTGCCACATCAAATTTCTTGATGCGTTTGATCAAGAATTCCCAGTCAATGGGCGTCGTTCTGATAAGACTTGCCACATCGAGCGCCCATCGCAAGGTTCTTTGAAAAATCTGCTCCGCCCCATGAACAATAATATGAATAATCATGTCTTCATGGCAGGGGATTTTACATCTGACCCCGTGCAGCTTGAAATCAAGGGAATGGTTGAATACCTCCTCATAGCACATCGGATGTTCTTTGTTGTCCTTGAATAAATACATGAACAAGCGCCAGTGTATATCTATCCGGACATCCTGCTTATTAATAAAAGCAATCTCTTTGATATATTTATTTGCCAGCGGCGCTGAAATCCGGTTAAGAGCAAAAGGAGATTGCTCAAAAAATTCCCAGTCATTGGCCTTCATTATCTCGGTCGCTTTTTCGACATGTTTTTGATCGATAAGCATATCCACATCGGCAATAGACCGCGCTCCGGTATTCTTATAGACATTCTTTAATAAAGGCACTCCTTTGAGTAAAATGACCGGAATGTTTTCTTTCTTAAATAAAGAGATAACCTTTCTCACCGCATCGATAACTAACAGATTCTTATACCAGGTAAATTGGTGTACTCCTTTTATCCTCTTGATCTCATCATCCGGGATGTTCAATTCCTTTAATCGCAAATACAAAAAAGGAATTAATTTTGCGGTGGCTTTATCCAGGCGATCAAAAACAATCTGGTCTTTCCATTGCTGCCATAATTTCGGAAAATCATTTTTGCTTGAAAGCAGCATCTGAAGGAAAAAATTTTCTTCTTTATTGGGAAAACTTTTTGGATATTTAAAATCTCTCATGATTTTTAAATAGGTTAACCGGCCTGCTATTCATTGTTTTCTTCTTCGGGCTAATGATTCTCTGATTATTTTTAAATATTCACTTTTATTCGTCGATGATGCTAAAGCCCCCTTATTGGTTTCATGAATTCTTCTTTTAACCAGAACATCATCAACGATCCCAAAATTTAAACCAGCTTCTTTAGCCCTGAACAACCAGTCAACCGATTCTCCATTTTTCCATCGCGCATCAAAATAACCAACCCGGTCAAAGGAAGCCCTTTTCACTACCATCGTTGAAGGAATATATCCGGGCATAGGACGTGGCGGACAATAGCGAAGGTTCTTTACCTCTTCGCTTAATTCCGGACTTAAAAAACATTTCATATAAGAAAATGAAATATCCAGCTTAGGATTATTATTAAAGTGATTCATCTGAACTTCCAATTTATTTTTTTCCCAGATATCATCATTATCAATAAAAGCTAAGAATTCCCCCTTCGCACGACGAATACCTTTATTTCTTGATTCTGAAGTTCCAAAATTATCTTTATTATTAATAACTATAATTTCATCTCCGAATGATTCTAATAGAGCCAAAGAACTATCGGTTGAGTTATCGTTGATACAGATCAATTCTATGTTTTTATAGGTTTGAGATAAGACGCTTTTCATTGCCTCCTCAACATATTTTTCAGCATTAAAGACCGGCATTAAAACACTTACACGATTATTCTTCATGGGACAAAAAAGATTTAATTACGTCGGGCACACCGGGAATATCGCCGCCAAGCTCTAAAAAGTAGCATGGTGTCCTCTCAACAATTGACCTTAATTCAGCCATTTTATTTGATGGGATGAAAGAAAATTGGAAAAGCGTGGCGGGCATCATGGCAATCATCGTATCTAATTTACGAGCGGGCACAATCTTCGTTTTTTTAATATTTTTAATCACCGGAATCATGATGGCATGAAGCGGTGCTTCCCTGATAATATGTTGCGGAAATAATTCTGACAAAAAAACAATTGCTTTTTCCTTCTCCAACGCAACATCGTTTTTATTCCATATTTTTTCTTTTAGCGCGGGAAAGGTTTTATCCAGAGATAGTGGAAATATTTTTACCGAATTAAAAATACTGTGAGTCGTAATAACATCTCCCGACTTTATTGTTATATAATCATCTCCTAAAAATTCCATGTCGGAAAACAAACATGATAAAGCGGTGGTTGATTTTCCTGATCCGCCCTTGGCGGAAAGCAATATCGATTTCCCCTTTGTGCTTACCGCTGCCCCATGCATTAAATGCACTCCTTCTTTGGAGAGAAACCAATTCAATATTGACCTTAGTGGAGAACCACTTATTCTATACAGCAAACGTTCGGCATTGTGTGTCCAAAAGTAAGCCGTATTATTCTTCTCATCATATAAATTTAATGTTTCTTCACCATGCAGGTATATTCCCAAAAAAGAATCTACATTTATCGTTTTTGCATTTACTTCTCGTGGATAGGTATATTCTGACTGGTTCACCCATGGGGAAGCAAGATGGGTGTTGGTAGATACCGAATCCCAAATGCATACCGTCAAATCGGGAGAATTGCCTGCATCTTCTTCGATATGGCTAAAAGCCCGGGACATTTTTTCAAAAAGTATCTTGCTATAAAAATTCAGACAAATAGTTTTCCCGGCGATAGCATAGGTCTTTTTAATGGGCGGAATTGAGTTGGCAATATCATTCATAATCGGCACCACGACATCATTAAAGTATTTTTTCGTAATACGAAGGTGCTGATTGGTAACAATGTGCGATGGAAAATTGTTCATATTTTCAGGTAGGAGATGAGATTTCTTTTTTAATGATCGAGATAGGAGATGATGATATAATTTAAAATAATTTTTATTATTTTAAATTTGGCCAGCCGTCTTCATCGGCATCATGAACCGGATCGGACATTAAAGCTCCTGCCATGTCATCATATCTTTCAATTTTAGGTATTATGAATGTTTCCTTTATACGATTCGTTGGATTCCCTATACTATCGGGAGAACTATCCGGCTCTGATTTCAAAATAAGATCATCTTTCAAAAACAAGCTAATTATTTCGGTCATATATTTTTCCAAGGTGTCTTCATCCACTTCATAATGATTTAAAAAAAAGTGAGATATATTTTTAATGGAATTATTCTCCTGAATTTCATTCCATATAATAGTCGCAGTTTTATTGGCACTATAATAAAAACCAGTATCTAAATTGACTATGATGGCCTCTCCGTCAATAGTTTCACTGATGGCCTTCGATTCATTAATTCTATATTTTTTGCTCAACATATAATGGTCTCTCCATCAACAGTTTGACGTATTCCTTCCGACTCCTTTATTTTATAGTTTTTTACTTAAAATAACAAAATTATATCATAAAATTTTAATAAAAAAACCCTATTATGATATAATGGCTTTAAAAAAAATAATCGAGAAATTTATCATGCTTTCTCTTAAAAAAAAGGTAGTCCTCTATACCTGCCTAACCGGAAATTATGACCAGTTGAACAATCACTCCGCTATCAACCCGGATTGGGATTATGTTTGTTTTACCGACAATCTGGCGATAAAAAACAATAACAATTCCACCTGGGACCTTAAGCCCCTGGTTTTCGACACAATGGATGATGTCCGCAACAACCGATGGCATAAACTTCACCCGCATCTCTTATTCCCCGACTATGAAAGAAGCGTTTATGTTGACACGAATATAAATTTCCTCAGTGATAAAATTTTTGACGATATTAACCGCGCTATCAAGGAATCAAAAAAGATTTCTCTTGGAATCCACCCCGGCAGAAATTGTGTTTATGATGAGTTCATTGCTTGTTTAAAGTTTGAGAAAGATGACCGTGAAATCATGAAAGAGCAGATTGATTTGATAAGAAAGGACGGCTTCCCTGAAAACTACGGCCTCTTTGAAAATAATATCATCTACCGGGAACATCATGATAAAGAAGTCATCAAAATCATGGAGGACTGGTGGTGGTGGGTTGAAAATTATTCCCGAAGAGACCAATTAAGTTTTAACTATGTTTTATGGAAAAATAATTTCACCACCTCACCTTTGCGCGATACTCCTTACCGGAACAGCAAAAAAATTTCTCTTTGGCGCAGCCGGAATCATGTCACCAAAGAAGAATTGCTTTGGCGGAAAAAAAGCCTTCGGGAGTTATTTAAAAAAATCAAGGGAAAGGAAGCATCCCGGGAAACCGATGGCGGGTCAGGGAAGAATTGAAGTTCACCCGCTTGCGATTTTTAAGTCTTACCAAAAAGGAGTTGGGGAGTTTGGGGTTAGGTGTTGATAGTGGTTGCTGTCGGTAGATTGCATTCCCAGGCACAGTATATCGTTTGCCGTTACTGTGCCGTGTTTATAATTAAAGAGAAAATATTATGTCAAAGGTGAGTAGATAATTTTAATGTTTAGGGGAAAAAATTATGATTCCAAAAAAAAATTATTCCTTTTCTCCCTTTCCTTTTAATCCCCTTAATCTCCGGCTTGTGTTTTATTGCTCTTTATAATCAATGTCGGTTGGTAAATTTGTTGACTTGGAATTAACCATAACACAATGAGATATAGTTGAAAATTGTGTTTAGGAGGATAGGTGGTGTATCCTTCCAGAGTGAGCAAAGGGGATTCACTGGCAGAGGTTAGTAAAGAAATGGGACACGGAAACACGGATCTGACATATAAAACCTATTACAAATGGTTACCAAAAGAGAGCAGAACCAATATTGATGAATTGGATCAACGGACGCACTCATTTGCACCTTAGGCGCACCCAGAAAACAAAAATGGGCTAACGAAAAACGCTAACCCATTGAAATTACAAGAGGCGGCACCCGGATTCGAACCGGGGAATAAAGGTTTTGCAGACCTCTGCCTTAGCCACTTGGCTATGCCGCCTTTTAAAGCGGGAAACGGGATTTGAACC
>Ga0182021_10001693_pt1 | contig 25520 bp, 30 predicted proteins | sample 612E3MmetaG_FD_120493 | JGI IMG/M metagenome (GOLD analysis project Ga0182021, IMG submission 120493) | Permafrost microbial communities from Stordalen Mire, Sweden - 612E3M metaG (Illumina Assembly) | ecosystem: Environmental > Terrestrial > Soil > Wetlands > Permafrost | place: Sweden... | reverse complement strand
CGAAGACCTGGCCGCTGCACGGCCGCACCGAAGGGAGCGCCGGCAGGCCGGCGCTAGGCGGGTCCGCGGGCGCTGGGGACTCGCGGCGCCGGCGCCGGCCCCCGCGGTTCGGCATGCTGCTCGGGACTGGGCTCCCTCCGCCGGCCCCCGCGGACCGTGCTCGGTGCGGCCGTGCTAGATGCGGGCGTCCGGTGCGGCCAGCGCTGCGATCCGTCTCGACAGCCGGGTCAAGACAACTTCTGAGAGCTCGTCCGCCAACCCCTCGGTGGGCGTGTCGGGTGCCTCTGCGAGGACCGAATCGACGAGTGCGGGGGCCAGGGCGAGCAGCAGGACCTCGTGCATCGCCTCGTGGTCGTTCACTACCTGGTCGGCTAACCATCGCAGGCTGACACCCTCGGAGTCGGCGACATAGGTGATCAGGGGTGTCAGGACGGCGAGGATCTTCTCTTTCAACGGGTCTGGCATGACGAACCTCCGGTGAGCAGACAGGAGACAGGGGGGCGGGCCGAGTGGCCTACAGGCCGAGCAGCCAGCCGATGTCGTCGCCGGCGAGGGCATCTCGCGCGGCATCGCGCGGGGACGTTCCGGCGGCGTACTCGTCACGCCAGCAGAAGTCGGCGAGGTCCCCGTGAGTGATCCCGACCTCGCGGTGCAGCACCAGGTCGACCAGGTACATCCACGCGCCGAAGTACGGGTCTCCCCCGCCGACCTCGAGCCAGGCCTTGAGCTTGCCCTCGCTGATCTGGGAGATCAGCCGCTCGCGCCGGTCAGAATCCATGGAAGTGAACAGCCACGTGGTCATGCGAACCCCTTCGGGGTACAAAGGGGCTGGTCAGGCCCCTAACTGGTTGGGTATCTGCCACGCTACCGGCGCTCACCCACACCGAAGAGGTCGACGGCCGCCGGGGCGGCGGGCGTGGGGTGCGTGCCCGCCGACAGCCGGCGAGAGCGCTGCTGATGCTCCATCCCTGGCGGTTGGTGAAGCAGCTCGGTCCGAGCGGGCGTCTGTCACGCCGAGACCTTCAGCCACTGGTCGATCGTGGCCGCCAGATCCTCATCGGTGATCAGCCTGCGGTGGTGGTCGACGGCCAGCACCGCGGGGACCGCCCGGGTGTCGAGGCCCCTGCGCTCGAGCTCGTCCGCCAGGGCGACGCAGACCGCCCACGCCCCACCCGGGACAGCGAAGATCGGGGCGCGGGAGGCGATGGTGATCACACGGTCGCGGTAGACCCACACGTGGGTGCCCTCTGGGATGGGCGGTGCAGTGGCGGTGACCTCGAGGTAGAGGGAACTGCGCTCGGACAACCAGACGCGGTCGCCGACGTTCAGCTCGTCGGCCAGCTCGATGAGACCCTTCCACGGCAGGGGCAGGTCGAACGCGCAGCTCAACCCCTCCCAGACGCACCGAACGGTGTCGGGCGTCACGGCAGAGACACGGAACACGTTCACGGGGACTCCCCGAGGGAAAGAAGCTGGTCAGGCTTCTGCTGGTTGGACGTCCACGACGATATCGCCGGCCCCCCACACCAGAGCACCCCACACCCGCCGTCCCGGCCGCGCCTCGCCCCGTGGTGTGCGGCGGATGATCGTGAGTCGAGCCGGGGGCGGGGCAGCTATGGCAATCGGGATGCGGTGAGCAGGAGGGCGGCGGCGGCGGCCACCTGGGCCATCTGCGGGTAGTTCAGGGTCTGGGGGGTGTCGCTGGCGCTGTGGTAGTTCGGGTTCCGGAACGGGGCGGTGTCGGTGAGCATCAGGGCGGGGATCCTGGCCCGCCAGTAGGGAGCGTGGTCGCTGCGGTCGAGATCGAACGCGAGAGGGTTGGCCCATCGCGTGAGGGCTTGTGCCGCTCCGTCTGCCCGCCGGTCGAGCAGGGCGAGGGCGGGAAGCCCGACGGTCTGTGCGGCATCTAACCATCGCGTCAGGAGGTCGTGTGCGCGGGGGCGGTGCACGGCCAGGACGAAGTCGGCGCGATCCTGGCGGGCCTTGATCTGTGCCGGGAGGTCTGCGAAGACGAGGGATGCGCCGGTCGGTAGTCGCTGGGTCCCTGGTGCGGAGGCGAAGAACCCGACCGCCTCGAGGCAGACGACGGCTCCCGGTCGAGGCCAACGGGCCAGCAGTGCCCGTGAGCCGAGCTGAGCGAGCTCCTCGAGGTCGACTATCGCGATCACGACGTCATCGGCGTCCGCCGGCAGCCGGCGGGCGACCTCGAGCGCCACGGCCACCCCCGAGGCGTTGTCGTCGGCGCCCGGGCTGATCGCCACGCTGTCGAGGTGAGCGATGAGCCAGGTAGCCCCGGCCCGGATCGGTGCTCGCGACGCAACCAGGTTCACTCCGCGGCCGCGGAGCCAGGTCAAGGAGAGCGGATGTGTTCCACGCCCGCGGTCGGCCCACCTGGGCCGACCGGCCACCGTGAACTCGTCGAGCTCGCAGCGCCAGCCGGCGCTCTCAAGAGCGGTCCTGCAGTGTTCGCGGGAGGCGACCAGGTGCTCGGGCCGGCTGCGGTGGCGCGGAGCGCCGCACAGTGCGTCGACGTCGCCGCGCAGTCGCTCTGCAGTCGTCCGGTCCATGGTCCGACGCCGCCCAGGTCAGGCGAAGGTGAGGAGCGTCAGAGCGGTGGTAGCGGCCACGGTCGGCAGGATGTCGCGAGTGCTGGACAGCGTCACCTCACGGTGGATCGCCCCCCGGACGACCGTCGCGGCCCGCCCGTCGTCGGACACGGAAACCGCGATCACGCCGTAGAGGGTGCCCAGCCCGCTACCGCGGTCGACGAGCACGCGCTGGGCGGAGCGCTCATCGGTCTCCGGGTCGACGGTCGGCAGAACCTGCACGGTGCACTCGGACGGCAACCCCTGGGCCAGGTGGTAGCCGATGGCCAGCGCCGCCGCAGTGGCAGCGGTCGTGTCGGCCGGGTCGGTGGTGTTCACCAGTGCCGCGAGCAGCGTCATCGAAGGCCCCTCATTCGGTGGTCGGTCAACGGGTGGTGTCGGCCGCCGTTCTGACTGTAGGAGGACGCTCCCGCGCGTCGGAAGCGAACGTGGGTCGTTCGCGAGTCACTGACCGGCGGGCGAAGTGCTGGCGGAGCGGTGGTCCTGGACCTCGTGCCACGGGGTCGTGTCGGTCCAGTTGCCGATCGGGCTGGGGACGGTCACGGTGCGCTTGTTGGCCCGGACGACGGTGTACCAGCGGCCCCGGATCTTGACCTGATCTCCGCGGTGCACGCTGGTCGGACCGTAGGAGGTGGCCTGCCCGGTGGCGACCTGCTCGGCCCGGACTGCCTGCCAGTAGGCGCTGTCAGAGTCGAGGCGAGCGAGCTCGGTGGTGGCGCGCTGTGCCCATTCGGGGTGGTCGTGGGCGTCCTGCTCGAGCGCGCGACGCAACCGGCGAGCGTCGGCCTGGAGCCTGTCGAGCCGGTTCGCGACGGTGACCGGGTTGGTCCGCCGGTCCGTGCGCCGGCCGGCGGTCGCCGCGGCCTGCTCGTCCTCGCGGGCCTGCTGCGCGTGCAGGACGTGAGTCTCGGTGGCGCGGTGGATGCGTGCCATGTCCCGCTCATGGCCGCGCTGGGAGTGGTGGCCGAGCAAGACCGGCTGACCGAGCGGGATCCGCTCGCCGATCGCGTCCGCGAGGTCGCCGGCGGCCGCGGCGGCCGCGCGGTGCCGCTGCGCCCGGTCGGCCAGGTGCTCGGCTCTGGTCTCGGCCTGCTCACCGATCCTGGCTTCGCGCTCGGCGGGGTCCTGGGGGGTGTCGTCGATGCTGACGGCGACGGCGTGGCCCGCTGCGCGCAGCTGCTCGGCAGTGCGCTCGATCAGGGCACGCCGGGGCGCGGTGTTGCGCGAGCGAGGCAGGTACCAGGCAGCGATGGACCGACCCCACCTCCAGCCGCAGGCCTTGAGGATCTCGGCGGACCCATCGGCGCGGCTCGTGCCGTCGAGGATGGTGCCCTGAGGGTCGGTGTGGTCGATGCGCAGCATTGTGAACGTCCTTCAAGGCCGGCGGGCTGGTCAGGTCCGCTACTGGTTGGTACCGACGACGCTACCCACACCCACCCACGCCCCGACCCCCCAGAGCACCCCACGCCCGCCGTCCCCGCGGCGCCTGGGCCCGGGCGGCCTGGTCCTCGTCCGGTCCGGCTGCACCGCTCAGCTGGCGGCGCGCCTGGCGGCCTCGCGCTCGATCGCGATCCGGGGCAGCCTCCAGTCGCGTCCGTCGCGGCTTCCTGGCAGCGAGCCGCTGCCGAGCCGCTGGCGGACCGCGGAGGTCGTGACTCCCAGGGCGGCGGCGGCCTGCGTCACCGAGATGGTGTCGGCGGGGTCGAGGCCGTACTCGGCGTCGAAGGCGGCGGCGGTCATGACGCGGACCGCCCGGGGGGTGTACCCGGCGGCGGTCACCAGGGCCAGGGCGGTGATGGCGGCCTGGCCGAGGGACTCGGCGGGCAGGGTGAGGATCACCTCGGCCGTGCCGAGCGGCGAGCCGGCCAGGACGCCGCTGTGGGCGGCGAACGCGTCGAGGTCGAAGGCCTCGGGGTCGACGCGGCCGACGTCGACGACCGCGTTGAAGTCGGTGCTCATCTTGGGGTGCTCCTTGTTCGGTTGGGGTGGTGGACTGGATGACTCCGGGGGGAGGGAGCCGCCTTCCTCGGCTCCCTCCCCCCGGTCCCGCTACCGCCTCGGCGGCCAGACGAACCCGGCCCGTCGTAGCGCCGCGATCGCGTTCTTCAGGCCTCGCCGGTCGCCCGGAGTGCTCGCCAGCTTCGTGACGAACGTGCCGTCGCGGTAGACCATCGGGTGTCCGGTCCTGCTGATCCGGACCTCGAAGCCCTGTCGCTCGGCCTCCTTGAGGACCTTGCGGGTGTCCTTGTCCATCTTCCCCCCTTTCCTGTCGAGTGAACAAGTCCAGCATACCGGCGGCCTGTCGCTAGCGCAAGGCGCCGGGTGCACTCGTGCCACGACGATCGCGCCCGAGGGGTCGGTGCCCAGGTGCTACTCGCGGCAGTCGACGCGGGCGAACCGCCCATGCGCCGCCAACACCGTGTCGACGCCGATCCGGTACCCCAGAACCCGCCGTCCCTCGCGGATCTCGCTCACTCCAACGACGTGACGCACCTGCGGGGTGTAGAGGTGCGAGGCCGCCTGGTCAACCTCCTCCGAGACCGGCCAGTCCCCCACCTCGTGCTCGAAGCCCTGCTCATCGGCCCACCCTGTGATCACCAACCAGTCGCCCTGGTCGGAGTCCTCGAGCAGGACCTGCACCGCCCTCGGCGCCACCGCCCGCACCCCCAGCGCGATCGCCACGGCAGCCCCGGCCATCTCCAGACGAGTCAGCGCGACCGCCTGCTCACACCACAACGCCGTTCGCGCCAACGCACACTCGATCGACAGCTCTGAACTCACAACACCCTCCCCGGGTGACAAGACGGCCGGTCAGGCCGCCACTGGTTGGACTCCACCACGCTAGCGAGCATCACCCACGCCACAGGCACACGAAGGCCACGGGGCCGGCGGGCGTGGGGGGCTGGGCGGGTGGGTGGGGAAAGGCCCGGGGTCGGTGGACCGCCGCCCACATCGACCCCGGGCCTGACCCGGCGCGCTCGCCCCCAGGGCAGGGGGGACCTGGAAGGCGAGCGCTCACCGCGACACCGCTAGTCGGACTCCGCGTCCCACTCGATGTCGCGGTCGCTGAGCCCGCTCACGCCCCGGCCCGCGAGCGCCTCCAGAACGGCCTGCGCGTTCACGTTGGAGACCGCGTCGTCCTCGTCCGCGCCCATCGAGGTCAGGTGCACCTCGACCTTCACGGTGATCAGGAGCGGGTACTCGTGCATGCGGCGGGGCAGACCGTGATCGGTCATGAAGTCGTCGAACTGGTAGCAGAGGCCCTGCTCGTCCGCGTAGCGGTGGGCATCCTCGACCAGGTCGTCCCGCCACCGCTCGTGCCGCTGCTCGGCCTGCTCGTGCGTGCGCACCTCCTGGCCCAGCACGGCCAGCAGGTCCCGCTCGCGGGCGCCAGCCCTCGCGGGGAGCGCCACCACGACCCGGGCGTCGAGGTTGAGCACCGGGAAGGTCACCCGGTTCGCCGTCTGGTCGGTGACCACCAGGGCGCGCACCACGGGCTCGGGGCCGTCGGTGTCGATGGTGTTGTCCAGCAGCCCGGCCCAGTGGCCCCGCCAGGTCCGCCCCTGATGGTCCGTCGCGCTGATCCAGTCCCCCGGCATCGGCAGCGGCGTCACGACGGTCGGGCTGTGCCACACGCCCGGCTCGGCCTGGACGAACAGACCGCCGTCCTCACCGACCCGGTTGATGGTGGTCAGGGTGGTCCCGACGACCGCCGGACGCTCGTCGAGGTCGATGGTCACGGCGGCAGAGGCGTCGGCAACAGCGGTCATGGTGTCCTCCTAGGACTCCGGGCTGGTCAGGCCCGAACTGGTTGGGTACCTGCGACATTACCCACCAGCACCCACCCCGCATCCCCCCACCAACCCCGCCCAGCACCCCACGCCTACCGCCCCTGCGGCGGGTCCTTCGTGTCCGGTGTTCGGTGTACGTCGTCGATCGAGAGCCAGAGCCAGCGGGCCCGGCGCCGGGGGTCGAAGAGCTCGATGTGGATGTCCGTGACGTCGTCGACGCGGGCCCAGATGTCGGCGGTGGTGGCGACGAGCTGGGGTCCGTCGAGGGTCCACACGAGACGGGCGATGACCGGGACGTGCGGCCACAGGTCGCGCTGGGCTCGTCGTGGAGGGATCGGGCGTTCGTTGTCGATGTCCTGCCACAGGTGGGCCCCGTGGTTCCAGGAGGCCCATCCCTGACCACTCATAGAACACATGTTCGCACCGCGGCGGGGTCACAGATCCGCCAGCTGGCTCACCTTCTGTGGGTGACCTGGCAGACCACTGACCTAGCGAGGCTCTTGATGGACGTCGTGCGCGCTGCGTGGACCGCCGCCGGTACCCCCGGGGTCGTCGATGGCGAGGTCGGGATCTGTGCGCGCTGCTCGAGCACCGGGCCGAGCGTGGCGAGCCGTACCGCGGTCTCCAGGACCTTCACCGGGATGGACTGCTGGGACCGCCCGGCCGGGGACAGGCTGTGCCCGGCGTGCGCCTGGGCGTACGGCACGCCCGCCCTTCGCGCCGGCGCCCACCTGGTCGGCGCCGGCCCCGTCGCGCTGACCCCGCTCGAGCGGGTGCAGGTCGCCGATGTGCTGACGTGCGGCCCCTTGACCGGCGACCAGGCGCTGGTCGTGCCGTTGCGCCCCGGACGCAAGCACCTGCTGCCCTCAGCGGCGTGGGGCCACGTGCGGCTCGACGACGTGACGATCAGCTGGTCGCGGTCCGACGCGGCCCGCCTGGCAACGGCCCGCCGGCTGCGCACCCTCGGATTCGGTACCGCCATGTTGGCGGCCGCCGCGCCCGCGTTCGGGGTGCTGCGTCGCCTGCCCCGGTCTCAGTGGCAGTCCGTGATGGACGCCTGGCACCAGCTCGACCCGTGGCGAGCGACCGACTCGCCGTGGATGCACCTCGCCCTGCACATCACCACCCCCACCCAGGAGCCCCGCATGCGCGTTCCGTTCGTGACCGTCCTGGCCGTCGACGAGGAGCTGAGCCACCTCGCCGTGGTCAGCCCAGCGATCGCCGGCACCGGCCCAGGCCTCCTGCCGCCGGCCACCTTGTGCGGGTCGCCGATCGTCAGGTCCTGCCCCGACGAGCCGGCCGACGTCGGCTGCCCGCGCTGCCTGGCCCGCTGCGGGGCCTACCTGCACCTGCCCGCCTACCGGACGTTGGCCGAGCAGGTGACCCGATGACACCCACCGACCGGTGGCTGGCCACCGTCGCCGACGTGATGCCCGCACTGGGCGGGCCGGCCGGCACCGCCGAACGGTTGCTCCTGCTGATCCACTACGGCATCGACTGGTCAGCCGGGTGGGTGACCTCCTACCGGCCCACCTACTGGGAGAAGATCCTGCCCGACCGGGTCATCGTCGCCACCTACCGGTCGGCGAACCTGCGCCGCTGGTGGCGCGACGTGGCCGACGAGCTCGGCTCACGGCCCCGCAACGGGGGCGAACGGGCCGAGCTGGAGCAGCTGCTTCGCACCGACCCCCTGCCGGTCCTGGAGGTGCTGCGCCTGGAGACCGAGCCGCTGCTGCTGCGCACCCGGATCGTCGCCGACTCGGTCCGCGCAGCACGGACCAGCGTCGGGATCTCAGCCTGATGGGCGCCGGCTCGATCCCCGCACCGACGTGCCCCACCTACCAGGCCCCCGGCCCACGGCGGCGGCGACCTTCAGGGCACGAGGCGACCGAGTGGCACCTCGAGGGCGAGGACGCCCTGGCCCGGCTGTGGCGCTGCCCGGAGACCTACCAGCCGTCGCCGGCGCGGCGCGGCCTGGCGTCCGGCACCCGAACACCGCCGGCGCCTGACCACGGCCTCGACCTGGACCTGAACCCGACCAGCCTGCAGGAGATCCGATGAACACCGTGACATGGAGCGGCACCCTGACCGCCCGCTCGTCGATCGCCCACGGCGGGGAGACCCGCGGGACCATCACGCTGCTGCGCCGCGAGCTGCTGATCCTGCCCGACGGGTCCCAGGTCTACGTCCCGGTGATCTCCGGGAACACCCTGCGCGGGCGACTGCGCAGGATCGGCGAGGAGCTGCTGCGCGACGTCCTGACCTACGAAGGTCTCCTGCACCCCGCCGCGGCCCACGCCCTGCGCGGCGGCGGGCAGCTGGCCAAGACCGGCCACGAACCGCTGTCCGGCTCACGGCTGGCCACCCTCAGGTCCCTGGTCCCCCACATCGCCGTCTTCGGGGCCGCCGGCGGTGGCACGATCATCGACGGGGCCCTCGACGTGGGCAAGGTCGTCCCGCACGTGCAGGAGACCGCCCACATCACCGGCCAGACCACGACCCGGTCGGCGTTCTCCGCGACCCAGCTCGAGGCCTACACCCGTCAGGACGACTCGGACCGCCACGACTTCGCCGGCGTCACCACGTTGACCATCGGCCCCGACGGGCGCCCCGACCTGACCGGTACCGAGACCACCAGCCAGCTGCTGTTCAACGTCGAGACCTTTCCCGCCGGCAGCGCGTTCTCCGCATGGCTGCGGCTGCGGCGCCCCAGCGAGCTGCAGCTGGCCTACTTCCTGGACGTGCTGACCGAGTTCGGCCGCAGCGGGCACCTGGGCGGGCGGATCGCGATCGGTCACGGCCTGGTCGACGTCGACGTTCAACCCGACCAGCTGGTGAGCGTCGACGTCGACTGGCGTGACCACGCCCGCGCCCACCGCGACGAGATCCTGACCGCGTTGGACGGCCTGGCGTGAGCACCTACCAGCCCCTGCGGGTACGAGCTGACCTCGCCGCCGGCGTCGCCCACGCCGCCCCCTGGGGAATCGCCCTCGACGGGCTGCTGGCCGCCCAGGTGTGGGTCGAGCACAAGGCGACCACCCACCCCACCTACCGCGCCCTGGAGCAGGCCGAGCCACCCGACCTGGACCTGCCGCTGGCGCGCTGCACACCCCCGGCCGGCCCATGGCACTGGGCAGCGACCTGCGCCCACCCGGCCGGTCCGACCGCCCAGGACGTGCACACCTGGACCGGGCGGGTCGACCACGCCGACCTCGAGCTCGTCGCCACCGCACTGCCCAAGACCATCTCGGCACGACAGGGCCGCTACCGCGCGCGGCGCATGCCCCTGCTGGTCACCGTGTGCACCTCCTTGACCTGGCACGCCATCGGCGACATCGAGAAGATCCGCGCGCTGCTCGAGCAGGTCGGGTCGATCGGCAAGAAGCGCAGCAGCGGCGAAGGGCTCGTGCTGGCCTGGCACGTCGACCCGGCACCGGAGCTGGACGCCTTCACCGCCGCCCACCTGCACCCCGACGGCACCCTGGGCCGTCCCACCCCCGACCAGTGCCTGGCCGCGGCCGCGGCCGGCCGGATCATCGACGGCGGGTACGCCACCGCCGGGATCCGCCCCCCGTACATGCACCCGTCCAGACAGCACGAGCTGCACCTGCCCGCCCCGGTCGTGCCATGAACGACCCCGGCCTGGACCTGCGGGCACTGCAGGGGCTACGGGCCTGCACCCGGGACCTGAACGCGCTGACAGCACGCATCGAGGCCCACCTGGACGCCCATGACGGCTACGTCGCGTTCTCCGCAGGCAAGGACTCCCTCGTGGCCCTGCACCTGACCTTGCAGGTCGACCCCGACGTGCCGGTGGTCTTCTTCGACTCCGGGTTCGAGTACCCCGAGACGTACACCTACCTCGCGATGCTGGCCGAGCAGTGGCGGCTCAACCTGGACGTCATCGCCGCCCGCATGAGCACCCTGCAGGTCCTAGCCAGCTGCGGCGCATGGGACCACCACGCACCCGACCGCCCCACAGCCGCCCTGCACGAGGTCCTGATCACCGAACCCGCCGCCCGCGCCCACACCACTCACGGCGCCGGCGAGATCTGGGGCGTGCGCGCCGAAGAGTCCCGCGGCCGCGCCGCCGCCTACGCCAACGCCCTACGCACAGCCACCTGCACATGCCAGCCCACCTGCAGCCCCACCCAACGACGCGCACGGCACGGCGGCCTGATCTCCCGGGTGGACACCACCGTCGCCCTCGGCCCGGTCTGGGACTGGAAGACCACCGAGATCTGGGGCCACATCGCCCGCCACCACCTGCCGGTGAACCCCGTCTACGCCAAGCTGCGCGCACTCGGCGCGCCCGAGCACTTCCTGCGGGTCTCCACCGCCCTGGACGCCAACCGGCTCGAGGAGGGACGCGTCACCTGGCTGCGTCGCGGCTGGCCGACCCTGTTCGACGAGCTCGCCACCGTCCTGCCCCGCCTACGCGAGTACGTCTGACCACGAGACCTGTGCAGCGGTAGCGAGGACCGAGCCCCTCGCTACCCGAATGCGGGCCTTCACCGTTGCATCCGGGTGCTCATGAGTGAGCAGAGGCAACGGTGGCTTGTCATGACGCTCGCCCCGTGCCTCGCGGGCGCCGGACCGGAGGACGGGGTAGGTCGTACCGCGCGATGAGATTCAAGACGTAGCCCGCGCTCAGGCCGATCTGCTCGGCGATCTGGTCCGTGGTGAGTCCGGCGGCGGCGAGTGGCCTGATCTGCCCGGCGCGCTCGGTCGCTTCGACCCGGGGGCGCAGTAGGACGCCCGAGCGCTCGAGGCGCTCGGCGCGGACCGGGGCGAGGAGGGTGCCGCGCCGGTAGTCGTAGAGCGCGTTTCTGAGCCACCGGCCGAGCTGTGCGGTCGTGCGGTCGGGCGACGTCGAGGCAGGCCACCGGCCGGTGCGCGCGTGGTGGTCCACGACGGCGTCGAGTCGTTCGAACCACCGTGCGTCGTTGGCCGACGCCCCGCCCGCGCATCGAGGGCTGGGCAGATCGCCCCGCGCGATGATCCTCCGGACGCGTTGCACGCTCAGGCCGATCTGCTCGGCGATCTGGTCCGTGGTGAGTCCGGCGGCGGCGAGTGGCCTGATCTGCTCGGCGCGCACGGCAGCACCGAGCCGGGGATGCGCCCCGGTGGGGCGCAGTAGGACGCCCGAGCGCTCGAGGCGCTCGGCGCGGACCGGGGCGAGGGCTCCGTGCCGGTAGAAATAGCGCGCGTTTCTGAGCCACCGGCCGAGCTGTGCGGTCGTGCGGTCGGTCGAATCCGCGGCAGGCCACCGGCCGGTGCGCGCGTGGTGGTCCACGACGGCGTCGAGCCATTCGAACCACCGTGCGTCGTCGGCCGGCGCTCCCCCGGTGCCTCGACCGTTGCGCAGGTCGTACCGCGCGATGAGATTCAAGACGTAGCCCGCGCTCAGGCCGATCTGTTCGGCGATCTGGGCCGTGGTGAGTCCGGCGGCGGCGAGTGGCCTGATCAGCTCGGCGCGCACGGTCGGAAGGTCATAGCGGGGGTGTCGCAGCGGGACGCCCGAGCGCTCGAGGCGCTCGGCGCGGACCGGTGCGAGGGTGCCCTGCCGGTAGGCGGAGCGCGTCTTGGACAGCCACCGACCGAGCTGCGCGGTCGTGCCGTCGGGCGAGGTCGCGGCAGGCCACCGGCCGGTGCGCGCGTGGTGGTCCACGACGGCGTCGAGCCATTCGAACCACCGTGCGTCGTTGGCCGACGCCCAGCCCCTGCGGGTGGGCCGGCCCGGAGGGCGGGGCAGGTCGTACCGCCTGATGATCGCCCGGACCTGGTACGCGCTCAGGCCGATCTGTTCGGCGATCTGGTCCGTGGTGAGTCCGGCGGCGGCGAGTGGCCTGATCTGCTCGGCGCGCACGGCAGCACCGAGCCGGGGATGCGCCCCGGTGGGGCGCAGCGGGACGCCCGAGCGCTCGAGGCGCTCGGCGCGGACCGGGGCGAGGGTGCCCTGCCGGTAGGCGGAGCGCGTCTTGGACAGCCACCGACCGAGCTGGGTGGTCGTGCCGTCGTGCGACGATGTGGCAGGCCACCGGCCGGTGCGCGCGTGGTGGTCCACGACGGCGTCGAGCCGTCCGAACCACCGTGCGTCGTCAGCCTCGATGGACGGTGTCGCGACCGGGGCAGGCACCTGCTCGCGACCGGCCACGCTCAGCGCTCCCCGAGATCCTTGAGCAGCGTCATCCGGCAGCGTGCTCGCAGTGGTGCGAGTGTAGGTCGAGGCGGTCATGAGAGGTGCTCCATCCGGCTGGTCAGGCCCACGAGCGCTGGTCAGGCGCCGTGCTGGTAGGGACCACCCTGCCCCACTTGCTACGTAGCGTCAACCGCGGGTGGTCGATACGCGGGGAGACCCGAAGCGGACATGGAGCCGACCGTAAGACCGGGCAAGCCCGGCCGGTGGTTGTGAAACGCCAACCCGGCACCGCACGAGCGGGTCATACCGGGGACCGTCCCGCAGCAAGGCGGGACGGCATCCGAAGCAACTCACTCATGAGCACTACGTCTCGCCGGCTTCTTCGTCCTCGTCGGCCATGGCGGCTTCCAGCCGGTTCCGCGCGTCCCTGCAATGTGTGGCGAACCGTCGCGCCCTTCGCTTTACCGCCGGGTCGAGGCCGAACTGGCCGAGCAATTCCTCGGTCACAGAGAGGAACTGCCCCAGCACCTGCAGGGTTCGATGTGCCAGGTCCGGGTGGTCGCTGAGTACGGCCCACAAGGCGTGCCAGCGGTCCCGGTCCCCGTTCGGCGGCAGCAGGTGGGAGCGCAGCAGCTCGGAGAACTCCAGGTCGTCCAGGGCCTCGAGCTGCACGCGTGTTGCCCGGTCAGGCACCGGAACCCGTTCACGCACCCTGGCCCAGGGCTGCTCGACGATCTGCATGCTCAACGATCTCCAGTCCAGGTCAGATCCGGCGAGGCAAGCATCCCGCTGTCGCCGAGCTGTCCGCTCAACTTGAGTTTCGTGGAGCGGTCCGGGTGGGTCCCATCAGGTCGTGCTCCATGCGGTCGCGGCCCCACGTCAGGCCACGACGGTGAGCGACGAACGGCCGCGGGCTCGCGCCCGTTCGTCGGCCTTGGCGACCCGGTTGGCTTCCCGGCACTCCCCGCAGCGGCACTTTCGGGCGTAGTACCAGGTCGTCCCCGCACCGATGGGGTGCTGCGGCTCGCCGAGCTGGCTCATCGCGGCGCGCTGCAACCGGTCGGCAGTGGCCAGGTCACCCTTGCCCTCCAGACGCATGACGAGCCGGTCGCTGGTCGTGGTGGCCGCCCAGTACCCGTCGTCGCCGGTGGCCAGAGCCCACAGCAGGCACTCCTGGCGGCCGGTGCACCGCCGGCACAGGGCGGCCATCTGCTCGGGCACGATGGCGCGCTCCCGGGTGGGCACCCAGTCCAGGCTGTCCGGCGCGGTCGCGCACAGGGCCTCGTCCAGGGCCGGAGACGACTCGGAGGCCGCACCCTGGTGGGGGGCCTCCGGGTCAACCTGCGTGCTCGCAGTGGTGCCAGTGTAGGTCGAGGTGGTCATGAGAGGGGCTCCATCCGGCTGGTCAGGCCCACGAGCGCTGGTCAGGCGCCGTGCTGGTAGGGACCACCTTGCCCCACTTGCTACGTAGCGTCAACCGTGGTGGTCGATACGCTGCCCCCGTGACCCGCACCTACGGGTACGACGAGCTCGCGACCCGCATCGAACAGGTCCTCGGAGAGCGTCCGTCCCGCTCGATCCTGCGAGCCGGCCCCACCGTGGCCGACCGGGCCACACGCTTCCCAGGGCGCCTGACGGCAGGCATGCCGCACCCCCTGCCAGCGACCTCGAGGACGGCACCCGCCCGATTCGACGCTGATCAGGTCGACGCATGGCTGGCGACCCACCCACGGGTGGCCTTCCAGCGTGCCGTCGACGAGACCGGCCAGCTGATGCGCGACCCGACGATCACCACCGCCGCGGCCGTGGCCCGAGCTCGCGAGCTGGGGCTGACGTGGTCGACGATCACGCAGCTGCTCGGCGCCGAACGCCACGACACCCGCACTCGCGCGGCGATCCACAAGGCCTACCGGGAACGCTGAACCGGTCAGCCCACGCACAGGGCGACCACGGCGCCGGCGACGATCGCCGGCCCGAACGCCAGGTGATCGCTCCGCGTGGCCCGTCGAGTGATCAGCAGCCCGGCGGCGACGAGCCCGGCGACCAGGATCCCGGCCGCGGCCCCCCTGACCACCACCTGCCAGCCCTGCAGCCCGAGCACCATCCCGCTGACGAAGGCGAGCTTGACGTCCCCCAGCCCGGTGGACCCCAGCACCACCATCACCACGTACACCAGCCCCAGCCCGACCGCCCCACCAGCGGACCACGCCAGGGCATCCCAGCGCCCGCCGACGGCGGCGGCGAGCACGGCGGCGATCCCCGCCCCGGCGCCGGTGACGGCCAGGACCTTGTTCGGCAGGCGGTGCACGTCCAGGTCGATCCACCCGGCCACGACGCCGCCGACGGCGTACAGGACGCCGGCCGGGACCCACACGGCGGGCGCGGAGGCACCGATGGCTCCGGCGGTGACGGTAGCCACCGGCACGACGAGCCACACCGAACCGGCCCGCATCCGCCGGGTGTCCTCCGGGCGCCGCCAGGACCCCCGGCGCGCCCACCAGGCGCCGCCGGCGGCCAGCACCAGCCCGCCGGCCGCGGCGATCGCCGCAAGCATCAGGTCAGCCCTCACGGACGGCCGCCGAACGGCATCGTGCCCAGCCAGCGCATCGGGGCCACGCGCACGGTCAGCCCGGCCGCCGGCGCCTCGAGGATCTGGTTGTTCCCCATCCACATCGCCACGTGGTAGATCGTCGTCGGATCCGCGGTGTCGGTGGCCCAGAACACGAGGTCACCTGGTTGCAGGTCGGAGAACGCGACCCGCTGGGTCTGCGCGTACTGGCGACGGGAGTCGTGCGGTAGCGCGACCCCGACCGCCGCCCACGCCTGTTGGGTCAGGCCCGAGCAGTCGAACGCGTCGGGGCCGGCGGCGCCCCACAGGTAGGGCCGGCCGAGCTGACCCTGCGCCCACGCGAGTGCTCCGGACCCGCTGCCACCGGATGCGGCGACCGTTGCGTTGAGGCACGACCCGTCCCCGGTGGGGCTGACCTGGATGCCCGAGACCGCCTGCAGCAGCTGGTTCGCGTCGTTGATGTGCGCCGCGTACCGGTCGGGGTAGGCGCTGCGTTGCACGGCCTGCGCGGCGTCGCCGGCGGCCATGGAGTCCCACCCGGGAATCTGCGCCAGGCGGTCGAAGAACTCCGCGGCCGCGTCGGCCGGTTGCATCAAGGTCGCGATCTTCTGCGCCAAGGGTCCGGTGCCGCCGTACCCGGCGGTGGGGCGCTGGGCGAACAGGCCCACCGAGTCCCAGTCGCCCGGGGTGACGCCGTCGTTGGGCATCTGCGCGGACGCCGACAGCAAGGGCTGCACCTGCCCCCACACGGCCGCGGAGAGGACCCTGCTGTCGGCCGGCCGTAGGTACAGGCCACCGTTGGCGAGGTTCCTCAGCCCCGTCTCCTGAATGGCCGTGACGAGTCCGACCAGCGCACCTTGTCCACCCAGACCCCGGTTGGTGGCCGTCTGGACGATCAGCGCCGCGTTGGCCACCTGGGCACTGGAGAACGCACCGCTCGAGGCGGGTGCGCTGGTGGCCACGGCGACCGCTCCCCCGGTGCTGCAAGCCGCGGATCCGCCCAGGATCGACACCACCGCGGCTCCGGCGGCTCCGAGCACGACGGCGGCCGGTGCAGCGATCCCGACAACGATCGCCACGACCACACCGACGACCAACCACACCGTGCCCCGCACGTCAGCCGCCTGCGGCCGGGGCGATCGCGGTCACCAGCCACGGCGACTGATCGGAGGACCTGGCGAGAGTGACCAGCTGGGTGCCGGCGTCCGTGGGGACTGCCACGCTCACCTGGGCACCCGTGGCAGTCCCGACCACCGCGGCGGGGCCGGTCACCGCCGTGGCGGGCACCATCGTCGGGTCGGTCGACCTGAACCCGGCGGCCGCCGAGGTTGCGACGAACCCTGAGATCCCGGCCCACCACTGGCCGCCCGGCAGGTCAGGACGGGCCCACGCGGCCACGAACCCCGTCGCCTGGGCTGCGACCTGCGACGGTGAGACGGCGGGGTCCCACCTGGGCTCGCCGTCGGCGCTGCCCGCTGCCGCGGTCGTGGCAGAGCTCCCTGTCGGGACCGAGGTGCCCGGCGTGGTGGCAGCGTCGGCGTGCCCGGTGGGTGCGACGGGGATCGCCACGCCGGTCACCGGCTGCGAGGTGGGGGTCGCGGATGCTGGCGTGGGGTGGTGTGGGGTGCTCGAGCAGCCGCCGGCGACCAGCACGAGGACGACCGCAGCGACGGCGACCAACCGCCGGCGCTGCGGTGTCTGGTTCAGGGTGCTCACCCCTGCTCGTCCCGTGCGTCCTCGGCCTGCGCCTGGTCCGCATCGGTGGGCGCAGGAGCGCTCTTGCGCCACACCGCACCCTCGGTGCGGATCCCGGGGTGGACCGTGAACAGCTCGCGCCCGTGGGAATCGGTCGTCATGGTCAGCTCATCTCCTGGTTGCTCGGTTCGGGGGTGGTGTCGCGCAGCTGGATGACCGTGCGGCGCCCGGACCTGCCCTGCGGGTCGGTCCAGGTCGCCTGGTGGGTACCCACGACCTGGAACCGCATGCCGCGCGGCAGCAGGTGGGACGTGTCGTCCATCGAGTCGGAGTGCCCCAGGTAGGCCCCGCGTCGGGTCTGGATCTCGAAGACCGCGACCCGCCCGGCCCGGTCCTCGCCGGCGTGGGCGGTGGTCTCGTGCAGCTGGTGGGTCGTGTAGGTGAACCGGTCGAAATCCACGGCGTCACCGGCCTGGAAGTTTCGTGCCACGAACTGCGGCAGGCTCGTGTGGTTGATCCATGGCGGCATGGACACGTTCGCGTACAGCACGTGCCCACGGTCCGAGACCTTCTCGTACGCCTGGATCGAACGATCCACGCGCCGGACCCGCTCGGCGGTCCGCTCGTCCAGGGCCCCCACGTCGCCGGTCGCGGCCGACAACGCCTCGTTGACGTCCGACCACTGCGACGGTGAGGTCATCAGCCGGCGCTGGGCCTGGTACTGGGCGTCCGGCAGCGAGTCCTGGGCGCTGACCCGGGTCTTGGAGCGGGCCTTCTTCTGCCGCGAGGAGAACGGGACCCGCGGCTGCCCGGCGGCCGGGAGCGGGCGCTGCTTGGCCTGATGCCCCAGCGGGGCCGGCGTCGCCCGGGGGCTGATCCGCGCCCGGTCGCGCTGCTGTCGCGAGAGCCCGGGCATCGACTCGGTCATCGAGTCGAGCTCACGCAGCCCGCCGCGCTCCTCAGCTCGCGCGTCGAGACCGCCCGGGGACACGATCTGGGCGACCTTCGTCGCCACCGTCGACCGTCCCCGGTCCGCGTCGACCGCGTAGTCCGGATGCTTCAGTCTTGGCACGGCTGCCACCTCCAGAACCTGAAGGTGCGCCAGCCGCCGGATCTGTGACATCAACACCGCACCGCTGGGCCGTCTCGGCCAGCCGAACCCGGGGCGCCCCGGCCATCCACGCCCACGTGTACCCCTGCCGGGCCTGCCGGCGGGTGGCCCTGAACCGCCACGGCCCGACGTCCTGAAGGACCTGATAGGCGAGCACGGTCGCGTGGAACCGCGAGGGGACGACGACCTTGTCGAGCACCCGCCCGCGCCGCTTGAAGCCGATGCGCCGGGTCGCCGACACCCAGCTGATCGTGACCTGGCGGACCGAGATGCCAGGGATCGAGATCACGGCCACCTCGTGCGGCTGGTCGAAGTGCTGGGCCTTCCAGGCCGGCAGGACACCGAGCCCTCGCGGCTCACCGAGAGCAGTGATTGCCCGGCGGGCGTACTCCACGCCCTGCTGCTCGCGGGCGAGCACTCCCTCATCCGGGAGCAGCAGCTCGATCAGCTGCTCCAGTCGCTTGGGAGGAATGTGCGCCAGCGATCGCCCGCTGCTCGCCACCAACCACCGGCGCACGGTTCGCGGAGTGACACCCAGCGCGGCCGCGGCGGCGTCGACGTCGATCTCGCCGCGGACGTTGGTGCCGAACCGGACCTGCATGACCCGCTCGAGCCGAGCCCGGGTCCACAGACCACCGGAGGTGCGGTTAGAGGCCATACCAACTCCGCCCGTCGTGCCCGTCCAGGCGCACGTCCTTCACCTCGAGGAACGACCAGTCCTCCAGGTAGTTCGCCCCCCAGTGCTGCTGCGCCCAGTCCATGAACCCCTTGTGCCCGGCCCGCTCGTACGCGTCGTACATGGCCTGCGCGTCCTCGGGTGTCAGGACCATCTGGGTCGTGCGAAGCCGGATGTAGCCGCGGTCGCGGTGATCTTGGTTGCGGAACTTGGCGGGGATGTTCGGGCCCTGCATGCCGGTGATCGAGACCCGGACCCGCCGAGCGGCAGTCGCGGCGACCCGCCGCTCGGCCGTCGCTTCGCGGCGTCCGGCCTGAGTCGTGGCAGCTTGCTTGGACTTCTTGGCCAGGAGCATGGCGTGGTCGGCCGAGGGCTTCAGGTCGCTGCGCACCCACCGCTCGACCGAGCGCCGGCTAAGACCGAGCTTGGCCGCGGCCGCGGTCAGGTCGATCCCGGACTGTGTCCTCTTCGACTGCCCGCCGACCGAGCGGAGCATGTCGAGCAGGGGCCCGTCGACCTTGCCCGACACGTCGCCCGCCTGCCCGCTCAACGCGGTGAAGACCGCCTGGCGGACCGGTCCCTGGTCGGGTGTGCGCGGTGCCATCACTCGTCACCCGCACGCCCGGGTGCGATGGCCGGCTTGCCTCGGTACGGGCCGCCCGTCAGGTACTCCAGGTGCTCGTCCAGCAGCGCGGAGCCGTCGGGCTTGTACTTGCCCAGCTCGCGTCCAAGCCACTCCGGGCGGCCCGGCCATGCCTGCACCGGGTCCGCGCTGTCCGAGGTGTAGATGATCGTGTCGGTGTGCATCGCGACCGGCCAGCGCCCGCTCAGCTCACCGATCTTCACGACCCTGCGCAGCACGTTCGTGCGGGCCTTGCCGATGATCAGGTGACGCCAGTCCGGGGCGTACCCGACCCGACCCTCCATGTACGTGCTCGACCCCATCATCCCGATCGTGCGGGTGTAGACGGTCTTCAGCTGGTCGCGGGCCGCCTGGGCGTCGACGTCGTCGACATCCAGGCTCATGCGTGCGTCACGGATCCGCTCGTACCAAGGCTCGAGGACTCGGGCCCTGGTCGGCCAGATCCAGGCCGAAAGCACCTGGGGGTCGTAGCCGAGATCACGGGCGTACTGCAGCGTCGGGGTCGTCACCCACGAGGCCCGCCCGGCCCAGCTGCCCCTCGGGTCCAGCGGGTTCGGGATGCGCCAGTCCCCCGCCTCGGGGATCTGGATCTGCCAGTACCCGGGCACCGGGTGGAATGCGATCCCGTCGGGGTACTCCACGGGATCCCCGACGCCGAGGTCGAGCCCGGCGACCCCGGCCAGGTACGACCCGGACCGGTCGTAGGCGTGCAGGTAGCGGTGGGCGGTCTCGTCCCCGCTCGGCGGACGGCACCAGGAGAAGTCGATCTCGGCATTGGTGATCTGCGCCGGCGGCACCGGTTCCCGGACCGCGAACCAGGCCTGCTCGTCGCGCTTGCCACGCATCGCCATCATCAGGTCCAGGCCGGTGGTCTGGCCCGACATGTGGAACGGGTGCCCAAGGGCCTCGGTGAACATCCCGATGCGTCGGGCCAGCGTCGCGTTGTCCGGCTGGTCTTCCACGAAGGGCTCCTGGGTGTCGACTGCCGCGCGCAGCACGATCCACACACCCCGGTCTTCACCGCGACGTACCCGAGTCCACCGGCCGAGCCCGCCCTTCCCGCCGACGGTGTACCCAGCCGCGATCGCGTCGGTGAGGAAGGGCAGGTCCCGGGTGGTCTCGCGAGCCAGCTTGTCCTGGTCGCCCGGCAGCAAAGCCCCGATCGCGGTCGCGTCGATGCCGACCTGCCGGGCCAGCCCGTCGCTGATCCACACCTGCGCCGCGGCGGCGCGGTAGCGGGTCACCTGAGTCCCCAGATGCAGATGACGGGCCATATCCACGAGATCGCCGACATGACGGATCGGCCCGGGCAGGTCGACGCGAGTCCCGTCAGAGCACCACACCCCGTCCACGTCGATGACAGCCCCGGCCGCCCGGAACGCATTCGGCCCGACCTTGGCCCCGGCTCGCGGCGCGGCCTGAGCGACCGGCGCGGCCTGAGCGACCGGCGCGGCCTGAGCGACCGGCGCGGCCTGAGCGACCGGCGCGGCCTGAGCGACCGGCAGGTCCGCGCGCTGCGCAGCTGTGGTCGAAGCCCAGCACGGCCCATGAGAGCGGAGCCCGGCGATCACGAACGCAGCGGGCTTGCCGCAGACGAAGCACGGACCGACCGGGTCCTTCAACACGGCCTGGCCCGGCATCCCATCCACGTCGTACCACGGCTCGTAGGCCGCTGTCTGCCCCGTCACTTGCTCCCCCGGTCTCTGCGCCTCGGCGCCGCCGCCGCGCTCGGACCCACCGTGGTCCTGACCACCGACACCGTCCAGAGAACGTGGGTCGTCGAACAGCGGCGCCACAGTCGGCCCCCGGTCATCACCGTCAGGCGGGGTGTCGTCGATGGGTCCGTCCTGAGGCGGGTCGAGATCCTCGCCCAGCAGGTCGTCCAGTCGGATCGCGACCATCCGAGCCGTGCGGTCCTCTACGTGCAGACGGCACTTGATCGTGAAGCGCATCCGGTCTTCGGAGGTGTCCCTGATCAGCGCGCCGATCTCGGCCAACGCTCGAAGCGCCGTGTTGCGGTCGATCTCCAACCGCTCGGCCTGCGTGGCTCCCGCGGCCTTCAGCACAGCCTCGACCTGCGTCGACTGGCACATCAGCAGCCGCCCGCGTTCCCGGTCCTCGGGGTCGTGCAGGACGTAGCCCAGCCGCATGCCCTGCCGCTCGACCTTGGTGCGAATAGGGATGCCGTGCTCGTCCTGATCGGTGACCTGCCTGCGCCAACCGAGACGGCTGGCCAGGGGCCACGGCGGGCAGTCTCCGGTCCGCACGTCGTCGACATAGGCCAGGCCCTGCGCCAGTGCGTAGCCGATGAGCTCGAGCACGCGAGCGCCGGTGCTGCGAGGCAGGTCGGGGTCGGAGGCCGCGACGCCGGCGTCGTGCACGGCCACGTCGATGCGCCCCAGGAGCTGGTGGCGCTCTGCGTCTGTGATTGCGCGCAGGTCGACGAGGCAGTCTGTGATGGCGACCCAGCCGGCCCAGGTCTGGGCGAGAGCAGCGGACTGCCGAACGGTCTCCCCCGCCGCCGTGAGCTGGTCGGCGTAGGTCTCCGCGACCGCCCGGTACGTGGCCCGATGCCGGTCTAGGTCGCGAGCCAGCCAGGAGATGTACGAGCTCATGACCAGTGCGCGGCCGTAGCGCGAGTCGGGGTCGTCCAGGGGGAACAGGGTCGAGGTGTCGACATCTTCGCGAGCGAGCGGGATGACGAGCATCCGATCGGCACCGGAGCCCGGGCGGGGCATGACCTCGCTGGTCATCAGTGCCGATGCACGTGGATGCGTGCCAGCGCTGGTGGACTGCCCGTCTCGGGACGACCGCCCGCGCTCCTCCTGGTTGTGGACGAGTCGGGCTGTCTCCTCGAGCAGTCGCTGTGCATCCGCCCACGACTTGGTGGGTGCAAAGTCGTCCATCCAGTAGACGAAGTCCTTGGCGAAGTGCAGCTTGAACCGCAGCGCGTTGAACGTGTCGCCGTTGCCCGACATCGAGCTGGCAGGGCGCAGGTGTTCCCACCGCTCCCCGAAGTGCTGCATGACCTTGGCGGCCACGGATGTCTTGTAGGACCCGTGCGGACCGATGAGCGCCATCGCCCAGGGGTTGTGCCCCAGCACGGCCCGGAAGGCGTAGCCGAGCAGTGGTCCGGCGACCCTGTCCGGCAAGCGTTGCAGCATGCCGGCGGAGTGCTCGAGGAACGCGTCCCGAAGGCGCGTGGGGTCGCGGGTCGGGTCCGGCAGGTCGAACCGAGCCAACGAACCGGACAGGTCGACGTTGGCCTCGCGGTGTCCGTCGGCGGTGATGATTCCCCGGGCGTGCACGAACTGGTGCTGTCCGCTGTCGGTGACCCGCCACCCCGTGGCCCGGTAGAGGGTGATGTCGCGTACTCGCGGGGAGATCGCAAGGATCGCCCGCTGGACGGTGTCCAGCCCGGCGCGCTTGTGGTCGTAGTCAACCGGACCGGGCAGCGACTCCAGCCAGGAGTGATCGCGCCAGCTGTCGGCTGCGACCCGGATCTCCATCCACTCCGTGGTTGCCTTGTCCAGGTACCGCAAACGCACTGCGAGCAGCGAGGCCAGCGACGATGGCTTGGTGGCGCCGGTCGGTGCCCGGCCCATGAGCGTGACCTCGGTGTCGGCGTCCTCGGCCTGGTCGACCTCGACGAACTCGCGAGCCACGACCTGCACCACGGTGGACAGAACCGACTTCCAGGTGCCTTCCTCAGTCTCGTACCGAGGGGGCACCCACTGGACGATCTGTCCGCCGAGCTCGCGGAACGCCGGTGAGCTGACGGCCTGCCCGCGCTCTTCCGCGAACTGGCTGCCGGCGTCCTGCCCATCACCGCGTGGGCCGTCCGGTTCGCCGGCGACGGTCTCGGTCAGGGTGTGGTCGGTCGTGGGTTCCTGCAGCGCCTGCGGCAGCGGCAGCTCGGTGTCGCGATGGCATCTGCGGGCGACCTCGGTGGCTCGCAGCAGGACCTCGTCGGCCGCGGCGATCGCCTCGCCGGCCCATGGGGATCCATTGGTGAGCGCGTGGGCATAGACCTGGTCGACGCCGTCGCGGACGACCTCGTGCCGGATCTGGGTCTCCAGGGCCCAGCGGCGGGCATGTCGACGTGACTCGGCGGCGACATCGGGGTCAGCCTCGGCGGCATCGAGGTGGGCGTGAACCTCGGCGGCAGCCCTGTCGATCGCCGCAGCCTTGTCGTGCAAAGACCCGACACACTGCCAGGAGGCCAGCTCCTCCACACCCACAGCAACAAGGTCGTCGAGGCCATGAGCAGCCTCGACGTGATCGGTGAAGTCGGCGTGAGGTGCATCGACAGCGGGCAGGAAGAACCGGATTGAACGGGCGCCCGGAGTCAGCTTCGTTGCCAGGTCCACACCACGGGCGTACCCGGCAGTGTCCCGATCGAGCACAACGAGCAGGTCGGCGTCCTGCAGCGCCGGAACCAGGTCGTCGACGAACGATCCGGCACCTTGTGCGTTCGTGGTGGCGTCGAGCCCCAGGCGTACGGCGGTCTCGACGTCCTTCTCCCCCTCCAGCAGCCACACCGGGCGGCCCGCCGCGATCGCGTCGCGGACAGCCGGAGCTCGGTACAGGAACGGGAAGAAGCCGGCGGGCTTGCGCTTGACACGTCGGGCGTCGCTGGTGAAGAACGCCTGGGTGAACCGCTTGTGCGGTGTCCCCTCTGCGGTGCACTCCTCACGCACCACTTCCTGCACCTGGTCCCCGGTGAGGTCGGAGTACGGGTAGCGGGTCACCTCGACCCACTGGTGCTGCGGTTCGGTGTCGGTGGCAGGTGCGCGCACGATCGGTGTGGGCAACCGACCCAGTCGACCCCTGCGAGAGCCCGCCCGGCGCCGGTCGGCGGTCTTGCTGCTCCACCGGTCCGGCATGAACTCCCGCGGCGGAGCGGGCTCGTCGAACAGGTCGCCGACGCCGAGGTCCAGCCCGGCCGCGAGATCCTGAAGTGAGCCCTTGCAGGAGAAGCAGTGCAGGATGGTCAGCCCACCCCGGTGGGTGTTCTTCCAGGTCACGTGCAGCGACGGCGTGTTGTCGGGGTGCAGCGGGCACCCCACGTGCACGTCGTTCGCGCGGTTGACTTGCACGGGCAGCCCAAGGCGGTGCGCAGCTTCCACGACGCGGTCGAAGGAGATCCGGTCGTGCGAAGCGCGCTCACGCGGCAGTTCGGGGATGGGCAGGCTCACGCGTCACCCCCCACCAGGGGCGACACGCCGCACAGCGTGCGAAAGGGCACCCGCGTAGACCTCAGGTACCCTCGTAGATGACGAAGGCATGAACCACTCTCGTTGTCGTCGGACTCGCCCCCCAGGCCGCCAAGCACAAGGGGGGCGTTTCCTGTTTCTGGGCTCCTACGACGCTGCCTGGAGCTCCAGCGCGAGTTGCTGCTGTCCGCTGTCCCCCTCTCCTGGGGTCGCGTAGGCAGGTGGCTGAAGCGAGTGGGCGCGAGCGACCACGGCGTTGAGGTAGTCGGACATGTTCTTGAAGCCCGCCGCATCACGGGCCTGGTCGTACGCGTCGAAGTAGCCCCTGGGTACCCGCAGCGTGATCGCGCGTCGGTCACCCTTGGGTCGTGTCCCAGGCTTCCTGTCTCCGGCCATGGCACAGTCCTAGTGCACCCGTGATGTTGCATCAGGTATTTCCCACGGTGTGGCGCGGCGGCGGCGTCGACCGGGTTTGATCTCACATGTACCGAATGGGTCGGTGACCCCGGATCTGTGACACCCGGTCCTGAACTGGGCGGTCGATGTTGGCGGTCGGACCTCCGGCGGGGGCCGATGACGATCGCCGGAGGCGGTGTCCCTGTCGCGGCGGCGGGCTGATGGAGGCCTGTCCGGTGGCGGGCCGAGCCCCTGGGGTCAGGAGCGCGATAGCTGGCTCGTGAGCTGCTCCCCTACCCACCCGGATACGAGCGAACGCAGCATCGCGCGCGCACACACACACCTGGTGGTCAGAACGGTGGGAAGTGGGGAACTGAGAGCGAAGGCACTGGTGAGGGCCCACATCTCGGTTCCCACCGGGAGTGGGAATCGGGGGGGAATCTGGGGGGGGAAGGACGGAGCAAAACTAAAGAGGGGTGCCTGGGGGCGTGGCGGGTTTTCCATCATGGTGTCGTGGGTGCCGGTGGCAGCCTCGCCGAGGGGGGGCCTCCTCCCCCGTGTTGTCGCTGCCGGGGGGGGGGGGGCTCGGGGGCCCCTGGGCGGGGGGCCGGCGGGGGCCCGAGGGGGGGGGGGGGCCCCCGGGTCGGGCTATTTGGGGGGGGGGGGGGGGGGTGG
>Ga0182021_10001692_pt1 | contig 25531 bp, 16 predicted proteins | sample 612E3MmetaG_FD_120493 | JGI IMG/M metagenome (GOLD analysis project Ga0182021, IMG submission 120493) | Permafrost microbial communities from Stordalen Mire, Sweden - 612E3M metaG (Illumina Assembly) | ecosystem: Environmental > Terrestrial > Soil > Wetlands > Permafrost | place: Sweden... | reverse complement strand
CAGCTTGCTGTTATTTGCACAGTTGTTTTAACGTTGTTGGTTGTTCTCATCGGCGGTGTTCATGAACCAATGCTGATAATCTTAACTCTCTCTTCTTCATTTGCATTTTTTGTTAACTCTGAAATAGCTTATAAGATTTTTAGAGGAAAGAAAACTCATCTCGGCGCTTATGTCGCTCACATTGGAATTTCTCTTTTCTTAATAGGCGTACTTGCTACCGGCAGTCATTCACAACAAAAACAGGTTGATCTGGTGAAAGGTCAAAAAGTAAATGTTCTTGGACATGAACTAACATTTTTAGGATACACACCTTTTGATAACGGTAAAAAGTATCATATGAACATTGAGGTGAAAGATGGGAACAATGTCCGTGTTGTTTCTCCCATTATGTTCATTGCTGATTTTAACAACAGTTTAATGCGCGAGCCGGATATTTTAGTAGGACTTACAAAAGATTTCTACGTAGCTCCGGTAAGTTATTCGGACAGCCAGGAAAATCAGCAAGGAACTCCAGCCACGATGAAAGCAAGTGATAAAATTTCTTTTGAAGGAAAAGAAATTACATTTAATAAATTTGTTCTTCCCAAAGATATGTCCGCAATGCAAAGCGGAGGCAAATTCAGAATTGGTGTTGACATGACTATTTCTTATCAAGGTAAAGAATATAAAGTTGAACCGTATATGGAAAATGAAGGACAAGGTCCTACGTACTTCCCTGCAGAAATAAAAGATGCGGATTTGAAAATTTCCATTACAGCTATGAATGCAACAAATGCTCAGGTAAGTTTATCGTTCTCATCAATCAGCAAACAGCAGTCTGCTTCAACAACGCCAAAAGAAATTTTAACTGTTGATGCAAGCATTAAACCGTTTATTAGTTTGGTATGGATCGGCGTACTTACAATGGTTGCCGGATTTATTATAGCTTCATTCAGAAGATCGAAAGAATCTTTAGTTTAGTACTTTGTAATTAGTATTGAGATATTAAAACCCCGACACTCATTCGGGGTTTTCTATATTAAAATTTATTTCACAACCAATTCTTAATAATTCATCAAGTAAAATTTTCATATCTCGAGTAAATTTTACGCCATCCTTCTTTGCATTCTCAAGAAAAATACATATTTCACCGCGGCTTAATTCTTGTGTCGGCAACTATGAATTAATTAATATTATTGTTTAAAGACAGTAACTCTATTTAAGTGTAAAAAGAATGATCTAAAAAAATATGGTAATTGTACTGATTGCATTTAATAAGAAATTTATTACATTATTGGTGTAGTTAAATGGGTGGTGTAATGTTCTTCTCTTCCAAATATCACATCTTAAATAACAAATCATATTAACAAACTTGGGGTGGAATTATGAGCTACTAAAAAATAATTAAAGGGTTTAATTAAGAACTTCTTATCTTTTGAAAAAGGGGGAGAGAAATTGAAAATAGTTTGCAGCTAATTTATTAGAGGTTGGTTATGAAAAACATAATTCTATTTTTTCTTTGCATGTCTTCTATATTCGGTCAGGTTTTTCAAATAAGTAATGTAGGCCAAAGACAATTCACCCTCAACAAATTTGACAAAATCGTATATGCAAGGGATGAAAATACAGGCAATGTATATGAATATAATCTCAAAACTAATTCTTCAAAAGAATCAGCATTCCCTAGTCTACCGGTGTTTGCAAACAAAAGTCGTAAAGCGGTATATGAAGATGCTCAGCAGCTCTACTTATATGATCTCGACAAAAACACAACTACTTTACTTGGAAGTACAAGCAATTACCTACTGTATTTTACTTTTTCACCAAATGATCTTTGCCTGCTCATAGGAGAGAGTGATACTCTAAAATCTATTTTTTTAACTAAGACCGAAATAAAGAAGAATACAATTGGTATAGCCGAATACTGGGACTTGCATCCGGTATGGACTAGTGATTCTACCCTAATATTTACAAGAATTGGTATGGATATATTATACCATTACAATCTTAATTCGCAAAAGCGGTATACATTGATTGATCTTAGTGCAATAAACAGTTCATTGCTAGGATTTGATTATAATAATCAAATTGATGGACTTACATATAGTTACGAATATGTTTATAACAAAAAAATAATTTTACAAAATATGAAAACAAAAAATGAAAGTATAATAGTTGATTATGCCCGTGATTTTAAAGACGACAAGGCAACAATTCCTTTTGGATTTACATCTCTTAAATGGAGCCCGGATTGGAAGAAACTTTCATTCTTTGGATATTGGTTCACAAACAGTATCTCAAGTATTTTCACTTACTATTTAGACTCTAACAAAACGAAACTTAATACTAAATGGGATGATTATGGAAGAAAGAGGGATACAGAATGGTTAAATAACGATACAATAGTATTCAATAATATGACTCTCTTTGAAGTAGATGGGTTCTCTATTCCGAAAATTTACTCTTCTATTATTAATGAAAAAGGTAACATCTTCACCTACCCCATAACTTTAAGCAACTATCCCAATCCATTTAACAATTCAACTATTTTAGAGTTTACTTCTAATGAATCCGGCGAGGCTGATTTAAAAATATATAACATTTTGGGTCAGATAGTTTATAGTACCAATCTGGGTAAAATAATTGCCGGAAAACATAGTTATAGATGGAATGGTATTAACCAATCTGGGAGAGTATTAAGTTCCGGTGTTTATATAGCGCTCATTAAGTTCAGAAATTATTACAATGAAAAATATTTATTATCAAAAAAATTACAATTAATTAAGTGAGGGGAAAAATGAAAAAAATAATTTTATTATTCGTATTCTTTTCGATTACAAAAATTACTTTTGCTCAAGTAATGACGAGTTTTAACAAAGATGCTTTTTTGCATCAGCCTTTAGTTACTGAAGCGACTGTAAAAATATCTTCAATTAATTTGACAGGTAACTATCATGAATTAGTTATTGCAATTGGCTTTCCTGATAGAAATCCTACATATCCGCGTGTCTGGGCAAGTATGTCATACCCGTTACTTGGAATATTCCGAAATGGAACTCTTCTGAAAGATTATGTGGATCAGCAGGGGGGATCTATTCCAATGGACACTTGGTTTAAGCCGGCTTTTGATACATACTTTAATACTCATTCAAATGGAGTCTATAATGTGGATTTTACATTTGTCAAAAAAAGCAATGGAAATCCCTACACAACAACGAATACTTTTGATTATTTCAAAGCATTGAACGGTGGTGACCCAAATAGTGTTATTATGAATAATATCACCATGATTGTAACTGAGGCTGTTAGAAATATTTATGCTGATAATCCCTCACTCTTCAGCGGTAAATCTGCAATACATTTTGTTTTTAATGTTCCGGGAAGCCCAAATACAACAAAGAATGAATTCTGGACTTTCGCTAGCGGAACAATTGACAATTCAATAACGATAAAAAACTCATTAGGGACTATAACAATTTATACTGGTCCTGTTTCTTATCAATGGAATACAGAGACGATAATACATGAAAGAATGCATATTATAGGTTTGATATCGGGATCACCTTCCGGTTTCCATGGTTTTCCTGATAGGGGATGGGACGTACAACAATCCGGCCATGGTAATTTAACAGGTTATGCAGATGTTATGTATCATGATGGCAATGTTCTCCCCGACCAATACTCATTATTTGGTTTATTCCCGATTAGTTCGCATGATTTAATGTTTTTAGGATGGATAAAAAGTGATGAGATAAAGACTGTCAGAAATGAGAATCTCACTGGTGTAAAATTAGCTGATATTAATTATACTCTTACAACTCAACAGAAAAATAACGGCTTTTTTAGAATAGCAAAATTAATGCTGCATGAAAATTATGATGGACGAAATCACGACGAATATCTATTACTTGAATATCATAATGCTACTGAATTTGATAAAAATTTTACAAATTATGATGAGCCATTATTGGACAAGTATAATAAGGGTATTTTGGCCTGGCATATTATAGAGACTGTAAATAGTCTGGATCAAAGTTCTGATAATTTGATTGATATAATGCCTGCTGTACCATATAATGGTTTTTATGGAACACCTATTCCAAATGACAGTTATCCAAGAAACTATACTAGAGATTCAGGTTACAATGGGATAACATCAGGAGAATATGATCATTTGGACGATTTAAATAGTATATGGTATTCATCATGGGGAAGGTATGTTTATCAATATTTGCCAGATGGCGGACGTCATGTTTGGGAAACGACCACGACAGGGCCTTATAACTGGTATCCTGCTGCAACACAATGGTTCTATCGTTCAATGAGTATGAAATCAGACTTTTTTACCGATGCCACAGTTAAAGGGAGAATTAATAGTAAAATAACTGGAACAACACGTCCTTCTACGAAAGATTGGGCAGGTTTACAAACTTATATCTCAATTCTCAATGCCAGGAGGGTAAGTAATTATATGGCACTCGATATTCGCTATAATGTTTTCTCCGGAACACTATCTCAAAATACGACCATTGATGGAAGTGCTTTAATTACTGGTACTTTGACTATCCCTTCTGGTGTAACTCTTACTGTTATATCGGGATCAATAATAAAGGTTTCAAATGGTGCTTCATTAATAGTCAACGGAACACTTAGCGCCAACGGCGGTTCAGCATCAACTCCTATCACATTTGATTTTACCACTCCTAACAGCATGACAAATAACGGGATACGATTCAACAGCGGTTCAAGCGGAACTATATCGTTCTGTAAAATTCTTAATGCTGATCGCGGAATTTATGAAAATGGCGTAAGCGTGAGAATATCAAATTCTGCAATAAGTAATTGCTATTATGGTATTTACCTGTATAATTCAAGTCCTACAATTGAGACTACCAACATTAAGTACAATACATATGCGGGAATTACTGCAATTTCTAATTCCGATCCCTTATTAAAGAATAATTATATAATGAACAACCAAACTGGTGTAAATTGCTCAGTCGATTCGGATCCAAAACTCGGAACAGGAGTAACAAATTTCGGGAACAATATTAGTAACAATGTCTATGGTGTTTTTTGCTTTAATAATTCTTATCCGATTCTTGGTCAAAGTAATGTCGCTGGACGTAATAATCTAAATAACAGCACATATAACTTATATGCACTTTCATTAGGCACAGTTTACGCTATTAATAACTATTGGGGAGCCACAACGCCAACTAAAATTGCCGGTACAAGCACCGTAATCTCTAGTCCATTTTCTAATACAAATATAAATATTGATCCGATTCCTCCTTTAAGTAAAACCATTAGTAATCTTTATGCTTCAACTGAAAGCGATATACCATTATTATACGAGCTGGATAAAGCGTATCAATTGATTGCATCAAATAATTTGGCAGAAGCAAGAAAAATATGCTTGAACCTAGTAACGAATTACCCGGATTACAGCGTTTCCTACAACGCTTTGAATTTATTAAAAGATACCTACCCGGCTAATGCAATCAGCAGTACAAAGGATGTTTACAAGTCGCTGTTCAATATAAAAGGAAAGAAAAATTTATATGCAATGGCGGGATTAATATTGTCGGATATAGATACAGAAAATAAGCTGAAACAAATAGACGAGGTAATAAATAATTATAAAGGTGAAAGCGTAGTTGAGCTGGCTTTGTTCGACAAGTTCGTTTATTATTATTTTGAATTGGACGATAAAGAAAATTCATTAGCTGTTTCAAAAGAATTAGATGGATTGTTCCCGCTGTCCCCAGGAGCCGTTGAAGCGCATAGAATTCTTGGCGACAAGGAATATTATAATATAAACATAAACCCAGACCATGCTCTGCAAAAAACTGCTGATCAGACTCCGGCTGAATATGCTTTGCTTGACAATTATCCTAATCCATTCAATCCATCAACAACTATAAGTTATTCACTACCTGAAGACGGAAAAGTTCAGATAAAAATATTTGACGTTCTAGGAAGAGAAGTAGCCACGCTGGTAAATGAATTTACTAGTGCAGGTAAACACAATGTTGTTTGGGATGGGGCTAATTTTGCCTCGGGAATTTATTTCTACAGTATAACCTTCAAAGGAGAAACGTTAAATAAAAAAATGTTGCTGGTGAAGTAAAAATGAAGCTATAAATGTTATAAGAGGCGATCCATGATGGGTCGCCTTTTTTATGTCCAATAAAAAAGTCTTACTGTTTATTTAATAAAACAAAATTTATTTTAATACATCCAAATAAGGGACAATTAGAAAGATATTGCTGGCACTTAAGTTGTCTTTGTATTCGGTCACTAAAACGCGGGAAATGAAATGAGAAAAACATTTTATTTGTTTATTGTCTTGATTCCGGTAATTCTGTCGGCACAAACGAAATTTGGAACTATAAAAGCCGGATTGTACAGTCCTTCTGCTACGGAAGCCGGTTTTATACTTGGTTATGAAGGCGGATGGATCATTGACGATAATTTTTATATAGGATTGAGCGCAGATTGGTTCAATAAAAATTATGTTGATAGAAACCTTGTAGATGAATTCAATGATTTTTACGGACCGATCAACAGTCAATTAAATGAACTTCGGGCAAAAACAAATCTACACTCAATTCCTTTGATGGGAACCGTCACCGGAAATTGGCCGATAGCTCTTAGAACACGGGCATTTGTAACTGCCGGCGTGGGCTTAGACATATTACTTATTTTTTATAGAAACTCTGTAAACCCGGATAATAATGAATTTCAAGGCGCGTTTGATTTTGCATGGCGGCTCGGCGGCGGTATTATGTATGAATTAGGAAAACGCTCCGATGCATTCTTTGAATTGAGCTATCATCATTCACAACCGAGCTGGGAATACGAGGTTAAAGATGCCGGAAGGACAAGAATTTTAGAAAGAAGATTTGATATGAGCGGATTGCTTATGCGCGTTGGTTTTAGATTTTATTTTTAATTTGCAATAAAACAATTTAGATACTCAATCCCCTTAACGTGAGGGGATTTTTTTTATCTCCACTTCGATGCGTAACTTTCCTATTACTTTTTAAGAAAATAAAAATTGTATAATACAAAGGTGAGAAAGTGAAACAAAGAACTCTTCCAATATTATTTGAAGAAAGTGTAGAAAAATATTCCAGCAATGTTTTAATGTTTGAAAACCGGGGGAACGGATATGTTGGAACTACTTACAAGGAAATGCAGAAACTAATTCACGGATTTGCCGCAGGTTTGATCAAGTATGGAATAAAAAAGGGAGACCGGATTGCGCTGTTTTCCGAAGGAAGAAATTATTGGGTTGTCAGTGAACTTGGTGTTCTGTTCACAGGTGCAATTAATGTTCCGATCTCAGTTAAAGTTGAAGAATTATCCGATCTGAAATTTAGATTGGCTCATTCAGGATGCAGATTAGTTATTGTCTCGCAAAATCAAGTTTCAAAGATCAGAAAAATAAAAAACGATTTACCGGATTTAGAAAAAACTATTCTTTTGGATAAAATAGATCAACCGGATCCGGATGAAATATTTATTGATGATATAATCCAGAATGGAATTAAAATACTTTCATTGTCTAGAAAAGAATTTGAAGAGAGAAGGCAATCCATTTCCGAAAATGACTATGCTAACATTTGCTACACTTCAGGAACAACCGCAGATCCCAAGGGAATTATTTTGACCCACCGGAATTATACTGCAAACATTGAACAATCATCAGCATTACTTCCTATCCCGGAATACTATTCTTCACTTTTAATGCTGCCGTGGGATCATGCATTTGCACATACAGCCGGGATTTACACTTTAATGAAAAACGGCGCAAGTATGGCTTCCGTTCAACAGGGAAAAACTCCCTTAGAAACTTTGAAGAATGTTTCCAAGAACATCAAAGAAATAAAACCAACATTTTTATTAAGCGTTCCGGCGCTTGCTAAAAATTTCAGAAAGAATATTGAAAAAGGAATTCATGAAAAAGGAAAAGCAGTAGAAAAACTTTTTAACAACGCTCTTAAAATTGCATATACCTATAACGCGGACGGTTGGAGTAAAGGCAAAGGGAGAAGCATTTTTCTAAAACCGATTTACAAACTTTATGATAAAATTCTTTTTAGTAAGATAAGAGACGGGTTCGGCGGCAAATTAGAATTTTTTATTGGCGGAGGCGCATTGCTTGATATTGAACTTCAGCGTTTCTTTTATGCGATCGGTATTCCAATGTTTCAAGGTTATGGATTAACAGAAGCGGCACCGGTTATTTCCGCAAACGTTCCGGCAAAACATAAACTCGGTTCATCCGGATTTATCGTTAAAGATCTTTTAGTTAAAATATGTAACGAGAACGGTAAAGAACTTCCGATCGGTGAAAAAGGAGAGATTGTTGTTAAAGGCGAGAATGTTATGGTTGGTTATTGGAAAAATGAACAAGCTACTAAAGAGACAATTAAAGACGGCTGGCTTTACACCGGCGACCTTGGATATATAGATAATGATGGATTTCTATATGTGCTTGGAAGATTTAAAAGTTTATTAATTAGCGGTGACGGAGAAAAATATAGTCCCGAAGGAATTGAAGAAGCTCTAACCGAAACCTCTGAATATATTGATCAAGTAATGTTGTATAATAATCAATCACCGTACACGATAGCTTTACTAGTACCAAATAAAGAAAATATTTCAAAATGGCTGAAGGAAAATAATTTATCGCATCATTCAGATGAAGGACAAACTGCAGTTCTTAAAATGCTTGAGGATGAAATAGCAAAATTTAAATCCGGAGGAATTCACAGTAATCAATTTCCCGAAAGATGGATACCCTCAGCAATAGCAGTGCTTGGCGAAGCTTTTACCGAACAGAATAAACTAATGAATAGTACTTTGAAAATTGTTCGCGGAAAGATCACGGAGTTTTATAAAAACAGAATTGATTATTTATATACTAAAGAAGGAAAAGATGTATGTAATCATCAGAATTTAACGATCATTAGTAGATTGGAATAATTCGATTTTTGAATGGATTCTCTCTACTTTCATGAAAATTTGGACGATAATTTTCTGAACTTTCTGTTTCCTGCATCCATCCATTGTGCAAACCGTATTTATCCATCAGTTCAATTGCTTTTTCGTATTCTGATTCGTGAAGCGTGCGGTTTATTAATATATCATTCGATGCTTTGTTGGAAGGATAATACTGAGACATTAGCGAGATGTGCACGTTCGGGCTTAACTCTTCGGCGATGAACTTAAAAACTTTCTCTGATTCCGCCAATCCATTTGGCAGAACAAGATGCCGGATAATCAATCCGCGGACTGCAACTTCTCCGTCATAAACCAACTCATCACCAACTTGATTGAACATTTCTTTGATTGCTTTCTTAGCTTCATCAAAATAATTATCAATCTTGGAATATTTTCTAGCCGATTGATTGTCTCCGTATTTTAAGTCCGGCAAGTAGATATCGATTACACCGTCATAAAATTTTAACATATCAACGGAATCATATCCGTTCGTGTTATAAATAATGGGAAGAGATAATCCTTTCTTTGCCGCTAAATAAATCGATTTTAAAATAGCTGCTGAAAAATGTGTTGGAGAAACCAATCCAATGTTGTGACAATTTCGTTCTTGAAGCTCGATCATTATTTCAGCGAGCCGTTCGGATGAAATCTCATGTTCTTTTTCAACTTTCCAATTCTGACTGATTTCAAAATTTTGGCAGAACATGCATCTTAAATTACAATTACCGAAAAATATATTTCCCGCACCCCTTGTTCCTGAGAGTACAGGCTCTTCGCCGTAATGAGCTGTGTATGAAGATACAATTGGTAAAGCCCCGCTATGGCAGAAGCCGAATTCATTTTTTGTACGGTCAACTTCGCAATTGTGCGGACAGCTTGTGCACGATTCGAGAATTTGAAAAGCCGTCTCGGCTCTTCGTCTTAGTTCGCCAGAATGAAATAAATTTATATATGATGGTGTCAATCTCATACGATTATAAATTTTAATATTAAATTATTTTTCTCAGTTTAGGTGCGTAAAGCCAAACAACTCCTACAAAAATAAAAAGTATTATCGAGTTTATGAGAATCGCTGTGGGAGAACCAAAATGTTCTGCAAGCATTCCTATCCAGAGAGCGCCGATGGGCATGAATCCGAAAAAACTAAAACTATAGACTCCCATAACTCTACCGCGGTATTCTTCAGTAACTAATGTTTGTGTTAATCCGTTAGATAAATTATTTACCGCAATAACCGCCGCTCCTATTCCTATCAATATCAACGATGAAATTACAAATGAGCTATTTAAGGAAAATAATAACAGAAAGATGGGAAGTGAGATCAATCCTGTTGTCAATATTTTGCCTCTTACAATAAATCTGCTTAAAGAAGCAATAAATAATGAGCAAAGAACAGCGCCAATTCCTCTTGCAGTTTGAAGGAAACCGTTTGTTGCAGCGTTACCATGTAAAACTTTAACAGCCCATGCCGGGAACAAAGTTGCAATACTTAATCCAAAGAATGTTGCAAATGAAACTACGAGCATAATAAGCAAAATCATTTTTTGAGTTTTCAAATACCGAAGACCATCTTGTAATTCTTTCAGCGCGGATTTACCGGTAGCTCTTTTAGATACTGGTTGAAATTTCATAATAAATAGTACGTATATAACAGCAAGGAATGAAATTCCGTTAATCGTAAAACACCAAGCCGGACCAAATACAGCATAAGTAATTCCGGCAAGAGCCGGACCGATTGCAGCGGCTGTATGAAACATCATCGAATTAAGTGCAATAGCGTTTAAAAGATCTTCTCTTGTAACCAATTCATTTACAAAAGCCTGACGCGCAGGTGCATCAAAAGCATTTGCCATTCCTAAACCGAATGTTAATAATAGAATATGCCATGGCTCTACTGTATGTGTGAAAGTTAATGCAGCTAAAATAAAAGCGAGAAGCATCATTATAGTTTGAGTAAAGATCATAATTTTTCTTCTGGAAAAACGATCTGCAATTACTCCGCCGTAAATCATAAAGAGCCAGGTAGGAATGCCGTTAGCAAATCCCACATATCCAAGAAAAGCAGGGGAGTGCGTTAATTCAAAAATAAAAAATCCTTGTGCCGTCATTTGCATCCAAGAACCAAACAAAGATGTAATTTGTCCTATAAACCATAAACGATAATTTCTATGTTTCAGCGCGGCAAAAGTTAGTTCCCAGCTGAATTTATTTTTTAAGGTATTCATATCAATATAATTTCAGAAATAAATAAAAAAGGAAGACGAAAAGATAAGTATCATATCGCCTTCCGTTTTTTAAATTCTTAGTTCAACCCGCGTTTTTTCAAAAGAGCATCTACTTTTGGATCTCTACCTCTAAACTTCTTGTAGAGTGCCATCAAATCTTCGCTGCTTCCTTTTTCTAAAATATTTCTTCTGAATGAATTGGCAGTAACTTTATCGAACAATCCTTTTTCCAAAAATGCTTCAAATGCATCCGAATCAAGAACAGCAGACCATAAGTAACTGTAATATCCGGCTTCATAACCCCAGGTTGCGATATGAATGAAATTAGTACTTAAATAGCGCGGCAGTATTTCCGGTATCAATCCCATCTTGGCAATCGATTCTTTTTCAAATTGATTTACATCTTGTTCTTTACTATCTGTAAGAGTATGCCAATCCATATCTAGAATAGAAGCTGCAATATATTCGCCTGTTTCAAATCCTTGATTAAAAAATTTCGAGTTCTCAATTTTTTCAATTAGTGCATTAGGAATTGGTTCGCCAGTTTTATAATGCTTAGCATACATTTTCAAAACCTCAGGCTGCATTGCCCAATTTTCCATTATCTGAGAAGGGAGTTCTACAAAATCAGATGGAACATTTCCGGATTTTGGATAATGAACATTTTGGAACAATGCATTCAATCCATGTCCAAATTCATGGAACAGTGTAATAACTTCATCAACGCTCAACAAAGCCGGTTTATCTGCTGTAGGTTTTGAAAAATTTCCGTTATTGGTTACAAGAGGTGAAATGAATTTACCGGCAATATTACTTTGCCCTCTAAATCCACCGCACCAGGCACCATTCTGTTTACTCTCGCGAGGGAAGTAGTCTGTATATAAAATTCCAATATGCTTGCCGGATGCTTCTTTTACTTCAAATACTTTTACTTCGGGATGATAGATCGGGATATCTTTTCGTTCAGTAAATTTTATTCCGTACAATTTTGTAGCAACAGCAAATGCACCATGCAAAACATTATTAAGTTCAAAATATGGACGAAGCATTTCTTCATCGAGAGCATATTTTTCTTTTTTAACTTTCTCTGCATAGTACCACCAATCCCAAGGAGCTAGTTTGAAATTGCTCCCTTCGTTATCAACTATCTTCTGCATATCGTTGACTTCAGTTTTAGCTCTACGCATCGTCGGATCCCAAATCTGGTGTAGAAACTTCGAAACATTTTCCGGATTCTTTGCCATATTTCTTTGCAAAACAAAATCGGCGTATGTTTTATATCCTAGCAGATTAGCTTTTTCAACACGTAGAGAGATTATCTTGGAAAGAATTTTTTTGTTATCAAACTCATCATTATTATTGCCGCGATTCATATAAGCCTTATACATTATTTCTCGAAGATCACGTTTTTCTGAATACTGCAAGAAAGGAAGAAGAGTCGGTTTATCAATTGTAAATTTCCATTTGCCTTCCAAACTTATTGCTTTTGCCTTTTCGGCAGCCGCTTGAATTGATGCTTTGGAGAGTCCTGCAAGATCTTCTTTCTTATCTACTATCAATTCAAACTTGCTGTTTTCTTTCCGAACATTATCTCCGAATTTTAAAGTTAATTGAGAAAGTTCGTCGTTAATCTTTCTTAACCTTTCTTTTCCCTCCATGTTCAGATTTGCACCGCCCCTGGTAAAATCTAAATAATAATTTTCTAGAAGAGTGCTTTGCTCAATTGTAAGTTTTAGTTTTTCTCTTTCATTGTAGATTGATTTTATTCGAGTAAATAATTTTTCATTTAGAAAAATATCATCTGTGTGCTTTGAAGTAAGAGAAGTTGCTTTTTCGGCAATTGTCTGCATCTCGTCATTTGTATTTGCTGAGACTAGACTCCAAAATACACCATTTACTTTTGTAAGAAGCTGTCCGCTTTTTTCCATCTCTTCAATTGTGTTAGCAAAAGAAGGTTTCATTTTGTTAGCTGTTATAGCTTCAATTTCGGCTTTCTGCTGTTTGATTCCTTCTTCAAATGCAGGCAAGTAATGTTTTAATTTAATTCCTGAAAATGGAGGCGTTTGGAATGGTGTTTTCCATTTCGTAAAAAACGGATTATTAATTTTGTTTTCTTGTGCTTGATTAATAGATATAACTAATGTTAGGATAAAAAATAAACAGAGTTTTGTTTTCATATTCTTCTCCAAAAATTATTCACATGTTTGGTTTTGGATATCGGAAAGCATTCATCAGCTTGGTATAATTCTAAAGGATCAAAGCAATGGAATACGGTACAAACTATTTGCACAAATAATTCCTTTTATGGAATTGATTTAATTTACACAGGCAAATTTAAGAAATTCTATACTGTTGATTTAAACTGCTTTATAAATAAAAGATGTAATAATTTATCCTGGTACTTATCTTCTTTTTGATTAGACAATTCTTTCTCGCTATAACCCGATCGAATTTCATTTATAGAAACTGTCTGACTGGTGTTATCTACCATGTAATGAATTCTCCATGTGCGATACGCCAAAACAAAATGATTGTTTCTCTCCTTCTTCTTTGCTGATGCAGAAATTCTTTTTCTTGTTGTATCGGTTGGGTAAAACTCAAGCTGGAGTTTTGCGAAATTAATCAAGTTAATTTTCGATTCATTTTTGAGCCATTCGCATTGTTTCCGGGCTTTAGATTCAAAATAAACTTCGTAAATGTCTTCGATATCTTTTTTCACCCAGCCTGTTGCTGCATCCGGGAATGAATCCGAATAGGGCAGATATGGTTTTATATCTATAACAGGTGAGTTGTCAAGAATATCAGATTCTGAAATAAATATTTTTAATCCCTCAATTTTCTCCAACTTTACACAACTCATTCCAATATGATTAGGTCTGTATGGAGCGCGGGTTGCAAATACTCCAACTTTTTTTCTTGTATGTCTTGGTGGATTTACAAGAGGTTTCCAATTATTATTTAAGTGAAATTGATATAAGACCCAAATTCTTTCAAATCCATCTAGATATTTAAGCGCTTGCTGGAAATTATTTTTAGGATTGAGTTCAATAACGGAAATATTTCCTTTTGCTAAAACGCCCTGTCGCGGAGATTCATAACGGTTCTTCAACTCAGAATGGATAATTCCGACAGGTTTTATTTTAATATCACTAGCAATCATCTTGTCCTATTATCATTTTTATCAATACAAACTAACATTAAGCTAAATAGAATATTTGGAAAAACATATAAGACAATTACACAAAGATAAAAAATTGTGTTACTTAATTATGAATCCGAAAATTTCGATTTCCAAATAATAGTTTACTGAAATAAAAAAGCCCCGATGAGATCGGGGCTTTTTATACTAAATCAATTCTATTTAATTTCCAAATACGTCTATTTTTCCATTCATATGTTTAGTCTTATCAATAATTTTTCCATACTCATCCACTACACCCTGATGGCAAGTAGCGCAGCCTCTTAGATCGGCTTCCATATGTCCTCTTGGCGGTAAACCGTGGCATGTACCGCAAGCGGCTTGTGTACCATCAACCTTATTCCATGTCGGTTGGAAATTTTCTCCCTCAATGTTATCTGCGGTGTAAGCAAAGCTCCACTCAGAAGTAGATTTTGGAAACGAGAAATTACCATGGCAATAAGTATTAGAACATTTAGCTGTGCTTGGATCATATATACCGGAACTGACTTGGTAATCCGAATACTTAGCAGTTAAAATTACCTCTGCTTTTGGAGTATTATCAATATGTCCCGGTGAATTTAATGCTGTAGGAACAACGTGACAGTCAGAACATTTCACCAATGAGCTGATCTTTGCATTTAATAAGTGTGTTGAATGCGCACCTACACTTGCAAGTGTTACATCTGTTTTTCTGTTACGATCTACAGGAGGAGCTATTAAAGATGGATTAGAAAAATTACCATGGCAAGTGTTACAAGCTTCAGGTCCGCCGGGATTTGTGTGACAGGTATTGCACGAAGGACTAGCAACACCTCCTGCATAATTATTTCCATGACACTCTGTGCATTTTGACATATCCCAATTAAGCGAAGCAATAAATTTCCCATGGAAATTTGTAGAAGCAGGATCACTAATTCCATTCTTATGGGCTGTAATTTTAGTATGGCAATTTGTACAGGCCGGACTTGCAATTCCACCATCATAATTATCACCATGACATTGATTACAAGCACTCATCGGAATTCTCTTATCAGCAATAAATTTTCCGTGAAAGTTTACGGATGTAAGATTATTTATTCCGTCCTGATGAACGGCAATATTAGGATGACAATTAGCTGTAGCACAACTTACCTTTGCTGTTCCGCCGTCAAATTTGGCTGCGTGGCATTGTTTACATCCATCCAAAGCATTTGCGTTGCCGGCTTCATTTTGTTTTACAGTTAGCCCGTGAAAACTTAAAGATGATGGAGATAAAATATTCCCGCTGCCGTGCACACTTATGCTGACAGGCGCAGTAACGTCATCTTTTAATTTGCTGCATGAAAAGGAAAATAATCCGAGCATGAAAATTAATATTAAATATATTTTTGAATATCTCATTTTCTATCCAAGAGTTTTAATTAACGATGACAATAACCGCAGAATCCAACTCCTTTAATACCGCCGGGATGTGCATTAGCATCTGTATGACATGCGTAGCAAACGGAACCGCGGTCAGTATGCCAATCGCCTCTTTCAGAGCTCATAAAATTTTGAGCGTGTGTTTTTGGATTTGTACCTTTAACACCATCGTTATCGGTATGACAAAGAATGCAATTTGCATCGGCTCCTTGTACATCATGACAAGCAGCACATTGTTCAATATCTCTTCTTGCTAATAAAGCATGTTGACCGCCGCCGGTTCCAACTCCTATTGTTACAAAGTTAGGCGTCTTGTGAGAAACCGGTACATTACCTTCCAACGCAAAATCTCCGCCTTTCGATTCATGGCATTCAGCACAGAACGTTTCTGTTTGATGACATGTTTGGCATTCGGAAGTCTTGCCCTTTAAATCGATTCCGTGTGTGTAGCGGTAGTTTAGATCGTGAACGCGCGTAATGTTTTGCTGTTTGGTGTTGTCAATAAATTTATGTGGTGAATAAGGTGTAACAAAATTTCTTGATGAATTATTTTCTGTAATCATTGTTGTCGAAACGTGACATGATTCGCAAAACGAATTATCATGACACATTTGGCATTTAGAATCTTCTTTTAACGCATTGAATTTATGCGAACGTAAAAATGAAACTTCTTTATGATCTGCCGGAAGCAGGTTAGCCGTTGTTATATGGCAAGATTCGCAATCATTTACAGCAACTGATTTTCCGTTATGACAATCGGTACAAATATCCATCGATGGTTTATAATTTACCGATTCAAAACTGTAAGCAACATCGGATAATCCTTTGTGGCAATTTTCGCAAACTAATTTTTGGTCTGTTAAATGGTATTTGTGATTGAAGATCATTTTTGCTTTTTTCTGAATAAGCGGCTCGTACTTTTCGCCGTAATGACATTGGCCGCAATTCTTATCATCATTAACATCATGACAAGTAGCGCATACGGATTTTTCCGGCAGCAATCGTGTATTTAATGACGTACTTTCACCTACACCGGCATGGCACGTTGCGCAATCTGCAATCTCTTTATGAAAGCTATGAGAAAATTTTATTACGTCTTTATTTGTCTTTAGTGGTTCATCACCGTTGCCGGAATTGATCGCTGCAATGGCTAAAAAGGAAACTAACAAAAGTGCAAGGGCAGAATAAAAATATTTTATCTTCATAATCTGTTAGAAATTAGTATTAAACCAGTGATTTACTTTGAACAAAATTCTAAAATCATTCTTGTAAATCTTGTTGTCAAAATATTGCCCTTGAAGATCAAATGAAAAATTTGTCCAAGGTCTTAAATTAAATCCGCCTAAAAAAGAAAGAATATTATTTGTCTCAGCATCCGGCGATAGTTTATAACTTGTATATGCAATTCCTATTGATGGAGTAATAAGTCCGTCTTCAAAAGAATAAGCAGTGTAAGCGGAAACTGCATCAAGTTCGCCTGCGTAGCCGAAAGTTTTTCTATAGCTGAAACTTCCAAACTTTGTATTAGTACCAATTGTAAATCGTTGCGAACTTTCGTCTTCGTAAGTAACATTACCGAATTTTCCAAAGAGAGAAAACGACTCGGAAATTTTGAAATCAATACCGCCTTCGATCTCTTGTGAGTTACCGTAATCGAAAACAGAAAAAATAGAATTGTATCTGATCTTAGGTTCGCGGAAATTATAATAAATATCGATTCCTAATTTGTCTGTAGCCGTAACCCGGCTTGTAATTTCAAATTTTGAAGTTGTTTTAAAGTTAACATCGTATTCATAACGCGTATCAACATTTAGTATTCCTTTTAAAAAATAAGAAGCGTCGGCAGAAAGGAATTTGTATTGATTAGATTTTTGCTCAATAAGAGCATTAACAAGATCGTAGTCCGAATTTAATCTAAGGGTATTGAAATCTTCCGCTTTATAATTCTTATCAATGTAGCTTAAACCAAAAGTAAAATGATCTAGAAAATATATGTCGAATTTGCCACCCAGGACATAATCATTTCTTAAATCATTAGTCATCTCTAACTTTTGATATGCGGGAACATTCCCACCGTAAAATCCGCTTATTGATGCGTTAGCGTATTTAAATTTTAGATTTACACCGTCGAATAATCCGCCTGCAACTGGAGTAAATAATGGCTGTCTTCCTAACTTTAAGGTGAACATATCAAGAATATTACGTGCTTCAAGGTACAAATTGTAAAATCTCAATCGCGGATCATTATCTAATCCTTTCCCGATATTAGTTTCGAAGTTCGTTCGAGTTCTAATTGAAATATCTTTGTAATTAAAATTAAGTGTAAGTGTTTGAAATGTTCTTAGAAAAGTATCAGAAGTATTAGCAGTATCAAATCTTTCAAATGTGTAGAAGGAAGAAGAAAATCTACCGTTAAGATTCTGGGCGGGAATCATTAACGGTAGACATACAAAAATTAAAAAAAATATTTTTTTCATTTTCCGCCCTGTAGATAAGTATTAACCTTTCGGAATTGAATGAGCAATTTTTTTCCACATTTCATCATACTTGAAATCTTTGAAAAAAGGACTTTCAGAATTGTGACATGTCTTACAGAATTTTGCAGCATCAGCATGAGCCATTAAACCTTTTTTCTTTGCTTCATCTTTATTCTTCATAACAGCCATAACCTTGTAAGCTGAGCCGGGTCCATGGCAGGTCTCGCATTGAACACCGTCTTCAACTTTAAACTTAGCACCAACTAAAGCTTTGTCAACATTATAACCAGATGCATGGCATTTAATACATTCCGGTGCATCAACAGCTTTTTTGTTGAATTTCTTCATAGCAATTTCATTTGCTTTATCACTTAGAAGAGCTTTGTAAGCCTGAGCATGTTTGCTTTCGGACCAGATTTTTAATTGCTGTCCTTGTTTTTCAGTTTTATGACACATACCGCAAACTTGTATCCCTTCATAACCATAAGGTTGTGCTTGTGATGAGCTGATTGGAAGAACTAAGTATGCAGTCAAGACGAGAAAGAAAAGAACTGCTTTTTTGTGTAACATTTTTATTTCTCCTTCAATTGTTATTGTTGATTCGGAGTTAGTTTGATCATTATAAAATAAAAGAACATTAAAATCCTATTTGAATATAGCCGAAATTGAATTAATTGGCAACATACTATTTGTACAAAATCACTCCTTTTCTTCAGCAATTTTCAACTTTGGCAGAAGTTTTTCTTCAAGCCAGATCCTTAGTTCTGGGTCGTTATCTATTTCATGTTGGAGTATTAAATTAGGCATAAGACCGTTCTTTTCAAGAGTGGACATAAATAGATTTGTTGTATTACTTACTTTTTTTAGTTCCCGTTTTCCACTTTTAAATTCTTTCCATTCGAGAACGACTCTTCTAAAATGTCTTTCGTGATGATGGCGGTAAGTTTGAAGAGACATTTTACCATCGATCCATGTTACACTCATCGGATATTCATGCGGATGGAAGATAACAAAGAACCAATGCCATACAACTATTGCTAATGTTGCAAGAATAGCTTCATAAAAATGAATTAACTCGCTAACTTTTATTAACCAGATCGGGGCCCAGTCGCCGACAATTGTTGGGAACCAAAGAATAAATCCTGTAGCGCCCATTACAACTGTACCCCATATAAGAGCCCAGTACTCAGCTTTTTCTGTGTAGTCATAAACTTCAAATTTGGGACGTTCATTCTTAAGTTTGAGATAATAGAGAATGTTATCTCTTGCTTCAGTTACATCACTCATACGTGGGAGTAAGTTTATTAAAACGTCTCGTCCTCGTGGTGTGAAGAACAAATAAAAAATATGATAAACTCCAGAAATAATCATTATTACTGCCGCAGTACGATGTGTATATTGGCGGACAGTTTCATTCAATCCAAATGTTCTTAACAAATCAGCCCACCAACTTTCGTGATACTTCAATGCGAAACCGGTTACTGAAAGAGTGATGAATGAAATTAATAACAGGTAATGCTGAAAGACTTCATTCTTAGTAAACCTTGGAATAGTTATTTCACTCTTCAAGTGTTTGCGTTTTTTTCTAACCTCAAAAACGAAGATCAGTAAATTGTGCAGAATCATTCCGCCAATAACCGAAATTATAAGCCAGAAATAAATAGTTGAGACAACATCTTCAACTTTGGAAGCAGTTTTATCTAACGTTTTATGGGAATAACTTTTTGAAAATGTTTCGGTCGCGTTCGTGTGACATTTTTTACAAGTGGCAGTTATGTTTGCAACATTAACAGTTGATTCAGGATTATTCTTTGGTAAAATTTTATGAACGCTGTGGCAGTCTACACACATAGCGGCATCTTTATCGCCGCGCATTACAGCTAAACCATGGTAGCTGTCCTCATATTGTTTAACTTGTCCGCCGGCACCTCCGTATCTTTCAGCAATTCGTGGATCTTCGTGGCAGATCATACAAGTTTTTTGCTGAAGTTTTTTTACTTCTAACTTTTTATCTACCGTATTAACTGCATGTACGCTATGTTCGTTATGACAGTCGTTACAAACAGGGGCTTCGCGTACTCCTTGTTTAGCTCTGATCCAATGAATGGATTGTTCAAATTCGCGAGCAATTTCTGCATGACATTTACCGCAAGTCTCCGGTACATTAAACGGAGAAATTTTTGAACCGGGTTGAACTCGATTTTTAATATCATGAACGCCATGACACATACTGCAGTTAGCAGCATCCAATCTTCCTTTTGCAACCAACAATCCATGAACTGATTGTGAGTAAAGAAGTCCCGGGTTTTTAACACTGAAAGAAAATTTTTCAACCAGCTTTGGATTATCGTGGCATTTACCGCAAGTAGAACCAAGATTTTTTGGGTAAACCAAACTTTTGGGATCTTTTACTTTCTGAATATCGTGCGAGCCATGACAATTCCAGCACATTGCCGCTTCATCAATTCCTTCGCTCAAAGAAATTCCGTGAATGCTCTCTCTATGTTCTTTTGCAATTTTAGAATGACATAAGTAACAATCAGCTTTCTGAGTAGCACTTACATTTTGTGGATGGTTACCAAGATTATTCGAAATATAATTATGGCAGTCTGCGCATTTTAAATTTTTGTGAACGGATTGAGTTAGTTTTAAGTAATCATTTTGTTGATGACAGTTTATGCATACATTCCCTTCAACAGATTTGGAGTGATAAGGATTGGCAAGTACCAAACCTGTATGACACTTAGAGCAGTATTCTTTTACTTTTAGATTATTTTCTTTTGGCGGAGTCTGAATTTCATGCGTACCGTGGCATTTTTTACAATCGGGAGGATTTTTAATTTTTAAGCGGTGATGAATATCGTTCTTTACTAAATCGGAATATTTTTCGTGACAAGTTTCGCATTTAACTTTTTGGTAATTCTTTTTCTCAATATGGCTTTCATCTTTTATGCTTTGATGGCAGTCCTGACAGCCAATAACATTATTATGAACTGATTTTTGTATTACATTTTCATGACAATCGGTGCATTTAAATTCTTGTGCGCTGAGTTTAGTATTCAAAAAAAAGATCAAGAAGAAAAAAATACTGACTACAAATATTTTATTCAAAAAAGAAAACATTAATAAACTCCGTAAAGAAAATTATTTATATTTAAAATAACATCGAGCGATTAACCTTACTTAATTTTAAGATATAAAAATATTACTTCTTAAAAAATTCTCCGGTTAGAATGTACCAATCTTTTTCTTCTAAATTTTGCAACTGACCCCAGTAAAGTTCAAAGCTTTCTTTTTTATCATCTCCGTTCCTAAGAAAGTCTTTGATACGCTTTGTGTATCTATCTATTTCATCTTGATAAAAATTGACGGCATTCTTTCCAATTTTGAGTTGTGTTAATTCAGAATCTAATTTATCAGCATCAATAACACAGATCCAATTTTTTTCGTAGGTGGAATAATCGAGCGCCTCTAGGTTATCACCAAGATCCAAATTTACTTTTGCAACTTGTCCGCTTACCGGTGAGTTAAATTGAATTGATTTTTTCCCTTGTTTAATACTGAATAACGGTTGTCCTTTCACGATTGTCATTCCAAGATTAGGAAACTCAATATCATCAATCTTGCCAATTAATTTTTTTGCAAAATCATCTATACCAATTCTAACAGCACCGTCTTGAGAAATACCCGCCCAGCAATGTCCTTCGGAAATAAAAACACCACCTGGAATTGAAAATTCGCCAATGTTCAATTTCTCTTTTTCACTAAGATGAGTAATATGAACACGCGGTTTTAATTGTTTTTGGATTCGCTCTTGTCTCTTGATTAAAGATTTTTTTGTAAACTCAAGAAGCTCATCTTCGGTAAATGGTTTTTGAACATAATCGAGCGCTCCAAGTTTCATACAATCGACAGCGGTTTCAACCGTAGCATATCCGGTAATGATTATTACATCTATATCGGGACGTAAAGATTTAACCGTCTTTGTTACTTCAACTCCGTCCATCTCCGGCATTTTCAAATCCGTAAAAACAAAATCATAGTGATGAGATTTAATTAAATTGATCGCTTCCGGACCTGAAATCACTGTATCGACTGTATAACCGTCAAGAACTAAAATTTTTCGGAAACTGTCTAATATCACATTCTCATCATCAACACATAAAATTTTTGCTTTAGGATTTGCAACTTCGGCACGTTTGAGCGAAACAGCTTCTTTGCTGAAATCTATGTTTACACTTTCTTCTAATATCGTCTCCCGCTCTTTGCGAAGTTTCTTTTCATTAACTGTTTTGATCGCATATCTTATAATGACATCAGCGATGATAAATATGATAACTGCTAAAATGAAGAGCGGCATAATTATTCTCCTTAATTAATAAACTTAAGATCTATCTGAACTGCATGGAATTAATAATTTCATTTCATATTCAAGTTCCGTGGGAATAATCCGGTAAATCCATCCATCGAAATAGGGATCTTTTTCCAATAGCTCCGGTTCGCTTATCAATCTTTCATTCCTTGCTAAAATAATTCCGCTTATAACGGAATACAACTGGTGAACTAAACTATCCTCGGTTTCGAACTTTACAGCGGGCGTTGCCTGGGTTAATTTTTCCTTCGCACCAAGCAGCTCTATTTTTTTTATCTGATCAATTGTTTTTATAAAAATATCTGTTGCGCCGATGAGAACTGACCCGTCGTGATCTTTATTCATCCAGCCGGAATAACCTAAGCGGAAATATTTTGCTGGACATGGAACGATTAATATCGAATCATCATTTGATTTTTTTAATTTCATAATCGAGCTGTATTTTATTCCGCGGCTGATAACACTTATCATTTCATCAACTGTAAATGGTTTGGGAATGAATTCGATCGCACCGGTGTAAAGTGATTTGACAGCATTTTCAATTGTAGAATATCCTGTCGTCATTATCACCGGCGTCGCAATCCGTTTCGATTCCAACTCAGTTAGAAATTGAAAACCATCCATTCCCGGTAGCATTATATCGCAGATTATCAGATTATAATTGGAAGCAGATATTTTTTGTAGTGCAGAATTGGCATCTAAAACAGAATCAGCCGAATATCCTTCCATTGTTGCTATTTTGGAGATCGAGTTGATAACTACTTCTTCATCATCAATGATTAATATTTTTATTTTTTCTTTCATTATATATTTTTAAGGAAATCATTCTGCGGTAACCGGACAGAAAAAGTCGTACCAAAACCAACTTTGCTTTCAACAGTTATTGATCCGTTGTGATTATCAATAATTCCCCATATTACGGAAAGACCTAATCCTGTTCCGCGTTGCCCCTTAGTAGAGAAAAACGGTTCAAAGATTTTATTTAAATTTTCAGGAGGAATTCCACAACCGGTGTCGGTGATATTTATTTCAACAAATTTTCTTTCACCGGCGCGGTCAACAAAATCCCACTTTTGCCAATCATCCTTGAATGAAGCGCACCCTTCGATAAATCCTTGATTCGGTATTTGAATTTTATAAATTGGTCCACCGCACTTCGGGCATTTATTATTCTTATCTATTAATGATATATCGCAAACCGGGCAAGCAAGATTTACATTACTGTTTTTATCGTATGCAATTCCAAAGTAATGGCGAAAACTTCCGTAAACCGGATCGAGATTGACAAATCCTTCATTACCATTCGATTTGATTTTCATTCTCAGAGACGGCATTCCTCCGATTTTATATTCTATATCAATCAGACTATGAGTTTTTGCACACACAGCATTTTTGACTTGAGTAATTCCGCTGGGAGATAAACTGATCTGTGATGTCTTCACTGTTAATGTTCCACCGTTTTGACCGATTGCATCAATGCCGTTCACAAATAAATTTAGGAAAACTTGCTGAATCTGATTTGCATCGGCGGTAATTTTTGGAAGCGATGGATCGAATTCTTTTACAAGATTTACTTTATTTAATTTCAGTTGATTGTTTACAACCGCGATCGCATGATTTATTACTTCATTTACATCAATAAAACTTTTTTTTGGTGTTGATTGCCGTGCAAAGTCAAGTAATCCTTTAACAATTTCACGGCTTCTCAAAGTCTCGCGTACAATCACATTAAGGTCTTCTTGCATTTGCGGATTGTCTTTTGTCCGTTTCAACAAAAAACTGCTGTAAGTTAGAACACCGGTAAGTGGATTATTTATTTCGTGTGCAACACCTGCGGCTAATTGCCCGAGTGAAGCCATCTTTGTAGATTGATATAACTGCTGATTTGTCTCATCAAGTTTTTTGATCATATTATTAAATGATTTTCCCAGCGTTCCTAATTCATCATGACTTAAATTTTTTATAATGTAATTCAAATTACCTGCTGCAACTTGATCGGTTGCATTTACCAATTCTCTAACAGGATAATCAACCCACCGCTTCACAAAAAATCCAATGATAAAGCCAATAGCAATAATAGAAATAACGGCAAATAATATTTCACGGATCTCATTTTGGCGTATCTGCTCATCAACTTCCGAAAGTGAAATTGTAACATCAAGAACACCTAGAACTTTTGCATCTGCCGGGTGCGCATGGCAATCAGCCTGGCTGCATGATTTCTCATTGTAGATAGGATTAATTATTCCAAGTATGCGCGATGAATCGGAATGCGTTTTGAAAATTCTTGTCCGTTGTTGAATCGGTAATTTTTCCAATGCTTTGTTTTCCGCATGACAGGCATAACAACTTTCAGCCTGTTTATCGAGCATTTTGCCGATGTCTTCAGGATGGGCAGAGTAAATTATTTCTCCTTCTTTGTTCAGGATGCGGACGTTATCAATCGCCGGATCTTTTCCTATTCGATTGATCATCTCCTGAATATGATCTCGTTGATTCAATAACATTACATACCGGGTAGAGTTTTTTACTGATTCGCTTAATTGATTTACGTGACGTTCAACCTCGGCAAGTAAAACATTACTTTGTGATGTAACATTGAAATAAGAATAAACCCCGATAATCAAAATTACAGTTGCGCTTACAACTCCGATTAGTTTTAAGCTGATCTTCCCAAATATTTTGCGAGTTAGACTCATCCGTTCTTCTTAATTAATCTACCCGGAACATTTTTCGGGAATAATTTATCATCGTGACAATTAGAACAAATAGGTTTAGAGTAATTCTTTTCCTGATGACAGTCTTTGCATTCTAACGCTAAGTGTGTTTCATCAAGAACAACTCCCGTAACTTTGTGCTGAAAATTTTCTTGAGTCCATTT
>Ga0182021_10001691_pt1 | contig 25532 bp, 11 predicted proteins | sample 612E3MmetaG_FD_120493 | JGI IMG/M metagenome (GOLD analysis project Ga0182021, IMG submission 120493) | Permafrost microbial communities from Stordalen Mire, Sweden - 612E3M metaG (Illumina Assembly) | ecosystem: Environmental > Terrestrial > Soil > Wetlands > Permafrost | place: Sweden... | reverse complement strand
GTCTTCGTCGGCAGCACCCTCGATGGCCAGGCGCAGCACGGTTGGCCCAACCAACCCATCCTCGGCATCCGTCAGATTCTGGGGTCCGATCCCGCGGGCGCGGGCGACTGGTTTTCTCTCGACCAATCCGGGGACACCACCGGTGGCGATTGGCGCAAGGTCCACTCCGGCAACTCGACGTTCAAGGACAACTACGCGGCCGGAACCGCGTTCCTCGTTATCCGGCGCAGCGACACCAAGGGTCTGCAACTCACCAAGCCCGGCGATCACGCCATGGTTGCCTACGTCCAGATGGGCATGAGCGGCTGGGTGTGGACCTCGCCCGGCGTGCGGGTCTTCGGCCCGCCCCTCGTGAATCCGATTTGGATCGCCGTCAATATGCTATTGCGGGCGCGCGGGCTCCGGTTGGGCACGAACGCCACCACCGCGCAGTTGAATCTCGCGGAGACGTTCTTCGACGTGCAAGCCGCCATCGACGCGGCGGCGATCTGCAATGAGCAGGTTGACCCGCTCGTCGATCCGCTGGTCCCGGCCACGACGTCCGTCTGGGTTCCCGACGACGATCCGGAGAATCCGGACGGCGGGCAGTGGGAAAACCAACCGATCCTCACCGAGACGCAGTTCAAGTTCCGGGGCGTGTTGCAGGAGGAAAAGCCGCTCCGCGACTGGCTCCAGGAAGTGCTGATGAACTGCCTGGGGTACTACACATTCTCGTTCGGCAAGCTCAAGATCGGCGTGCGGGAAAACTCCTCGACTGTGGAGGCCTTTACCGTCGGGAACATCGTTTTCAATTCGCTCCAGTTGGCCCCGCTCAAACCATCGTTCGACCACCTCACCGCCAACTTCGCGGACCAGGATTACAAGTTCGTCAACAACTCGGTCACCGTCTACGATATCGACCGCGCCACACTCCTGGGCGGCGCGGCGGGTCCGCTGTTCCTGAAATCCAACGTCAATTTATCCGGAACCTGCACGAAATCGCAGGCGGCGCGGATTATCAGCATCCGGCTGCGCGAGGAGTTGGGCGGCACCAGCATCGCGGAATGGAAAGCGGCTCGCCAGTTGGTCTTCCGCACCACGGTCCTGGCGCTCAACACTGAGCCCGGAATGGTCTGCTCGATGACGCATCCGGACATGCCGGGCGGCTCGGGCGAGTTCCGCGTCTCGTCCTGGAAGCTCAACAAGGATTACTCCATCGACATGCAGGGCCGCACCACCACCGACTCGATGTACGATCTTGTCGCCGGCCCGCAGCCCGCCGACGTTGCCGCCGCGCCAGTGCCGGACGAGAACCTGCAAGACAACGGAGTTCCCGGCGTCGTGAACGGTACGCCAAAGCTCTCCGATTACGGCGCCTTCGCGCTCGACCAGATGGAGGTGCTTCCGGACGCCTCCGGCAACGCGAATATCGTGGGCGCGAGCGAGGTCGCGATGGCCTTGTACTACATCGACGAGCTTGCAACCGATCTGTGGGCCAGCCTCGATGCAGCCATCGACAAGGACACCGATCCGGTGACGGTGGCATGTACCGTTAACCCGGCTACATCCCGCTCGTTCCAGGTGGGCGACTTCGTGATCTTCAACGACGAATCGCGCGACCCGAACGTCGGCTACCGGCGATCCTACGAGTGCGCCCAGATTGTCGGTCCCGGCAATACAGGCGATGCGGTCCCAACCGGGAACTTTCAGTTCCAGAGGCACTGGGCCGGCGAGCCAGCAGACTGGGCGTCGTTCGAGACGCTGCGATGCCCGCACGCGAAGGGCATCCGATTCTTCAAGCTCGACTACAAGACCTTTACGTACTCCGTGAAGAAGGGCTTCTTCCGGACCCCCGGTTTGCCCGCCCGCATCGAGGCGACCCTTCCCTCGGCGTGCGTGGTCGCGGCGGTCGTAGGTGTGGCGAACCATTTCGGTTATGGGCCGTTCACTACGTTCCCGCTCTCGCATCACAACGAGCCGTTCATGCCGGGCGACCGCACCTGCTCCGGCGGCGCTTACACGTTCCAAATCCCCGGCGCGCTCGCGGTCCAGGACAACGTCGCGATCCCGATGAAGGTTCAGAACGCCGCCTCGATCCGGTGCGTCTATGCCTACCTCCAGCAGGGGACCAGCGATGGCCAGTCGGCATTCGTCGTGAAGTACTCGACCGATGGCGGCGCGACCTGGAGCGTGCTGGAGAAGATGGGCATCGCGCAGAATATCGGGACGCCTTTTAAGAACACCTGGGATTTCCTCGTGGCGCAGGGCTACGGAAAACCGGAGACGCGCCGCCTGCCGTATGACGACTACGGCCTGATAACCACCGCGGCTATCACTGGTACAGGCAACGACCGCGTGAACGTTACGGTGGCGGCTGCAGGCGGCGCGACCACGCATAACCTGCTCTCCGCGACGCATCCAGACACGGTGGCCGACTCGCCTGTCCTGGGCGATCTGATCGCGGCGAACGGGACGCCCGCCTGGGCGCGCATGGCGGGAAACACCACCGCGACCCGGAAGTTCCTGAGGCAGACCGGCACAGGAACGGTGTCCGCTGCGCCGGCGTGGGACACGCTGCTGGCCGGCGACCTCCCGGCGCACACGCACACCGAATCGGACGTGACCAGTCTGGCGACCGATCTGACGAACCGCCCAGTGAAGGGCACCGCGTGGGCGGTCTCCAAGGCGGCGGTCATCAACTCCTCCGGCCAACTGGACGGCGCAGCCGGAACCGCCACGGATTGCGTCCTGGTGAACGGCAGCAGCGCGGCCAAGGCGGACACGGCCCACACCCACGCCGCAACGGACATCGTCAGTGGCACTCTCGATAACGCGCGAACTTCGGGAACGGCCAGCGCAACGGCGAGCACCCTCGTGCTGCGCGATGGCTCCGGCGGCGCGTCATTCGGCTATGTCGCCGCCAACAATCAGTTGGCGTACCTCGACTCCCACTTTCAATCGTTCGAGTGCGGCGCGTTCCAAACGGTCGGCGGTCCCTTCGAGAACATGGCGAAATACTCCGAGGACTTCACCGCAGCGACCTGGGATAAGAATGGCGGTTCCTGCTCGGCCACCGCGAACGCCATCGCCGCGCCGGATGGCAACACGACCGCGGACACCATCACGGCGGTGACCGCGACGCCGATCATCCAGCAGCAGGTGGCGGGCCTGGCGTCTGGAGGCCAGTACACGTTCTACGTCTGGGCCAAGGTCGCGTCCGGAACCAAGCAGGTGTCAATCGCCATCGTGGACAACGCCTACGCCGGATACCTCGCCGGCCCGACGAGCATCACGCTCACGACGGCGTGGCAGCGGTTCAAGATCACCGGCACGCTGGCGGGCGGGCAGACCGGCCTCTGGATCGTCGTGCGCCAGTTCGCCGGGAACGGCGACAACTGGACCAGCGGCGCCATCTACCTGTGGGGCGCGTGCCTGCAGCAGGGCAACGACCCGAAGAGCGGGTACGCCCGCACCTGGGCGTCGCAGACTGCGCTGGTCGCGGCCGGAGTTGCGTGCGGCGCGACCGTGATCGCCGCCAAGGACAACTCGGAGTCGCCGCTCCGGATCTACGGTCCTGGCTCGAATCTCGCCGACCACAGGCTGCTGGAACTCACTGCCGGCGGCGAACTGATTCTGGCGGGAGGGACCGGCAACGGCTACCGCCTGGCGGAACTGATGGGCGCCACCAACCCCTCCGGATGGTCCGGCGTGCTCAAAGTGAAGAACCCAGCCGGAGCGACGGCGGGCTACATCCTCCTCTACTCGAACCCGTAATCCCCCCGAAAGGACAAATCAAATGAAGTTGACGCTGGACCACACCCAGCGTCTGAACCTGCAAGCGCTCTTGGGCGCGCAGCGGGCAGACGTTGGATCTATTCGCGCGATCTGGGCCGTTCAAGACCGCATCGCGCTCGACGCCGACGAAGAGAAGGCGGTGGAAGTGAAACGTGAGATCGCAGCCGGCCAGGAGCGTGTGATGTGGAACCCCGCGCTCTCGCTCGCGGCGAAGGAGTTTGAGTTCTCCGATCCGGAGGTCGCCCGCATCAAGGCGGCAATCCAGACGTGGGACTCGTACGGAGCTGCCGCCGACCGACACTGGCTGGAACCAGTAATCAAGATGGTGTTCCCGGTGGACCCGCAGAAGTGACGGCCCGCCACCGGTTCCCGCTCGGTTTGGACAGAATGCGCTGCTCATTATCCTGGCGACCCGTCAGAATCTGTGCGGGGCCTCTCGGGAAGTTGTCGCACCACTCTCACTTCGAATTCGGTAATCCGGATCGAGCTCTTCTCCAGGCGTTTACCCGTTCGATCATAGAAATAAGCCGCTTCCTGGCTTTCGATGCGGTGCCTGAACCATGTGTCATCTTCGAGGACTCTCGACGCATCAGGGCTCACCTCCAGCAATTCCCGCTTGAGCTTGTCGCGCTGCAATATCAAGATCTCGCGATTCACACGCAAGTTCGCAATTTTCTCGACAATCTGTACCAGCCCCCAGACCGCACCGACGGCAGCCGGTACCGCTGCGACAAGACCAACGAACAGTAGTGGGGACTCGTGGCGAAGCATGGCCACTCGAAGGCGATCACCCGCGCTAATCGGTCGGCTGAACCGATTCCAGGAATACCGAGAGAATGTATAGCCGGAGTATTTTGGATCGGTCGCAAGCCTCGAAAACTCATAAACGAGATTGAAATCGTAGAGGAATGCTGAAACATCGAGCAAGGACGGATAGTCATCATCCTGGCCACGCAGTGAGATTTCGAAGTAACCGGCATCCTCGCGCGGAGGCATCATAAGCTAAGCCTTGTAAACGAAAGACGGCATTGGGGATACCCTCTTGCGCTCCACAGACAGGATGAGATGATCGGCTTGTCAAGCTGCATGGTCAATCCTTTCCATATGGGGGACGGAAGCGCATCATCTTGGTCACGACGCCTTCGTCTTCGGAATGTATATGATCCGACAGCGCCTTGCGCGGCGCGCCGCCTGTCCCGGCTCCGGAGGATAGTAGAAATCGAGGCCACGCCCGAGGACGATCTGCCAGTTCTCCGTTTCGATCATACGGTCGTGGATTTCCGGGTCAAATCGATACGTGAACAAAAAGCCCTTCCGCTCCAACCGCGTCTTCAAGGCGTCCAGGCGTTCCCTTGAGCGGGTTTCTTCAGAGAGACCATACCGATCATTCCGCTCGTACGTGGTGACCAGTTCTACGCGGCAGCCTTTGGGGGTGCGCGCTGAGGCAAGCAAGTCCTCGACGTTGCGCACTTGAAATTCCTGCCGCACGTAGGGATCGACGATCCGGATCGATTGGGCGTTCGCCAGATAAATACCAAACACGTTCTGGTAGCTTCGGCCTGGATCGCCGTCCTCGATGTCGACGACTTTGTACTCTTCCTGTTTCGGCGCCTTCAAGTCGCTAACGGTGATCGGCGTCCCTTTTGCGAGGACCGAACGCAGATCGTCGAGCACCCGTTGGGAGATGGCCCCTTCTGTTTGGTAGATGATCGCCTCATCATCCAATCGCGCCGTCAGACTCATCCCGACTTCGACCGCGCCGATGGCCACCATCTCTTTGCTTCCTGCGCCGAAGACCATCCTCCAAGGCGCGCTTGGTTGAGAGGTGACGTGGACCAGCCGCACGCCGGCCTCCATCAGGTCCAGCAACGCTTTGACGGCAAGGAAGTTCTGTTCGTTCAACTCCGAAAACTTCGGAATTTGGGTGAGGCCGATCTCCACTTGGCACTCAGCGTTTTCCTTCTTGTACGTCGCCAGGAACTCGCCCCACGCTGCTGCCTGTGGAGGCCTTTCGTTGTCGATCGCCGAAACAATCGCCGACAACGATCCGCCGACCGTTCGCCAGCGTTTCTGAAGCCAGGCCGAAGCGTTCGTGCCACAGTACCGCTGCGCACCCGCACCGAAAGGCACCAGCCTGCTCTTTTCCTCGGTGCTGTTGAGAACGATCACCTCGTCCAAGTACGGCTGTATCAGCGTTTTATCGAGGAGCTTGTGCTCGAATTGGTTTCCGTACGAGCGGAGGCACTTGTAACAAGACTTCTCGCATTGGCAGCCGTCCAGCATCTCGCGGGCGGCCCGAAGCACGGCCTCGATGTTGGCTGCGGCTTTTCGAACGTATCCGGCGCCGCCGGCGACGTTGTCGTACAGAATGAGGTCCCTCCGTTGCTCACCATCGACCGTGATTCTTCGCGTGAAGCCGCTGATTTCACCGTCCTCGGCGCCGACTATCGAAGTGGCCGCCTCGATCAGCGCCGCTTTCATGCTGGCGAAGAACTCTTCGGACTGGGTTGGCACATTCTGGAAGGACAGTATGAGGACATCCGTGGCGAATCGATACCCCAAGTGGAATCGATCCGAGTTTCCGCCGCAGGACTTCCGGCGATCATGGAGCTGTTTGTGTTCTTCAAAGGCGTTCTTGTTGGTTGGCGCCTGCCAATAGCCGCACGTCCGGCAGATCAAGAAGCCCTTGCCGCTCTCCTCCCTCAGGCCCGTGTTGGAAACGAAGATCTCTCCGCGGCGCTGGTACTCCATCCGAACACCGGGGATTTCAGAGGTGTCAGTGCCTCCTCCACTCGGAAGCAAATAGGTTTCGCCGCCGTAGAATGCGCGCTGGCGATACTCCTCATCTGGCCCGATCGCCTCGGCCTGCTCGGCCACGAACGACTGAGCAAACAAGACTCGCGAGGTCTGGGGCAGGAGTTCCTCGCGGCAGTGCGGACAGTGCGTGGCGCCGGCGTCGAAGGTAACGTAGGTGCAGTTGCCGCAGGACTTGTACTCCTGGTTCAAATCGGGTATCGAGGACCGATAGAAGTCCAGGCCGATCACCTGATACTTCTTTCCGTCCATGTAGACGGTGTTGCCGGGTGCGTACTCGCGGAGCGCCACCCCCATGCCCCGCAGGATCGGCCGTTTCACCTCGTCCTTTGCGATCAATCGGGCCGTGTCCGAAGGGAATGCATACGAGGGGAGGAAACCTTGATCGGATAGGTAGGAGAGAGGGTAGGAGCCGTCGATCTGGTCGAGCAGTTTGTACAGATAGGTTTCCCGCTCCGTCATTTGAGCGGCCAGCTTCGGTTGACTCCTCCCGATCTTCGCCTTTTCCAGGGCGATGTTCAGAATCTCCTGGAAGAGCGCGTCCCGTTCAACGATCCAGGGCTGGAAGGCCTGCAAGAGGTTTTTGTGGAATTGATCGACGATTTCCTGGATGCTGTCCGCTGTGAGCCAGGCGAGGCCCAGTCGCTTTGATTCCTCCTCGCGGTCCTTTTGGAACGCTTTCAGGACCGAGTCCACAATCCCGTTCCTGCGCAGCCGAAGTTCTGCCTCGAGGTCGGGCAGCGTTAGCTCAGATTGGCCTTCCGGAAACAACTTGCCGAGCTTGTCGTGGAACTGGAAGTCGAGCTTTTCGAGAATGAGAGAATTGATCTGCCGCCGTAAGATTCGCTCGTTGTCGATCGTGAAATCGGGCGGCTCGATCTCGCCAGAGATCATCTGCGAGGGCCGATCGAAGAAGTAGGTATCGTGAGCTCGATTGAGCGCAAACACATTGATCAGCGCGATTCGTTCTTTTCTGCCTGCCCGCCCGCTGCGTTGCGCGTAGTTGGCCGGCCCGGGCGGAACGTTGCGCATAAAGACGCTCGGCAAATCGCCGATATCGACGCCCAGCTCCATTGTTGGAGTGCAGACCAGTACATCCGATTTCCCCGATTTGAAGCTCCGCTCGATTTCGATTCGCCGGGAGCCTGCCAGCTGCGCCGAATGCTCGTTCGACAGCATCCGATAGGGCGCGCGATTCATGTACGTCTCGATGTAGTAGTTTTGCTCTGGAGCCGGGTTGTAGGGTTCCAGCCGGCCTTCGCACCGCCAGCGGGCACAGACTCCCCGCACGTTATGGGTCGTCACGCTCCGGCAGCGGCCGCACCGAAAGAGCGTTTCGGGCACCTTCAGCATCACGCGCCCGTGGTTCACCATTTGGACCTGTTGCGAAGATCTCTCGTTCCCGATGTCGCGCGCCACCAGGAACCCTTCGGTCACCAGGAACTCCACCAGATCCGTTAGCACCTGGCCGGCTTGGCCCTTCCCCACCACTTTGCCGACGAAGTTCAAGAGCGATGTCTCACCACCGGATGGAGAGAAGAATCCGTAGGTCCGGTAAGGCATGCCCTCGCGATTCAATTTCTGCAACGTGAAACCGCAGGGCAGCATCGCGCGCCCGAAGAGCTTGACCGATTCTTCCAGCGGCTTTAGGAGCATCGGATGAGACAGCGCCCTCTTCCATCGCATCTCGTCCAGGATCGCAGCCAGCAGGTTGTACAGATCTTCGGCGGGAATTCGGTGCCTCGCCTGAAGAGATCTCGCCCGGCTGGCTACCTCCCGCAGTGTCTCCTCCGTCCTAAAGTACTCAACGGCCAGTAGCCCCAATCCCTCAAGACTGATGCGCCGCGAGCCGGGCTTTGCGATTTCCGCGAGCAGCGACAACTGGATGTCGGCGTACTCATACGCCACATCGTCCGGATTCTCAGGGCGGCGGATCTGATAGAACAAGCGGCCGTCGGCCTGCCGCGTCGGCTTGGGGCAGTAAACGGAATACTGGTCTCGCCGCTCATAGATCAGCGTTTGCAGCCGCTCCAGGCTCACCGGGCCCGCGTTCTTCGCTCTCTCTTCCTGGAGAACTTGATAAATGAGCTGTCTGCCTACGAACTGCGCGTGCTTGAGGTTCAGGTAGGCTGCCTGGAACGCGGTGTCCTGGCGGTTATCGCTGAAGATCAGCAGGCGGCGCTGCTCCTTCGTTAGGTGCTGGAAAACCCCCTCCACGAGGATGTTGATGCTGACCATCGTGGACGACCTCAGCGGCGTAACCACCTCCAGACCGCCGCCATAGATGGCTTCGCAGGCCGGGCATTTGTGGACGCTTCCAATGTAGACTCTCGGCGTCGTCAATTCCCGCGCGTCAGCCCTGGTCCCTTCACCTTGACCACAGTCGCACTGGTGAACGCCAGCCATAACGATCTCCGCGCAGGCCGGGCAGTATCGGGCCGTCACCTCCTGAGCATGCATTTCGTCAGGGTCTGATTCGTCCTCGGCCGTGTCGGAGTTGTCATGCAGCTCAAACGTGAAATGAACCGGTTCCTGGTTGCCCTGGTCCTCGTCGATCAACCGGAAGGCCGCGGGGAGTTGTGCCAGTTTCTTCTTTTTGGTTTTCTTCTTCTGGACGAACGAGTCCAGGGGGATCTGAGGATCTTCCGGATAGCCTCGATAGAAATCCTGGCCGCAACTACGACAAACCTCGACGGGCAAGCACCTGGCCTTGCAGGTCTGGCAGACGTCCATGAACTCCGTGTAAAGATGGCCGCATTTTGGGTTGGTGCACCGATAAACACCCTGGAGCCCGCGCCAGAAGATGTGGACCTTCGGACGAATGAGCGGCTGGCCCGCAAGCTTCGCTTTGGCTCCCAACAGAAGATAGGCCTCGACCTCGCGATGAAGGTATGTTTCATCGGCGCCAGCGCGTACGGTTTGCATGAGGTGCTCGGTCACCTCTTCCAGGGAGCGCGGTGCGACGAGGAAATCTTCAATCGTTCGGAACAGAACGTTTTCCGACAGCACCTTGCCCAGGAATTCCGCAGGCGCCTGCGGATCGTCTTTCGCCACCGCGTCCATGGCGGCGAGCACAAGTTCAGCAGGGGCGACGTGGTCCAGACAGAAATCGTAGACCACGTCCAAATTGGACAGGTCTCGAAGGTGCATCAGGTGAGCCGCTTCTATCGTCGGGCACGCCGGCAAGTACGCCGCTTTCTGAGGCGGCAAGGTCTGGTACTTTTCCGTGCAGATTGAATCCGACCCGAATCGCTCACCGAAAAGTTCGCCGGCAAAGTTGGCGACAGCCTCCGCCGAATCGCCTTTTACCGTGGCGCTGGTCCCAACGCACACCAGCTTGCCGTCCAGTTTCCCGACATGCTCTTTCAGCCGCCGAATCAAGCAGGCGACCTCAATCCCGCGCGCCCCCTGGTACGTGTGGATCTCATCAAGAACCAGAAAGTGCAACCGGTCATCGAAAAGCACCCGGTCGAGGCGACGCAACAGAAGGTACTCCAACATCGAGTAGTTCGTCATCAGGATATTGGGAAGCTGCTCCCGTTTCCGGATCTCCTTCCGGTACCAGATCGCCTCATCGCAAAGTTTTTCCGGCCGAAGTTCTTTGCCGTTTCGCTCTGCATCCTGCTCGTCTTCTGGCGTGTCACCGGTGTAGCGCGCGAACGTGACGCCCGTCCCGGCCAGGTATTTCGCAAAACGCTCGAACTGATCGTTGGCCAAGGCGTTCATCGGGTAGAGAATCAACGCCCTAATGCCAGGTCCTGGATTCTGGAGGCAGTAATTGAGAATGGGGAGAAAGAACGCCTCGGTCTTCCCAGAGCCAGTGCCGCTGGAGATAATCGTGTTCGATCCCGCCAGCACCCGTTCGATTGCCACTCGCTGATGCGAGAAAAGCTGCCACTCTCCGAAGGGAGCGTGACGGTCACCCTTCTCGTCGATGTACTCGCCAGCGCTCAAAAGCCTGTCCCTCAATCCCAGGGAACCCGCGAGATCGGAAATGGTCCCGGTACTTCTGACGTATGGCCGTTGTAGAGACAGGTAAGGACCGCGCCACAGCAGGTTAGCATCGTCGATCTTCTCGAATACTTTCCCGCGAAGCGCGGGGTCGACAATCGGGAAGGCGGTCTTGATGTAGTTCTTGTAGGTGGCTTTGACTTGTTCGACGATATCAATTGGCTGCACGCTTCACCTCTCAAGAGAACCTTACCACTCGACGGAGGTCAAGACACGGCTAACGTCATCGAGTAATACTTTCTCGTCGTCTGCCGTCTTGGGCACTCCGCACCTGCCAATTAACCGCGCCAGCTCCCTCCAAACATGACTGCGGACCGATGGGCATGGGACCTCAGACAGATCGCCAACCGCCATACCCCTGTACCCGCCTCGTTTGGGTGGAAACTTCGCACGCATCCACGACCACACCTCCGGTGAGTTCAAGAACAGTTGCAGCGCATCAACGTCCACTTTCGGCTCGCTTACGCCAATAATCCTCGCGTGGGGCCATACGTAAGCCTCCTTGCAGGAGGCGAATCTGTTCGTATCGAATTCACCAGTTGAAACCAAGCACGGGGCGGCGAAATCTGAAGGCTTGCCGACTCTATGAAGGGAGTACCATGCTCTTCCCAATTCCTCCCAGGTCTTGCGAGAATCGCGGCGCTCTTTAAGCACGCTCTTGTGTTTTAGAAGGAACTCATACGTAGTCCTACAACGCGATCGAATGGCGCTTTCCGATATAAGCTCAAATTGATCATCCTTTACGGTGTAAGGGAAAAACACTACTTCCTCCGGTGTCGTCACGGTCCACCAGCGCACCTGAGGAGCTCTGAGAATCGGTCGCCAAAGGTCCTTCGCCACCTCACAGATCTCGCCGTCAAGCTCGACTGACCATGTTTGCCGCCTGCTCTCTTGAATAAGTGCAGTCAGAACGGAGTCCTTTCCTGTTGTCAGACTTGAACTAACGCTGCAAATCTGGCCGACTCTGACGGGCGCATCTTCTCGCATACCAGGGTGGAGATTCGCATCAAGAGATTTCACCCACAACCAAGGTGAGGCGGCGAGCTTGGCCGACTCGATTGACCGCACTCCGTGGGCTACTTTTTCAAACAGCTGTTCATTTTGTTCTGGATCGGGAGTGACCGAGCAGAACGCGAGCGCGGAACTTGCAGACAGGGTCGTATTCGCTTCCTTTGAACAAGTGAGTATGATGGGATAGGTTGTCGATCCTTCGAAGACTTGCAGGGGCTCAAGATCGATGATGCTTTGAAGAAATCCGCCCGACCACAAGAGCTCCTTCAGCGGTATCCCATAATCAGCAGTCATGAACTGGCCGCTAACAATGATGGATAAACGGCCTACAGACGCGAGAAGCCGAAGTCCCTGTTCTATGAACCCTGAGTAGATGTCGCACCGATCCACTAAGGTCGAGTAGCGGCACTTGAGAAAGTCTTTGTCTTGATTGTCGAGTAACTCGACACGCACATAGGGAGGATTGCCGATAAGTGCACTAAAGCCTGGATCATCGAGCGAGTATCCCAGTCGCGAGAAAAACACCTCCGGAAACTCAAGCTCCCAATGGAAATACTGGTGGGTACGCGCGGAGCTGATTCTGGATCTCGCTGTCTCTACATTCGCCAACAGCGCGAAATACTCCTTCGCTGACTCACCATAGAAGGCACCAGTCCACAGGTCGGCGACATTCTTGAACGGAGCTTTGGTAAAGTGGATATTGGCTTCGTGAGTTTTCTTGTCTAGGATGTCGCTCGTCGTCACTGTTTCTTTAGTGAGGATGCCGAACAGGTCCGACAAGATCACCGGCAGGGCCGTCCTGAATTGCTCTACATAGAGATTTCCCTGCCCATGGGATGACACAATTCTTGGCCGACCAAACCGATCAAACGATGGGAGATTGCCCAAGTCGTCTAACCAAGCCCCGACCAGCGAGTTGCCGTGCTTTAGGTGGTGATCGAGAAATGACAGCGGCCGCCCCGGATCCATCGTGAAGAGCCACATCGAAAGCTTGGCGAGCTCCACTGCCATCTCATTGACATCTACACCATATATACACCGTTCTGCGATAACCCTTTTGTAGCGGATGAATTCCTGATCGGCTTGGGCCTCGTCGGGGATGGTTCCTTCGGCGATCCGCGCGTCTCGGTAAGCTCGCGCCAAGTACTCTGTGGCGGCTACCAGAAAGTGACCAGAACCCATCGCAGGGTCGAGAACCTTCAACCCGAGAATGTCCTCTGAGCTGAGCGGCCCGGCTTTCTTTGGGTCGTCTTTCCACCCAATCGCCTTCAACTCAGTGCTGATCGGTAATGGTTTCAGTCGGCATTCTCCACGAACAAGGGGTCCGAGTGCTTTCTCGACGATGTACTGGACGATGTAGTCCGGCGTATAGTAAGAGCCTGACGACTTCCGCTTGGACTCGCGACCGCCGAAGACCAGGTAGTACTGCCCTTTATCCACACCCCCGGAAATCCTGCAGCCTCGCGGAAGGCTGGGGTTGACGGGATTTTCGCCGACCGCTGCCCGCCAAGCGACCATTTGGGCTCTTTCTGTGCGGTCGAGGTCGGCGACTGCTTTGTACTCCTCGGTTTCATTAGCGGCCGCGCCTTGCCGGATGATCACGTATTCCTGATCGGCGATATGGGCCTTGTATTCAAGTATGCCCTCGTAGATGCTGCCAAGGTGGCGTACGTCGAGGTCGCGATAGGTGACCTTCTTGCGGCCTTCTCCACGGCTCTGGCCGATCCGCGGTTTCGTCCGGCTCAGGAGGTCGATCGCTCGCGCGAGAAAGTAGTCTCCGACGGCAAAGTCTTTTAGGAACCTGTGGCGTTCGGGGTCAAACAATCCGCCGTTGTATGGGGGGATTACTTTCGCCCATCCTCTGTCCAAGAATCCAAAGAGCTCGCTTAGTCGAGCCCACAAATCGGTGCTCCCTTTGGAGAAGAAACGCCGCGGGTCTGGATCGTCCTGGACGGAATGGACGTCGTCGCGGATCGACTCGAGACTGTACGTCTGGTAGAGTTCATTGTCGAGCGGGAGCAACTCACGGCTCTCGGCATAGAACAGAAAGAGAAGACGGTACATCAGGCTGAGAGACTCGTGGTAAATGTCCTCCAGCAGTATGTCCGATGCAAGAAACTTCTCCCGCGACAGCTTTGGGGCTTTCCGATCCCTCCACTCGTCTGTGGATTTGGGATTCGCTCGCAGATAGGCGAGGAAACCCTCGCCCAGTTCCTCCAGCGCCGAAAAGACGTTGCCTTTGAGTTCGTCGCCAATTTCTTTTCCGTGGCGGTCGCTGCCCTTCGCGACTCGATCCAACAGCGAATGGCCAGCCTGATCGACCTCAGTAAAGCAGCGACCCGAAAATAGGCCGAGTACGAATCGAAAGGCTCGGAGCGCTTGCTGGTCTGCTTTCCGATCGAGCAGCGCAACCAGGTCGGCCTCGAGGAAGCAGCGAGGCTTGTGTGAACTGGCGCGGCTCAGAAGCCGGAGCTGGCGACCATTCGTGATGATCGCCCAAGGCACGTCGCTTGCAGCGAGGGCGCGATGGACGACCTCCGTGACTGGCAAGGCAGTGAACGGCGGTTCCGTGGCGACTGAGTCCAGCGAAGCCCGCCACGGCAGGGTCCAGATCAGGCACGAGAGCGCTTTCCCTGCGGCTCTGCCGCGCAGGTCGCCGTACTCGTCCTTAGATGAGCTTCCCGCCTTGGGCAGGACGAAAGTCGGCTGGAAAACAGCTTCCTCGGCGATGATGCGAACGCCAGAAGTGGCCTTCGTCCCCAGAGCCTCGAACAGCACCGGTTCGATCCAGTTCGCGACCGTTGCCTCCGCATCAGCAGTGCGGAGTCCGGATTCTCTGGGGTCCAGCGACTTGGCGATCTGCTTGAGAAGCTCCTTCGCCTGGTCCTCGGGGAAGGATCCCAACTCCTCATCTGGAAACAATCGCTCCAGGTAGTAGTCGGAGAAAAACCCGTCGGAGTTCTTCAGGAACGGGTACAGAAAAAAGCGGTAGGCAGTCGCCTTGCCAGTTGTGTGGGGAACAGGATGCTCAATGGTCGCTTCGACGGCTGCCGCGGCAATCGGAATCAGACAGTCGGCGGCGGCGGCGAGGGCTTTCTTAATCGGAGCCGTGTTTGGGTTGAACTTGGGGTGAAAGGCCGTGTTCCGCATGTCGCGGATCATCAGAAAAAAATAGCGGGACGCCTTTTCCGGGCTGACGCCCTTGAACGTCCACGATTCCAGCGATTGGAGCCCATCAGGCTTGAGAAGGATTTTCTTTACTCGCTCTGCGGCCTGCCGGAACGAGGCAATCAAAGGGTCGCCGGCGTTGACGAAATAATGCCGCACGCCAGCGTCGTCCTTTAGAGTGGAGACCCACGAATTGAAGCGCCGATATTCTTCATCGCCAGGTTCGCCGTGCATCATGAACAGGTTGTAGGCGACTGACCATGCGTCACTGAATCGGTTTAGTGGATCGGTTCCTGTTTCAGCCCTTTCCAGGAAGGAGATCGCGTTGCTGAGCCCTGTATACCAGCGGCTGGAGTTTGCATAGCCCCTGATCTCCTGTTCTTCGCGACGACGCTTCTTCAATTTCTCTGCCCACGTGCTCATCGATTGTCCTTTGATCAGGCGCGCGTGACCACCACAAGGTTTAGGAGAGCCGGGGCCGGAAAGGCACCCAGCTTCATACGATCCAACTCCTGACGGCGCAAGCTCATGTTGTGCTGGTGGATCTTGATCTGGTTCTCAAGACGGGTCCGAAGCCCTTTGCTGTTCGGATCGTCGAATAAAAGTTGCTGCTCCTGCTGGAACTGCCGTTGCTTCTCCCGAAATTGCTCTGTGGCGCCCTGGTCGAACCGCTCCAGGTCCTGTAGAAGCACGGCGATTTCGTCCAGCCGTTGCTGTTCCACTCGTTTGTAATAGTCGAGGTAGTGTTGCCGGATATGCGCCTCTGCAATGGTCCGTAGATCCTCAATCTTCTCGCCGAGGCGCGCCAGGAAATCACGGTTTGGTTCGGTACGGGGGACTGGCGCGGCCAGGAAGAGCTTCCTCCCGAGTTCCGGCTTCACGTCGCCGCTTTCATCCACGAAAACCGGTTCCAGCTCTTCGCGGATGACGCGCCCCTCCAGATCCTCGAACTTCAGCACGAAGTTGAAGATCACACCGGGGGCGCCAGAGTAATCGGCTACAAGACAAGCCAGATGTCCCCCAAGCTCCGCCGCCTTCGTGACGCGGCAAAAGTGAACCATCCGCTCCAGGAGCGGGTGGCCAAACGCCAGGAACTCCGGTTCTTCGGCCCTTGCCCAGTCCGCGGTCGCCACGGACCGCTCGAACGTGACACGTGAGTACATCTTGGGGAGTTTGTCGTCCTGCAGAACGGCCGGCACGATCAGACGAAAAACGCTCTTGTCCTTTGTAGACTGTAGCTTGCGCCCATCCCGGTCGCCCGAGCCTGGTTCGCCGTACACGCGAAGGAATGCTTCGACAAACGCGCGAACGTCCTTGTGGGTCGGGATGGCCTCCTGTGCTTCTCTGACGGACACCTCCGCTTGGGCGATGTCGTTCCAACTGAACTGGCGGCAACCGGACAGGAACTGCGTCTTCTGGATGGCCTGTGCCATTTCGTCCATCTTGCGGAGTTCGTGCTCAGCCATGACATCCACCGCGCTGGAGTCCACCGATTTCTTCAGCACGCGCAAAATGAGATCGTCGAGCGAGATCCGGTCCAGGATTCCGAGCACTTCCGCCATATTGCCGAGTTGGCGGCGGATCGTTTCAATCTTGTTCTGGAGGACCGTGAAGATCTGCGCTTCCTTCGAGCCTTCGATCATGAAGTTGTATATCTGGGAGTCGTAACGCTGGCCATACCGATGGATGCGGCCGATTCGCTGTTCCAGGCGGTTGGGGTTCCAAGGTAGCTCGTAGTTGATGAGCGTATGGCAGTACCGCTGGAGGTTAATGCCTTCCGATGCGGCATCGGTTGCGAGGAGCAGACGCGTGTCCGGCTCGTTGAAACGGCGCTCTGCGTAAAGTTTCGAGCCTACCTCGTTTTCATCCTCCCCCAAAGGCATCCCGCCGTGGATGACGACGATGCTCTGCGGCGACAGGTACCACTCCTTCTGCAGGTTCTCCTTGAGGTAGTCCAGCGTGTCGCGATACTCGGTGAAGACGATTACTTTTTCGGAGGAGTCCTTCGTGAGCAGCTTCTTCAGAAACTCCTTCAGGTGGCTCAGCTTGCTGTCCTGGCCACGTTGGATAAGGTCCTGCGTCAGCGCAAGCAGGTTCCGAAGCGTTTTGACTTCGTTCGTACGCTCGGCGTACATCCCCTGAATCTCGCGTGCTTCGATGTACCGCTCGATCAGTTCGCGATCCTCGTCTTCCATGAACTCGCCCCGTTGATAGTCTTTCAACAGGCGTTGGAGTTCCTGCCGCGCGGGTGCTGGCCGGTCGCCGCTCACACGCGAAATCGTGCGGGTCACCACGATGCTGTCAATACGGTTCTTCAGCGTTTCCCGCAATGCCGCCAGGCTGGAGACCATGCGCTTTTGAACGAGAGCGAGCAAGAACTTTCCAATGTTCAGATCGGCCGCGGAGATCTTTCGCTTCCGGGTGAGTTCCGCCCATCCGTCGCCGGTGTAGCCCGAAACGGCCTTGTAGAGATCGTCCTCCTCTGGCGTGAATGGAATCTGAACCGGGTGAACATCCCGCTCTTTGAATTTCTTGACGAGTTGCCCGGCGCCATTCCTCTCGAATATCGTCTCCTTGCCCCTCCGGATCATGACCTTCTCGACCCGCTGCCGGGCGTCCGATCGATCCAGATCTTCCGGATCGGAGAACATGAACGGATCGATCAGGTTCAGGAGATTGAAGAAGTGCTCTGAGTTGCCGGAGTGAGGGGTGGCAGTAAGCAGCAGAAGGCTATCGCAGCGTTCCTGGATAGCCTTCGCCAGCTCCGCCCGGTTGGAATCCGTGGAGACATAGTGCGACTCGTCGATCATGACCAGGTCCCACCGGCGTTCCACTTTCATCAGTTGGTCATAGAATCTGTTGGTGTTCCGCCGGCCGGCGCCAGCTCCCTCGTACTGGGGCTTGATCCAGTCAATGGACGTAATGATCGAATTGCGGGCCAGCCAAGGGTTCAGGTTCTCGTCCACCAGTTCCTGAATTCCCTCCATCTTGCGGCTGTTGTAGATGTAAAAGGTCCGCAGGAAGTGGCGCTGCATCTCCTTCTTCCATTGGTCCTGAAGGGACGCCGGCACAATGACCAGGACCCGAGTGCCGCGCTGGCGTGCGGTCAGCTCCTGCATGATGAGGCCGGCCTCGATGGTCTTTCCAAGGCCGACGTCGTCAGCGATGAGGAACCTCTGGCGAAGGGATTCCATGACCTTCTTCACGGCCATGAGCTGGTAAAGCTCCGGCACCATCTTCGAGTTCGAGATGCTGAGCAGCTTGTCGTATTCGTAGACTAGCGAGAGGCGCGTCGCGTTGGTGAGAAGACGGTAGTGGTCGATGTGGTCGATCCGCCCCATCCGGAGGTTCTCGATCGCCGAACCCATCGGTTCAATGGGCGTGTGCGGATAGAGAAAGGACTGCGCTTTCCCTTCGCCCTCCGGCATCATGCGGACAACGAAGGTGCCGTCCTGGTTGTCCGTGATCTTGATGACCTCCCAGACCTGGTTGCGGCACCGGACCTTGGCTTCAACGGCAAAGGGTAGGCTCATACCGCTTGCCTCCGGGAGAGGATTCTCAAGATGCCGGCTGACAGCCGCGGCTCAAGTTGGAAACCACAGCCGGAAGCCGGACATGAAAGTTGCCGGCGAAGGATTCCAGTGACGACCATCGGTGAATTGCAGATCGGACAGTTCAGCTCGATCGCAGTCGATCTAAAGTCCAGCGCCGCAGCTTCGGCTTCGGTCTCGACCGAGCCCACGGACCGGACACCCGAACACCTGGGACTGTCGTTGCAGAGCCAGATTCCAGCGCTTTCGTAGAGTCGCATCGGACCGCCGCAAACTGAGCACGGAGGACCTGCTGACGGTCCGTGGTCCGCATCCGCACGTTCACCTGCGTCACCGGAGCTACGATCGAAGAGGTCGCTCCCGAGCCCAAGATCCTGCAAGATCTCCTGAACCAGATCCGCCGATTCGAAGCGGAGCATCGATTCGCGACTATCATTATGGGAGAGGATGTTCAGGCTGCCGTGCCAGAGAATCCGGCCATCGACCGCCGCGACTTTTTCGTGCATGCCTGAACGGCAAAAGACCTGGACCCCTCGCGATTCGAGGTTGCGAATGGCTTCAGCGTAGTTTGAACGAAGGAATTCAGGTTGCTCCTGCCGCGGTCTGACATATGCTTTGACCGGCACCGAGCGCACCGAGAGCGCCGTGAGGACTACGTAGTAGTCTGAACTGCGGTTGACGGAAACGAAAGGCGACAGCAGCTCGACACATTGGGTGCTCGCCGCTAGATCGGCTCTGAACAGGTCGAGGAAATCATGCTCCACGCAGTGTTTGATACTGATCGACACACACGCCCTTCGCGCCAAGGAATCGTCCAAGTCCGGCATTTTGTTCGGCTTGGCAGCACACTGTAACGAACCATGATACCCCTCTGCGCACGAGAACGCCAAGCTCAACTGGAAAGGAAGCGCGGGAAAGAGCAAAGCGGTGCGACTGCGACCTTCGTGTTGACCTGGCCGGCGATCTTGCTGGTCCCGATGCTGCTGCCGCCGACTTCCTGCCGCCATGTGAAGTTCGCCGGGCCTGAAGAACCCGCCGGTCTTACGTTTCCGCCTGATCTGCAATCTGGAACGCTTCCCGGACAACCGAGTCAGCAATGGCAGGAAGTGGTCGGTCTAGTCGGTGCATACCGGCGGGTTCGCTTCGTGGATGCGCGGCGTACTCAGACCGGGTGGTAGAACAGCCGAAAAAGGCCGAGTCTCCGGCGGCGGAAAGCCGTTTAGACGGCGCGCCGCGTTGCGCGGCTGCGGACTGGTTGGGCGGCCGACGCGCGAATGGGAGGCTTTCGTTCGGAGGTCTCGATCTCCTGCTTCATCTCGCCCACGGTCCGAGCAAGATCGAACACGAACGCGAATGAAGTCTGTCCGGGCCTAAGCAGAGCGCTCACTATCTTCTCGCGGCTGGTTGCCACCTGAACATCGGAGCCGGTTACGATCAGGTGGCACTCTGCAAGTGGATTCCGCAAGCCCTTTCGGGTCCGCAGAAAATCCACGACTCGGCGGAGAGATTGTGTTGAAATTCCGGCTTCCCGAAGTTCTCTGGCAACGCGCAACGCAAGCAGGTCGGAGAAGGAATATCTGCGTTCCGTGCCGGTGCCCTTGGCGTCCGCAATACTCGGCACGATGAACTTCGTTCTGGCCCAGTAATCGATGTTGCGGAAGGAAACGCCGGTGATCCTGACTGCATCACCTGTCGAAAAGCTCTCCATTGCCGTGGCCATCATTTTCCTTATAGCACAGTTCACTGTACTCGACTATAATGTAAGCTGAAGTCTTTCCGAATAGCTTTCATCGATGTTCGGTAAGAGATTTCCTTACGAGGAGAACGGAGTAGCGGCAAACTGCCTGGGCCGCTGTTAAGCGGCCCAGTGATTATTACTGGTTTTCGTGGAGCCACGGTTTCTCAGGCCAGCGGGCTATCACGGAGCGAAGGGCCATAAGGCGATGCACGCTCTTAGTGTTTTTATACCACGACCAGCCGCAATTGGTCAAACAAAATGTTGAGCAACTGTCTTAAAGCAGAAGAGATGGAGACGTCACGTACGGCGTCCTCAAACCTGATCTTGAACTGTTCGCCCGTCCGATTTGAAGACGCCGAGATCACCGTCGGATGCCTCCCCTACGGCCGGGACGGGGAGCAGACTCTGAAGCAACTCCGACACGAGCATAACGGCACTCATGTCTTCCGCCGCCATTGGCCAAACAGCATCTTGGCTGTCTCCGTGACCGCAGATGCTGGTCTAATCGGGGAACCTAAAACAGTCCGTCTAAAGAACGACCTCGGATTGGCTGCCGCGCTGGTTCGGAACGCGCTGCTGACGTATCTGGCCGGAATGGGGCGCACCGTGTTGAGCTACGAGCCGATGAAGTTCATCGCCCGTGACGATCTCCTTCGTCGGCTTGAAGGGATCTCGCCTCCCGACTGGCTCGCTGTCCGACTCCTATACGAAGTAGCGATCCGCCCCCTCCATTTCTTCAGGCAGGAACCATTCATCGCGGCCATCGTAGACGTGCGTACGACCCGGCTCATTGAACGTACGGCTTTGGAATTGATGGAGGACGGCTTATCCCTGGAAGGATCTTACGTAGGTAGGCGTGTACCGGGCGACGACGCCCGAATCGCGCCGGGCCTCGAACTTCTTGGCTGCGTAAAATCGAGAGAAGGCTCACAACTTCGCTTGACGGATTCCCGAGATGGAATCGAAACTGTTGAAGCAAGTGAAGTATGGCCCGAAACGCGGGTGTTCGCGGCCTGTCTTTCGCATGTGTTCGCGGAACGTGGGCCGAGGGTCGCTGAACTCCTCGAACGCGAGCGCGCCGCTTTGCGGCAAGGCCCGGCGCGACTCGCTCGCATCAAGAAGACCTGCGGCTTTCTGGGAAGTCAGCAGCACCAGATGGCTCCCGGCGTGCCGTTTACGTTCGGCCCTCTCCTCGACAGCGCCAACACATCGTTCCCACGCCTGGAATCTGCGCCGCGGCCAGTCTATGTTTTTGATCAGACGGGCTCTAAGACGGACATGGTGCGTGATCGAGGATTGAACGTGCATGGACCGTATACAGCCCAGGTCTTCACACCGAACCAGCCCAGAATCTGTGTGGTATGCCAACAGTCAATGAAGGGGCAGGTGGAGCAGTTCCTGCAGAAGTTCGCCGACGGCGTAAGGCTGCCGCCACCGTCGGCGAACTACAAAGGCAAGGTGCCAAAGAACTACTTCGAGAAGGGTCTCCGTCGCAAATATGTGCTCAAGGATGTCCGCTATGAGTTCTTTGTTGCGGAGAACAGTTCCATTGACGCCTACAAGAAGGCATGCCACAAGGCAATCGAGAAACATGGCAGCGGACAGAAGTGGGATCTGGCGATGGTCCAGATTGAAAACTCCTTTCGCGAACTGCCTGCAAAGTGCAATCCGTATTTTGCCACTAAGGTCAGTTTTCACACCCATCAGATTCCCGTTCAGGAATTCCAGATTGAAAAGACTCGAAAGCCAGACAGCCAACTCAGCATCGTGCTCAACACCATGGGTCTCGCAACCTACGCCAAGATGAACGGCATTCCCTGGCTTCTCAAAGCGAATCCCACGATTGCCCACGAGTTGGTGATCGGCCTGGGGAGTGCGAATGTTGGCGAAGGCCGACTGAGTGGACGTGAGCGGTTCGTCGGCATTACAACGGTGTTCAGCGGCGACGGAAATTATCATCTATCCAATTTGTCCAAGGCCGTTTCGATGGATGAATACGAGACGGCACTATTGGAGACGCTTCGAGATGCCATTCTCAAAGTTCGACAGGACATGAACTGGCAGCCAAAGGACCACGTTCGTCTGGTCTTTCATGCAACATTCAAGCGATTCAGCGGGGAGGAGGCGCAATCGATCAAAAGGCTTTTGCGCGAGCTTGGAGACTACGATGTCGAATACGCGTTCGTCCAACTCAGCGAGGAGCATCCGTTCATCCTCTTTGATAAGAACCAGAGTGGCGCCTTTGACTATGAAGCAAAGCGCACCAAGGGGATTTACGCGCCGGAGAGAGGCCGGTATCTGGAGCTTGGAAAGAGAGAGGTGCTGCTGTCGTTAACTGGCCCGCAGGAGGTCAAACGTCCAGAGGACGGCACGCCTTCTCCACTGTTCCTGAGTCTGCACCGGGATTCCACCTTTACGGACATGACCTACCTCACCAGGCAAGTCTTCACGTTCGCTTGTCACTCGTGGCGCACTTTTCTGCCGGCATCGGTACCTGTGACGGTTCAGTACTCCGATCTGATTGCGAATGCGCTCGGCAACTTCTCGCTTATGGACCGGTGGAACCCAGAGGTGATGCTTGGTCGAATCGGGAAGACAAGGTGGTTCTTATGAGCACGGCATGGATCATTTTGCTAATTGATGCTCGCGACGCTCTCCGAAGACGCGTTGCCGAGTCTTGCGGCACGGGCCTGGCTAAGACGTTTGCATCGTGGTTCCTGCAGGACCCCAGCAGCGACTCGGAGTTTGCCAGTATTGTTGCCGAAGCCGCTACCAAGAAAGGCGCACAGCAGGATTTTCAGACGGTGGCTATTCTCGGCTTCGCAGCGGATTGCGGAGTGCTCGGTGAAGGACGGCTGGATACGCTCAAGGAGGGGATTCACAGGCAAGCTGGCCGTGCGCCCATGATTGATGGTGTGCCAATGCCGTTTTGCACAGATGCGGTGGGCATCCTTGGCGTCATTCTGGGCACGAAAGCACTGGCAGACGTAGACGTGAAAGGCGAGGTCGTAAGGTGGATTTCTGGATTCCTGCGAGATAGCTACGAGATGGAGCGCTCAGAGGAGTGGCAGCGCTGCCTGTTCGCCGTCTCCGATCGGCAACTCGGAAGCGTGTTGAATCTTTCAGTCCCCATGTCGAGCGCGGCGGCTGATGTCCGCGTTGCACTGGTCGCCAAAGGCCTAACTGAGGCTGGTGGCCCCAATCAATTGAGAGAAGACAGAGCAAGCACTTTAACGCTCGCGAATCGAGGGTCGCCAGACGACCTCATGTCCGACCGAGCGGTGCTCCGTCTCGCGGCCATCAATTCGATCATCGAGACGGTCGCCCCCGTGCTCGACGCTCAGAACTGCGGGATGCCAGGCGAAGCGATGGAAGCTGGGAGTTTATCGCAAGACGTGATCGAACCGGCGGGCACCTTCACTGGGGAAGTCCCCCCCATGCTCGATTCTTCGACACCTAAGCCCGACAACAGGCGGGGGCCACGGCTGAGGACCGAGGGGACAGATCGCCTTGGTCCGCGATGTCCAACAGAGGAGACACGGCCACATGATGCCGAACCTGCCAAACGAGCTCGCGCGAAGACGGTAGCAAGGCTGGTACAGGAGTTGAACGACCTCAAGCCGCAGATGTTCGAAGACGAATCTGAGTACATCCGGCTACGCGACCTGTACCCTGGCTTTCTCACGTTCGAAATTGCAGAACGGAGGCCCGACCTGAAGACCAAGGTACTCGCGATTCAGGGCTCAACCCGGCATATCCGGCTTGCCCAGGAGCTTGCCGGCGCACATCATGGGCGAGAGCTTTCGACAATCCAGGATGATTGGAAAGACTTCAAGCCACCCGAGTTTAGGCGGCCCAAATAGCCGCAATCCCCCTTTCACCCGCTTTCACCCCATCCAAATCCCCACCGGAATCCCCAATTACACAGCCTTAAGATTTGAACAGAAAAGGTTTTCGTTCTCTATGTCAGATCTAAAGGCAAAACGACTTGCAGCGGGAATTCCAGGCAGCGTGTTGTGCGCAAAGATCGGTCTGTCACGTAGCCGCCTCAGCCTAATAGAGCGCGGATACGTTCACCCGGCCCCTGAAGAGCTTGCGCGCATAAACACAGCCCTGGTCCAACTGATCGAGGCGAAGTCCGTGATTGAGCGAGTGGCCGCTTCCGTCGGTTGGCCTACTGGAGCGCGCCATGACCAGTGAGCATTTGACCGCGGTTTTGGCGGAGAAGGTCATGGGCTGGAGCACCGGTCCTGACCGGTTCATGATGGGTGATCGTCGTTGGATGCCGCGTTGGCGTTTTCAGCCATCTGAGAATCTCATGGATGCCTTTCAGCTTCTGGATGGCGCGGCGCCAGATGAATACAGCATGTCGGGCGGCAACGGCCTCGGATTCCAGGTGCGCGTTCGAATTGGCGACGTTATAGGCGAAGCGCGCGGAATATCCAAGCCCCTCGCCATCACCCATGCGATAGCGCGTGCTGTCGGCATTGAGGTTAAGCCATGAGCACCACGGGAGGGCCCATGGGTACCGGACAAGAAGCGGCGGGGCCAATCATGATAGCGCAGGCGGCGACACCGACAATTCGCGTCCCTGACAGCCTGACAGAACTCGACCAATGGATCGTGTGGCGATACGAACAGCGCGACGGCGGCAAGCCCACAAAGGTGCCCTATCAGATCAACGGCAGCCATGCCAGCAGCACGGACACCAGGACGTGGGGCTCTTGGGAGGAGGCGCTGAAGGCCTGGCAGGAGCATCCAAGGCGCTGGTCCGGCATCGGCTTCGTTTTCTCGCCCGGCGATCCATTCTTCGGAATCGACCTGGACGACTGCATCGACGCCGCCGGGAAACTGAAGCCGTGGGCGCAACCAATCATGGAGCGGTTTTTCGACAGCTATGCCGAGATCTCCCCGAGTGGCCGGGGAATCAAGATCTGGGCAAAGGGAAGGCTGCCGGGCGGTGGCGCCGCATTCCCCTTGGGCGACGGCCACGTCGAGGTCTATGATCAGGCGCGCTACTTTACCGTGACGGGCAACCACTGGGCTGGCAGGATGCTCGACGTTGAGGAGCACCAGGCCGCTCTCGATTGGCTGCTCGCGCTCTCGCCCCACGGCCAGAAGAAGGTGCCATTTACGCTCGAAGAGGGCAAAATCCCGAAGGGCAGCCAGCATGACACCTTGGTCAGCATCGCCGGCACAATGCGCGTTCGGGGATGTGGGTATCCAGAGATCGAGGCCGCACTGCTTGAGATCAACAGAAACCGCCTTGAGGAACCCGGACACCGGCGAGCCCTACATGTTGCGCCTGGACATGGCCGGCTGCCGCATGGAGCGGTTGAACGCGGGCGCGCCCGTCTTCGATTGCCACATGAGCGGCCTCGATTACAAGTCTGCCATGGCGAACCAACTGGGAGCCAAGGCGCAGCGCGGTTCGGTCGCCAAGGCGTGGGCGGATGGGCCGAAGG
>Ga0182021_10001690_pt1 | contig 25539 bp, 21 predicted proteins | sample 612E3MmetaG_FD_120493 | JGI IMG/M metagenome (GOLD analysis project Ga0182021, IMG submission 120493) | Permafrost microbial communities from Stordalen Mire, Sweden - 612E3M metaG (Illumina Assembly) | ecosystem: Environmental > Terrestrial > Soil > Wetlands > Permafrost | place: Sweden... | reverse complement strand
GGGCCATGGGGGGTGAAAACCAGGAATTCGGCGACATGGATGCCGTGAGCATGCGTGAACTCAGGTAGCAGGAGCGTCTCTGTGCCCGGGCGGCGAAAAACCTCTTCTCGTGGCTGCTCTCCCGCGCATGGACTTCGACACAACAGGAGGGGCAATGATGCCGTCAGTCGTGGAACAGCTGGGTCTGGGAGGGATCGTCCCGGTGGTCGTCCTCCAGGATGAGAATGATGCACTGCCCCTCGCGCGAGCCCTGCTCGAGGGAGGGATCTCCACCATGGAGATCACATTCAGAACCAAGGCGGCCCCCGGATCCATTGCCCGGATCGCAGAGGAATTTCGCCAGATGCTTCCGGGTGCCGGAACAGTCCTGTCCGTCGAACAGGCCAGGAGGGCGGTCGACGCGGGTGCGAGATACATCGTCTCGCCGGGGCTGAACGCGGGCGTGGTGGAGTATTGCCGGACGCAGAACATTCCCGTGATACCCGGCGTCGCCACGCCCAGTGAAATCTCCTCGGCAATCGAGATGGGCCTTGATCTGGTAAAGTTCTTTCCGGCCGAGGCGTGCGGGGGCCTGGAGTACCTGAAGGCCATCAGCGCACCGTTCGGTGGTATGCGGTTCATTCCCACCGGGGGGATCGATGAGAGCAACCTCCTGGGGTATCTGAGGTTTCCCCGGGTGGTGGCATGCGGGGGGAGCTGGATGGTGAAGGCGGACCTTCTTGCGGGGAAACGGTTCGATGAAGTCACCCGGCTGGCAGCGCGGGCGGTGCGCACCATGCTCGGCTTTCAGCTGGTGCATCTGGGGATCAACGGGGCGGATGCAGGCGATGAGGCGCTCCTCTCGCACTTGCTTGCAGTCAGGGAGGAGGAGAGCCCGGCGCTTGCCGGCACGCTGTTCCAGGGGCGTGCGTCCGGGAGGAACGGACAGCTGGCGGTTGCGGCCAATTTTCTGGAACGCGCGGTCGCTTTCTTCGCGTCCCGGGGGATCGGTGTACGCGAGGAAACGAAAACCGGCAGAACCGGGAAGACGGTCTCGGTCGATCTCGACAGAGAAATCGGCGGGTTTGCTGTTCGACTGGTGCAGCTGTAAAGGGGAACGTCCCCCTTAGAAATACTCTCTCTTTCGGTTATGCCGGTCGGCGGCCAGAATCGTGACCGATCCCGCCAGAAAGAAAAATCCAAGCAGGTTCGCGAGGCGGAACGAAGGAGAGACGGGGGAATCCGGGAGGATGATCTGGCGGATGACGTTCGATCCGCCGGAGCTCATGCTGTTGTATCCGGGATCGGCTTGCGCCTGGTTCCCGAACATGAACAATGAGAGGGCAAGCAGCAACAGAATAACCGAAACAAGCACAGGTTTGCGCATGAAATCAGTCCACTTAACGTGAAACAGTTGAAGATGTGGTGCGTGGAAAAAAAGATGCGAGCGAAGAAGAGAACACACGCGGAGTGAGGAGTGAACCGCATGCTATTGATTGATATTAGTCAAAGAAAGAAGGTTTGTCAAGGAGTGAGTGGAGTGCTGTCGAAATATAGCGAGGGCATTCGCAAGAAACTGTAGATGCCTGCCTTTCGACGACTCACCTGATAACGAAGTACACCCTCCTCAACAGTCGCGGCAGTCAATTGATTGCGGAATACACATATTCCACTTCCCGGGCCGCTCTGGCCTGCCGAAGTTGGTTTCACCTCCCCGCGCCGGCTCAAGGCATCAAGCCCTGCTGCCATGTGCCGATGCGATGCCTGCCTTCTCAATCAGCGTATGAACCGGGGTCCCGTCCCCACGGGGATGTCCGCTGTGCGAGGAGTGATGGAAAGCCTCTCGAGGAGTGATGGAAAGCCTCGCATAGTGCCGGCAGCATCTTCTCGGCCTTCTGCCTGAAGTACGCGTAATTCATGGGAAGGAGAGCATTGAAACGGGCGGCTGCCAGACACGACTTCCGCGCCTCATCCCTGTTGCCATTTCCCTGATAGTCGAGTTTGAGCCTGTACACGTTGCAGGGGTTCTGCAGGCTGTGCTGCATCCGCTTTTTGCGTTGACATTCCAGCAATCCCGGTGTACATTGTCGGCATGGCGCATCCTGTCGTTCTCGGCCCGACCATACACTCCGCGGCAGGTGTTTCGTGGTCGGCGCAGCTCGTTACGGCCATGCTTCGTCAACACCTTCTTCCCGGGACCTTTCCGGCCTGAACCGGCGCGCAAGAACATCGTTCTGCGCACCCAGGGCCATTCGGGCCCGTTCCGGCTCCGGGCGCGATGATCCGGCCCACCACCACATGAGGGACCCATGAAGACTTTGACCGCCTTGACATTCCTCACTCTCCTGATCGCCTCGCCGGCGTATTGCCAGCAGCGCGCAGGGGACCTCGAACTGCAGTTTTTCGGGACATACTTCAGGACCGTCGGAACCGACTTCACCATGGGTTCCGGCACCATAGGAGGAAAGATCGGCCCGTACATTTCCGACCACCTCCAGATCGGCATCGCACCCACGCTTTCCATTTCGACGACAAGTCTTGTCTCGCGCGAGGTGGATCCGGCCACCTTCCAGCTGATCGAGAAGGAGGAATCCGAGACGAATACCAGATTCGGAGCCTCGGTGTTCCTGGTCTATTCCTTCCTGAGCTCCGGCGGCAAGTTCGTGCCGTATTTCGGCGCCCAGTACTTCAAGTCGGATTTCAACCTCCCGTTCAGCGAGGACAGGGGGAGCGCCGGGGTCAACGTGGGGATCAAGTACTTCTTCGCCAAGAAGACCGCGCTCGACTTCTCGGGCAACTACCTGTGGAACCTGAATCCCGAAGTCCAGGGAGGCACCATCCTGTTCGCCTTCGGGCTCAGTTTCTTGTTCTGATAAGGATGGGGCACATCCCGGCGCTGCGCGCGTAGCATTCCTCTCACCTCGGGAGTCATACATGCAATTCCGGACGGCAGCGGTGCTCACCATCGTGATAACGATGGAGGCCCTCGCTCAGGATATCCGCATCGTTCCCTATGCATCGCTGCAGATGCCGGAGAAGAATGCGGTCTGCGCCCTGGCCTTCATGAACGGCGACAAGATCCTCATTGCGGGGGACGATGAGGGAAACATCGGATGCTGGGACGTCCCGAGAAAGATCCTCCTGAGCAGTCTGCGGCTTGATGAGCCGGCGGTCTTCCTCGGGGCTGCCGGCGGAGACCGGTCGTTTGTGGCCGTTGACGCAGGGGGGAAGGTCACGGTGGTGGACATCCTTAAAGGCCCCACCCCAGCCGTTTTCCACTGCAAGGGGAAACCTCTCCGTGCGGCTCTGGATGCCGGACGGCAGTTCCTCGCGGTGGCGACCGGCGACGGCCGGCTGGAAATCTTCGATCTGAAGGCGATGCTTCCCGCCGGTACGATCGATGCCGGGGACAGGCTCGACGACGTCCTCTTCCTCGGCTTCGACCGGCTGGGACAGCAGCTCGTGGCGATCCGCAAGGGGGGCGAGGTGGAGTCCTGGAATCCCTCGACGATGAAGCTCATCAGAGAGATTTCCCTGGCGGGGGGTGAGCTACACGGATCCACCACCGTGGTGCACGGGGCGGCGACCAACCGCGCAACCAATGTCTTCGCCGTCGGTCTGGAGGAGATCGCGCTGCCCAAGGGAGGTGTCCTCGGGGGGCAGGAGCTCATGAGGAACTACCTCGTGGCCGCCTATGACTGGAACTCCGGGATCGAGATCAAGCGCGTCAAGACGGTCTGGCCGCTCGAGCAGATGGCCCTCGGGCCGGGAAACGACCATGTCAGCGTCACCAACGAGGACGACAAGAGCATAACACTCATCGACTTGCGGAAGGGAGAGCTGGGTGGCAGCGTGGTGATGGACGAGAAACCGGTCACCCTTGCGGTTTCCGACGACAACGTGTGGCTGGCGGCCGGCTCACGGCGGGGAACCGTCGGCGTCTGGCAAATGTCGTTCAAAGAGGGACTCACGGTGCGGAATGCCGGCCAGCCCTCGCTCTCGGGGCGCATCCGTGCCAGGCAGGGGACCGATCCGGCGCTGAAGCCGGGCGTGCCGGTCAAGATGGCCATCCTCGGCTTCGAAGCCAGGGGAGTCCAGGAGGAAGTCGCCGATGTCTGCGTCGGCACCATGACGAATGCCCTTGCCAACATCGACTACATCACACTCGTCGAACGAAGGCAGATAGAAAAGATCGTCAACGAGCAGAAGTTCCAGCTGAGCGGCCTCACCGAGGAAGAAGGAGTGGAGGTAGGCAAGATCTCCAAGGCCGACATTATTCTGCTGGGCAGCGTCGGGAGACTTGGATCCAGCCTCATCATGTCCGCCCGGCTGATCTCGGTGACGACGGGAAAGGTCCTCAAGGGTCGTGAAGTCATCTGTGAGGAATGCCGGGACCAGGACATCTATGATGCGATGACCCTGCTGGTCTCCACCATCGCGCAATGAAGTCATCCGCTTCCATCCTGCTGGCGGTCGTACTTCTGGGAGGGTTGCTGCGCGCGCAGGAGGTTCCCCCCTGGGCCCGGAACCTTCCGGATCTCCCGAACCAGTCCGGCTGGTACCAGGGGCTGGGGAGTGCACAGGGAGAAGATGAGACCGGCTGGCAGAAGGCCTCCGGACAGGCGCGGGCACAGATCCTTCAGCAGATCCGTGTCGTCTTGGTCAACACTGTCGCCGCACGGGCGGTCGAAACCTTCTCCGCGGCAGGGAGCTCGGTTGCACAGTCCTTCGCGTCGACAACCGACCAGCTCACCGAGGGGACATTGGAAGGGGTGATCGTCGAGCGGTGGTTCGACAGGGATCACCGCACGCTGTACGCCTACGCCTCGATTGAAAAGGCGGCGGTGGACCGGAAATTCGAGGAGCAGCTCGGGTCGGCCCTGGCTTCCGCCACAGTGTCCTACAACGCAGGCGTGAAAGCAGTGGCGCATGGAGATGTGTACCTGGGGCTGCGGGATTACCAGCAGGCGGTCACGGATGTGGCATTTGCCGAGTTCTATCTGAAGAGGACGGTCACCGGAGACCTCCGGGGTGGCCCCGGACATGCCCCCGTTCTCCCCGTCCTTCAAAGCGAGCTCTGCGCCCTCCTGAACAGGCTGCAGTTTCAGCTGACCGGCGGGAACAATCAGGCCGCAGAGCGGGGGCGGGCCCTTCCGCTGGCTCTCTCAGGCAGAGTCCTCTATCGTGATGCCGGGAGCCTGGTCCCGCTGAAGAACGCGGCGCTCGCAGCTTCCTTTGTGGCCCCCGCAAGCGGGCGTCTGTCGGCGGTCACCCGGACGGATGAAGAAGGAAGGTTTGAATTCGCGGCCACCGAGGTCGGCGCAGGGGAATCGGTGAACAGGATCAGGGTGAGGGTTGCGGTTCCCGGATTCGAGGTCCTTGGCGAAAAGCTCCCTGATGCCGCACGGTGCCTGGCGGACTCGTATGGCGATTTCACCTTCAGGCTCAGGACCCGGGCGAATGTCACCGTCGCCATGCACATCCTGGAATACAATCTCGACAGGAAGCGGCCGAAGTCCTCGGTTCAGGAGGAAATCCAGAAGAAGCTGCTGGGCGACCGCTACACGATCGTCGAGGAGTCACGGATGCTGAAACAGGTGGCGGAGGACAAACTGAATTCCGCCGTCCGCTCGGGCAATTTCGAGCCGGTGGTTTCACGCCTCGCAGGCACGGCCGACGTGATCGTCGTGGGGTTTGTTTCAACGGCGGAACGCGCCAACCCCTCCTCGGGCATCTTCTTCAGCAGCGGGACTGCGGTCATCAGGGCCATCGACGCAAAAACCGGACGGATTCTCGCCTCCGTCTCATTGGACAATGAGAAAGAAGGAGGCGGGAGTTATGAGGTCGCGGGTGTCCGCCTCCTGCAGAAAATGGGGAAGAGGATCGGCGATGAGCTGAAAAGCAGCATCGACGCCGCCTTCAGGTAGGGAGAGGAACTTGCCGCAGTACAATACGTCGGAGGGATACAATGGGGAACTTCCTCAAAGAAACTTTCGCAAAGGTCGCCGGAAATGTGACACAGAGCGTTGTGTCGGCGGTCATCGTCTTCGTGATCACCACCTATCTGCTCGTCGACTCCGGTAAGAAGGAGCAGCCGGTGAAAACGACGGCCGACACGGTGAAATACCAGACACTACCTCTGCGGGAAACGCCTTCCTTTGGAAAACCTTTGCAGAACGAGTCTCGTCCGGAGGGCACCGGATCCAAGACCATGAAAGCCAAGGAAGGCGTCATCTCCGGACCAAACGTTCAAAAGGTCATTGAGACATCCGGCAAACAACCCGGTAGCCAGCTGCCCGTGACAACCGTGCCTGAGAAGAAGCACGAGGTCATTCAGGAGGAGCATGTGCCTGCTCGCCCCGCACCGGATCAGAGCCAATCCAGTGAACAGGCGAGCCAGGGAGTGCCTCCGCAGAATCCCGTGGTGAAAAAGCAGGAACGAGCGACGACGGATACCCTGGACCAAAAGAAACCCAAGGATCAGGTCCAGAAGGTGAAGAAACGGGCCGAGGATGCTTTTGATGAGCTCGATTCGGAGGCGCAGAAACAGCCTCCGCATTGAACCCATCCTCCAGCCCTGGCCAATGGCCCGCACGGATGCCACACACTCTTCATTCCTGCTCCGTTTTGCGGTCATCCCATGGCAGAGGGTTAGCGAAGGCCGGCTGACAGCCATGAACAGGGCCGTGCCCGTGACGAACCGGGTTGGCTGCACTCGGGCAAGGGCATTGACCGGTCCTCCGGTGTTTCTTCCGGGCGCATTTACTCTCCCTCTCATTGGGCGTATCTTGGGGGCGTATCTTGGGGGCGTATCTTGGAGCTCCATTTTCGAATTCCGCTTTGGCGGGAACGCTCAGGCTTCCACACAATGGTCCCTTCCAGAGCCAGAAACATGCCGGGGCAGCAGATCATTGCGGCTCTCCTCTCGTGCGCGACTCTCATCGGTGGTATCAATAAGCCCCTGTACGCTCAATCCCCCGTACTCGCCGAGATCCGGGGGAAAATCACGATCACGAATCCGGGGGAGGGGGAATCCGATCAGGCTCACCAGGACCTCTTCGGCGGGTATATGGCGCATGGCGAAAGGGAAGCACTCCTCTCGCTACGCGACAGCGAGCCTGTGCGTTCCAGACTGTCCGAGAAGGCCGTTGTCTACCTGGAAAGCGAAGATGCGAACAGGGGGAAGTACCCTCCTCCACGCAAGAACCCCGTCCTCAATCAGAAGGGGCTTCAATTCCACCCGCAGGTCCTTCCTATCCTTGTCGGGACGACTGTCGACTTCCCCAACCGTGACAACCTCTTCCACAACGTCTTCTCGTACTCCCAGCCACGGGAATTCGACCTGGGCCGTTACCCCAAGGACGATTCGCGCTCTGTGACATTCGACGTCCCCGGCACCGTGAGGGTCTATTGCGATATTCACACCCGCATGAGCGCAACGATCCTGGTCCTGCAGCATCCTTTTTTTGCATCGGTTGGCGATGCCGGAGAATACCTCATCCCCAACGTCCCTCCTGGAAAATACACGATGGTGTTCTGGTACGGACGTGAAATAGCCGAGCGGAGACCCGTGACGGTCAGGGCAGGGGATTCCATCGAAGCGGACTTTACGCACTAGCGGGGGAAAGCCCATGAAGAGGGACGGGCTCTGTCTGTTGCTGGCCATCTGTCTGGCCTCCTCGACAGGCGCAGGTCAGATCTCAGGTCAGATCACGCTGGGCGGCGCGACCGAGGTTCATGCTCTCAAGAGCGCCTCCACGGAATCTCCCCGTGCCGTCAATAGTGGCCGGCCTTCATTCGGGTGGCGGACGGACATGTTCCTGACGGCGTCCGTCAGCGACAAAGTAGGCGCGGTGTCGGATGTGAGGGTCATGGACAACCAGTACGTGAGCTTCGATTATCTGGCGATCCGCATGGTGGATCTGACGCCGATAGGACTGAATCTCCAGGCGGGGAAATTCGATATTCCCTTCGGGAACCTCGGCCAGCGGCGTTTTCCGAGGAGGAACCCGCTGTTCGGCCTCCCCCTCATGTACGAATACAGCACCTCCCTCCCCGAGCACTCCACGACGGAAGAGGATGTGCTGGCAGGGCGGGGGAAAGGACACGGGATGCGCCTCCTGGACGGAGGCATGTACAACTTGGGTGCGATGGTCGACGGCTCCGTGGGATTCCTGGACTATGCCCTTGCCCTGACGAGCGGCACCGTCAGCGCGACGTCCTCCTACGGCTACGCGAATTTCAACAGCGATCCGGGGAAGATCGTGCGCATGGCCGTGACACCGGAGACCGGGCTCACCATCGGCGCATCTTACGCCTGGGGAGGGTATCTCGACGATTCGGCCCCCGTGTACGGCCGCAAAGTGGATGCTGGAGATTACGAGCAGAAAGCGATCGACCTGGACATGGAATTCAGCCGGGGTCATCTGGTTCTGGACGGGGAGGGAGTGTACAGTGCCTGGCGGGTGCCCCTGGAGACGCGTGATGCGGTGTTCAAGGCGTTTGGATACTACCTCGAAGGGAAGTACACGATCGTCCCCCGGCTCTACGGAGCCTTTCGCGTGAGCGGCCTGCACTTCGGCGACGCCCCGCTCGGGCAGGGAGAGCAGCGATGGGATTACGATACGACGGAATGGGAGGGGGGGATCGGGTTCTTTGTGGAGAAGGACGTGCTGTTGAAGATCGTCAGGCGCGAGACGAGGATTTCCGGCGGAACCCGGCCCAAGGACAATCTGACCGTCATGCAGCTTGTGGTCGCGTACTAGTCCCGGTTCTTCTGAATTGACCAGAGTAGAACCGGGACTAGTCCCGCTACTACCATACTTGAAATGTAGCGGGACAGGTGCCGGTTCTCCATCCCGCACGGTATTCGGGGAGCGCTGAACCCGGCGGCATGGTTCCTGACCCGCTTGAACGGAAGATCCCGGAGTGCGCATGAAGCAGGCGCGACATACGAAGTCCTTGAAGCAGCGGCGAGAGCGATGACATTCCGCAATAAGATCCTGATCTCCATCTGGGGGGTTGTTCTCAGCCTCCTGGTGATCACGTTCTTCATCATCAACTACTGGATCCGGAGCAGGATCGAGACGACATTCTCACGCGAACTCCGGGCCGAGTACCAGACGGTGGCGGTTGCCGAGCAGCTCCAGACAGAGCAGCTCATCCGGGCGTGCGTCGTCGTGGCCGAATCCCCCCGCCTTCGCGCGGTCGCGGAGCTCGGAGATGCAAGCACGGCCACACAGCTCCTCCAGGAGCTGTATCAAACCACCCTGAGCCAGGTCGTGGTGCTGACGGACAGGAAGGGGACGCCCCTTGTGCAGCTGCTCCGCGGAGCGAAGGACCGGTGGAACATTCCCAGTCTGGAGACGATCCAGCGGGCGACACACTACATCGCCTCGACCAACGTCTGGGCTCTGCGAGGGGTGGTCTACCGTGTCGTTTCGGTGCCGATCGTCATCGAGACGGAGCTGGTCGGGACCCTGACGAGCGGATTCGAGATCTCGTCGACGGACCTGGGGACGATCAAACGGGCAACCAACAGCGATCTTCTCCTCGTGAACGACGATGCGATCGTCCTCTCGACGCTTGATTCCAGCGAGGCGCGATCGCTGCTTCCGCTCATGGTTTCCCACTCCTGGACCCCGCCTCCCTCCGCGGCCGACACGGCAGGCATCGATTTCACGCTGAAGACGCAGGACGAGACGTACCTCGGGACGGCCTTCCGTCTCAGCCGTCTGGCGGCGGCCGAAGGCGGCGGGATCTTCTACGTCATCATCAAGCCTCTGAGCCGAGAGGTGCGGCAGTCGATGGCTTCAATTCTCACGAACTTCGGCTTCGCGTCGCTGTTGTTCCTCGCTTTGACCACGATCGTGGGGCTGGTCATCTCCCGGAGCATGACCCGTCCCATACAGCGGCTTGTGACGGGGACGACGGAAATCGCCCGGGGGAACTACGACTTCAAGATCGACGTGCGCGGCAGGGACGAGCTGAGCTACCTCGCGCAAAGGTTTATGGAGATGAGCGCTTCGCTCAAGGAGAAAATCTCGCTGCTCGGGCAGCTGAACGACAACCTGATGGAGAGAAACAGAGACCTGGATGAGACTCTCCGCCAGCTTCAGACGGCGCAGGAGAAGCTTGTGCGCAGCGAGCGGCTCGCCGCGACAGGGAAGCTCACCGCCCAGCTTGCGCACGAGATCAACAATCCCATCCACAATATTCAGAGCTGCCTGAAGACGGCACTGGGACGGCTCCCCCAGGACATCAAGGGGAGGGATCTGATCGACGTCGCGTATGACGAGGTCAACAGGCTCTCGCGGCTCACGGTCCAGATGCTCGACTTCTACCGCAACACGCTGGTCGAGGAGGAGATGAAACCCGTGGACCTGAATGCGCTGCTCGGGGAGGTCCTCGCCATGACCCAGCAGGAACTCCAGGCCAGGAACATCGCTGTCGAATCGAAGGTCGACCCCGGCCTTCCTCCGATCCGGGGCTCCCGCGACAAGCTGATCCAGGTGCTGGTGAACCTCATCTCGAATGCGCGGGATGCAATGCCGCACGGGGGCAACCTCGGACTTCTGGCCCAGGCACAGAACGGCGCGGTGAGGATCATGGTCAGGGATTCAGGGGTCGGAATCCCCAGGGAGAATCTCAACCGGATCTTTGACGCGTTTTTCACGACCAAGTCGAAAGTGAGCGGAGTCGGTCTGGGGTTATCCGTCAGCTACGGCATCGTCAGGCTGCACCGGGGAACGATCGAAGTGGAGAGCGAGCCGGGTCTGGGTTCCGCGTTCACCGTTGTCCTTCCGCTCTGAGGTGAGCATCATGTCGAAACGCACACGCATCCTGATGGTTGACGACGACTTCGCCTTCCGCGTGGGCACGCTGGCCCTCCTGGAAGACCACGGGTACGAAGCCGACGTGGCGACCAGCGGGGAAGAGGCGAGACAGATGCTTACCGAGAAGCCGTATGACCTGGTCCTGTCCGATATGGTCATGCCAGGCATGAACGGCCTGGAACTGCTGCAGCACATCAAAACGGCACATGCCGGGATCGCCGTCATCATGGTGACCGGGTTCGCGTCGATCAGCACCGCGATCGAGGCCATGCGGCTTGGCGCTCACGACTACGTCACCAAGCCGTGCGACAACGACGAGCTGGTGCTCAAGATTCAGAAAGCCCTGGACTCCGTCCGGAAGGATGTGGAGCTTGAGCACCTCCGCAACGAGGTCCACGGAGTGTACTCCTTCGGGAACATGGTGGGCCAGAACGGAAGGATGAAGGAAGTCTATCGCCTTGTGCAGCAGGTCGCGGGCACCGATGTTCCGGCCCTGATCCTGGGGGAAACCGGCACGGGAAAGGAACTCATTGCGAAGGCGATCCACTACAACAGCTCGAGGGGCGGGAAGCCCTTTGTGGTGATCAACTGTTCGGCCCTATCGGAAACTCTTCTGGAGAGCGAGCTCTTCGGGCACGAAAAGGGGTCATTCACCGGGGCTCACGCCCTTCACATCGGGAAATTCGAGGAGGCGGAGGGGGGAACGGTGTTCCTCGACGAGATCGGGGACGTCTCCCTCCATACCCAGACGAAGCTGCTGCGCGTGCTGCAGGAACGGGAGATCCAGAGGGTGGGGGGGAGCGAGACACTCATCGTCGACAGCAGGGTGGTCGCGGCCACGAACCGGGACCTCCAGGCAATGATGGCCCAGGGTAAATTCCGGGAGGACCTGTTTTACCGGCTCAATGTCTTTCCGCTGTTCCTTCCACCGCTCAGGGAACGCGTGGACGATCTCCCGATGCTGATCGAGCACTTCCTGAAAAAGCATGCCGGGCTTTCGCAGAACCGCGTGGTCAAAATGTCGCCGGTCCTCCTTCCCGCAATGATGAACTACGGATGGCGCGGGAACATCCGGGAGCTCGAAAACCTCATCAAGCGGGCGATCATCAAGACCTCGGGTGATACGATCACGGCGATCGAGCTCCCCTCAGGTGACGGCATCCCGCTCCCGGCGGCCGTCCCCGCGGAGAGTGCCATGGGCATGAACACCCCGTACAAGGAATATCTGTCGGCGATCACGAGCCATGCAGAGGAGGTCTACCTGGTCAGGATGCTGCGTCTCTGCAAGGGTAACATCAACCAGATTGCGAAACTCATGGAGATCGACAGGAAGACGGTCTACCGCAAAATGTCCGAGCACAATATCGACCCCTCCTCATTCCGCGATTGATCCGCGGCCGCGCGCTCCACGCCTCCGCCGCCCACACCGCACAGTTCCCCGGCGCCTGCTCCCATCGCTCCCCCCTCGTGCAAGCAAAAGGGCCCCACACCTTGTCAGCATGGGGCCCCGGGAACTGCTTGTGCAGCCTCCAAAAGCCCCGCACCTTGTGAGCACGGGGCCTCGGAAACTGACGAACTGGAAGCAAGCCGATGGGACAGAGCGATGTCGTTTGCCCTGCCCCCAGCCCAGGGTCTCACCCGGAGATCTTCCCGCGTCCATCGACACGTGCCCCCTTGCGGATCGACGGGCCGGGATCAGTCCTTCGGCACGTTCACCTGGGGAAGGTGCTTCATCGCTTCCTCAACGAGGTGCACCGGGTACTCGTAGTCCTGCAGCTGTCCCTGGTGGAATGCGTCGTAGGCGCCCATGTCGAAGTGGCCATGCCCGGAAAGATTGAAAGCGATGACCTCTTTCTTCCCTTCGGCCTTGCACCGCAGCGCCTCATCGATGGCCGTCCGGATCGCGTGGGCGGATTCGGGGGCGGGGATGATCCCTTCCGCCCTCGAGAACATGACGGCGGCATTGAATGTCTCGATCTGCTTGACGGCGCGCGCCTCGATGTCGCCGTGATTAACCAGGGCGCTAATGCTCGGCGCCATCCCGTGGTACCGGAGACCCCCTGCGTGAATCCCGGGGGGGATGAACGTGTGGCCAAGCGTGTACATCTTGACCACGGGGGCCATCGCGGCAGTATCGCCGAAGTCGAAGGTATATTTTCCCTTGGTGAGGCTGGGGCACGACGCAGGCTCGACGGCGATGACGCGTGCGGAGGCTCCTCCGGTCAGGTTCCGGTGGATGAACGGCAGCGCAAAACCCCCGAAATTCGACCCCCCGCCCGCGCACCCGATGACGATGTCGGGGTACTCGCCTGCCATCTCCATCTGGTCCAGCGCCTCAAGGCCGATCACCGTCTGGTGCAGCAGCACGTGCCCGAGCACCGAGCCGATGCCGTATTTCTTGGCGCCGTTCGACACGGCTGCCGCCTCTACGGCCTCGGAGATTGCAATGCCCAGGGAGCCGGGTGAATCCGGCTCTTGCGCAAGCATCGAGCGCCCGTATTGCGTGTAGGTGCTTGGGCTTGAGAAGACTTTTGCCCCGTAATTTTCCATCACCACGCGGCGGTACGGTTTCTGATGGTAGGAGACATTGACCATGAACACTTGGAGGTCGATGCCGAAGAAATTGCATGCCATCGCCAGCGCCGCCCCCCACTGTCCGGCGCCCGTCTCCGTTGTCATCGCCTTGGTGCCGGCTTCCTTGTTGTAGAATGCCTGCGCCACGGCGGTGTTCGGTTTGTGGGAACCGACGGGACTCGCCCCCTCGTACTTGTAGTAAATGTGGGCGGGGGTGTCGAGCATCTTTTCCAGCCGGATCGCGCGGTGCATGGGCGTGGGGCGCCAGAGTCTGTAGATGTCCCTGACAGGCTTCGGGATCTCGATCCATCGCTCCGTGCTTACTTCCTGCATGATGATGCTCATCGGGAAGAGGACGCTCAGGAAGTCGGGCGTGACGGGAGCCAGCGTGCCGGGATGGAGCACCGGTTGCGGCGGTACGGGCATATCGGCATTGATGTTGTACCACGCTTTGGGAATCCTGGTCTCGTCGAGGAGAAACCGCATACGATCGCTCATGGTGAACCTTTTCGCATGTGAAATGAAAGAGGAGTTGCCTGGGTCTCACCGGCGCGAGGCGACGGTCGGCAGGTTGCAGGAATGCCACCGGGCGACAGAATCAGCAATATAGCGGCCGGTGCACTGGAAATCAAGGATGAAATCCCGGCCCGGCCTCAGTCCTCATGAGCGCGGCCCGAGACCGCCTGACGCAGGGCACGGAGTGTTCGCATGGGGACGATGTGCCGGCCTAGTAATAGAGGATCTTCACGGCGAATGCGATCCCGCAAATGACGAGCATGGCAAGCCACAGCCAGAGAATCCATCCTTTGGTTACGACATCTGGTCTTTCCTGGTTTGCTTCCGTTGTTTTCATGACGACTCTCCCTTTTTTCAGCGTTGAATACATTGATCGACGATCTCAAGACGGCACGTGCCGTGGCAGGTTCTGCAGTCGGACTACGCCTTCAGGGATCTTCGTGGCTGCCCGGGGCGGAAACCTGGCGGCGGATTCAGATCGAACGCAGGTTCATGTCGCAGAGGCGCATCACAATGCCGCCGCTGCCGCGCAATGTCACTACGTCCTGTTTGATGAAGTTCAGAGGTAGCTTGAGGAGGTGAGGGTAAACAGAAGGAGAGACTGAAGAGAGGGTCTCCCTGGCCGGCTTGCTGAGATATCGGGGAGGAGCGGAACATTCGGCGGGTTGCCAAGATCGGCAGTCGCCAGGCGGTCTATTTCAGCCGGCGCATCGCTGCTCCGTGAGTCCTTGTGTCTGGGATTGGGAGTAAGGCTGAACGGCGTCTCCTGAACGAGGAGATGCTGCCCGTTGGATTTCACGGGAGCGTCCTGACCCCCCTCCGCATGGCTCTGCAGGAATATCAGGAGGAAAGCCAGGAATGTGCGCAATATCCAGGAGATTGCTTTTGCCTGGTGGATCATGAACGCCACCTGCCAGACCGGAAGTTTCTAGGGGCAAAGATAGCAGAGATGAGGAGGAAATGCAATTCGCCCCCCTCTTTTCAATGCTCCTGCTCAATCGTCAACTCGGAATCATACGCTGTGAAATACCAAACACCGGTCGTTTTGAAAATGTTTCAGCCTCCCATGCGGAATCTTCTCATGCGAGCCTGTACAGGATGAGAAGACACACCTGACTGTGTTCGGCACGCATCCGGCCTTGAGTCGAGCTCGCCCCCCCTTGCTCTTCCTTGTGATGGACATGCCATCCTGGTCTTACAACAGTATTTGGTGATGACCTCGCCGATATCAATCGGGCTTCGAACGAGCACGCCGTTGCATGCAGGCCACGTGCGATCGACGATGAACCCTTTGCCAGATAGCACTCGATACGGTCTCCACATTCCGAGGAGCTTTCGAATTGGCAGGGTTTGCGGGGGGGTAACATCGCCCCTTACAAATTCTTTACAGCCCGACATTGTGTCTTTGCAGGTTCTTGATCGCTAAAACGCAACTGAAGTTGTTATCATTGCGTGAGATCAATGGATCGGAGACGACATGTCGGGGACCGGGATTGCAGTGCTTCTCATTCTAGCGTACCTCGCGCACACTTTCGCATTCTTCCTCAGGGTGGGAAGAAACAAGCAAGCGCATTCAGGCCGCAACGCTGAGAGCACTTCGCAACGCACACCGATGTCGTCATGCACTCAAGATCAACAACATTCAAAAGGTGCCGCGTCATGAATCTCTTCATCTGGATTCCGGCAATGGTCGCCCTGGGCATTCTCGCCATGGGCCTGTGCTACCTGTTTCTCAAAGCGTGCGAAAAGATCTAGGGAGACGACAATGATTTACCTTGCAGCCGCCGTTGCTCTGTTCCTGCTGATATACCTTTTCGTGGCCATGATTCGACCTGAGAAGTTCTGAGCCGGGTAGAATCAGACCCCGCACATCATACAGGAGTGCTCATCATGTTCCTCAGCACCTGGTTTCTGCCTGTCGCGCTGCTCGCGACGACAACGTTCATTGCTTTCCCTCTGAGCAAATACCTTGCGTGGATCATGGAGGGGAAATTCAAAGCCCCGCGTTTTTTGGGGTGGTTTGAAGAGAAGCTCGATAGCGGACCGCAGGACTGGAAGGAGTACACTGCGGCGCTGCTGATCTTCTGCACCGCTCTCTTTGCCTTTGGCTTCCTGGTTCTTGTCCTCCAGCCCTGGATGCCGATGAACCCGGACGGGAAGTGGATGCTGGCGCCGAGCACGATATTCCACAGCGCCATCTCGTTTATGACGAATACGAACCTCCAGCACTATTCCGGGGATCAGCATCTCTCGAACTTCAGTCAGATCTTCTTCATCCTGACGAACATGTTCCTCTCGGCCGCTGTCGGATTCTGCGCGTTGACCGCCATTATCAGGGCGTTTCGCGGCGAGAAGCTGGTCGGCAATTTCTTCGTCGACATGTGGAGAGTGGTGGTATATATGTTTGTGCCTGCCTCGTTCATCATCGGGGTTATTTTTCTCCAGCAGGGTGCCCCGATGACGTTCGACACGTTTGCCCGCGTTTCAACACTGGAATCGCCGTCCACTCAGCAGACAATCGTCGTTGGACCCGTGGCGGCGGTGGAACCGATCAAGATGCTCGGGACCAACGGAGGCGGTTTCTACGGGATGAACTCGGCGCATCCGTTCGAAAACCCAACAGGGATATCCAATTTCGTCAACACGATGGCGATGATGCTCTTTCCGTTCATGCTTGTCCTGATGTATGGACGCATGCTGGGCCGTCTGCGGCACGCAGTTGTAATCTTTTCCGTCATGCTGCTCATGATGGCCGGAACGATCGTCTGGTCCGTCTATTTTGATACGCTGAAACCGAACCCGGGGCTCACCGGAGATTCTGTAGCTCGCACGTATGAGATCCCAAGCGCGTCGGCCCCCGGGGGCAAACGCACGGTGACTGTGCCGGCTGTCGGGGGGCTGCCCGTCGACCAGCATCTCGGCAACCTCGAGGGGAAAGAAATGCGCTTCGGGACTTCCGCCGGCGCGACTTACGCCGCCGTGACCGTCGACGTGACCTGCGGCGCAGTGAACAGCGAACACGATAGCCTCAACCCGATAGCGGCGATATCACCCATGGTCGGCATGTGGCTGAACTGCATCTTCGGCGGCAAGGGCGTCGGGATGATCAATATGCTCCTCTACGTGATCATCGGGATCTTCGTCGCAGGGATGATGGTGGGGAGGACACCGGAGTATCTGGGAAGGAAAATCGGCGCCCGGGAAGTGAAGCTCGCGCTCATAGCCCTGCTGGTACACCCGATCATGATCCTCGGTCCCACCGGCCTCTTCGCGGCAACTGATTGGGGACTCAAAGCCGTCAGCAATCCAGGGCCGCACGGATTCTCCCAGATGGTGTACCAGTTCTCATCGGCGTCGGCCAACAACGGCTCCGCTTTCGATGGTCTCGGTGTCACCTACGGTCTTGCGAACAATCCCGCTCCGGCCCCTGAGGCCGTCCCCTGGGATATCGCCGCGGGGCTCGTCATGCTCTTCAGCCGCTTTCTCCCCATCGTGGCACCGATCGCCATGGCTGCATACCTCGGCGCGAAGAAACGCGCGCCGCAAGGCCTGGGGACCCTCCGCGATGACACCGCCACATTCGCCTTGCTGCTTCTGGGGACGATCCTGATCATCGGAGCACTGCTCTTTCTCCCGGTGGCCGCCCTGGGACCTCTGGCGGAACATCTGGGGCCCATCCCCTTCGGCGGTTGACCCGGCTCAATGAACGCCAATCGAACTCAATTGTGAAACAATGAGGAATTCAGAATGAGTACCACGGCAATGGTTGAGGAAACACAACAAAAGCCTGGCATGAAGCGTGAAAAGCCAAAACCGCCGAAACGGGTGAAACGAATGGCCCTGTTCACGAAGGAGACGACTCTGCCGGCAATCAAGCAGGCGTTCGCGATGCTCCGGCCCGACATCCAGTGGAAGAACCCTGTGATGTTTGTCGTCGAGGTGGGAGCATTCCTCACGCTGCTCTACATCCTCAAGGCCCTGTTCGGGGCACCGGAGAGCCTGGTGTCGATCTCGTATTTCATCGCCCTCGACGTCTGGCTGTGGCTCACGGTGGTCTTCGCCAATTTCGCCACCGCCCTCGCCGAGGCGCGTGGGAAGGCCCAGGCGGAATCGCTCAGACGCTCGCGCCGTGAAACCAGGGCGCTCCGCCTCGGTCCCGATGAAACGATCGAAGACATCTCCTCCACGCTCCTGAGGCCGGGTGACCGGGTCGTCGTCTCGGCAGGCTTCACCATTCCGGGCGACGGAGAGATCATCAGCGGCATAGCCTCCATCGACGAATCGGCCATCACCGGAGAGTCCGCACCCGTGATCCGGGAGGCCGGAAGCGACCGGTCGGGCGTAACCGGCGGGACATTCGTTCTCTCAGACAGGATCGTCGTGAGAATCACGAGCGGGCCGGGAGACTCGTTCCTCGACCGGATGATCGGGCTCGTCGAGGGCGCCATCCGCCAGCGGAGTCCCAACGAGATCGCGCTGACCCTGGCGCTCTCGGCAATGACGCTGATCTTTCTGATCGTCGTCATTCCCCTCTGGCCGATGGCCTGGAACGCCGAGCAGTATATGATGGGCTACCTCGGGATCCAGGAGCCGTTGAAGAGCCTGGGGACAGACATTCCGACGTTGATCGCCTTGCTCGTATGCCTTATCCCCACCACCATTGGCGCACTGCTTGCCGCCATAGGCATCGCTGGAATGGAACGGGCTCTCAGAGCGAACATCATCGCCAAGAGCGGGAAAGCAGTGGAAATGGCCGGAGACATCGATGTGGTGTTGCTCGACAAAACCGGCACGATCACGATGGGACACCGGCACGCGACAAGTTTCCTTCCCCTCGGCAAGTACAAGGCAAACGACGTCGGTCAACTGGCAGCGCTGGCCTCTGCCGCTGATGAGACCCCGGAAGGCAAGAGTATCGTGAAACTGTACGAGTCCCTGGGGAATGTTCCCGTGACGACACCCCAGCAATCGCAGTTCGTGCCGTTCAGCGCTCAGACGCGGATGAGCGGCATAGACTTTCCGAACGGACGACGCATCCGGAAAGGCGCACCGGACGCCGTCGCGAGGTTCATCCAGGAATCGGGCGGGAGAGTTCCGGACAATCTGAGGCCCCTGGTCGACGGAGCAGCGTCAAAGGGTGCGACTCCTCTCGTCGTTGCCGAGGACGGCCAGGTCGCGGGAATGATTGTGCTCGAGGACATTCTCAAACCGGGAATGAAGGAACGGTTTGCGAGACTGAGAAAAATGGGTCTTCGGACAGTGATGATCACCGGCGATAATCCGCTCACCGCTTCGACCATCGCAGCCGAGGCCGGTGTGGATGATTTCATCGCCGAGGCCACCCCGGAAAACAAACTCGAATACATCAGGAAAGAACAGGCTGAGGGGAAGCTGGTCGCCATGATGGGAGACGGGACCAATGACGCGCCGGCGCTTGCCCAGGCCGACGTCGCCCTGGCGATGAATGCCGGCACGCAGGCGGCAAAGGAGGCGGCCAACATGGTGGATCTCGACAGCGATCCAACAAAACTGATCGAAACCGTGGAAATCGGGAAACAACTCCTCATCACCCGCGGCGCTCTGACGACATTCTCCATCGCCAATGATGTGGCCAAGTACTTTGCCATCATCCCCGCCCTGTTCGCAGGCACCCTGCCCTGGCTGAAGCTGATGGACATCATGAACCTCCATTCCCCGACATCGGCAATCCTGTCGGCGATCATTTTCAACGCGCTGATTATCCCGGCGCTGATCCCCGTCGCACTCAAGGGGGTCGCCTACAAGCCGCTTGGGGCCGATGCGCTCCTCCGGAGAAATCTTCTCATTTGGGGAGCCGGAGGCGTGATTCTGCCATTCGTCGGGATAAAGCTCATCGATGTGGTGCTGGTCGGACTTCATCTGCTTTCATGACAATGTTCCAATAAGGAGAAATCACCATGTTGAAATCGATTTCCAAGAGTCTCTGGTTGCTCCTGTTTGCCGTAGTGATTTGCTGCATCGTGTATCCCCTTGCCCTCTGGGTTGTCGGGCAGACGGTATTCCCCTTCCAGGCAAACGGCAGCATCGTGAAAGGGCCGGACGGCACGCCTGCGGGTTCGCTCCTCATCGCTCAGCCCTTTACCAAGGATGAGTACTTCCAGCCTCGACCCTCAGCGGCATCTTATAATGGTTCCGCATCATCGTCGTCGGCCCTTGCAGCCTCGAACTACGCATTGCGCAACAGAGTGGCAACGACGCTTGGTCCGATCGTCAGGTACGGAAGCGGTCCCAAAGACGGACAACTCGTGGCACCGGACATCGAGAGCTGGTTCCAGCAGGACCGTTTCCAGGACAATCCCTCCATCCTCCTGCAATGGGCGGACGCTCACAACAGTCTCGCGCAGGCATGGGTCGCCGCTGACACGATGCATGCCCAGTATGTGACCACCTGGGCATCAACACATGGGCCGGTGGTTGAACAGTTCATCAAAGCAAATCCCGCAATTCCCCAACCCCAGCCATCGGATCTGGCTGTCGTGTTCTTCGAAACATTTTCCAAAGAGCACCCCGGCAGGTTTCCATCGCTGGCCACGCATACGGACTCGGCCGGGAAGGCCACAGCCTCGATTGAGCCGGCCGGAACAGGCACGGATATCCAATCAACCTTCTTCGACATGTGGCGGCTGGATCATGCGAACGTGAATCTGCAGAATGTCCCGGGCGATATGGTGACGACATCAGGCTCAGGGCTTGATCCTCATATCACACTCCAGAACGCGATGTACCAGCTGGACCGGGTTGCCGCGAAGTGGGCTGTGGATACGAAACGCGAGACGGGTTCCGTTCGCATAGAGATCGAAGCACTGCTGCGCGAAAAGGCGTTTGCTCCGCTGAACGGTCTTGCCGGCGAGAAGCTCGTCAATGTTCTGGAGGTCAATCTGGTGCTACGGAATCGGTACGGAGTGCCGTCGTGATGGGCCAGGACTCCTGAAAAGCGTTCTTCACGAGTACTGTTGAGCCTGATGCGACTCCCCTCGCCATGACCGGCACACCTTGACGATGTCATGCCGGGGGGGGAGTCAGCGGGCGGTCGTTCCTGTGACGGAGTGTGAGCTCCCGGAGTGCACTCTCACATCGCGGGTCGATCTCAAGCACTTACAACAACAGAACGGGCTATTCCCATGGATATCTGGTTACTCCCTGTCGCCATTCTTGCTACGACGACGGTCCTGGCTTTCCCTTTGAGCCGCTATCTTTCGTTGATCATGGACGGGAAATACCTCGCTCCGCGCATGCTGCGGTGGTTCGAAGAGCGTTTGAACAGCGGACCGCAGGACTGGAAGCAATATGTCGGATCCATGCTGCTCTTCAATACGGTGCTCTTCCTGTTCGGCTTTGCTGTCCTTGCCCTTCAGCCCTGGATGCCGTTGAATGGAGACGCGAAAGGCATGCTGGCGCCGTCCACGATCTTTCATAGCGTCGTTTCCTTCATGACGAACACGGATCTCCAGCATTACTCGGGGGATCAGCATCTCTCCAATTTCAGCCAGATATTCTTCGGATTGTCGAATTTCTTCCTCTCCGCCTCCATCGGCTTCTGCGGGCTCGTGGCGATCATCCGGGCGTTCAGGAGCGACGCGCACCTAGGCAACTTCTTCGTGGACATGTGGCGTGTCGTAGTTTACATGTTCCTCCCCATTTCCTTCGTCCTGGGGGTGGCCTTCCTGCAGCAGGGGAGCCCGATGACGTTCGAGAGCTCGGTCCAGGTGTCAACGCTCGAACATGGTGTCATGGGGACAACAAACAAGGGGGATGCGAAGCAGCAATCCATCGTCGTGGGACCGCTGGCAGCCTTCGTTCCGATGAAGCAATTGGGGACCAACGGAGGCGGGTTCTACGGGATGAATTCAGCCCATCCTTTTGAGAATCCCACCGCCTTGACGAACTTCCTGTCGTGCGTCGCCATGATGCTCTTTCCGTTCGGCCTCGTGTTGATGTTCGGCCGGATGCTGAAGCGCCTCCGCCACAGCTATGTGATTTTCACCGTCATGATGACGCTGATGATCGCGACTGTCATCTGGGCGGTCTACTATGACACGCTCAAACCCAACCCGGGGTTGACAGCTCACGGACCTGCGCAAACCTTCGAGGTGCCGAGTGCGACGGCCCCCGGTGGGAGGCGGACCGTCACGCTGCCATCCGTGGCTCCAATGCCGGTGGACCAGCACCTCGGGAATCTTGAGGGTAAGGAGATGCGCTTCGGGACATCGGCGGGCGCCACGTTCGCGGCGCTCACGGTCGATGTGACCGACGGCGCAGTGAACGCCGAGCATGACAGCCTCAACCCGATTGCAGCTCTCTCGCCGATGGTCGGCATGTGGCTGAACTGCATCTTTGGCGGCAAGGGCGTGGGGATGATCAATATGCTTCTCTACATCATCATCGGGATCTTCGTCGCCGGAATGATGGTGGGGAGAACGCCCGAGTATCTCGGGAAGAAGATCGGCGGCCGCGAAGCCAAACTCGCGCTCATCGCCCTTCTGGTTCACCCGCTCATGATCCTCTTTCCCACGGGGATCTTCGCTGCGACGGATTGGGGGATCAAGGCCGAGAGCAATCCCGGCGCGCACGGATTCTCGCAGATCGCGTACCAGTTCTCCTCGGCCTCAGCCAACAACGGATCCGCGTTCGACGGCCTGGGAGTGACATATGGATTTGCCAACAATCCCGCTCCAGCGCCAGAGGCCGTCCCCTGGGATCTCGCCGCCGCGCTGGTCATCATCGTGAGCCGCTTCCTTCCGATCATCGCCCCGATCGCCATGGCGGCCTACCTTGGGGCAAAGAAATCGGCTCCGTACGGAGTTGGAACTCTGCGCGACGACACCGTCACGTTTGGGTTCCTCCTGCTTGGAACAGTCGTCATCATCGGGGCGCTCCTCTTCCTGCCGGTCGCAGCTCTTGGCCCGATCGCGGAACACCTGGGCCCGATCCCGTTCGGAGGCTGACGACTCCGCAAGGATCGCAGTCCCCGCGTCGCTGGGGCGGAAGTCAATACCTCAGTCATATCACTCACTGCAGAAAGGGTCATGTTGTGAATATCCTCGGTTCCACACCGGTTCGCAATGCAGGGATTCTGGTTCCATTCCTCTTCATTGCATTCCAGTTCGCTTCAGGCCAATCGAAGGATTCCGCTCAGGCGATCTCCGTCAGCGGATTCGTCGATGCATACTACAGCAAGAACATCGCGGCGCCGGCATCCCGCACAAACAAGCTGAGAAACTTCGACATCCCCGAGAATCAGATTAACCTCAGCCTGGCCGAGATCGTCCTGCAAAAGAAGGCTTCACCCATCGGGTTCCGCGCTGACATCGACTACGGGACGGCAAACGATGTGGTGCAGGGCATTGCCCCGTATGGCACGGTACCGTACAGCACGTTGACAAACATTCAGCAGGCATTTCTTACCGCCGTGATTCCAGTTGGCGAGGGTCTGACTGCCGACGTGGGCAAATTCGTGACACACATGGGGTATGAGGTCATAGAATCCAAGGACAACTGGAATTACAGCCGGTCCCTGTTGTTCGCCTGGGCGATTCCCTATTTCCACACGGGCTTGCGCCTGACGTACCCGTTTTCGGACAAGTTTACCGCCGCCTTGCATGTTGTGAACGGCTGGAACTCTGTCATCGATAACAACGCGGAGAAATCGCTGGGACTTGCGTTGAGCTACTCGCCCACAGGATCGACAAGCTTGATCCTGAATGTCATGGATGGATTTGAGCAACCCACTGCCGTCGATGTGGGGAAGAAGAAGGTCTTCGATGTCATCGTGACGCAACAAGTGACAGATGCCTTCACTTTGACGCTCAACGCAGATTACGGTGACGAATCCCTGTTAGGCGGTCTGGCCATCTGGAGGGGAGCTGCCGTGTATGGCCGGTATGCCTTCAATCCCAAGTCCGCTTTCGCCGTACGTGCGGAGATTCTCGACGATCCCCAGGGATATGCCACCGGTCTCGGGGTTCCTCAGCTCGACGTGAAGGAAGTGACGGCAACATACGAATACAAGTTTGCGGATGCGCTCCTTGTCAGGGGAGAGGGCCGTTATGACTTCTCCAATGCGCCGGTTTTCGACAAAAAGACGAATGTGAACACGGAGACCGGCCAGATGACATTCCTCGTGGGGATTGTGGCGATGTTTTGAGGGTGTTGTCGCGGTTTGACACAAGAGACAACAGAAGTGTAACTTTGCGAGGTTTCAGAATGCTCCAGATTGGTGACCAGTTCGATCACTTTCAGATCCTGGGCCATATCGCCCGTGGAGGGATGGGGGATGTCTACAGAGCATACGATCCCGCCCACTCCATGGAAGTGGCCCTGAAGGTCCCCGATGTCATGTTCATCGGGGACCCGGCCACATACGCCCGATTCCAGCAGGAAATGGAGATCGTGAACACGTTGCATCACCCTGCCGTGGAAAGGGGCATTGGATCGGGACTCTTCAAGGGCATGCCGTACCTTGTCACCGAGTTAATCAACGGAGAATCATTAAGGGATCGGCTCGTGAGAGCAAGGCCGATCACCCCTCAAGACACCGTTGACCTCGTACGTAAAATCGCCGAAGGGCTCGTCTACTGCCATGAGCACGGGGTCATCCATCGAGACGTCAAACCGGAGAACATCCTCATCACCGCGCAGGGCCAGCCAGTCCTTCTCGACTTTGGCCTCGCATTGAGGAAAAATGGACACCGACGGAGGAACGGAACAGAGAGCGGCGCTGCCGGAACCCCGGAGTATATGGCCCCTGAACAAATCGAAGGTCAGAGTGGCGACGCGCGATCTGATCTCTACTCTCTCGGAATCATGATGTTTGAGATGTTGACGGGCGAGCTTCCATATCTGGGCGACAACACCCTGGCGGTCGTAGCCCAGCATCTCCATTCGCGGATACCGCGCCTGGACCTGGAGCGACGGGATGTGTCGCCTCAGCTCGCGGCCGTTGTCGCCCGATGCCTCCAGCGCAAGCCGGACGACCGCTATCCCGGCATGCATGCACTGATCGAGGACCTTGACCATCTTGACGCGGTGGACATCTCGCGTCTTGATCATATGACCGGGCCGGAAGCGGCTACGCCCTATACCCGCTCGCCGCTCCTGATGCCGTTCGCCATTGCTGTCTTCATGATAGTCCTGCTGGCCGCTCTAGGGCTGTTCCTCCAGGCCTTCCAGTCGCACGGTCACTGAGCGCGAGCTCGCCGCGTGCAGTCGGAGAAGAATGCTGCAAAGACAACTATGCGCGTACAGCTGTCGTGACCATGCGTCGGAGATCGTGCGACAGCAAGAGACCGGCCGCCGGACCTCTGCTGTCGATGGAAGCGGTCACCGGCCACGGACCGTCTCATTGCTGAAGCGTAATGGGGATTTGCCACCGGATGACATCATGCCGGGACCCCGGCAGGGTTATACCCAAAAGACTCTCGCCGTGCTGAACGTGCAGTGCAGGCTGAGGATCGAATGGACGCGTGGACTTTGGATGCGTGGATATTGATTTAGAGGTGTGGACATTGACTCGAAATACTCCTGCAACGTACTTACGAGCGATTGGGAGCGTCCGCGCAACGGGCTCTGAACAATGATGACCAGGTCCAAGCTCCCT
>Ga0182021_10001689_pt1 | contig 25542 bp, 21 predicted proteins | sample 612E3MmetaG_FD_120493 | JGI IMG/M metagenome (GOLD analysis project Ga0182021, IMG submission 120493) | Permafrost microbial communities from Stordalen Mire, Sweden - 612E3M metaG (Illumina Assembly) | ecosystem: Environmental > Terrestrial > Soil > Wetlands > Permafrost | place: Sweden... | reverse complement strand
TGGCAATGAACTCTTGAGGGCATTGACCAGGGCTGTCATCTTGGTACCTGCGTCCGCCGGAGAAAAGGGTTGGGACTGGCCGCCGCCCGTGTACTGGTACCAATCCGGCTCCATCTCGAAGATTATGGGTTTTCCGCCGAGGCAGCCGGCAAAACCGGTTGAGTTGCTCGTGTAGGCCGCGACAATGCCCGCCCAATCCTGCGTGATGTACTGAGCGCCGTACTTGCACAAGTCGCCGCCTGCGCAGCCGCTCATATTGCAGTCGCACAGCTTGTTTTGGTTCTTCACGTAGTTGGCGGAAATGTAGGTGACATCCACCGGAACCAAACCCGCGAGAACGCCATTCGCTTCATCGCACACATACTTCTGATTGAAGGTGCCCATCATCCATCCCGGAGTGAACATGTCCAACTGAGAGATCATCGTCGCGCCGCCGTTCTTCGCACCCGAGTCGATGGCCCCGAAGTGGAAGCGGCATTGGCTGAAGACCTTGCCCGCCGCCGGTTTCGTGCCGGTGCTTCCACCGGTCGTGCTGCCCCCGGTTGCGCTTCCCCCAGTCGTCTTTCCGCCTGTTCCACCTGCCGCCGTACCGCCGCCGGGCGAGGCGTCGCGATAGCCGCTCGATCCACCTCCGGCAGAGCCACCCACACCTGCGTCGCGCGAGCCACCCATCGAGCTGCTCGTAGATGCGGTTGTGGCCCCGCCGCTTCCACCGCCTGCGGTGGTGTTCGGGCTTGTCGCGCCACCTGTGCTGGCCGGTCCCGTCGCGCCACCGGTGCTCGCCGGTCCCGTCGTGCCACCTGTGCTGGCTGGTCCCGTCGTGCCGCCTGTGCTGGCTGGTCCCGTCGTGCCACCGGTGCTGCTGCTCCAGGTGCCGCCGGATGCGCCCGCTGCGCCCAGCGAATCGCCAGCACTCGTGGTTCCCGCCGTCGCGGTTGAGCCCCCAGCCTCACTCCCGCCAGTTGACACCCCGCCGTTGCTGTTTGGCGCACATCCCGCGGCAGCCAGGCAAAGCAGCGTCGCGCACAGGTGTATTGCAGAGCCTCGATGATGCATCCGTTAGTTTCCTTGTTCAGCGGTGAACTGCCCATTCAAGATGGGCACACCTCAGCTCTGACAGTAGCACCCGAGGCAGGTTTCGGCTCACACTGCTCGCCGCCTCACAGAGAGATCTACCAGCGGCCCGACTTGCGCGCCTCGGCCTTGGGCATTCCCTTCAGGGCCTGCATGTTTTTCTGGATTTCATCGTCGGGCAGCACGTAGTCGGTGAGTCGGCCTGACAGGTACGCGTCGTAGCCAGCCAAATCCATGAGCCCGTGGCCGCTGTAGTTGAAAAGAATGACCTTCTGCTCACCACTCTCGCGGCACTTGTTGGCCTCGTCAATCACGGCGGCGATGGCGTGACTGGTCTCGGGCGCACAGATGGTGCCCTCGGTCTTGGCCCAGACCATAGCTGACTCGTAGCACTTGAGCTGCTGAACGGCGCGGGGCTTGAACAGACCTTCGACGATCCCCTGGCACACCAGCGGCGCCATGCCATGGTACCGCAACCCGCCCGCATGGATGGGCTTGGGGATGAACGTGTGCCCGAGCGAGTGCATGGGCAGAAGAGGCGTCATGCACGCCACGTCGCCGTGGTCATACACGAACTGGCCCCTAGTCATCTTGGGGCAGGCCGCCGGCTCGACCGGGATGATGGTCATCTGCGCGCCGTTGATCATGTCTTGGGCAAAGGGGAAAGCCAGGCCGGCGAAGTTGCTCCCGCCGCCCGCGCAGCCGATCACGATGTCAGGCAGCCTCTCGCCCGCCTTCTTGAGCTGGGCCTTGGCTTCCAGGCCGATGATGGTTTGGTGCAGAAGCACGTGGTTCAGCACGCTGCCGAGCGAGTAGCGGGTCTGGCCCGTGCTGTCGGTAACGGCCGTCTCGATGGCCTCGCTGATGGCGATCCCCAGGCTGCCGGGGGTGTCGGGCATGCTGGCCAGGATGGTCCGGCCCGCGTTGGTGAGGTTGCTGGGGCTGGCGATGCAGTTGGCTCCCCACACCTGCATCATCAGCTTGCGGAAAGGCTTCTGCTCGAAGCTGATGCGTACCATGAAGACCTTGCATTCCAGCCCGATCAGGCTGCAGGCGAAGGCAAGTGCGCTGCCCCACTGTCCGGCGCCTGTCTCAGTGGACAACCGCTTGATTCCGAACTGCTTATTGTACCAAGCCTGGGGCACCGCCGTGTTGGGCTTGTGGCTGCCGGCAGGGCTGACACTCTCGTCCTTGTAGTAGATGCGCGCCGGTGTCTTCAGGTGCCTCTCAAGGTAGACCGCGCGTCGGAGCGGCGACGGTCGCCAGCGATAGAGAATGTCGAGAACCTCCGCCGGAATGTCGATCCAGCGCTTCGTGCTGACCTCTTGCTCAATGAGATTCATCGGGAAGACCGGCGCCAGCATGTCCGGGCTGACTGGCTTTCCGTCGGGGCCGAGCGGCGGCAGCATCGGCGTGGGAAGATCGGCTGCCAGGTTGTACCACTGCCGCGGGATTTCGCTGTCGTCGAGAAGGATCTTTACTTCGTCCATGTTCTTCATCCTGTCAGGGGTGAGGGAAACGCTACGCCGCCGGAAACCTGAGGACCGCCGGGAAAACGAGCCAGTATAGATACCACATCTCCATTTCACGATGCGGACTGGCAGCCGTAGGCTCGGTGGCATTTCGCGTCACGAACGTTGGCGTCGGCGGCCTGCTGACACTTCTTGTCATTGCGGGAATGCGCAGGCAAGGGTCCGGGCGCCGCTGCCGTCGACTGCCGGCCATTGGACGCCTCGACCCAGTTTCGATAACGCCCAGAGCCGTTCTCATTGTCCAACACACGAGAGTTGTATGTGGGGCAGGCGCGAAAATGGTATCTAGGGACATCATCGGCCTTGGTGAGGAATTTGGTATACTGGCGCTCGGTCGGCAGGCCCAACGTATCCGCACTCCCCCAGATGAGGTGCGTCCAATGTCAACAAGCACGATTTCCGTCCGTTTCGGTACCCGCATTCTGAGAACCCATGGCGCCCTTCTCTTGGCGGGCGCGGCAGTTCTGTTCATGGGAGCGAGCTGCAACAGCGCCAAGGTCTCCAATGAGACAGGACCAACGGGAGGAGGGACGGGGCATGGCGGTGGGGGCAACGGCGGAGGGGGCAACAGCGGCAGCGGGGATTGCATCGTTTGTACCGGTACCGGTGGTCCCGGCGGCGGCGGCGGGGGCGGCACGACTGGCGGGCCCAGCCTCAAGCACTGCGGCGACGGCAAGCTTGACAACGGCGAGGGATGCGATGACGGCAACACGGACCGCGACGACCAAGGCAACACGACACCCGAAGACGGATGCAACCACCTGTGCCAGCTCGAAGCCGGCTGGCTCTGTCCAACCCCTGGGCAGCCTTGCGTGGACCAGAGGGTGTGTGGAAATGGGAAACTGACTTCCGATGAAGCCTGCGACGACGGCAACACCAATGACGGTGATGGCTGCTCGGCCGACTGCAAGACGGTGGAGGACGGATACCAGTGTCGCCAGCAAGGAAAGCCCTGTGTCCCGCTTTGTGGCGATGGCAAGAAGATAGGAAGCGAGACCTGTGACGACGGCAACAACACGAGTGGTGACGGCTGTTCGAGCACGTGCCAGAAAGAGCCTGGCGCCGATTGCCCTGAAGTGGGCAAGCCTTGCGTTGTGGCGGAATGCGGAAACGGAAAGACCGAGACGGGCGAGCTGTGCGACGCCGGCAAGGACAAGAATGGCCTCTTCTACGGAGATGGAAAGGGCTGCTCGAAGACCTGCACCAAGGAGCCGAGTTGTCGTGACAGCTCTGGCAAGAACCGGGCCTGCGACACGGCATGCGGAGATGGAAATATTGATCCAGGCGAGGCCTGCGATGATGGCAACCAGGTCAGCGGCGACGGATGCTCAAGTGACTGCAAAGTGGAGGATGGCTTCACTTGTGAACCCAAGACGCATCTCGACTCGTCGACCTGCCAAGCCGGCACCGGCACCTGCCTTGAGTTACCGATCATCTATCGCGATTTCCAGCCCGAGAATGTCGCCTCTGGTGGCCACCCGGACTTCTACTGGCTGGGCACGAAGGCGAACGGATCCACGTCGTCCACCACCATCTGCGTTCCCAACGCGGGTGGGCCATCCAAGGGGAATGATTCGACCGCGCGCAGCTGGGATATCGCGGCCCCGGATCTATTGAACGGCAAGCCTCAATACAACTCGGCTCGCGCCAACAACCAGTGCGCTTGCCAGTTCAGCGACTGGAGCATCGGCAATGTGGCCCACATCCCCAGCGGCTACTCCCAGGCCGGCAACGACAGTCCGATGTCCAACGGGGCTGGCGGCTACATCGGTGGTGCCGTGGGCACCCCCATCGATCTGACCAATCCATCTGGCAAGGTCACGGGCACCTTGCTCCGCTACACCACAGGCACCCTCGGTGGACCGGTGTTCAATGGCGTGGTGCCCATTGTGAAGGACGCGAACAGCTTCAAGCAGTGGTTCACCGATGACAAGACTGTGAACACGACCTACACCGCGGTGCTCGAGATGCCAGCCTTTGGCACGAATCTCTACCGATACGCCAGCACGTCACATCTCGCGCAAGGCGGCTTCTACCCACTCGACACGCTCAATCCCAGCCAGGCCACGTTGTGCAACCTTTGGCCCTACTGGAACCACGGCAATGGAACCCCCATCTGGGCGACTTGCACTGGTGACCAGTATCTCTTCCCGCCTCGCATTATTGCAGGGGATTGCGGGGCTGGCGCAGCCATCACAAATGGTTGCTGGATCACTGCAGTTCCCGGTGTCAAACACGACAACTACTTCACCACCGAGGCGCGCTACTTCTTCGTCTATGACAAGACGAATGGTATCTCGCTCCAGTTCTTCGGCGATGACGATCTCTTCATTTTCATCAACGGCAAGCTGGTTCTCGACCTGGGTGGGGTTCACCAACAGTTGCCCGGCAAAGTTGATGTCAGCGCTGCCAGCAACAATGACGCGGTGGTCGTGGAAGGTGGCTGCCTCGACGCGGCCGGGAACATCACCGGCGTCACTGTTGGTTCGAACGCCTGTTCGCCCACCAACCCCCCTCTTCCCCCAACCGCCACGACTCCAGACGATTTCCGCAACCGAACCGTCCCACTTGGTCTTGTCGACGGCAAGGTCTATGAGATTGCCATCTTTGGGGCCGATCGGCACCCGCCCGAGTCGAACTACCAGCTCACCCTCAGCGGCTTCACCACCAAGACATCCTGGTGTCAGCCCCGCTGCGGCGACGGCGTGGTGTCAGGCGGCGAAGAATGCGACTGCGGCGATGATGCGTTGGCGGACCTCCCCAAGGGCTGCACGGGGAAGAACAACGACACCGAGTACGGCGGCTGCAAGAAAGATTGCACGTGGGGGCCCTTCTGCGGAGATGGCAATACGGACCAGCCGCAAGAACAGTGCGATAAAGGCAAGGACAATGGCTCGGATCTCAGCAAGACCGGATGCACCTTCAGCTGCATGACGCCTCACGTCTGCGGCGACGGCTTCACCGACACGAATCTGGGAGAGCAATGCGACATGGGCGCCTTGAACGACGTGAAGGTGGACGTCAACGGGAAGCAGTCTGACGCCGCGGGCTCCATGGTCGAATGCGACAAGGATTGCCAGATTCCGCCCTGGGTGCCTTGATTCGAAGTCGCGGAACAGGGACGGCGCAGACTGCAGGATTCCGGCGGTGCTCCAGGCCGCGGCTTTCGCTTTGAAATCAGCAAGGTTCGTCTATCATAGGTACTGTGTCTGGGGTTTCAGGGCAGAGCGAGGCGTCACGATGGATCAGCTCATGCTGCTGGTCGCGTTGTGGAGAGGTGCGCTCAGACATTGAGGTCTGGTGTCACTTCAGATCTCGGTCCTGGCTGCCGAGGATATGAGCGATGACAAGGGTACTGTTGGTGGACGACCATGCGGTGGTTCGGCGAGGCGTGCGGGACATCCTCACCGAGGCGCTTGGCAAAGTGGCGTTTGGCGAGGCGGGCAAACCCAGCGAAGCCCTGGAGAAGCTGCAAGAGGAATCCTGGGACGTGGTGGTGCTCGACATTTCGCTGCCTGGGCGCGGAGGAGTCGATGCGCTCCGGGACATGAAACGGCTGCGTCCCACGGTGCCCGTCCTGGTGCTGAGCATGCATGCCGAGGAGCACTACGCCTTGCGTGCGTTGCGTGCGGGGGCGGCCGGCTACGTGAACAAAGAGGGTGCGGCTGAGGAGTTGGCAGGTGCCGTGCGCAAGGTGCTGATGGGCGGCACTCATGTCAGCGCTCGTCTGGCCGAAACGCTGGCCAAGGGCCTGCGCGACGACTCGTCACGGCCCCCACATGACCGGCTTTCGGATCGTGAGCTTGAGGTCATGCGCGGAATTGCGACAGGCAAGACCGTCAAAGAAATCAGCGCGGGACTGGCGCTGAGTGAGAAGACCATAAGCACCTATCGCACCCGCCTTCTGGACAAGATGCAGATGCATTCCAACGCCGAGTTGGTTCAGTACGCCTTGCGCGAAGGCCTGGTGGACTAGTCGTAAGTTCGTGACTGGTTCGGGTAGCCGAACCCGGGGCCGGCCGTCGGATCCGGCTCCGGCCACCGGCTCCGCCGCAGCGGTCATGGCTGTCCAACCAGCTACGAATTCACAAGAGGCGGTACTAGCCTTCCTTCCTGCCGCGCTTGTAGGACATTGTCCGACAGACGTATAGGACAGCTGCCGGCAGAATCGCCGCGGCCGACGTGGGACACTGGCGGCATGGCACCCAGTTCCGGACGACCCACACGAATCCTCCTGGTGGACGATCACCCCGCGGTCAGTCAGCGGATCGGTGAGCTGCTGACCGGCGCGTTGCCTGACGCAGAAGTGGTTTCGGTGGTGTCCGGCGAAGAGGGTCTGAGCCTGGCGTGGACTCAGCCGTTCGACTTGGTGCTGCTTGACCTCCGCCTGCCGGGCCGAAGCGGCATAGAGATTCTGAGAGAGCTGCGAGCCATCAAGCCACTTCTGCCCGTCATCATCGTCAGTTCGTTGCCCGAGTCTCCCTACGCAACGCTGGCGCGGCGGGCAGGGGCCATCGATTTTGTAACCAAGAGCGCGCTGGTCCAGGAGCTGGGTCGCGCGGTAAAGTCGGCTCTCGGAGTCAGTGCGATGGCGTAGTGGAGTCGGCCGTGAGCGCGAGCAGTAAGGAACCACCTGTGCAAGAAGCAAGACCAAGACAGCCCCGACCGGAATGTCCCCCTGCGCGCGACGGTGCGACTCATGGCTCGACTGACCTGTTGGTGGTGCTTGATGGCGCTGGCAGCATCCGCGAGATCAGCCCGTCCGTCACCCGCCTGCTGGCCTATCGGCGCGGTCAACTTCTGGGCACCAGTTTTCTGGAGATAATTCACCCCGATGACGTGGCAGCCGTCGTGTCCGTGCTGGGTGCGGCGAGGGAAATGCCAGCAGAACCCGCGCACGTCCAACTGCGCGTGCGTCGAGCTGACGGAGGCTGGCGCAGTTTCGAAGCGCTGGCCCGGACGGTGTCGGGTCCTAACGAACAGCCCCTGGTCGTGGTCGACGCATTCGACTTGAGTGCGAGCCAGCTGGTTCGCACGGCCGAGCTGCCGGCCATGCAGCTCGGCGGTCCGCTTGCGCAGGACACCGATCCAGCGAGCCCCGGCGAAAATGATCCCTCTGACGAGATCCCAAGCCGTGACTTGATCGAGCGAGCCGGTGCGCGCGGCGAGACTGTTCTTGTGGCACTTGACGATCCGGCGGTAAGCGTCCTGGCGTGCAACATCATGCGCCATCTGGGCTACGCTGTGCTTGAGGCCATGAGTCCAGCCGATGCCGAAGGGTTCGCTCGCATTCACAAGGGCGCGATCGACCTGCTGGTCGCCGACCTGGCAACGCCGCGCGTGCGCGGACGCGAGTTCGTGCGCTCGATGAAGACGATTCGGCCTGGATTGAAATCCCTGTTCGTCTCGTGTCAGCGCTACGGATCACTGGCTGAGCGACGGGTTTTTGAGAGCGGCGCCCGTCTTCTGCACGAACCCTTCACGCCCGAAGAGCTGGCACACGCGATCCGTCGGGCGCTTGAGGTTGTGAGCGAGAGGTAGCTAGAGTCGGGGAATTGCGGGTCGCCCGAATGGCCGGCCCGCGGTTCGCTGCACGCGTGGCGCTACCGCCACCGCTGACGCACGCGTGGGCCGCTCACGCCGGCTGCACGGGCTCGCCGCGCCTCAGCCTGCATCATCAAACCGCACACTCTCTCTGCCATGATGGCCGTTTTCATGCGATTGTGGGCTATCCCTACACCCGAGGAGGCCAAGTTGGAACTCAACAAAGACTTCATCAGGCTCCTGCACGCGCTGGCCGGTGTTGACGCGCGATATTTGCTCGTGGGAGCCTTCGCCGTCGATTTTCACGGCCATCCACGCACGACCCGACACATGGACATCTGGCTGGACGACTCGCCTGACAGCCTGGAATGCACCTACCGGGCATTGGCCAGCTTCGGCGCTCCCGCGCTGGCGGTCGAGCATTTGAGTGCGGCGTCCCCGCTCGAGGTGGTGTGGATCGGCGTTCCTCCTGACCGAATCGATTTCGTCAAGGGCATGCGCGGCCTTCACTTTGCCGACGCGTGGTCACGCCGGGTCACGACGAACGTGGCCGGAGTCAGCGTGCCCGTCATCGGCCGGGACGACCTGATCGCCGCCAAGCGCGCCACGGAAAGAGAGAAAGACCTGGCAGACGCACAGGCCCTGTCAGCGCCGCGTCCGGGATAGCGATAATCTTGTCGAAGCCTGTTGATCAGGCCGTCTGGCGGGTCTACTCTGCCGGCGTTGTGTCGCCCCATCGCTTGCCGACGCTGGCCGCCCCTACCACCCGCTGCTTGGACGGACTCGACCAGCCGGAAAGCGCGCCCAGACCAGGCGCTGCCCGGCGGGTCGACTCGGCGTGGCTGAGCCATGCAGGCTGAAAACTCCCGAGGAGATTGTCATCATGCCCAGCTTCATCGAACAGATTCACGCCAAGGCCAAGACCAGTCCCCGCAAGGTCGTTCTGCAAGAAGGAGAGGACGTTCGCATCATCGAGGCCGGCGCGCTGGCCAGCAAAGAGGGCGTTGCGGAGATCACCCTCCTTGGCGCGCCCGACAAAATCAAGGCGACCGCGGCCGCGGCCTCTCTTTCGCTAGACAAGATCAACATCGTGGACATGACGAAGCCGCCGAACTTCGACGACTACGCCAACACCTACTTCGAGCTGCGCAAGGCCAAGGGTCTCACCCTGGATCAAGCGGTTGCGCAGATGAAGGACCCGCTGTGGTACGGCGCCATGATGGTGCGCAAGGGCGTGGTGGACAGCTTCGTGGGCGGCGCTCTCTACACCACGGGCGACGTGTGCCGCGCCGGCATTCAGATCATCGGTATGCAGCCGGGCCTCAAGACCCTGTCCAGCTTCTTTGCCATGGTGGTTCCCGACAAGTCCTTTGGCAAGGACGGCGTCGTCTTTTTTGCCGACTGCGCGGTGGTCATCGCTCCTGACGTGGGCCAACTGGCCGACATCGCCATCGCCACCGCCGACAGCTACGCCAGTCTGACCGGTGACACCCCGCGCGTCGCCATGCTGTCGTTCTCCACCAAAGGCAGCGCCAAGCACGCCGACATCGACAAGGTGACCGCCGCCACCGCCGCCGTGAAGCAAAAGCGGCCCGACTTGACCGTCGACGGCGAGCTGCAGGGTGACGCCGCGCTGATTCCGGCCATCGGTGAACGCAAGGCCAAGGGCTCGCCCGTGGCCGGCAAGGCCAACGTGCTCATCTTCCCAGACCTCGATGCGGGCAACATCGGTTACAAGCTGGTCGAACGCCTGGGCAAGGCAGAGGCTGTCGGTCCCATCTTGCAGGGCATGGCCAAGCCGTCGTCCGATCTCTCACGCGGCTGTAAGGCTGCCGATGTGTTCAACGTGATCGCTATCAACGTCGTCCGCGCTCAGTACGCACAGAAGCAGTAGTTCCTGGAGTGAAAGTCATGAAGGTACTGGTCATCAATTGCGGCAGCTCGTCGCTGAAGTTCAAGCTGTACGACCTTCCGGCGGACGATACCGCCACGCTGATGGCCGAAGGCCTGGTCGAGGAAATCGGGCGCGAGAAATCCAAGTTCAGCTATCGCGACAGCCGCTCGCCCGAGAAGATCGTCGGCGATGTCGTGGCCAAGGACCACACGCAGGCGGTGGCAGCCATGAAAGACATGCTGCTGGATGCTGAGCACGGTCTGTTCAAAGAGAGAATCGAGGTGGACGCCTGCGGGCACCGGGTCGTGCACGGACGCGAGTTGTTCTCAAACTCGGCCCTGGTTACCCCGGCGGTGCGTGCGGCCATCGAAGAGTGCATCGGCATCGCACCCTTGCACAACCCGCCCAACCTGGCTGGTATCGCGGCTTGTGAGAAGATCTTCCCCGGTCTACCCCAGGTCGCTGTCTTCGACACCGCCTTCCACCAGACCATGCCGCCGCATGTGTACACCTACGGCTTGCCCAAGGACCAACTCGACCGCAACCACGTGCGCAAGTACGGTTTTCACGGAACCTCGCACGAGTACGTGGCCCGGCGCTGTGCCGAGCTGATGAAGAAGGACTTCACCCAAATCAAGATCATCACTTGCCACCTGGGCAACGGGTCCAGCATCACTGCGGTCAAGCAGGGCCAGTCCTTTGACACTTCGATGGGTCTAACGCCGCTCGAAGGCCTGCTGATGGGCACCCGCACAGGCGACATGGACCCGGCGGTGGTCCTCTACATCATGGACAAGGACAAGCTCTCTCCGCAGGAGATGAACACGCTGCTCAACAGCAAGAGCGGCGTCAAGGGCGTATCAGGCATCAGCAATGACATGCGCCAGATCATCGCCAAGGCCAAGGAGGGCGACGCGCGCGCTCAGCTCGCGCTCGACATGTTCGACTATCGCCTCATCAAGTACATCGGGGCGTACGTGGCGGCCATGGCCGGCTGCGACGCCATCGTGTTTACCGGCGGCATCGGCGAGAATGACGTCGCCATGCGCGCGCGGGTGCTGGACCCGCTGCGGTTCATCGGCGTCGATCTCGATCCGGAGCGCAACAGCTCGACCGCCAAGGAGAAGGTCATTACGCGCGACGGCTCGCGCATCAGCGCCTGGGTGGTTCCCACCAACGAGGAGCTGATGATCGCCCGCAAGACCAAGTCCATCGTCGAGCAGGGTCGCAGCCCCGTTCGCTAGCACTGCGCCTGGCGGGCGGCAAGGAAGGTTTCCACTGCCACTCGCAATCTGCTAGCGTGCCTGACTCATGGAGGTGGCAGAGCGCCAAACGCCGATCTGCCCCCGGTGCGGACAGCCTCTGAACCGGAAGCGGCGGCGCTTTGCTCACCGGCTTCTTTCCATCGTGTACCCGGTTCGCTACTACGCGTGCAGCAAGGCCTGCGGGTGGACCGGGCTCCGGCCTGCGGCTGCCCGTTCGAAAGCAAGGAAACGTCGCTTGTTGCGCGTCGCGGTGGCGCTCCTGCTAGCGCTTTGTGGCATCGCCCTTGCCCGCCACCTGGCCCCCTACTGGCACAACCAGCGCAGCGAGGAGTCCATCGAGGAGTCGGAGACTTCAGAGTAGCTTTACAGGTAGCGCGCGTTGCCGATCGCAACGGCGGCCTGGATGCGTCCGGTCAGCCAGACCTTGGCGGCATCAACCGCCTGCTCAAGTGTCTGGCCCCTAGCCAGACCGACTGCAATGGCCGTGGCGAGAGCACAGCCGGTCCCGCGTGGGCTCCTGCCCGGCAGCCGCTTGCCCTCGAATAGCCGTTCACCTGCCGGAGAGCGAAGTACGTCGGTAGCTGGGCCGCCTAGGTGGCCTCCCTTGATCAGCACGGCTGCCGGACCCCGGCCGGCCAGTACCTCGGCCGCGTGGCGTGCGTGGTCGAGATTCTCCACTGCCAGGCCGGTGAGCCAGGCGGCCTCGGCCAGGTTGGGGGTCAGAAGCGTGGTTCGGCGAATGAGCGGAAGCAGATCCTCAGGCTTGCCGTCGAAGAGAGAGCCACCTCCCGAGGCGCGCAGGACCGGGTCAAAGACAACTGGTCCTTGCCAGTCCTGCAGGCCCGAGACGATGGCTGCCGCAATGCCGCCCAGCGCCACCATGCCGACCTTCACCGCGGCAAGGCGGGGCGGGCAGGCCGCGAGCGCATGTTCCAAGCCTGCTTGCACCATTTCCGGGGAGCGCGGTTCGACCCCGCTGACGCCGCTTTCGTCTTGCCGTGTCCAAGCCGTGCCTACCAGCGTGGCCTGGGCCCCCAGCGCCTTGGCTGTGAGGAGATCTCGCACCAGTCCTGCACCGCCACTTGGGTCCAGGCCGCCCACGGCCACCACGTAGGGCCGCTCGGAATGCCCAGCCGACTTCTCGGCCGGCCCTGGGCAATCCGCCCTGTCGCGGTACAGAGAAGCTTGCATTTTTCCGATAGATCCCTTCTAGTCTGCCAACGTTAGAAAAGGGGTGGAATCCGGGCGCCGAGGTGGGCAAAGGGGCGGACGCAACACATTCTGGGGTACAATCGTTTATACCAACGTGGGGGCAGTTCTTCCTCAGCCGATTTCATTCGGCAAGTACACGCTCTTCGAGCGCATCGGTCGCGGTGGTATGGCCGACGTGTTCAAGGCGCGGGTCCAGGGGCCGGCAGGCTTCGAGCGCATCTTTGTCGTCAAGCGCATCCTGCCCCACCTGTCGGATGACCCCATCTTTACCAAGATGTTCATCGACGAGGCCAAGCTGGCCGCGCGACTGAACCACCCCAACATTGTGCAGGTGTTCGAGCTGGGGTCGGTGGACAACGAGTACTTCATGTCCATGGAGTACGTGCGTGGCCGCGATCTGGCCGAGACCATGCGCACCCTGTGGGCGCGCGTCGGTCCGCCGCGTCCCGAGCTGGTGGCCTACATCGGCCGCGAGATGTGCCGGGCCTTGGCCTATGCCCACGACTTCACCGCCGACGATGGAACCAGGCTGGGGATGATCCACCGGGACATCTCGCCTTCCAACGTCATGCTTTCGAGCGATGGGGCGGTGAAGATTCTGGACTTCGGAATCGCGAAGGCCCTCGGCGGGGACAAGGACGAAAGCACCAAGACGGGGACCCTCAAGGGCAAGTTCGCCTACATGGCGCCCGAGCAAACCACGAGCAACGACGTCGATCGTCGCATCGACATCTTTGCCACTGGCATCGTGCTGCACGAGATTCTGACCGGCCGCCGGCTGTTCAAGGGCGAGAATGATCTTCAGACGATAGAGAAGGTCCGTCAGTGCGATGTGCCGCCACCGTCGCTGCACAACCCCCTGTGTCCGCCGGAGATGGACAACATCGTGTTGATGGCCCTGGCCAAGAATCCGCTGGAGCGTTTTCAGTCGGCCTCGGAAATGGCCGATGCGCTCGACGACATTGTTCACGCCGCCCGCTTCCAGCCGACCCAATTGGCCCAGCTCATGGGCAGCCTGTTCCCCGCCGACACCGGCGTCGATGGCCGTTTGGCGGCAAGCCAACGCCAGCCCAGCACCGCTTCGGTGAGCCCGTCGCGTTCCAACACCAGCGCTCTGCGACTGCGTGCCGCGGGGTCAAGTTCAAACCCAGCTCGTATGACCTCGGCCACCGTGCCCCCGGTGCCGCCCGCCCAGACCGGCTCGCTGCCTCGGATGGGGGGGCTGACGCCGGTGTTGCCACCGCCGATACCCGACGTCAACCTTCGGCGCAAGCCTTTGCTGGCGCGCAAGAGCACATGGGTGGCGGCCAGCGTGACGTTGCTGGTCGGGGGGGCGTTCTGGGCTGGGTCGCGTGGGCTGCAAGGTCCGCCGCCCGAGCCGGTGTCTTCGGCCGTAGTGCGCGTGCCCAAGCCTGTGCCCAAGCCTGAGACTATCGACCTGGCGGTTCAATCTAATCCCTCGGGGGCCGAGGTGTTTGTCTCGGGCGAGACGGAAGCCATCGGCAAGACACCTTTTCGCAAGAAGTTCGAGTATCGCGAGGACAAGTCGACCTTTCTGGTGTTCCGCCTGCCAGGGTATCGCGAGCTGACCCACGAGGTGCGGCCTGACTGGTCCGGCTTGGTGGTTCTGGATCCGATTCCGGTTCAGCCATCCCCTGAGGTCAAGGCTCCCCCTGAGGGCAAGCCACCCAAGGGCGGGTCCCTATTCCGATCGGGTCATCACAGGAACCGCCCAACCGGCAAACAAGAGGACCCGTTCGACAAGGGCGGCAAGGACAAAGACCGTACGGGCCGCAACGCGGGTCGGGCTGAGAACCCGTTCTGACGCCATCCCTTCACGGCTGCGCGTGGTTCCGCCCGTCAGAATTTCAACCATGGTTGGGTCGTCGATGCATCCCGCCCGGCTTCGTTGCTCATCGGTTACATACGTCCAGTATGCGCCCTGGTCGCGCCTCGCAGGCCGGGCGCCTCGGCGGCCGAAACCTGGCCGCTCTTCTGACGGGCGGAACTAGCCCTGCCATGTTTTCCGGCCGTCGGATCGCCGTCGTGGTGCCCGCCTTCAACGAGGCGGCGAAGATCGCGCGCACGGTGCGCTCTGTTCCTGGATTCGTGGATCACGTGATCGTGGTCGACGACGCCAGCACCGACGGTACGGCGCGCGTGGCCCGGCGCAGCCAGAGGCGCGGTTTGGAGGTCATTGGCCACCAGCGGAATCGCGGCGTGGGTGCGGCCATCGCGACCGGCTATGCGCGGGCGCGCGCCCTGGGCGCGGAGGTAACCGCGGTGATGGCAGGGGATTCGCAGATGGATCCCGCAGACCTGGGCTCGCTGGTCGGTGCCGTGGTTTCCGGCCGCGCTGACTATGCCAAAGGCAATCGGTTTGCCTGGCCGGGTGTGTGCCGGGTGATGCCCCTGCACCGGCTGGTGGGCAACTTCGTGCTCTCGCACCTGACCCGGCTGGCTTCCGGCTACACCCACCTCTTCGACTCGCAATGCGGCTACACGGCGGCCAACCGACGGGCGCTCGACGCCATCGTCGCCGGACCGGTGTTCCCTCGTTATGGGTATCCGAACGATTTGTTGGTCCGCCTGGCTGCTGCGGGCGCACGCGCGGTCGACGTGCCGGTGCGGCCGGTGTACGGGCCTGCCTGGCGCTCGGGCATCCGCATCTCGCGGGTGATGGGGCCGCTTGGCTTGCTGCTCCTACGCGCGTTCTGCGCCCGCATGGGCCGTGGCCTGGCACGCCGGCTGTGGCGATCCGAGCCCCTGGCCCAATTGCCTCCCACGTGATCGGCGTTCTCTGCACCTCGTACCCGCGCGGTCCTGACGACCCTTCGGGCTCGTTTGTGCGTGCGCGGGCGCGTGCACTCGTCGCTGCCGGACAGTCGGTCGAGGTCATTGCAGCCGGTGAGGGAAGCGAGGGCAGTGAGGGCAACGTGCGCGTGTTTCGGGTTCCTGCCGCGGGCGCCGCCGAGATCTTCTACGCCGGCGGTGCGCCCGAAGCTCTGGAGAGTGGCTTGCCCGGACAGCGCGCGTGCGCGTGGCTGGAGGCTGCGCATTTCAGCGCGCGCATGATGGCGCTAGCCGCACAGCGCGTAGTCGGGTGGAGCGGGGTGGAGAGTCACTGGCTGGTACCCTCGGCCTTGGTGGCATGCGCGGTGGCGCCACATCTTCACCATCGCGCACACGCCCATGGTGGCGACGTGTTCTTGCTCGCGCGCCTTCCCGGCGGTGCGACCTTGGCCCGTTTCCTCTGTCACAGCGGCGCTGATCTGGTGTTCGCCAGCGCCGACCTGCGCGAGCGCTTCGCGCACTTGTGCGGCGACCCTCCAGAGGCACTCGGGGCGCGAGTCTCCGTGCAGCCGGCCCCCTACGATTCTTTGCTGTTTCGGCCGCGCCCTGCCGGCGAGCGCCACAGCCTGCGCACTCGTCTCGGGCTGACGAGGTTCGCCGTGCTGGCAGCGGGCCGGCTGGTGCCCATCAAGGGGTTCGACGTGTTGGTGCTTGCAGTGGGGCATCTGCCCGCAGGAGTGCGGCCAACCCTGGTGATCGCAGGCACTGGTCCCGAGCAGCCCAGGCTGCGGCGACTGGCTGCCGCATGCGCGGTGGATCTCCGCCTGGCAGGCCTGCTCAGCCCGGCAACCCTGGCCGACTGGATGACCGCCGCTGACCTGTTCGTTCACCCATGCCGGTCATTGCCCAACCGCCGCAGCGAGGGCGCGCCGGTCGTGGTGCGAGAGGCGCTCGCGGCTGGAATGTCGGTGGTCGCGTCAGCGGCGGGTGGTTTGCCCGAGCTGGCCGACCATGAGCGTCTCACGCTGGTAGCGCCCGAGAATCCGTCGGCGTTGGCGGCGCAGATCGGGTTGGCCATGCACGCCACGACCCTGCAGCAGGGTCACGTGCGCGAACGTGGCACCCTGGAGGCAGAGGACAAACACGATGAGCCGGATGGCCTCTGAGATCCGCAGATTGATGGAACGAATCTGGTCGCTTGGAACCAAGCAGCAGGTGAGGCTGCTCGAACGCGTGCTCACGCCCGAGATGGAGCTGCGCTTCGCGATGGAGCACATGGCCCGACGAGCGCGCCACGTGCCAAGCCGCGTCTTGGTCCGAGCCACCGACAGAGCGATTCGAGAGGTCCGTCTTGAGCGAGCCGGGCGCGGGGCACATTAGAGCGGTCCTTGACACGAATGTCCTGGTGCGAGGGCTAACCCGCGCGACGGGCCCAAGTCGACAGATCCTTGAGGCGCTGGTCGACGCGAGAGCCTTCGTGCTGGTCACGTCGACGGAGATATCATATTGGCCGAGTTGGGCGAGGTGCTGCAGCGCCCAGCGTTCCGGCGCCACGTGGAGTTCAGCGATTTCGAGATCATGCGCGCCGTCCGCCGCCTGCGGCCGACAGCGCAGCTTGTACCTGGGGGCCTATGTGGACTTGAAGGCCGTGCCCACAGACCCCGACGATGATCTGCCGTTCACCCGCGGCGGGCTAGCGCCGTCCGCTTCAACGGCTTCATGGGCGTCCGACCAGACGGGTCCGCGTGCACACCAGCGACAACGATCTTCTTGTCTCCAAAGGCCGCCACAAGCTCCAGCCGTCCGCCGATGGCAGAAACATATCGCTGCAGGGTGGAAACCTGGCAATCGTCGAAACTCTCCCGACCCTCAAGCCGGGAGATGTCGGCTTGGTCCATTTGAGACACACCGGTGATAATCGCAAATCGGCCAAGCTGCGCTTGCTGCGGGAATGGCCATGAATCCAGACGGCGAGATGCCGCAACGAGGCGAGTTAGGAAAAGGCACGCCTCGCCGGGCACAAGTGTCACATAGGTACACGGATTTCACAGGTGGGCGCCCCTAACACCACAACTGATGAGTCAACCGCAGCAGATGAAGACATGGTCTGACGCTTGCCGCGTGGCCTTGTCCGATTTCTATTGCCACGGCGCCCAGGCGCGGAGGTGAGAAATATGGAGACCACACTGAAGTCAGCCCCGTTGTGGATTGTCCAGGAGGGCCCGGAAGTCCCGAACGTCGCTGCGCCGGGAAGCGCGACGGGCGCCTCCTTGCGCGGAGCCGACCACACGAGCCCCGTCAAGCGAGCCATCCCCGGCGTGGCGACCAGGGAGTATCGGATTCCCAACCTGGCACGGGCCTGCCAGATCCTGCGTCTGTTTGCAGCATCCTGTGATCCTCTTTCGTCCTCCGCGGTTGCGCGTCGGCTCAAGATGCCGCGCACCACCGTGTTGCGAATCCTGCACACGCTTGCGGCCGAAAGGCTGCTGCAGCGGCGCGGGTTCGATTTCATGGCAAGCCCGGAGCTGCGCACCGGGCTGCGTTCGATTGCAGACACCGACCTGTGCGCTACGGCGGGGCCGGTGCTGAACGAGATCTCGCTGCTCACCGGAGAGACTGCATGTCTGGCGCTGCTGGCCGGAGGCAAGGCCGCGGTGGTCGAGACCTGCGACGGCCCCTGCGCCTCGCGCGTGGATGGTGGTTCTGGGGCGCCGATGGACTTGCATTGTTCTGCCGTTGGAAAGGTGTTTCTGGCGTTTGGGCCGCGGGCCCATCTGGGCACGGCGCCGCTGCAGGCGCGAACCCGGCGAACCCTCACCACTGCCGAAGGGCTTGCGGCCGAGTGCAGCCGGATCGTCCAGCAGGGCTATGCCCTGGACAATGAGGAGTACGAAGAGGGCATGCGCTGTGTAGCCGCGCCGGTTTGGGGCACAGGTGGTGTGCTGGCGGCGGCACTGGGTGTGTCAGCACCAGCGGCCACCTTCACCGAACAGAGAGCCTCCGACGTCGCGACCTTCGTAGTGCAAGCGGCGAAGAAACTCACAGCGACGCTGGCGCAGCGAACGAGCAGGTAGCCATCTCAGAAACATCGTCTTCTCGCCACCCTGCCTGGCGGCGAAGTCCTCGTGGTGTCCCGCCTGCCTGGCCACCTTCGAACTTCTGTACCATAGGCGCCCAAACGCCGGAGCAAGTCGTGCGCGGCCTGCAGAGCTGCTGCCGCCGGCGGCTCGAACCACGCAAAGCTTTCTCGATCGTGCACGCACAGCGCCGCCCAGGTTGCAAGGCCCGTCTTTCCGAGTTCGTCCGCTCGCTCCGCTTGTCGCGGGAACAGGGCGCCTCGGCCATGCTTGCTTATGCTTACCTATGAAGATAGACTGCTTCCATGGACAGATCGCGTTTGGGCGGTCTCGCCCGATCTCGGGCGCTCGCGCCGAAAGAGCGCTCACGCATCGCTAGGCGTGCGGCCAAGGCACGGTGGGCGCGACACAAGGCGGGTGTGCTGCAGATTTCCGAAATTCGCGCGCTGGTCAAGAAGGCACTGGTGGATCTCGACGCCAGAGCCTTCCTCTTTGGTTCGTATGCTCGCGGTGAAGCCACACCTCATTCCGATATCGACATCATGGTGATCAAGAAGAAGCCGGTCGAGAACTGGCTGACGGAAACGGCCGCGCTGCGCCGCCTCATGCGGTTCGGGAAGAGCCTCGATCTCATCGTCGAGGACGAGGCTTCCTTCGCCCGGTGGAGAAACGAATACGGAACGATTCAGCACGAAGTCTCAAGGGAAGGCATTCGACTTGTCTAGGGCGGTTGCCGAAATCTTGCGGAAGAAGGCGCAAGGAGATCTCAATGCCGCCGTCGTGCTCGCGAATGCCGATCCCCCCATGGATGACGAGACCGTTGGCCTTCACCTCCAGCAAGCTGTCGAAAAGGCGGCCAAGGCTCTGATGTCCCGGAAGAACATAGAGTACCCGTTCGCGCACGACATCGACACCCTTCTGCAAATCCTAACCGCAGCGGGCTGTCAGGTTCCGGGGCAATTCTCTGACTTGGACACGCTCACCGTCTTCGCCACTCAAGCTCGGTACGAAAGAGTTGTCCCGCCCGGCTGGTTCGACCGTGCGGCGTTCATCGATCTCGCTCGCGACTTCCTGGCGTGGACCGATTCGTCGCGGTGACGACTGCGGGCAAACCTGCAGAAAGCGGGGCGATTCCCGCTGAACAAGCGACAATTCTGTCCGGGTGACGTCGCTGCGGTCCCCGTCAGATTCCTGGGCACCGTCGGGAAGCTCGTACCGCCTCTCGGGGTGGTGCCCCGGCGGCAAACCCTGCTAGAGTTCATCAACGCATGTCCATTACTGTCGCGATTCTTGGGCTCGCCTTGCTCATCGTGTTGCACGAGGCGGGTCATTTCATGGCTGCGCGCCTCTGCGGGATGCGGGTCGAGAGATTCTCGATTGGCTTCGGAAAGGCCATTGCGTCATTCAAGCGCGGTGACACGACCTACCAGATCGCGCCCATCCCGCTCGGGGGATTCGTGCAGATCACGGGGCTGAACCCGCACGAGGACTTCGACCCAAACGATCCCTACGTCTATCCCAACCGGCCGCGCTGGATGCGGCTCTTGGTCTTGGTCGCAGGACCGGCAGCCAACTATCTGACGGCATTCTTGATCGCTCTGGTTGTCATGGTCGGATATGGCCAGCCCACGGGAACCACGACCATCGATGAAGTGCTTCCGGGCAGCGCGGCCCAGACAGCGGGGCTTCGCGCCGGCGACGCCCTGGCGGAGATAAACGGCAAGCCCGTGTCTGAGTCGTCATCGGTCACCAAGATCGTTCGTGGATCCGGCGGTGCACCCGTGACGGTGAAGGTGATGCGGGGGGGCAGCCCGGTGACGGTAACGGTGACGCCCCGCCAAGATCCTGCCAGCAGCGTTTATATGATTGGGGTCAAGTTCGGCGTGGTGCGCGCGCGTGGCCCCGTGCTCTCGGCGGTCAAGGAATCGGCTCTACTCCCGGTGGCTGTCGCTGCCGGCATTCTGACCAACCTGTGGGATCTCATCTCGGGCAAGGTCAAGGGCGGACTGACCGGACCAGTCGGGATCGCGCGTGAGATGGCCAGCGCGGCCAAGCAGGGCGCCACCAGATTCCTCGAAATCGTCCTGCTCATCTCGGTTGCGCTGGCGGTGTTCAACTTGCTCCCCATTCCCGGACTCGACGGAGGCAGGGCAGTGTTCCTGGGCGTTGGCGCGGTCCGCAGGCGGGATGTCAACCCCATGCTCGAGGCCAAGATTCACATGGTCGGCATCATGTTGCTCATGGGTCTTCTGGTCGTGGTGACCTTCGGGGATCTGAAGCCCCTGGTTCTCAAGCTGTTCGGCTAGCAGGCAAGAGGCGTTCGATGCATCGGCGCCAGACGCGCATTCATCGCGGACTGGTTGGCGAGCGGACGCTGGTGGGTTCCCGCTATCTGTCCAAGGCCGATCTGCGGCACGAGTACGAGGCCGAGATCGCGCCGCGAACCGAGGCGGCGCTACGCCGGATATTGGAGCAGGTTGGTCATGAGCCGGGCCGGCCCTCGCGTCTGCTTGACCTGGGCGCCGGCACGGGCGCCGCAGGACGGGCGGTTCGAGGGCGTTACGGCGAAGATGTCGAGTTGGTGGCCGTCGACAAGGTGTCCGGGCCAGGGATTCTAGTTGCCGACGTACTTCGCGGGGTGCGTCCCTCGGGGGTCAGCGGCCGGTTTGATCTTGTGGTGGCCGCCCATCTTCTCAACGAGCTGAGCGGGAGGCTGGACCTCGACGGGCGGGCTCGGCTGGTGGCGGGGTGGTGCCGCGATTTGCTGGAGCCGGGTGGAACGTGCATCGTGATCGAGCCGGCGCTGCGCGACACCGCGCGGGACCTTCTGGGCGTGCGTGACCGCCTGCTTGTTGCCGGGCTTCGCGTGACCGCACCGTGCTTCTGCCAAACCGCCTGCCCAGCGCTTGCGCACGAGCGTGACTGGTGCCACGACAGCGCCGGGGTGCTGGTCGCCGGCCGCTCGCGGGTGGACTTCAGCTACCTGGTTCTGCGCCAGTCCTGTGCTGGGGAAGTCGACCCCAGCCGGTATCGCGTGGTGAGTGACCCCATCAAGGACAAGGGGCGTCTTCGTTTCTTCATCTGCGGCGTCGCGGGCCGCTTCACACTCATGCGCCTCAATCGCGATCGTTCATCCGCGAACCAGGCCCTGGACCAAGCGCGCCGGGGCGACATCGTCGTCCTGCCGAACGCGCCGGTGCAAGAGGGCGGCATCCGGGTCGTCGCCGATACTGTCGTCGCGATTGGCTAGAGGCTGGCCTTTTCACCATCGGCCAGCGTGCCGGTGAGCGGCAGCGGTAGCGTGAGCGGCCAGCGCCCCGCGACCCGCGAGCCTGCCCTTCCGGGCGGTCCCGCATTTCCCGACAAGCTGTGGCTACGTCCCGGACGAGTAGTCGTCTTGGTACTTCACCTGTTCGGGAGTGAGCTTGTCGATGCTGATGCCCTGGGTGTGAAGCTTGATCGCCGCCAGTTCCTGATCCTGTTCAGGCGAAAGTTCGTACACCGCCGGCTTCATTGTCTTGCCGTCGCGGGCCAACTTGCACAAGGCCAGGTACTGGTTGGCAAACGACATGTCCATGACTTCAGAAGGGTGCCCCTCGGCAGCGGCCAGGTTGACCAGTCTCCCCTGGGCCAGAACGTAGACGCGGTTGTCGTTCTTGAGCACGTACTCTTCGTTGGCAAAGCGAATCTCGCGCTTGGACTTGGCGCGCGCCTCAAGGTCGACCAGGTTGATCTCGCAGTCGTAGTGGCCGGTGTTGCACACCAGCGCGCCTTCCTTCATCACGTCGAAGTGGCGGCCCACGATGACGTCCTTCATGCCGGTCGCGGTGATGAAGATGTCGCCCAACTTGGCCGCCTCGTCCATCGGCATGACACGGAAACCGTCCAGGATGGCTTTCAGTGCTGCCGTGGGCTTGATCTCCGTGACGATGACATTGGCGCCCAAGCCGCGGGCGCGCATGGCCACACCCTTGCCGCAGTGGCCATAGCCCGCCACCACAAAGGTCTTGCCCGCAATCAGCACCGACGAGGCCCGCAGAATGCCGTCGAGCGACGACTGACCTGTGCCGTACACGTTGTCGAAGTCCCACTTGGTCTCGCTGTCGTTGACCGCGATGACCGGGTAGAGCAGCTTGCCCGCCTTGGCCATGGAGCGCAGCCGGTGCACGCCCGTCGTGGTTTCTTCGGTTCCGCCAATGACCCCCTTGGCCAGCTCGCGATGGCGATCGTGCACACTGAAAATCAGGTCCGCGCCGTCATCGAGAGTCAGCGTCGGCTTCATTTCTAGGGTTTTGTCGATGCACCAATAGAACTCGTCCTTGGTCAGGCCGTGCCAGGCGTAGATGGATGTGCCTTCAGCGGCCAGGGCGGCTGCCACGTCGTCCTGAGTGGAGAGGGGATTGCAACCCGACCAGGAGATCTCTGCACCGGCCGCCAGGATCGTGCGGATGAGCACCGCGGTCTCCTTGGTAACGTGCAGGCAGCCCGCGACCTTCATGCCGGCCAGGGGCTTGGTCCTGCGGCCTTCCTCGCGCAGGCGGATGAGCACCGGCATGCGGCTCTCGGCCCATTCGATGCGCAAACGGCCGGCATCGGTCAGCTTGGGATTGGCGATCTTGAAGTTGGACATTGGGCCGGAAAAGCTACGGGCGGCACCATGCTTCGTCAAGCGGATTGGCTGGCTTCGTCCCACCCTGATGCAGTGGTGCTACAATGTCTGCCACCATGGCCGAGGTGGGCCCTTCCCAGTCCGACACGACGCCGCACACACCTGCTGGGGGTTCGGCGCCGGAGGGAACTGGGCGGTTTGATCCGCTGGTCGGGACGGTTCTGGCCGAACGGTACGCGATCATTCGCAAGATCGGCGAGGGCGGTATGGGCGCGGTGTATGAGGCGCGCCACGCCATCATCGGCAAGCGCGTAGCGGTCAAGGTCCTGCTGGAGAAGTTCCTGGAGAATCGAGAGCTGATCGCCCGCCTGTTGCAGGAAGCGCGGCTGGCCAGCTCCATCGGTCACGAGAATATCGTGGACGTCACCGACTATGGCACCACCAGCGATGGCCGCGCCTTCGTGGTCATGGAGTTTCTCGACGGCGAGGCCCTGGCCCAACTGGTGATACGTGATGCGCCTTTGCCGGTAGAACGGAGCCTGGGCATCCTGCGCCAGGTTTGCAGCGCCCTGTCGGCCGCCCACGCCAAGGGAATCGTCCACCGCGACGTCAAGCCCGAGAATATCTATCTGGTACGACGGGGCGACGTCGACTTCGTGAAGGTGGTGGACTTCGGCGTGTCCAAGGCGGTGCACTCGCGCGAAGAAGGGGCGGACGTGCAGCGGCTGACGCGCACGGGTACCGTGCTGGGCACGCCGCTTTACATGTCCCCCGAACAGGCGCGCGGCGGCGACGATGTGGATCACCGGGCCGACATCTGGGGCGCGGGGCTGATGCTCTATGAGTGCCTGACCGGCGAGGTCCCCTTTCGCGCCAACAACTACCTGGGTGTGATTTCTCAGGTGCTCACGCAGGAGACGGTTCCGCCGTCGCAGCTTCGGCCCGAGTTGGGCATATCGGCCGCGGTGGACCGCGTGGTCATGCGGGCGCTTGAGAGGGACCGCGACCGGCGCTACCAGGAGATGGCCGAATTCGAGCACGATCTGGAACGACTCCTGGCCGGGGATTCCACTGTCGCCTTGCGGGACGCGTCAGGGCCCGGCGGGGCGCCAGCCGGGCATCGTCTGCGCTGGCCGCTGGCGGCGCTGGGCGTGTTGGCTCTTGGCGTGGCGATCGCGGTGGCGTTGGTGGGCGGCGGTCAGCAAGTGCCGGCACCCGCGGCGCCAGTGCCGTCGAAGCCGGCGCTGCCCGGGACGCGGCCGGCGGGTGCGCTTGCTGCGCAGCCAGCCCCAGCCGCTCTTGCGCCGGCGCTCTTGCCGTCGGAGCGCACCCGGCGCGTGGCCAAGCCGCACGGTTCTCGCGTCTCCGGTGCTGCGGCCTCGTCCGGCCCGGTCGAGCGCGGCAAGAAGTCCAAGGCCGACGACACCGTCGCGCCTTCGCCCTACCAGAGTGACGATTGATACGGATCGCGCACGCCCACGGTTGCGAATTCACGAGGACCACAACTCGATGGTCACTCGCGCGCTGGCTCGCGGTTTGGCTGGTAGCGGGTTTCGTCGTGGGCACGCCGGCGCAAGCGCAGGATGGGGATCGCGCCACGCGAGCCCGCCAGCACTACGAAGCGGGCGTCAGTCTCTTCGAGGCCGGCAGCAAGGAGCAGGCCCTAGTCGAGTTCCAGCTCGCGAATGAGCTTTCGCCCAAGAAGGAAAACCTGTTCATGGTTGCGCAGTGCCAGTACCACCTCGGCTTGCTCAAGGAGGCTCGCGCCAACTACCAAGAGTTTCTGGCGCAGCCGTCGAGCGGCGATTTGGCCGACATCGCCCGCTTGCGCATCGATGCCATCAACCGGCGGCCCGGTGTTGTCGTCATCAACACTGTGCCCGACCAGGTGCAGGTTCGCATCGAGGGCGAAGGTCGCGTCTTCACCGGCGACGCGCCCAACGAGTTTCGCGTGCCGCGCGGCCGCTACCGGATAGCGGTGGCCAAAGGCAACTTCGTCGGCCAGACCCGGGACATTGCCATCGACGTGGCCGAGACCAAGCCTCTGTTCTTCAAGTTGGATCCCATCCCGGCGCGGCTTGAGATCCACACGGTGCCTCGCAACGCCACTCTCTATGTGCGCGGCAACCGCACGCAGAACCCGTACGCGCAGGACGTGGAACCGGGAAGCTATGAAGTCTACGCCGAGGCCCGCGATTACCTTCCCCGCCACGACACGGTGTCGCTGACCCCAGGTCAGAAGCTCAAGCTCGATTTCCCCCTGGTGTATGTACAGCGCTCGGGACGGCCCGAGCTGATTGGTTTCTGGATCGGCATCAGCGCGGTGGGCGGCGGCATGTTCGTGCTCACGCGGCTCGACCCCGGCAAGCCCGCGAACCTGACGTTGGTGGGTGCCGGCGCCTTGGCGGGTGGCATTGGCGCGGGAGTGATTTCGGCGGCTCTGGTTCCTGGCTACATCAGGGACAACCTGGCCCTATTCCGCATTGGCAGCGGTTGGATTGGTGATGTGGAAGGGCTTTCGCTGGGGTTGGCGCTCACGCAG
>Ga0182021_10001688_pt1 | contig 25552 bp, 23 predicted proteins | sample 612E3MmetaG_FD_120493 | JGI IMG/M metagenome (GOLD analysis project Ga0182021, IMG submission 120493) | Permafrost microbial communities from Stordalen Mire, Sweden - 612E3M metaG (Illumina Assembly) | ecosystem: Environmental > Terrestrial > Soil > Wetlands > Permafrost | place: Sweden... | reverse complement strand
TTTTTGCAAAGACCAGTAAGAAATCATAGCCTTTAGAGGGGTGAGTGCAATCGCCTCACCTCCAAGTCACTTGAAATAATTAAGGAGTGCTTAGCTTTAGTTAGACTCTTAATTCCAACACAACTTCTGCACTGACGGACAAACACTTACAGCCTATATAGCCACGCCCCTACATACAATATGGGATTGCGCATAAGCTGCTATTTCCCCTCTATATAATTTAATGACTTACGTTCAGGATTCGCGCATCCTCTTGCAATGAATTCGCGCATATACTGCTAAAAACCGAGTCAATTCGCGCATAAGCTGCTAATTTCTGGAAATTATTTACTGGATTAACGATATAATGTTTGTTAATTGAAATAAACAATCTGAGGTTAAAACCGCATTTAATCAGGAAGAACTTCTCCGCATGCCTTACATTTAAAATATTGTCGCCCGCCCATTACCCGAAGCAGAAAAATATCATTATGACGGCATTGGTTATCACTGAAGAAATCTCTAAAATTTGGCATCTCAGGTTTGTTAGATGAAACTACTCCCTTTGCTGTATTCGTACTGCTTTCGTGTATAATCTGGGTTCCAGCAACAGTTTTAAAAGCCGCAATAGCTTCTTCTATGCTACAACGGAACCATTCCTTCCCTTCTCTCTTTGATGAGAGTTGTCTATGTATTTTTTGCTCTATTATATAAGGATCATCTATTAGTATTTCATAATCAACAATATATGGATGCGGATTGCCTGAATTATAAAGTCCGTAAGCTCGTATTTTAGGGTCTTTTTTTGAATAGCCTATTTTGAGCAATCCGGGCATTGCTTTATTGCTCAAAATATAAACCCAACCTTTATATTTCACGAAATCTCCGACGTTTAAAACTAGTACCTATTTGCATATTATTGTAGCGTTATCAAAAAAAATAATACCTTTAATCCTTAAATGAGCTAGTATTGGCTCACAGTAGTCGCCTAGATCCTTGCATCCGTTCCAGTGCATTGTAACTCCTAACGTTTTGAAATTATGACTTATAAAGTAATAATACGATTGCTGGCCCTACAATGATATTAAGAAGCCACAATGAACCGCCATAATCAAAAAGTTTTCCCCATTCCCTCCTTTTTCAAGCTATTACTTTACGGCCTGACTATCTTAGTCGGTCTTGCTGGGAATCGATTATTGATATCGATGATAGATAATCTACCAGGCTCCTTTGGATCGTGATTGGCATCGATAATGTTCGGATCGGTAATGTTCTGGGTATCAAAAACAAGCCCATAATGGTTAGCGCCAGAAACATAATACCCCTTCTTGTTGCACACTAGTGATATATCCTTTACCCATACATCGCCTCGCGCTACATTGCTTAGACTGCCAAATTTCGGGTTGGAGGCACTGTTGTACTCTAAACTTGCTCCTGCTAGGAGAACATCACTGTTGCCCGTCAAGGCAGCGTCAATCACACAGTCACTTTCCATAGTATTTTGCCCCAAAACATATTTGAGGTAGAAATTATTAAGGGCTTTACATTGCCTTATCCATGGAACTCCTTTGTACTCACATGTGCCGAGTATGTTTTGGCAATTAGTGATGTTATATTGTAAGCCCTTTGGGTCATTATTGTTGTTTAGATTTGGATACAAATCAGGATACAGTGCTTTAACATAAATGTCTAAATACTGGGTTGACGGGTCACCATCGTTAATCAAGAGTTGTAGCCCATTAAAAAACTCGTCGGAGATTTGTGTGGTCAGCACTGACGGGTTCATGCTTGGACGTTTAAATAGCAGAATGCCATAGTTTCCATTCTGTATCTTTCCATTCTTCGTGGAAACGTCTAAATAGTACGTTCCCGCAGGCAGTATCCTCTTGCCTGTCTGGTCCGCTGTTCCGGGTCTTATCATAAAGTCCTTGTGCTTTGTACCATCCGCATCAACGTAGCCACCACTAAACGGAGTGGAGCTATCAAGATTAGTGACATAAGCATGTGTGCCATCAGGTCCGATTTGATAGAGAGCACCTACTAAGTTCAAATTATTTCCAGTAGAAAGTATACCTATGCTAGTTGGTTCTGTGAGAGTAAATGTATAAGTATTTATACTGCTCTTTGTAAGCGTTTGTTTATCAACAAAACCAGGAACATTAATCTCCTGTGATCCAGATTTAGCGAAACCCGTCAAAGGCACATACCCGGAGGCGCTGGGGTCGTCTGAAGATATCGTGAGGTATGCATCATGGGAACCAGTCGACGTGGGACGAAACTTCACTGAGAAATTACACGAACTTCCTCCCGCTACAACAGTGCCCAGTGGATTGTTGATATGGCAGTCGGTTAGTGGATTCCCAGTCTTTCCAAGAACATAGTTGACACTATCTGACAAGGCGATACTATAGATAATTAAATTGCCCTTCCCTGTATTCGCAAGATTAAACGTCTGGGAGTTTGACACTTTGCCGACAGCTTGCGTAGCAAAGTCATACTTTAAAGGAGATACCTGCAATCTGCCAACTGGAGGAATATAAGTGCATGATTGAGATAGTACGGGAGTTCCAGTGCATCCGGCGGGGGTAGCTGTCGATACTGCTCTTGTCTGCGTACCATCAGGCTGACAGGCTCCCCAATCAGAGTACGTGTATATACAAGCTGAAGGAGGTGGTGGTGGAGGATCAACCGATTCGCCGCCGCGCACGCACCGGACGCAGTAGGTACTTATTTTGTTATTAGCTGCCATATCTCCCGAGGCAAAGTTTACAAGCCACGCAGCCACCGTTTGCAAAATACCATTGAATGAGGCCAATCCCTCCATTGTAGTTGACGATTGGTAAGCATATGCGCATGCATACGGAAAATATGTCGGGTCAATCGAGGGCAAATTGGGATTGCTTAGATTGGGGAACCTATCGTCAACTATCCATGCAAGCTCTTTTATATTAGGAACTCGCCAATCACGTTGCCCACTGCCTATTGGTAATTCAAGGTTCTTACAATAGTTAAGCGCAGAATCCCATGTCATGCCATCTGAATTATCCTGCTGCCACATCAGGCCGGTAGTAATATCTGTTACAGTCCCGTCCCAATTGTGTATAAATGACGGGGTTGGATATTGTCCTGTTTTGACGCACCGGACATATGTGCCGTTTTGATACACAGATGAAGAGACACCACCGCTACTAAAATTCACGGCCCAGACCCACTTGACGTCGGAATCCGAAGTCGAAACTAAGGCATTTCTTGTAGATGAAGCATAATAGGCCGGTTTTGTATTTGGGAAATTTATTGCGTCAATAACGGGTCCTGGAAAAGGTATTGAATAATCAACGATTGTTAACAATTCTTTCTCGGTCGGCAATCGCCAGCCAATACCTAAGTCAGAGCAAACATTCTTGGAAGTTGGGTTCAATGTTGCATCATATACACCTTCCGCCTGATACCAGTTATATAAAATCCCATCATCCTGCCTTTGCCATATGAGGCCGGTGTTATTATCCTTCACCATGTCGCCGTTGACTCCAATGATGGTATAACTCATGGGATTGATATTATATGCCCCATCCTGACCCGTACCAGCACATGAAATTTCAGTGCCCGCAGTGTTATAACACTTCGTCTGGCCAGTATCCGGCAGTTGGAATGTCGAAATGACAGAATTTGATGTGACGTCGGCTTTCATTAAAACTGTGCAACCATTTATATTGTTTTTACCACAAGGGACTGAACCACTGTCATAAACAACATCCATTGAAGAGTGAAGATATCCTTTTTGGATATCCGCTATAGTTATACCGACATTTGCTCCAAACTGATCGTTTTCAATGACCCAGTCCGACCAAACATAGTTAGTTTTGTAGCGGACTCTATAATAACCGCCACAAAACCATAAATCCTGAAAATCATTAGTACTTGGATTATCGATATACGACTGGTCTTGACAATTCCCGCCTATATACCACTGGTTACCAAAAGGTGTATCATTCCCATCATAAAAACTAATAAACTGCGAATAGATATGTGTCCCGTCATCATATGGCAAAGGATATGGAGGATCATAGGCGAAGACATTCATGGGAACAATAAACAAGAACGATATAAAGATTAACAACAGAGTAAATTTATTTAATATATTTCCCCTTAATCTCCCATTCTCGCTAAAATCTGTTGCAAAGATATATCTGCCAGTTCTATTAATTTGCCTTCCCATCTTTCCCTCCGTTATTCCTATCTATTATTAATAAAAAATCCAATGTCTTTAAGATAATATTACCCACGAGGTATAAAAACCGATGAAAAATATAGGGGAAGAGGCGGATTTTTAAGAATAATGGCAATAAAAGCTGGCTTAATAGATGGATAAGGCACAATATTCCAGAAACAATGGTGTCTCAAAAACGTCTGATTATGAAGCGGGGAAAACGATAACGAAGGGCGTCTACTCTATTGACTTAATGGTCTCAATATTTACAAGGGGTTTTGAGACAGTCAGTGTCAACAATTACTTCACTCATCGGGACCGGGCGGCCCTCGATGACTTTCTAAGGTTCTTTACAAATTCTTCCGTACCTGCTTTAATTTCGGGGTGATTGACATCCTCCCATGCCCCGAAGCTTGTCGTAAGCGCTTTTTCAAACCGCATCCGTTTCAATTCTTTTCTTAGCGCCTCGGTTACGAACTTGCTTTGTTCTCGCCTAGATACAGACTTTCTTATTTCTTCGATCAAATCTTCAGGCAATAGAAAATTAGCCTGTCTTGTTGTTGAGTTCATAGTCCAACCTCCTCCACCGTATAGAATATTATATAGAATGCACACTATTCGTTCAATGAAGGGCGCGAAATAAAGATCAACACGATCAACAACCGATCGCAAATCGTCATTATAGTGGAATTTCAAGAGGCCGCTGGCAAACACCTAATGCCAAATGACCGCCTTCGCAATGCTTTGTTAGAAACTACCCCTCTGTCTCGTCGGACGCAGTCTCTACGAACCGCATGATACCGTCCTTTTCCGTTGTCAGTTTGGCGAGACGGTTATATTTTGGGTTCTTACAGTCAGTCAGGAACGTATAGAGCGTAGATTGCGTTGTAGCCGTCGGCATCTCAGCCATGACAGTCTCCAATATCTGCTTCCTGGAGTACTTGCCTTCGGCGATCATCTCGGATACCCGCGCTCTCCATGGCAGCATTACAAGGTAATCCTCAGCCATTTTCCATAATGACTTTCCATCCTTGTTAGCCCAATACCAATTCCCATTCACACTGCTAGGCTTTTTCTTCTCTGGATGAAGATCTGTAAATATGTTTTCAGCCAAAGCAGAGATAGCATATTCTTTCCCATCAACTGCCCACTTTACAGCATTTTTTTGACCGAGCTTGCCAGTGATAGTGGCCTTAAATATTGGATTTCCATCCTCATATTCAATGTATGACGGGAGAGAGCTTTTCAAAAAGATTTCATCGCCTTCATGTAACAGTCCATTTTCAATCAGAATATTCATGGTTTTCTGGCGATTTGTTCGCTCTGATTGTTCTTTCACTTCCTCCTTCCTTTTGATTTCAATAAGATATTGCTTGGCTTCTTCAAGTGGTATTACTACTTTGGGAACGATTATAATCTTTTCATCCACCTTATAAGGAGTAATTTTCACACAAGAGATATCAATACTACCCTCTCTTAACCAAAGGACAGTAGCGGTAATTTCCTGCGAAAAATCTTGCGAACATAATATCATACGGGGTCTATTGGATAGCTCGGCAAAGGAATTAGATTCCACAAATTCAAGTATCTGTTCCTTGGCATCCCCTTCCGACAGACTTTCTTCATAATACTTTTCCCGGTAGGCAGCGTAGTAAGGAATCAGAATATCTATTGTCATTGTTGAGACCATTGCGGCATACCGAATACACTGTAAATCTGCATAACCTGCTGCAGTGTCCCTTTTCAACTCAATCACAACAAGATTTCCTTCCCTATCCAGAGCTAAAACATCGAGTCTATCGTCACTATTGGAAAAGCGGTCAAATTCTGTACTTATAATGAGCAATTCTTCCCCAAGCATTTCTGGATTACTACGAACCCATTCTTCAATATGCGTGCGTTCCCAGATATTTAACTCTGTAAAGCTACCTTCATTAATTTTGGTTGCCTTGTCCAACTCAGTAGATATTAAAAAGATCATAGAAGTTCCTTCCTAAGTTTGATTTTACGGCTAGTTTGCGGCGCCATGCAGCCGCTTCATTAGGATTAGTCCGCGCTATACACAGGAATAATACTACTAGGCGCGAAATCCCATGAAAAATGGGGAGTCGAGGTAGATATTTAAGAAAAACCGGATAAGAACACATCTTGTATATACGTAGCTCGGCCATTGCTTAATTAGGCTATTTGAGTTTAGCTATATAAGTCAGTTCTTGAATAACAATTCTTATTTCTGCCAGTAACTTATCCAGATCATTTCGCACTGCATTATAACGTCTACTGTGAGCAGACTTATCTCCAATGCTCTTCAACTTTGGCAGGGCACTCTTGCTGTTCCTCGATAAATTCCACGCTGATTCGACAAGGGTTAATCTAATCAAATCAGATAGATAAAAAAAATCCCCATTGTTATCTTTAATCTTACCTGCAATTTTATGCGCTTCAAATGCTTCAATAATCAATGTTTCAAGAAGCCGTCTAACCATAACGGCACAAGCGTCATACCATCCGTTACTATAGCAGCCGTTTATCTGATGAGTCACGCGATCTATATATCCGCGAGTTCCCCTAACAAGGGCAATGGGAACGACCGATTGCCCTGTGGCATTCAGTCCAGCCTCTGGTGGGAGTAATACATCCTTGCAATCGCTCTCTATAGCGACAACAAGGCTTTTGATATGCGTTGCCTCATTGATCATGACAGCTTTCCTTATATTCGAAAGTCCTTCAGATGTCGTGCCATGCTTTCAAATATCTTATCAATCTGTTCAGGAGTTGTTTCAGGAGCTATATGTAACTGAATATTTATATGAAGTTGGGGCATGCGCCCATGTGAACCATGTAACTTATCAGGTTGTGATAGATTCTCCCTATCTAATGACTCCTGTTCCTTCTGACCAGCTTCAGTTAGTTTTTTTGATAAGCTTGTTTTCGGCGGTTTCACAGTTATAGTCGTCTTCTTTTTCTGTAATAATGTCTCTGTGGGTTGAGAAGGGTCAGCCTTGAGTAATAGTCGGTAGAATGAAGCATACATTTTTGCGGCAGCTTCTCCGCAACGACAGTAGTTCATAAACCATGTAGTCAGAGCCTTTTGGTCGCTATCAATCGCCGGAAACAAATTACGTACTTCTTCAGGATATATGCTCTCTAATAGCTTCTGACATACCTCCGGATACTTAGAATCATCACGCCAATCGTAAGCTAAATCCGTAGGTTTCCCGGTATCGTCAAGAATTCCCATTTTCTTAAATGGAATGATTACGTTTCCATTAGCTGATACCTCTGACATTGACAGAGCGGCTGAAAGATACGTAGTCGTGACAGAAGCTGGAACTTTTTGTTTAAAGAGATTTCGCAGTTTCCACCAATTTGATTCTGCAATCTTGGGGAACGACTTATCGATTTCGTTGTCTGCCATAATATCCTCCATATTGGTAAATTATTACTAAATTGTGCATAAGTTCAACTTACAGTCGAACATACTAAGTTCCGAAATAGCCTATAAACATCGGCTCCCTTCTCTTAACGTATTAACTCTTACTGGCAAGAATATCATGCACGATACGTTGCCCTATGCTTTCCTGAAAATAGTCATTTTCAGTTAGACCAAACATGTCCATGAATATCCTAATTTCTGAATCTGTAATAGCTACTCCATAGGCATTATTAGGTTTTTGTTGAGCTAATGTTTTTTGAGAATGTTTTACGGTCATTTCAGGATTGGAGATTCCATAGAACTTGAATATGGCTTTTTTTAGATCCATAAGATTATCTCGCTCTATATCCAATCTCAATTTATCAAATACAAGTTCAGCATCATTAAGCTTTATATTAATATTTTTGTTGTGAACCATATCTACTATTCGCGTTTTACCGGCCATGTTGACCTCCTTTTGAGCGTTTTAACTCCCCTTCTATTGCAGATTGGATGGCTGATATCTGTTTTTTATGTGGACCTACCCTCTGAATTCACTTTTCTGTCCATCTTATCATGCATACCATCTCTATCTACGTTATCAGTGGCTACATCAACTCAAAAATACATTCAACTTCTTAAATAATTCCTCGAATCTATTCATGGCTTCCGCCAGGACAGTCTTATTTGTTTCAATCCATTGAGAGTTCAGTAAAAGCCATTGAGCAGGAACATAATGATTAAATTCGGCACCAAGATCAGGATTAACATTAAAGTATTCCTCTATGTCTTTGATGACACGCCCGCTGCCTTCTCCATCTAAAGCCTTTTCTAGAGATTTCCCAGCTGAAATTCCGCAAGCGGCATCCACCAGCCGTAGATATACTTTGCGGCCGAATAAATCCTCAATGTCAGCTTCTGGTAGGTCAACAAAATCCGTGGTCAGTAGAACTCGGCTTTCATTACGAATCATCGCACTCTTCTTTAAATTTTCAACCTTCTTCTTCTGTCCGCTGGCATAATCTGTAAATACAGCCACATTTAATTTATTCCCCCCAAATAAAGCAACGAAGCTTGCTACTTTGTCGACCCCACCCACAGGGCAAAGCGTCCATTTAGAGCTAAGACCTATGCGGTTGGACCCAGATAAGAGATTGGACATTATTTGGAAATACAATATTTCGGATGCTCCCTCAACTACTAATGTATTGGGACCGATAAACAATGATTGTGTCATCTCGTAACCCAAGGCGTTTTGTAAGGGAAACAGAGTGTCCCTGTCCGTACTGAGGACTTGGTCACCTATTTTTGTACCTTGAATTTCCAACTCATTGTCAGCTTTGCGTATGACAACATCTTCCACAGTCCGCACGGAAGCTAGATCGTTGGAAGGCACCATAAACGGCGAATGTGTTGTATAAATTACCTGGTGATGGGGCTCCAACTTTTCATGGATATAACGCAACAGATCACCTTGTGCTTTAGCATGGAGGTTCAAACCTGGCTCATCCAGTAGGATAATGAGGTTGCCATGATGCTTTTTAACCTGAGAGAATTTAACCAAAAACGAGAAAAACCATGTAAATCCCGCGCTACGTTCATCAAACGGAACGGTCATTTCATGCAGTGCATTATATATACGCACATGAATCACATCGCCTGTATTATAGGGAGCGGGATCAGCAGGGCGCCCTGAATCAATGCTTATCTGAACTTTTAATGTTTTGTTCTGAGTCCAGTACTCAAAGATCTGTTTGCTGATTTTGATAGAAGCTGCTTCAACCTTGGCACGTAATTCTTCCGATTTCTGAGGATTTTGAAAATCTTCCAGACTGGCTCCCGCATAAGCAATAAAGTCTAAGAATATGCTTTCATCATCACTAAGGCGTTTTTCGGCCTTCTTAGCTATAAGCGTTTGAACAGAAATCTTACCTATCATCCTATCGTAGGCAGAAACGTACAGAAACTTAGGCCAGAACTTCGCAAGGATGTCGATAGCTTTTAAGCTTATACTTCCATCACGATATGATGCCAACTTCAGAAATAACGCTGTATAAGTTGCCGGCTTGTCTCCTTCGATAGCATTATAGAATGCGTTAAAGGATTGTTCGTTTTTTAAATTTGGAATGACGTTTTCGAGTTCTGTTCCCTCAATCCCAACTGATTTGGCAAGATGCTCAAGGATTACGTCGCGATTAAGCTTGATATTCCAGACCGTTTTTTTCGATTCATAGGATTTTGTAATAACAGCCTCGGCAGATGCCATGCAGCCGGAACCGAACGCAGCATCTAGAATCTCAAGCTCTGGAGCCTCAAGCTGCCAAACAGTCTTTGCTACCACCGCTTCGTCATCGGGATGACGTTCGTCATAATCCGTAAGAAATCTTCTCGGATAGTCCATCGTTTTGTCATAAGTATTATTATTCTCATCAAAAGGGTTAATCTTTTCGAGCGCACGAAGAACCGCTGTCTTCCCTGATTCATTCTTACCCACAAGACAGGTTGTCTGGTCCAGTCTAAACTCGCCAGAGTCGTCTATGCAGCGATAGTTTGTGATTTGCGCCTTAATTAATTTCATTCACATATCCTCCTTTATTAAGAAAAGTGAACGTTATAATATATACAAGTCTAAACAAGTCATCCTGCCGATACTGTACTCTGTTGCAAAGCTTAGCAGACTGCATACCCTCTGTCAATTAATAAATACATCTTTGTTTCCTCGGATAATTTCCTATCTCAAATGTCGATTCTTGATATGTGTTCCCCGTTGGATAGACACAATGTAAACACTCATGGCAGTCTTGAACTGTAATATGGACTGATCTGGTGCTGACTAGGGAATATAGTCTATCTGCCTTATTACGGATATCACCGCTAATATTGTCAGCCAGCTGATTTTCTTTGACAATTGTTGCTCTTAAAACGTGCCAGGTTTCATAACCATACATCTGCGATAAATAATTAAAAGTATGCCCAAGTTTAAGATGAGGTACTAAATCCCTCAGCATTTTGCGAAGTTTACGAACCTTTTTTTGAAATGCCTAATTGATCCCAATTCGAGTTCATTTTCCATGAACATCCTCCTTATAAGGCTAATTTCTTATGCGATTTTTTAATAAGAAATTCTTCCTCGGCCTTCAGCTTTTTAAACTGCTCGACCTGTTCTTCTGAGAAAAACCAAGTGTTTCTTCCTTCTTGTGGTTGATGCGTCACAGCTGGAGTGATCTCCCCTTTGAAAACTATCTGTTTAATCGTGCTCACAGTGAAACCAGTACTATCCGCTAATTGTCTGGTACTGACTAAGCCTTTTTCGTTCATCTTCTGAATGATGCTATCTTTTGGCTTTGGCAGTATGTCAGCAGGCTGGACAGTTTCCAAGTCGGCCTTTTTAAAGAAATATATGATTCCACCATCGATTTTTGGTCCGGTAACTGGCATAATCCCATTAGCCATCAGCCGATCAGATAACCCTTTGGGGGAGGTGCAGAAGACGTCTACCAGATGGCCAACCGTGCAGTAGGTGGCATTAAATCGATCAATTTCTTCGCGTGTTATAGACCAGGTAAAGCCTCTGCCGCCAGCTGCTTTTTCAGGAATTAATAACCCCTGTTTTACTAGAAAAGCAGTCTCATCATTGGAAGTGCGGAGTAATTTAGCCGTTTCTTGCAGAGTGTGCTTCCCAGCCCTCCGCTCAACAGCTTCGGTCTTAGAAAATAGGTCTATCTCGTCGGCATCGAACAACATGAGGGCAAGTCCAGTTCCATCCCCTTTTGCCCTGGGGATTATTTTTCCTTCGAGGATCAGCTTAATGAAGGCACCAACCTCCATGCCCACTTTTGAGAGTTTTTGGATGGCCTTATGAAAAGTTACATTAGGAACACCGCAATGGGGTTCCCCTTTTGTGATTTTCGCCTCTACGCTCTGGAGCAGTCTTTCCACCTCAGCAACCTCGAACTTCCACTCCAGCTGTTTGGTGGCAGCCGGACCTTGTATGGCGGTGAGGCATTCGCTTTTTACAAGACTTACTACCGCTATACGCCCTATGCCGAGCACTTCTCCGGCCTGAGCTGCAGTAATAGATTTATCCCACCTGTCCTTCAGCGCTCTTACACTGTCAGCTTCGATCATGAAACGCTTCCTGTTAACCCAGGGATAAAAAGGGCCTTTTAAATAGCCACTTTTATGAAGGAGATCAACGGTTTTTGCTGCTATCAGAAGATATCTAGCAGCCTCATGTTTAGTCATATACGTCTTCTTGCTTAACTCTTCCTCAGAGAGGTTACCGCACTTGCCGGCATACCCGCCGTCCCAATGTGTTGTTATATACTTCTTGAATTCTTCACGCATAAACTCCGGCAATGGATTGTTTTTCCTGACAAAAAGGGGATCATACATCCTGCCGAAGTCCTTATATATCCCGCTTTGCCCAGATCCCATAGATATATTGCCCCGGCATTCTCCGATGAACTTGTAATAGTTGTTTGGCCAGTCCTCAAACACAGCCGTCGCTTCTGTAAGGGCTTCGTGTAAATCCTTGTTTGACAACTTTACTGCGTATTGTTTACCTGTCGTGTCGATGACACCATGCTGAAGACCGACTATGAAGTATACGGAAGCCAATAATTCACCCAGTGAGATGTTGCTCAAGGGATTGTTGTTGGTATCACTTTGTCCGGTCGTACCCTTGACTGTTGGATCAGTAGAAGATTTATCTGACGTTGAAAGACCACAGATATGCCCAATTAGTCGGGAAAGAATCTTTCCCGGTTCGTGAGCTTCTGGCTGGGAGATATCACGCCAGTCCTGACCGCATGTACAGACGCTCACCTTGCTCCTGTTCCATGATATATTCTTCCCGCAGCTCGGACATCCACCCATAAGCAGTATCCCATGTTCAGGACAGACAGTGAATGCAGCCAGATCCCATATTTTCCGGATGTAATTACTCTGTCGGAGGCATTCAGGGCATATCTTCGGTCTGGAAATCCGGACAGCATATTTAGGTATCACATGTCCGAACATATTGTAGTATTTTGGCGGAGTGCCTTCTATTCCGGACAGACAGGCTAAGTCCTGTAGTGTAGGAATCTCCAGGTTGAGCATTTCCGAAAGACTCTTCCATCGCGGCTCTGTATAGATGGTTATGTTCGTCCTGCAATCCTCTTTTAAATTAGCAAGGGACAGAAGCCACGAAGGAGTATCATAGCCGTTCTCCTCAGTCGCCCTGAGATCCAATCCCTTAAGACCCTCATCACAGTAGGGCCTTGGTGTTCTAAGCAGTCTTAAACTCACAGAGTTTCTTCCTTATCCCTTTGCTTTTACTTATGCAACACAGTCGAAATTTTAACTTTTGGCCTGTTGCTGCCTTTGGGCCTACCCCGCCTTCCAGCTCCCACACCTCGCGTGGGTTCCGCCGGGACGGAGTCTACGGGAAGCTTAAGGGTACCTGCATCGACGCGAAAAGGGTTGATTTCTCCTCCGCCATCATTGGCTAACTCTTCGTCATATGCCAAAGCGAGCAGGTCCAATGTGATACAATCACTGCCCCGCTCAAATCCCATTTCTGCTGCCTTGCTTATGAGGTTTTTCATATTGGCAATAACCCCTCTGGTAGCGCAAAACAACCTGAAGGGCATATACCCTGAATACAGCTTCGACGGACTCGGGAATAGAAGGCTTTTCTCCAGCAAAATGAGAAAATTGGTGAACTCTTTTTGCTGCACTTCTGTGGACCACCCGAAAGCAGTCAGGGCCAACCTTGTGGAAAACCTCCTTTTCAGCTGGTCATTCCCATTCAATATATCAGCGGACTTTGGAAGTCCCATCAGGACCATTGGCACGCCGGTTTTGTTGAGGATATGTTTAATCCAGTCGGCACAGGATCTAAACACCCTTTCAGTGTCCTTGTCTATAAGATCCTGAAACTCATCCATGATGATAAGCTCGACTTTGCATTCTTTGATCAAAATGCACAGTCTGCCTGTGATGCTGCCAGTTGTCCCCCGATCCCACAAGGGATCTCCCAGGTCCCTAAGCATCGAGCTACCCATACCCTTGATCGTTGCCGGCGAGGGGACAGAGCAGAGCAAGACTGGTATGATCGTGCCTTCCTCTCCAACCGTTCGAGGATAATCTTTTAAATAGAAGCTACCCGTCGTAGTCTTGCCATTCCCACTGTCGGCTGTAAGTAACAGTCCCCTGGGTTCAGTAGTGTACTTCGCCCTTAGGCGGCAACTATTTATCCTCTTCTGAATAACTTTAAACACTGGCGACTGGACTATGGCGTTTTCAAAGTGTCTAACTTTCTCCTCAGTTGACATTCTTGAATAATCGATATTTTCTTCATTCATGATGGCCTCCTTTTTAATTGTTCATGTGGCCGATACTCCAACCAGACAGATCAGGCTCCTCTTCATCGACTAAGATTGCTATTGCGGCTTTTTTCTGCTGCTTTTCAGCCGTTTGTTCTCCGATTCCGTTGTTCAGCTGCTTGGACTTCGGTCTCCCCTTCTTCTTGGGCTGCTCGGTTATGAAGTCACCCTTCCCGATATCTGAGTCCGTAGTTCCAGAGGCTTCATTAGCGGTGGAATTTTCGGGCGCCTCTATGCGTGATATCCCGTTTGCGGGATGGTCGGCCGGCAGGGGCATGACAGTATCTGAACTAGATGCTGGCTGTTTAGGGAGTGTGGAAGCAGTGTCAGATGTATCCGGCTCCGGCTCGATGAGCTGACCATAATCGTCCTGTCCGACGTTAAAGAGCCTGGCCAGCTTCGACCTGGAGCCGGTCCTCTTTGTAAGATTCCATTCGGCACTAGCCATCTGCCAAATCTCCTCCTTTGCGTAGGCGAGATCCGCTACATTGAGATCCAGAGCAAGCTGCTCACGGGCGTAACGACAAATGACACGATGTGCCCAGATGTTGAGACCTTGTGTATAGCTCTGGCTTATTGCACGCACAGGGTAATACGTCATTTTGAATTCGTCCTGTACATAAATCATGGAAAGATCGGACGGATCATACTTAACTTTCACCTTAACCTTCTGTCCAGTCTTGTACTTCCTTCTGATCGACATGAGATTGTCATCGTTGTAGAAAAGGTTGAAAAGTTCAATCCCTGAATCAGTTATTGTCCTTGTCTTTATCATTCCAAGCATGACGTTCAGTTCCGTGGCACTGGATGGCAGTGCCGGCGAACTCTCCTCTATACCAGTCTTCCAGACTATGGACGGTATAAACTGCTGTCCGTTATGTCCCTTGTGTTTATCCTGGTGGTATACATCGACTATCCATTTGTGCACCATCTCCTCGAAGGTTTCGAAGCTTATGACTGCGTTCTTGTTGGGGTCATACTCACCCTTCTCAAAGATGTTTGAGAACGTAGTGCCAGGCTGCGGATGTAGCAGGCTCGTGTTGAGTGTCCCAAAAAAACGTTCGATAGACGGCTTGTACCAGGAGCATTTCACCGGCGCATACAAGATGAGGATACCCAGTTGCAGACAGGCATCATCGAGATCAGCACTGTGAAATTCCTTCCCGTTGTCCACAACTACAGTCTCCATGAGTCCGTAGGTATCCCAGGTATTTTTGATATTCGGGAATCGCTCTTTGATATACGTCTTCGGTGATATCCCATGCTTAAGGCACTGCATAACCGAATGATAGGATGGTGGAACGAAGCCGATGTATATGCCGACAATGCACTTCGAATACACATCGATGGCCACGGTGATCCAGGGTCTGCCGATCGGCATCCTCCGCTCCAGGTCGACGACAAGGAGGTCGAGTTTCGTATGGTCTAATTCTACCCTTTGAAGCGGCCGTATCGGTCTCGCCCCCTCTTTTTTAGGCTCGAACTTCAAATCGGCAAAACGCTGTCCGTACCTAGCCTTGGCAACTTCATATGGATCAAGTTTCTCAATAACACGGTATACCGTTGATTCTTCGGGAAAACTCAACTTTACAATTTCGCCCGCCTTGGTCCTAAGCTCGTTTTCATGCGTGATTCTTGCAATAACGGTATTGAAGACGGCAATCGGGATTAATTTCTGCTCGTTGAGGAATAGTTGGGCAATCGCATCATCGATAATTTCAGCAACCTCCCTTTGAATCTTCCTTTTTTCGTTACCTTTCTGTCTGACGCGAGGAAAGAAAGCACGGGGCGATTCCCCGGATTCCATGTAGTGTTTATACCAACGGTACACCTTCCAGTACGATGGCGGGTTCTTGTCACCATTTGCCCTAGCTATCGCTTTGATAAGAGTCTCAAAAGCCTTTCTTGCCTTCCTGTCGCCGCCCATCGCGATCAGATTGGTGACATACATATGTTTCTTTCTTGCTTCTTCTCTTTGCGCATCCGAGAATTCAGTCAGATCCGCCTCAAAGATGCCGGACATCTTCTTCTGGACGTAAGACTCCGCTTGCTCATTACCCAACAACTTCAAATGCCCTCTGAACATAAGGTCAACAATGTCGTTGTTAGACCTTGTCAGGCAAGTGTTCGTTGCGGAATCCTTAAGCTGTAATAAGCCTTTCGGCAAGCGCTGTTCGATTGTGAATTCCCTTTCCCCCATGACAATTCTCTGGCCTTTTGCCAAGTTATGCTGGCTCATGCGGACTTCCTCCTGTTTGCCGGCAGCGACCCTGATAGCCACGCCGCACTTGTTTTCCCTATCGGCTGCGTAAAGTCAACCGACAGGATGCCATGATAAATCAGAGCGTAAACAACGTTCTGCGAGATCTGCCTTGCATTGAATCCGTTGATGATCTCACCAAGGCTCAGCGATTCCTGACCTGAAAAGATAGAATAAAGAAGGATTTGATGCTCGGAAGTGACTGTAGCCTTGGCGTACTTATAAATCAGTTTGATGTTGTCCAGCCTGGGCTGGATCCTTATGGTCTCCTCCGTCGCTACAACAAACTCATACCCTTTTGCCCTGCAGATAGGATCAACCCTTTTGAAAAGCTGTACGTATTCTTCCTTTTCAGCTACCTCCTTAAGTTTGACTTCCACAATTTCTTTTCCGTTTAGTCTGATTACTCTAATATCCGGAGTATATCGATGCGGCTCTCCGTCCAGGTAATAACGGATTTTCAGCGGCTGCTCCTGATAGCTGATGACGTCTGGATCGATCTCCAGCAGATAGAAGTAGTCCCTTTCGAGCTGCGACTCCCACCAGACCATCTTGCCGTTTTTAATACTAGGGAACTTCCCAATTACCTTCCTGCCTCCGTTTGTAATTCTTCTGACTCTCATACCCAAACCTCCAGCGTTTTTTGGCATTTGTAAAATGTATCTACCAGACACGACAAAAAAAAGACTTGTTCCATATCCCTTTATTCGCTGTTAGATATATCTTACAATTATTAAACTTGACTGTCAAGGATCAGTAAGATATTATTAACATTATGACGCTCGGCAATTACATGAAGGCAAAGAGATTAGGCCTCAGAATGTCACTCCGCGACGCTGCCCAATTGGCGGGTATGTCGCACGTGAATGTTAAAGATATCGAACGCGATGCTATCAAGCCGAGCTTTGAAAAAATCATAAACCTTCTCACTGCCTATCATGCTGACATTCAGGATTTTCTAAGAGAACTTGGATATCTACCGCAGAATGTCGAACAAGCACTCATTAAGAAATTGAATTCAGTACCAATTATTTCGTGGGTGGCTGCTGGTCAGTGGCATGAAGCCTACGATGAATTTCACCCTGGTGATGCAGATGAATGGATTTCCACTGACGTGAATGGAGAAAATATCTTTGCATTGAGAGTAATGGGTGATTCAATGGAACCAGAGTTTACCGAAGGGGATATTATTATATTGACCCCTATTGCAAAGGCCGAGCATGGTGATTATTTAATCGTAAAAAACGCTGAAGGAGAAGCCACGCTTAAGCAGTTTAAACAGTACGATAATACCAGGGTACTGCATCCTCTGAATCCAAAGTATCCTGATATAGTATTATCTGAAAAGCATCAGTATGTGATTGTTGGGAAAGTTATTGAGAAGAAAAAAAGGTATTAGCAACTAACTTATTCATTCTCATGGGCACAGAATAGATCAGCTATCCAGCCTCTTCAAATGCCGAACCAAGTAATGCCCCCTCTATATAGATGCTTCAAAAAATCGGCATTTTTCCCATATTTATTTTGCTAATTAATTATTACCCTACAAATCAAATAGTTACAAAAAGAAACTGGTGACCGCCATCACCTATTTCTAGAAAGGTTCCTGCTACAATTAGTTAGATTTCTGCTCTTTGACATTGTGGGACTCAATTTCAGTAACGTTGATCCCGGATAATCTCGCCGAGATTGCGTTGCACACTTTCCGCTATACCTCAGCCTGCTTATTGACGGTATCTCAGCGATGTTGAACAATTCCCCGTAAGAATTGGAGGGTAGTTATGTTGGTGGCTCTGGCGGGCATCTCCATAGGAGAAACACCATGTCTTTTACTGCAAATGGCTTCGGTCAAGAAGATGACCGGAAATATTACAAGGGAAATGAATTTGACATCGATGCAGACACTGATTTAATAAGCAAGGAATCCTCTAAAAGCGGGCCAAATCGTACTAAGGCCAAGGGGATAAGTGAGGTATGCTACAATGACGATAATGCAACACCTGCAGACGCGGGATCATCTGGTGGAGTAACCCCTGGTGGGAAGTTAGAAGCTGATGACTATCCGCTCAGGGCGGAAGATATCCAAAATAGGATTCAGGTAGCACAGACACAAAAATTTGTTAAGGGTTTGCTATCTGGCTATGCAGAGGAAACACAACAGATGTTCTGGAAGTATTATGCCGAAGGCATGACGTTACAACAGATAGCAAATGAGTTCAACTGCAGCAGATCCACGGTGCATCGAAAACTGGATACCACAATGAAACAATTAAGAGCAGTCGTCAAGCGGAAAGGTCTTAAGCATGAAGATTTTACAAGAATTGAACCCCGTTCAATCTATCGGAAAACGAGAACTGGTAGTTGGCGGAGCGGTAGCCGATGAAAAAGCGGGAAGTAACTAAATTGAGATTTAATCTGACTCTGTCAGACAACAAATAAAATTGCCGCATTGAGGCCCGCCAGCCAACCTCCATTACCAAACAGGGGATCATGGTTTCTCATGATCTCCTGTTTTATTTTTAGCTTGTTGAGAATCGCCGTCCTGCAAAGGGCAAAAAGCCCTAAGGGCATTATCATTAGGATTAGATGAAATCGAACTGGTGAGGCTAAGAAGATGCTAGGCACCATGCTGGCGATGACTGACCTAAAGGCGGACCGATACGGTCATTTGCCCTTCATGCAGCCATTGACGCTTTGAGAAAGCGCTGAACAATATGGCAATCATTTTTATACTCTTTGATTTCCGACTCGATTAACTGCTTTCTTACTTCATCGCTCAAGCTGTCCTTTACAGACAGAAAACTGCCTATCGGTTCATCAACCTATGATTCGGCATACATTGTCTGATCTGGAAAAGATTGCCTCTGCCCACTCCTGCCGGTGCACCCGCCAAGAAGATACATGCAAAATGCGTCTTATTTATCAATTTAGAAATGCGGATGGAATAGCAGGAATTATTTATCCTGAAATTTCAATAGGATAAAGCAAGAGGATGGCAATACTTTTGTAACAGTAAATTAGAGTTCGAAAATCAAGAAATAAATAGCTGTAATTTCAGATAGTTATAGGCTTGTCGGGGCAGGTGGGCGGCATCATAATGATACCGATGGGATGAACTACTCTTAAGAATTTCTACCACTAATTATTGTGCAGAATCTTAGATCCTAATACTATTCAGCACATGTCCACTTTTGAACACCTCCACTAGAGCCTGCTGTTGGGCTATAGTAACGTCCTCCTTGGCTAAATAAAGTAAATGAATGGCTTTAATGGCAGAACTTCCCACCCCACTCTCGGCTTTCATACTTCTCAGCTTATAATCGATGTCACCAGAAAAACCACCAGCGACATACATGCAAAATTCAAGACTCAAAGGGTTGCCTTCTGCAAGTTCCCTGTAGTTTGGTATATAGTTGCCTGTCATAGCCAGATAGTCCGAAGACGCTAAGTTATACGTCGGCGATGCCTTTGCGTCAACAATTCCGCAGGTCTGGTCGTCAGCGGAAATTGCGAACACGTCGGAATACCCGCCTATGCCGTGTAATCTTCTTAGTTGACCAGTATGCTTTGCTTTAAAATGAAGTCTATCATTAAAAAGCGAGCAGACAGCCTTTTCAAAGGCAATCGCCTTCGCAGCGCCCCCCTTTGAGAGCTCAAGGAAAGTGGCCTCAAAGAAATCAAGGGAATTAGCAATATGGGGAAGTATGGCATCCAGCACTTTACTTTTATCGAAACCAAAGCTCCGCCGCATCTCTTCAACAAATGCCTCGGGCACTTCAGAAACGATTTGTTCTCCGCATAGTCTATAGAATTGCGAGAGTATAACGCCTTCCTCCGCAGATACGATCCGTTTGGCGGGTTCGATAATTTGCCTCGTATCTTTGATTCTGTCCCAAGCACCGTATGCCCTTTGAAACGCTTCTTCAGGTCCAAGCGGTATAAATTGTTCTTCAAGCTTTAATGCGTCCTCATACAGAGCCCTCATCTCCTCTGAAAACAGAATCCTCTCGACTCCATCGATTCTTTCAACGGAAATCAGACAACAAGCCTGAAGATAGTTTTTGCATGTGTTGGCTATATCAAGAATATTTGGAATGGTCTTGCCTGCTCCTGCACTTCTCGGCAAATAGAGGTCATTTTGTCGATCATCAAACATATCGGCAAGTTTCGCACCGTCCCTAAGCTCAAGAATCTTCTTTACACATATTTCTATGCAGTCAGACATATGTCCAAATACAACAGGAATAGCAAGCTCTTCATTTGTGAGGGCAACAATTTTTGGATGATTGAGTAATTTTAAGACAAATAGAAAAGGCTTCACTCGTATTCTTGGATTAATATGAACGTTCGGTAGGCTGCCGTACGTGCTTGGATATTGATGCCGAAGAAGCATAGATTGCATAATAGGCAATGGAGGAAAGCCGTTCGCAAGATCGTCCCCTGCCTTAGTAGCTAGCATCCGTCCGTCCTTCTCGAAAATAAGGCCAAGACACTTCAGTTGAGCCTGATATGTTCTCGGCCCACCACTGTGAGGGTCATACTGTACGCCAGCCTTCTTAAGTCCTGCCTCTTCGAGCCCCTTGCAGAAAGCATTCTGTACGTTTTGGTTGCCGGACCATTCACCACAGTAATTATGCTGCATCATCAGAACAAGTATTTGAGACATCTTCCAAGGAGATATCCTTCTTATGTTTCTGGGAAACATCCATATCCTTCGAAAACCATCTCTATGTCCAACAAGCGGCATAATTCCTCCTATGTCCTGTGATAAAGCGATTCATGCTCGATCCAATCACCGACATACAATCGCTCCGTTAACAATTACAGCAATGTATATTATCTATATTACCTTCATCAGGCGCTTTCATTCCGAGCAATCTCTTTTCAATATCAGTTTAATCTTATTTTCAAGCTTTAAAAGATCCCTCGTTTCACATTCCCAAATCTCTACAACTTGCCATCCCATAGTTGTTAATTTATATGAAACTTCCTTGAATCTCTCAACATTTCGAAGCAATTTCGGCATCCAGTACTCCCTGTTTGACTTGGGCATTGTCGCCCTTTTGCACCCCTTATGCTGGTGCCAAAAGCAGCCATGAACAAATATTGCCGTGCAGTAACGGGCAAGAACTATGTCCGGCTTTCCAGGCAGGCTGGCCCGATGAAGGCGAAAACGATACCCGGCTCGGTGCAGCACACTTCGAACAATCATTTCGGGCTTTGTATCGTAAGCCCGAATACGAGACATGATTTCAGATCGTTTCTGTTTTTCAAAAATATCAGTCACAATTTGCAATTATAACAGTTTATCAATGTCAATATTCTGCGCTATCCGAGGAACTCTAACGTATCTGACTGATCAACTATGGAAATAAAGTAGATAAACTAGCTTTTAGACACTGGAATGTATCAGAACAGACACAACAGTACTTAGGAAAAATCGAAATAATACTCTAAGGGAGATAATCTTGTTATTGCAATATCGCTTCTTCCATAGTCTCTCAAATGTTGCTCAGTAACAGTCTGGCCGGGTAGCAATCCTACAGCCCCCAATTTCGTCCCCTTCAGCCATCCACCTAAAATATCCAGCGTGGGGTGAGACGTTAAGTTCTTCCCTCCCGTCCCGGTAAGCTTACATTGAAAGCTCTGCCCATCATCGGTAATCACATCGAAGGGCTGACCTGTAGGAGGGAAAAAACCGCTTCGCTGTATAAGCATAGGTACTGGAATATATGCTTCATACCAATTGCGAGTTCCGCGATCCCAATTCAAGCCAGACCGTGGATTGACACTAACGCTTAGCACGAGATATCTCAGGTGCGCACCCGATGTCGCAAGATATCTTCTTCTTCTGGTCCGCACTCCCCCTTGCGACCTAATAATAGTTCCGATATTCATAGCAACAGATCCATAATCTTCACTTATGGGCGAACGATTTAGACGGTTAAAAAATAATAACAAATCTCTCACATCTGGATGCGACCTGTTTCCATGTACCAATACATTGCATTCGATGTTGCTAGCAAGACCGCGAGGCGATGTATTTGAAGAACCGAGGTATATCCTGTAATCACCATTGACTCTTTTAAAGATATACAGTTTCCCGTGATAGGGGCGCATATAAGCAACCCTTAAAGTATTTATACCGGAAAGATGGAACCTATGATCTAAAGCCCTAAAAAAGGCATGGTCATTTCTTGTTAAACCTTCGAAATATGCCATTCCCAAAATCAGGTTTATTTTGTTACTCGAGCAAATGAATTGATCAAGTTCAGGTTGGAGAAGTGAAAATCCTGCGGCGGTCATATATCCACAGGCTATTTTCACTTCAACGGATGAAGTTAAATCAGCTTTTATAAGAGGCAATAAATCGCTATTTAAATTGGTGATTATCACTATGAAGCAAAGGATATCACACTATATCAACAATATTCCAGCCTACAGCAACTGAACAACTAGCTTTCAAGATTACACTCCCACTTGGCAGGAACAGAATTGTATGTTACTCCATTCAACGTCTTTATGACTGCTGTTACAATTATTTTAGCAGCCTGAGGCGGCACGGCCATGCCAATTTGTCTGCGGACACTCTCTTTGGATCCAATAAAAGCAAACTCATCGGGAAAGGTCTGGAGCCGCGCTCTTTCTCTGTTTGTAAGAGCTCTAGGTTCCGACCAATGATAGACATGAGTACCGCCCCCGCCACTCCCAGTTATTGTGTATGCCGGCTTATCTGGATGCAACCTTTTATATATTTGACTGAGTTTTGCTCCCTTTACATTCAGTCTTAACCTCTTTGGTATGCCGGCGTACCATGCATTTTCGCCGGGCGGTATAAACTTCAGGCGTTCAATAACCGCACTTGACTGCTTCGTATACTCTTGATTTGAAGCATTATCGGGAATGGGAGGTGCCTCAAGAGCCTCCCTCGCAGATATCATGTTTAAAGCCGTCGTCGGCTCGGGAACCTTGTAAATGCGATTTAAGCTTTTGTCTATACCTATGATGATTATCCGGTGTCTGGTCTGCGGAACACCATATTCCTCAAATTTATACAGGTGTGCTGTGATATTATAGCCGTTGCCAGCCTTTTCCAGATCTTTGAGAATCTTCTTAAACGCATTCCCATCATTAGCGCTTTGGAGCCCAGATACATTTTCAGCAAGAAACCAGATGGGTTTGTGCACATTTAATATTTTAACTCCATATGAATATAACGGTCCGAACTTGCCGTCAAATCCTTTTTGTTCTCCGACGACACTAAAATCATTGCATGGAAAACCAAAAACCAACGCATCAATAGGTTTTAATTTCTTAATATTAAGGCTTTGAACGGGCGCATTGATTACAGAATCAGAACTTCCAGGACAAATGTTTCTCCTATAGGTTTCGCAAGCAGACTCATCAATGTCATTTGCCCATCTATGTCGTATCTCTATTCCGTCACAACTCGCTTGTTTCGCACCGAACGCAAGTCCCCCCGGTCCGCTAAAAATTTCCCCTAGATTCATTATCATAGCCTTATCTCCTCATAGAAACCGTATATAGCTACCTACTGCTATTTCATTACCCGCAACCGTTCTCGCATCGGTACAATTTGAATCTTATTCGATTCCCGTTTTACCCTTTTCACATCCTCTTCTGTAAATAGCCGCCAGCCTCTTCTATCTTTATATTGAACTTCTTCAATCACGTGTTCCTTAAGCCAGCGAAAGAAAGTGGCTCGGCTTATTCCAGCTTTTTTACAAAATTCGCTGGTTCTGTAATATCTTTTCCTTCCGATATGGACTGGCATTGCAACAACCTTCGCATTCTTGAGATATAATGAGACGTCTTAAGCCGTCTCATTATACATTAATTGTATAAATTAAAGACATGCAAGTCAATTGTTTTTTATATATTTTTAACTGAGATAGGCATCGCCGTTCAATGTCCACACAATAATATTACCTTTGAACATTAAAAGGCTTATTTTTTTTGAAATGTTTCCTAAAAACTGATGATAAAGATTTGATCCACCTTGCCTTGTGAATGATTTCTTCCGGCTGGTTATCAATATCTGTTTCGGAATGAATTGGGAGTCATGAACGTCTGCATTAGTGTTTTTTCGCTTGAGGTGACTAGGCGATAACTAAGGGACTTCTACCAATTTTACTCAGCCATGGAGCGATCAATGCTTTTATGGATCTTGGCGAGATATTGCACGGGGTCTTCATAATTATCTATATCGCCATTGGTTGGACTAGTAACTTTAGGGCAACTGCACTGGCTCTACTATATATATCATTGTAATTTCAGTTTTCTTTAATAAAAAAGGACAAGCCTATGTGCACGTGAACGATGGTTTGCCGCTTCTCGACATTTTTAAGGTAAAAAAGAGCCCAATTCCGTCTTGCTTGAGAACTATAATTTGTCGCTTCGTGTATGTCAGGGAGGCAAAAACTATGTTTACTAACAGCGAAGTTGCTAATTTATTATTTACTTTCTGCATCAAGAGTACCGATCATCCGCCACATACCCGATTTATCGCCGCAAGTAATCCCTTAAGTTGCTGATTGTATTCTTGGCGAATTATTGGGTTTCGACATCCTGCAGGCTGTGGAATGTATTTTGTCTGGTCTAGCATGTCATCATGTAAGACAGACTTCAGAGTTTTACCGACATACCAGACTTCTTCTGCATTCTTAATTTCTGGACCAACGTACTCCCATGATAGATTTATCAAATTTCTGTATAATGTTTCCCTGCAATTAGCCCCAAGATTCCTCCATCGCTTATCGCGCCGTGGATCCATGCATGCATGGATAGACGCATCCACGAGCCAAATACCCTTCTCCTTCATAGCCTCCAAGGTTTTAACTTCCCATTTTAAGCCACCCACCACCCCTTCCCATGTCCCTGCACATTTTCCAAGTAACTCCCAAAAATCATTGGTTCCCGTATTGGGTTGGACTGGAATGCGGTTAAGGATGACGTTATTCCCATAACCTAGACAGTAAATGAACCTAGCAAACTGGCTTGGGGAACCTTGTCCCGCAGTTGGCAACATTGAAACTTCGACTTTACATAGAAGATCGTCTGTATTGGTATACACGTGGGACTCTGCCAACAGGACGAACTTGACTGAATCAGGACGCCAAAACCACCGATGCTCTTCAACGGCCAAAGTCGCATCAAATTCTTCAGGCACAAATGGCCGCCAGTTATCGGCTAACCTTTGGCTAGGCCGAAAATGTCTTATAAGTTCAAAGCCTTCAGTGTAAATTTCTCTTAATCGGGTTACGTCCATTTCATCTCAATAATATGTCATCTGTGTTTCT
>Ga0182021_10001687_pt1 | contig 25558 bp, 19 predicted proteins | sample 612E3MmetaG_FD_120493 | JGI IMG/M metagenome (GOLD analysis project Ga0182021, IMG submission 120493) | Permafrost microbial communities from Stordalen Mire, Sweden - 612E3M metaG (Illumina Assembly) | ecosystem: Environmental > Terrestrial > Soil > Wetlands > Permafrost | place: Sweden... | reverse complement strand
GACCAGTTTCGACGATTGCGTCGGCCATGCCCGGCGGTACGAGCCGGCAGCCTTGCGGGCGCTGATCGAGCGCAACGGATTGACGCTGGAAAAAAGCGCTGCGTTCGGAATGGCCCCTCGAAACCCGCGACTGCTGAAGTTCGGTACGGACGCTCTCGCGAAGCACCGGACAGTTGCAATGTTTCTGTACAACTGGGTGCTCATGCCCCTGGGCCTCCTCTTGCAGAAACAACTGCAATTCGGCCCGGGCCTGATCGACACAATTGACGTTGACGAGATCCTGTTAGTCTGCCGGCGCCGGCGGCGCATTCGGCCAGGCTCGCCGGTGCAAGCGTAACTAGAATCTGCGCCGCCCCTCCTGACCTTCTCTTCTCCGCGCGGGTGCTTCGGAATAAAGAAAGATCGAGGGATTCAAGCCCAGAAGGCGATCCAAAGGGGTCGCATGAGGTTGCCCTGATTTGACTGACACGGGTTAGGGGTCAAAAACGAAGGTGACTCCATGAAGACCTAGTCGCAGACTGGCGTTACTTTACGGTCGAAAAAGACGCAAAATCATCGCGCACTGCCCTCCTGGTCCTGACGAACCGCGGATGCAGGTTGCCTCGCATCCGGACGGCAATGCGGCGGGCCGCCTCGGGGCTGGGTGGTGGATTTACCGCCAGTAGGGGCGGCGGTAGAAGTATCCGCCGTGTCGGAATATCCACTCGCCTTCGACGTAAACGCGGAACCCGCCCGGTGGGACCGCCCAGAATCCGGCGATCCAGTTGTATTGGAAACCGTTCCAGTTCCAGTATCCAGGAACCCAGACTGCGGCCGGGGAGGGTTGAACCGGGACGACGTCGGGTGCCGCAGCGGCGGCCGGGTATGCCGGGACGGTCCTGATGGGCTGTCCGTACACGGTGCCGTTTTGGTTGTCGACCGAGTTGCCGAGCGTCCCTCCGGCGATCGCCCCGACCAGGGCGCCGACGAGGGCGCCGGAGCCTCCGTTCCGGCTGCCGCTGTTGTTGCCGATGATGGCCCCCGCGAGAGCGCCCAGAATGCCGCCCTCGACGGCACCCTGCTGGGTGTTCGGGCCGGTGCCGACGCATCCGGTCAGCAGGGTGCTCAGAATGAGAGCTGAGGCTGTAATTGCCTTTTTCATGGTGTTTCTGTTTGTGACATTGAGTGCCGAGTTTTGTTTCCCAGCGGTTATTTCCTGAAGTACGTGACGACCCGCGGGCGCCTTGGGATACCGATGCCCGCTTGGACCCGGGACTAGAAATACGCGGCCCAACGGCGACCGATGTCCCGGACCACTTGCCGCAATTCCAACATTCCGAATATGAGGACGGCCCAGGCAATGGTGAAAATCAACCCCAGGCCGTAGGGATCGACGCAGCTGGCAATGGGCAGATGGCGAATGAGTGATTTCATGGACCGGAAGCGGGCCGGTGCGGCCGCGAATGAGTGGCATCGGCGTAGACGCCGCGCGGGAGAATCGGTTACGGCGGGCGGCCATGGCGAAGCCACCGCGCCGTGCCGCCTCCCCGGTCCTCGCGTAACCGTGCGGGATGCCCGGCGTCTCAGAAGACGAGTGAAGATTGAACAAAATGTTCAGCATTCAGCCAGCGGCGACCCGGGGGCGGCGATTGCCGCGGTCGCGCGGGCGCATTTTCGGCGTTTCGGTTATGCCAGGACCTCGATGCTTGAGATCGCGGAGGACTGCCACATGTCCGTGGCGAATCTCTACCGCTATTACGCGGGCAAGCTGGGGCTCGGGGCTGCGGTGGCGGCGGCCGAACAGGCGGCTCTCTTCGCGGCCTGCGATCGCGCGGTCGCGGCGGCGCCGGGAGACCCGACCGCGAAGCTGATCGCGCTGTTTCAGGCACTCATTGACGGCACCCACCGCCAAATCAGGTCGGCGCCACTGCTTTTCGAGCTTGGAATAACGGTGGCGCGCGAGCAGCCGGAACAGCGGCAACGATTCCTGCAGGAGATTGAAGTCCGCATCGCCGCGATCCTCGCGGCGCGCGGCGACGATGGGGCCATGGCCGCCATCGACGCCAAGGTCGCCGGCCGGCTGATTCTGACGGCGAGCGCCCCCTTCGTGCTCCCGTGGATGTTGCGAACCCAGCCGTTCGGCAACCCGCGCGCCCAGGTGGAACCGCTCATCACGTGCCTGGTTGCGGGCCTCATCAAAGCAGCGCCAGATGGCGCCGCGGCCCCGGTTCCCAACCACGACACCCTCTGAAGTTCATTCTTCCATTTGCCGCGAAATCCCGACCTGATATATCCTCCTTCCATGACCGACCATTCCAAGAATTCCCCGGCGTCCTCCCCCTCCTCCCGAGTCCTGCCGAGCACGCCCGCCCAGGCAGCCCACCGCCAGCGGCCCTCGTCAAAGTGGCTGCTGATCGTCGCCGTCGTCATCGTGGTCGGCTACGCGGTGCTGGTGCGACCGCTGAGTCGGTCCGCCGCGCCGGCCCGGGCCGGGTACGGTCCCGGGGCGGTGCCGGTCACCGCGGAACCGGCGCGCACCGCCGATTTGAATGTACGGATTGTTGCCTTGGGAACCGTCACGCCGGTCGCCACCGCCACCGTGCGCAGCCGGGTGGACGGCGAGCTGCAGAAGATCTATTTTACGGAGGGCACGAACGTCGCGGAGGGGGCTCCCCTGGCGGATCTGGATCCGCGCCCTTTCGAAGTACAGAAGCTGCAAACCGAGGCCCAACTCGCCAAGGATAACGCTCTCCTGGACGATGCCCACCTTGATCTCGCCCGTTACCAAACCCTGCTCGAGCAGGACTCGGTGGCGAAGCAGCAGGTCGATACTCAGGCAGCGCTGGTGCGGCAGTACGAGGCGGCCATCAAGCTGGACCAGGCCCAGGTCGCCAGCGCGGCGTTGCAGCTCGAGTATTCCCATATCACTTCGCCCATCACTGGCCGGATCGGTCTGCGTTACGTGGATCAGGGCAACATCGTCCATGCCGCCGACGCCAATGGCATCGCGGTGATCACCCAACTGCAACCGATCACCGTGCTCTTCGCCATCCCACAGGACGCCGTGCCCCAGGTAATGAAGCAGTTCAAAACCGGCAATCCCATGGTCGTCGAGGCCTACGATCGCGACGGGCGGACCCTCCTCGCCACCGGAAAGCTGGTGACCGTGGACAATCAAATCGATCCAACGACGGGCACGGTGAAACTGCGCGCCGAGTTTCCCAATGCCGACGAGACGCTGTTTCCCAACCAGTTTGTGAACGTGCAACTGATCGCGGATCAAATTCACGGCGCCACCGTCGTGCCCACCGCCGCCATCCAGCGCAGTGCCACGGCCACTTACGTTTATCTCGTGGCGGCTCAAAAGACCGCCTCGGTCCGCCGGGTCGAAACCGGCCCGTCGGAGCGGGGTGCGATCGTCATCTCCAAGGGTCTCGTCCCGGGCGATGTCGTCGTGGTGGACGGAGTCGACAAGTTGCGCGATGGCTCCACGGTCGAACTCGTCAGCCGGGCCGCCGGAGCCACCGGCGCCGCGGGATCCGGACCGGACAAACCGGCCGGCCAGCGTGGACCCGGGGCCGCCCGGCCTCCGCAGAACTGAGCAACCCGGCCATCCGTCCACGTGAATCCTTCAAGACCGTTCATTCTGCGGCCGGTGGCGACCTCGCTGCTCATGGTCGCCATCCTGCTGGCGGGCGCCTTCGCCTACCGCATGCTGAGCATCTCGGCTCTGCCGCAGGTTGACTATCCGACGATCCAGGTCGTCACGCTGTATCCCGGCGCCAGTCCCGAGGTGATCACCTCGTCGATCACCGCGCCGCTCGAGCGCCAGTTCGGCCAGATGCCGGGACTCGGTCGCATGGCTTCGACCAGCTCGGGCGGGGCTTCGATGATCACGCTGACCTTCACGCTCGACCTCACGCTCGACGTGGCGGAGCAGGAAGTGCAGGCGGCCATCAATGCGGCCACCAACCTCCTGCCGGCGGATCTCCCGACCCCGCCCATCTACAATAAAGTCAACCCGGCCGACGCGCCCATTATCACCCTCGGCGTCACCTCCGCAACAATCCCGTTGCCCAAGGTCGAGGACCTGGTCGACACCCGGCTGGCGCAAAAACTGTCGCAGATTCCCGGCGTCGGACTGGTCAGCATCAGCGGCGGCCAGCGCCCCGCGGTGCGCGTGCAGGCGGATCCCCGCTCCCTGGCCGCCTGCGGCCTGACCCTGGATGACGTCCGGACCGCCATCGGCAGCGCCAACGTCAACCAGGCCAAGGGCAGCTTCGACGGCCCGACGCGCGCCTCGACGATCGACGCCAACGACGAGCTCAAGACAGTGGAGGATTACGAACAGCTCATCATCGCCTACCGCAAAGGCGCCCCGATCCGCTTGAGCGACGTGGCCAAGGTGGTCAGCAGCGCGGAGAACGTGCAGTTGGCCGCCTGGGCCAACGAGCGCGCCGCCATCATCCTGAACATCCAGCGCCAGCCCGGGGCCAACGTCATCCAGGTGGTCGACCGGATCAAACTGCTGCTGCCGCAACTGCAGGCGGGCCTGCCGGCCTCGATCGAGGTGATCCCGTTGACCGACCGCACCGTCACCATCCGCGCCTCGGTCGACGATGTGCAGATCGAGCTGATGATCTCCGTCGCCCTGGTTGTGATGGTCGTCTTCCTGTTTCTGCGCAACATCCCGGCGACGATCATCCCGGGTGTGGCGGTCCCGCTCTCGCTCGTGGGCACCTTCGGCGTGATGTACCTCGTGGGCTTCAGCATCAACAACCTCACGCTGATGGCGCTGACGATCGCCACCGGTTTCGTCGTGGACGACGCCATCGTGATGATCGAGAACATCGCCCGCTATATCGAGGAGGGCGAGCCGCCGCTGGAGGCCGCGCTGAAGGGCGCCGAGCAAATCGGCTTCACGATCATCTCGCTGACGGTGTCCCTGATTGCCGTGCTGATTCCCCTGCTGTTCATGGGCGACGTGGTCGGCCGCCTGTTCCGCGAATTCGCGATCACGCTCGCCGTCTCGATCCTCATCTCGGCCGTGGTTTCGCTCACCCTCACGCCGATGATGTGCGCGAAGCTGCTGCACCACACGCCCGAGAACCAGCAGGGGCGTTTCTATCGCGCCAGCGGCCATTTCATTCAGGAGGTGATCGCCCGCTATGGCACGCTGCTGCGGTGGGTGCTCAAGCATCAGGGGCTCACCCTCGCCGTCGCCATTGGCACACTGTTGCTCACCGTCGTGCTCTACATCATCATTCCGAAGGGATTCTTTCCGGTGCAGGACACCGGGGCGATCCAGGGCATTTCCGAGGCGGCGCAATCCATTTCCTTCACCGCCATGGCGGATCGCCAGCAGGCCCTGGGCCGCGTGCTCCTGACGGATCCCGCTGTCGCCAGTCTGTCGTCCTACATCGGGGTCGATGGGACCAATTCCACGCTCAACAGCGGGCGCTTCCTCATCAATCTCAAGCCCCAGCACGATCGCTCGGAGAAGGCCATCGAGATCATCCGCCGCCTGCAGCCGAAGCTCGCCGCCGTGTCCGGCATCACGCTTTACCTCCAGCCCGTGCAGGACCTTACCATCGAGAGCTCGGTCAGCCGCACCCAATACCAGTTTAGCGTCGAATCCGCCAATCCCGATGACCTGACTCTCTGGGTCGGGCGCCTCGTTGACCGGCTGCGCGAGCTTCCCGCCCTGGCCGATGTCGCGAGCGACCTGCAAAACGAGGGGCTGCAGGCCTACCTCGAGATCGACCGCGATTCGGCCGCGCGCATGGGCGTCACCGTCGCGGCCATCGACAACGCGCTCTACAACGCCTTTGGCCAGCGCTTGGTCTCGACCATCTTCACCCAGACCAACCAGTATCGCGTGGTGCTGGAGGCCCCGCCGGCGCTGCAGCGCAACTTGACGGCGCTCGAGAACATCTACGTGACCTCGAACACTGGTGCGCAGGTGCGGCTCACGGCGGTGGCGGCCGTCAGTGAGCGCCGCGCCGCGCTATCAATCAACCATGCCGCCCAGTTCCCCGCCGCGACCATTTCCTTCAACCTCGCCCCGGGCTCCTCGCTTGGCGATGCGGTAAAGGCCATTGAGAACGCCAAAACGGATCTCGGTTTGCCCGCGAGCGTCTTGACCAGTTTCCAAGGGGCGGCGCTGGCGTTCAGCGCCTCGCTTACCAACACCCTGTTCCTGATCATCGCGGCGGTAGTCACGATGTACATCGTCCTGGGCGTTCTTTATGAGAGCTACATCCACCCCATCACGATCCTCTCCACGCTGCCTTCCGCGGGCGTGGGCGCGCTGCTGGCCCTGCAACTCGCGAACACCGACCTCGGCATGATCGCCATCATCGGCATCATTCTCCTCATCGGCATCGTGAAAAAGAACGCGATCATGATGATCGATTTCGCCCTGGATGCGGAGCGCCATGAGGGCAAGACCCCGGAGGAGGCGATCTACCAGGCCTGCCTGCTCCGTTTCCGTCCGATTCTGATGACCACCTTGGCCGCCCTGCTGGGCGCCTTGCCGCTCATGCTGGGCACGGGCGTGGGCTCCGAGCTGCGGCATCCGCTGGGCATCACGATGGTGGGCGGCCTGATCTTCAGCCAGGTGCTCACGCTGTTTACCACGCCCGTGATTTACCTGGCCTTCGACCGGCTGGCCAAACGTCTCCGCCGCAACAAACCGGCCCCGGCCCTGGCGACGGCATGAGCCCCTCCGCAATATTCATCCGGCGGCCCGTCGCCACCACTCTGCTGACGCTCGGCATCGCACTCGCGGGCATCCTGGCGTTTCGTCTGTTGCCGGTTTCGCCCCTGCCGCAGGTGGACTTTCCGACCATCTCGGTTTCAGCCGGTTTGCCCGGGGCGAGCCCGGAAACCATGGCTGCGACCGTCGCCACGCCGCTGGAGCGCGCGCTGGGGCGCATCGCCGGTGTGACAGAGATGACTTCCACCAGTTCCCTGGGTTCAACGAACGTCACCCTGCAGTTCGACCTCAGCCGCGATATCAACGGCGCCGCCCGGGATGTGCAGGCCGCCATGGACGCCGCCTTGAGCCTGCTTCCCACTGGGATGCCGAGTAATCCCACCTACCGCAAGGTCAACCCGGCCGACGCTCCGGTGCTGATCCTGTCCATGACTTCGAACACCCTCGACCAGGGTCAGATGTACGACGCCGCCTCGACCATCCTCGCGCAGGCCCTCGCGCAAGTCGACGGCGTCGGGCAGGTGATGGTCGGCGGCAGCTCCCTGCCGGCCGTGCGCGTCGAGCTGAACCCGACCGCGCTCAATCATTATGGTATCGCCACGTCCGCCGTCAGCGCGGCCATTGCCACGACCAACGCCAACCGGCCGAAAGGCATCCTCGACGGCGACATCCGCCACTGGCAAATCGCCGCTAACGACCAGGCGAAAAAGGCGGCCGACTACCGGCCGATCGTGGTGGCCTACCGCAACGGCGCGGCGGTGCGTCTGACCGATCTCGGCACTCTGGATGATTCCGTGCAGGACCTGCGCAACGCGGGGATGGCGGACGGTAAGCCCGCGGTGTTGCTCCTGATCCGGCGGCAACCAGGCGCCAACGTGATCGAGACCGTCGATCGCGTGAAGGCGATCCTGCCCGTGCTGCAGGCCTCGATCCCGCAGTCCATCGACCTACAGATCGCCTCCGACAGCACCACCACCATCCGCGCCTCCTTGCTGGGCGTGGAGCAGACGCTCCTCATCTCCATTTCCCTGGTGATCCTGGTGGTCTTCCTGTTCCTCCGCCGGTGGCGGGCGGCAACGATTCCCGCGGTCGCGGTGCCCGTCTCGCTCATCGGCACCTTCGGCATCATGTATCTCGCCGGGTACAGCCTGGACAACCTCTCGCTCATGGCCCTCACCATCGCCACCGGCTTCGTCGTGGACGACGCCGTGGTGGTCCTCGAGAACGTGTCGCGGCACATCGAGCAGGGGACCTCCCCGTTCGAAGCCGCCTTGCTGGGGGCACGGGAGGTCGGCTTCACCGTCGTTTCGATGAGCTTTTCGCTCATCGCCGTTTTTGTGCCCATCCTGCTCATGGGCGGAATCGTCGGCCGGCTGTTTCGCGAGTTTGCGGTCACGCTGTCCGCGGCGATCCTGGTCTCGCTGGTGGTCTCGCTGACGACTACCCCGATGATGTGCGCCCGCGTGCTGCGGCCGCAGAGCGAGGAGAATCCCGGACGCTTGTCCCGTTTCATCGAACGGATGTTTGCGCGCCTGCTGCAGGGATACGATCGGACGCTCCAGTGGGCGCTGGGGCACCGGCGCGTCATGCTCGTTTCCCTGCTCGGCACCGTGGCGTTCAACATCTACCTTTATGTCATCGTCCCCAAGGGATTCATGCCCCAGCAGGATACCGGCCGGATCATGGGCAACCTCGTGGCCGACCAGAGCATCTCGTTCCAGGCAATGCGGCAGAAGCTGGTGAACTTCGTCGCCGTGGTGAAGGCCGATCCGGCCGTCGACCACGTGGTGGCGTTCACGGGCGGCGGCCAGCGCAACGGCGCGTTCTTTTTCGTGGTCCTGAAACCCGTCGCCCAGCGGAAAATCTCCGCTGACCTGGTCATCGGCCGGCTCCGCGGGAAGCTGGCGCACCAGCCGGGCGCCACCCTATTCCTCCAAGCCGCGCAGGATGTGCGGGTCGGCGGCCGGTCCGCGAACGCCCAGTACCAGTACACGCTCAGTGCGGACGACATCAAGGAGCTGCGCGCCTGGGAGCCGCGCATTCGCCAAGCCTTGAGTCAAATCCCCGAGATCGTCGACGTGAGCACCGACCAGCAGGACCTCGGCCTGCAGACGTCGCTCGTGGTCGATCGCGATGTCGCCACGCGCCTCGGCGTGAGTTTCTTCCAGCTCGACTCCACGCTCAACAACCTTTTCGGCCAGCGGCAGGTTTCGACGATCTACAATCCCCTCAACCAGTACCACGTGGTGATGGAGGTGGCCCCGAGCTACTGGCAGAATCCATCCGAGCTGAGCAACACCTATATTGTCTCCAACACCGGTGCCGAGGTGCCGCTCTCCGCCATTGCCCGCTGGGAACCGACCAACACCTCCCTCGTGGTCAACCATCAGGGGCAGTTCCTGGCAACGACCGTTTCCTTCAATCTCGCACCCAAAGCCTCGCTCTCCGCGGCCGCCCGCGCGGTTGAGACCGCCCTGCAACGGATCGGCGTCCCCACCTCAATCCATGGCAGTTTCCAGGGCACCGCCCAGGCTTTCCAGGCCTCCCTTGCCAACCAGCCGCTCCTCATCCTGGCAGCGCTGGTGGCCGTCTATCTCGTGCTCGGCATCCTGTATGAAAGCCTCGTCCATCCGCTCACAATCATCTCCACCCTGCCCTCGGCCGGCGGCGGTGCGATCCTCGCCCTGCTCATCACGGGCACCGATTTCACGATCATGGCGTTCATCGGCGTCATTCTGCTCATCGGCATCGTGAAGAAGAACGCCATCCTCATGATCGACTTCGCGATCGAGGAGCGGCGCCGGACCGGCGCGCGGGCGGAGGACGCGATCTACCGGGCGTGCCTGCTACGTTTCCGCCCGATCATGATGACCACCATGGCGGCTCTGCTCGGCGCGGTGCCCCTCGCCCTGGGTCATGGCGACGGCGCGGAACTCCGGCAGCCGCTCGGCATCTCGATCGTCGGCGGTCTCATCGTCAGCCAGGTCCTGACCCTCTATACCACACCCGTCGTGTATCTCTACATGGAACGGTTCGGCGCCTGGGGAACCCGCCTAGCCCGGCGCCTCCGCCCTCACCATGCCGTCCAGTCCGTGCAGACCGCGCCCGCCAGTCTACCTATTTCATGAACGCTCAAAGCCATTTTAATCTTGGCCGGATCCAGGCAATTGCTGGCAATTCTCCCCATGCCCTTACGGACCGATCGGTGTGCCGGTGTAGGAAGCCCGCTTGCGGGCGATCATCGGTCGCAACCGACCTTCCTACGGCACGGTCTCGGCTAGGTGCCGGACTGGCCCTGCTCGTCCTCGCCGGCTGCGCAGTCGGTCCCGATTACCAGCGTCCGGCGGTCGACGCCCCGGCCTTTAAGGAAGCCGGCAATTGGAAGCCCGCTGAGCCGGCGGAACAGCTTCCGCGCGGAAAATGGTGGGAAGCGTACGGCGATCCCGTGCTCAACGGCCTGCAGGAGCGCATCGAAGTTTCCAGCAACACCCTGCACATCGCGGAAGCGCAATATCGGCAGGCGCAGGCGGCCGCCACCATCGCCAGTGCCGCGCTCTTTCCTGCGGTCAGCGCCGACGGCTCGGCGAGCCGGGCCAGCACTCCCACGCGCGGGACGGTCCCCGCCTCATTGGGCAATACCTTCGGCGCCGGGCTGGCGGCCAGTTGGGAATTCGATCTCTGGGGCCAGGTCCGCCGCAGCGCGGAAGCCGGGCGGGCGGCCGCCGAGGCCAGCGCAGCGGATCTCGAATCGATTCGCCTCAGCCTTCACGCCACGCTCGCGCAGACTTATTTTTCCCTGCGCGTCGCGGACACCGAACAGCGGGTGTATGAGCGGATCGTCGCGGACTACACCCGCTCCTTGAAGATGGCGCAGAACCGTTACGCGCAGGGCGTCGACACCCGCGCGGATGTCGCCGCAGCGGAATCCCAGCTCAAGACTGCGCAAGCCCAGTCCATCGATCTCACCTTGCAGCGGGCCCAGTTGGAGCATGCCACTGCTGTGCTCCTCGGGCAACCTCCGGCGGCCTTCTCCCTGTCGCCCGCCGACCTGACGATCCAGCCGCCCGTCCCGCCGGCGTTGATTCCCTCCCAACAGCTCGAACACCGGCCCGATATCGCGGGAGCGGAGCGCCGGCTGGCCGCGGCATCTGCCGGAATCGGTGTCGCCAAGGGCGGCTATTTCCCGGTCATTTCCCTCTCCGGCTCCGCCGGGTACCAGGGGCCGGTTCTGCAAAACCTGCTGTCCACGCCGAACGAGATTTGGTCGCTCGGCGCCGGGGCGGTCATGCCCGTGTTCGAAGCCGGCAAGGTCCGCGCCCAGGTAAGGCAGGCCCGCGCCGTCTACGAGGAGAGCCTCGGCACCTACCGCCAGACCGTACTCGCCGCATTCCAAGAGGTGGAGGACAACCTCGCCGCCGCCGCCATCCTGACCCAGGAGGCCGCGATGCAGGCCGAGGCCCTGGCGGCGGCGCGGCAGTCCGCCACCATCACGCTTAATCAATACAAGGCGGGCACGGTCAGTTACCTGGATGTGGTAACGGCGCAGTCGGTCCAATCGAACGCCGAGCTGACCGCCGTGCAACTCCTCGGCCGGCGGCTCAACGCCAGCGTCACACTGCTCAAAGCCGCGGGCGGCGACTGGCGGCCGCCCAGCTCTTAGTTGGGATAATCCGCGCGGAGCATGGCCCTTTGGGCCAGACGGTGTCTTGGAGAACACGTAGGTCAGCGGGAATTCCGGTCCGCAAACTGACAACCTGATCATCTCACCCCGCGGCAGTCGTACTGGTCATCCCGGTCGAATCCGGTGTTCAGTGGTAAGGGTGTTATCGCTGTTCGCAATGGCGGTTACCAAGCCAGATCCTGGAATGGAGAACCGGTCCAGGCCTAACTGTTTATAGACCAGCTCATTCCGATGAGTTGGGCCGCATGGCATGCCGCAAGCAGATGAGAGTGCAAAATCATCCCACTCTCATGCATTCAAACACCATCACAGCCCTGGTCCTTGGGGCCGGAATCCTCAGCACCGTGGCGTTCGCCGACAACCCGCCGACCATTCCCGCGTTTTCGCCGAACCCAATTACACCACTGTCGCTGGCACCGACCCAAATCGTCTTCACCTCGCCGCTGCCGGGTAGCGCAAACTTGGTCCGCATCCCGCGGGAACCGGCATTTACCATCAACTGGAACATCCCCTCCGTGCGTGACCTGAGCGTCTCAAACCGGTATGCCGACTGGCGACCGAAGACCGTTTCGGATCAAATGTTGTCGGACGCCGACGCGAATCCGTCCGAATTGGCCGCGGCCATGGCGGTCTCCGCACGGCCGCCTCCCGCCATCAATGACTACGACTCGTTTGCCAAATCATACAGGGATCCGCCGGTTTTCTTCCGGGTCACCTTCAATTTTGGACAGGGCCATCGATCCTAGGGCGGAATTCATGCATTTGGAGGAAGCGCGCTTCAGTCTTCGCATGACGCTACGGCCGACAGGTGCGTGCTACCTGGCCTCCGTAGCCTTGGCGAAGGAGGCCGTCCCGTATCCCTTTGCCCGCGGGTTGGGAGACCTGTGCCACTCCCCGACCGTGCCGGCCGGGGGAAACGTTCCAGAAATTACTCGGAGGCTCTTGCATCGCTGGCGACCAGCATCGCCAGCATCGCGAGGATTATAACTGTGGCTACCACGGCGGGGAAAATCGATTAGCGCTACGGTCTCATCGACGGAACGGCCCCGAGACGACGGCGAATCGCCGTTACCAGCGTGTCGAGATCCAGCGGCTTCTGGAAGAATTCGGCGGCGAAATGATCCGCGCCCCCGACTGCCGGTGAAGGCAGTGCCGTGATGACGAATATCGGCAGATTCGGCCGCTGCATATTCTCATGGAACAGCAGGTCCCAGCCGCTGACATCGCCCATGCGAAGATCGGTGATCATCAGATCCGGCTCCCGTTCAGCCAGACGTGCCAGCGCTTCCTCGCCATTTGCCGCGGTGACCACCTGCCAGCCTTCGGTCGCCAGGACGCGTCCGAGGCTTTTGAGCACCGAGGGATCGTCGTCGACCAACAGGATAACCGGGTCCGTTGGCGGGCCGGCCCCGGTTTCTGGAATTCGCGGCGCTTTGCCCGGTTTGAGCGGGTGAGGATCGGCCTTGGGTGACCCGGAAGCAGGAGAAGATCGCGGCATGTTATTTGGATTCTGGGGGAACCGATGAGGGGAGAAAGACCCCGCCGAGCGCAGGGTACCGGACAAGGAAGGCGCGAAGTTCCGGGTGTAAATCCAGGTAGACCGGATCGCGGATCGATTCAGGCTTCTCCCTCAGCTCCTGTTCGAGTTTTGGCTGCTCCTGGAACAAGTCCTTGAACGGGGCGAGATCATGGAAGGAGACGGGGGCGCTCGCTTGACGCATCAACGCCCGGTTCAGGAAATACCGCGGATAGACCTTCAGCCCTTCGGCGACGTTCGGATTGGCGCGCAGGAAGTCGCTCAACTCGGGGTTCTTCTCCAGGAACGCCTTGCTGGTTGTCAGCTGCGAATCGAGGCGCAACCGGTCTTCCAGCAACGGGTGGTGATCGAGAAACCGGTCAAACTCCCTCAGAGCCCGCCGTACCGCGGGGCGCGAGTCCAGCAGCGGCGGCGCGGCCGGCGGTGCTGCCAATCCCGCAGGTTCACTGGCTCGGGCAAAAGCGATCCAGCCGGGCATCGGCGCGGCCGCCAAAACGCCCATGGTCAATCTGGCTATTGTTCGCCGCGGCAGGATCGAGTCGAGCATGGCGGGGAATGAAATTGCGGCCGATCCACCATGGGGGCAGACCGGCCGGTTATATCGTGCATCATGGCCGTCGCTAGGCGGCCGGGAAAATGAGACGTTGGACTTCGGTGCGAAACCGCCCGAGATTGGGGCGGACGCGGATCTCGACGGTGCGCCCACCACGAGCATCGGGGGCGGCAGATTCTTGCCGAAAAACGGCACCCCGACGGCACCGACGGGAGCAACATCGTGTCGGACACTCATGCCTGACGGTATGCTGCTTTTGTGCCTCTTTGCCCAAAACCACACCTTGCTGTTTCGCAGCCATTTGCTCAATTTCCGCTCTGCCGGATGTGTCGCAATCTGCGCGGTCGATTACCGGCAACTGGTAAATGACTGACCACCGATGAACGCTCTCTCCCGTGCTTTCTGGCGCCGGCTAACCACCTTGGTGATTGCGCTCGCGGGAACCGTGGTGATTTGCGTTGCGCTCGCGGTGGCCGTCCAGCGCGACGCGAGCGACAAGCTGCGGCGCCTCGCGCATGTCGAACTCGAAGCGGCGTCACTGGCGCGCCAGTTTCGCGGCTTGGTTGACGATTTGCACGGCGCCCTGCTTCGCATTGGCACGGATGCATCGGAGGACAGCGCCGCCGTGATTCAGCAGCGGCGGCAGGCATTGACGGCTTGGTTGAGCGCCCGGCAGTCGGCCAACGACAGCGCAACCGAGCAGAGAATCGTGCGGCAAATCGCCGCGGAAACGCAGTCCTATTTCCTCAAGCTGGACGCGTTGGCCGCGCGCACGGATGGCCTGACCAGCCGGCTGGACCGCGACACGGTCGTGATGTTCGACGATAGCGCGAACCGACTGCAAAGCATCGCGGACGACTTTGCCGCCGCCCATGACGAGGAACTCCGCAGCCTGCTCCAGGAGTCGCTCGACTCGCTCCGCTGGATGCGGAATCTCGTTTTTGCCTGCCTCGGGTTGCTGTTGGCCGCCATCGTTGTGGTGGTCGCGCTCCTCTATGGCGGCATTGTGCGCCCCCTCCGGGAGCAACTCATCGACCGAGAAGCGCTCCTCGCAAAGCGCGAGAAGCTCGCGGCCCTCGGCACACTCGCCGCCGGCGTCGCCCACGAAATCCGCAATCCCCTCACCGCGATCAAGGCTCGCCTTTACACGCTGCGTCGAACGCTCATTGGGGACGACGGCCAGGAGGACGTGCAGGCGATCACGCATGAGGTCGACCGGCTGGAGCACATTGTGCGCGACGTGCTCGGCTACGCGCGCCCGGCCGAGGCGGTGCTCGGCCCGGTGGAACTCTCCGCGTGGCTGCGCGAGTTTGCGGCGTTCGTGGAACCGGAGTTGACCGCCACCGGGAACGAGCTGGCGGTTGACACGGCGGTGACCGCTGACGTTGCAGCCGACCCCGGCCAGCTCCGGCAGGTTATGCTGAATCTCGTTCGCAATGCGCAGGAGGCGCTCGAGGGCCGGCTCGGCCGGATCGAATTGGCGTTGCACCGCGAGCGGGCGCCGCTGCGCGGGGAGATGGCGGAGGTTGCCGTGCTCTCCGTCACCGACAACGGACCGGGGATTCCGGTGAATATCCAGCCGCGGCTCTTCGATCCGTTCTTCACGACCAAGCCGGCGGGCACCGGACTCGGTCTGGCGATCGTCGCGCACCTGGTGGAGAATCAGGCGGGCGAGATCAAGTTTCAGAGCGCCCCCGGCACCGGCACCCGTTTCGCTGTGCGCTTGCCTATCCGCGGCGAGGCGCGCCACACTCGCCAAAAGTGAGCGCCTCGTTTCGGATCTGCCTGATCGACGACGACGCCTCGGCGCGCGAAGCGCTCGAGCGCGTCCTCACCGGCGAGGGCTACGAGGTGGTCAGTTATCCCGACGGGAGCCGCGGCCTGACCGCGGCGCTGGAGGAGGATTTCGACTGCGTGCTCACCGACCTGCGAATGCCGGGGGTCTCCGGCCTGGAGCTGATCGACACGCTGCGGGATGAGCTGCCGAACCTGCCGGTCGTATTGATGACGGCGCATGGCACGACTGAGACGGCGATCGAGGCGACGCGCCGCGGCGCCTTCGACTATATCGTCAAGCCGTTTGAGATGGAGGAACTGCTTCCGGTCCTGGCCCGCGCTGCCGGCGCCGGCCGGCGCGGCCGGGAGAAAGTCGCGCTGGGGGCGGAGCCGCCGCGGGAGATCGCGCTCGTCGGGCAGAGCCGCGCCATGCAGGCCGTCTACCGGGAGATCGGGCGGGTGGCCGACAAGCCCGTTTCGATCCTGATTCTCGGCGAGACCGGCACGGGCAAGGAGCTCGTGGCCCGCGCGATGTGGCAGCACGGCAACCGGAAGAACAAGTCATTCGTGGCGGTGAATTGCGCGACCATTCCGGCGACGCTGCTAGAGAGCGAGCTGTTCGGGCATGAGCGCGGCGCATTCACGGGCGCGGAGGCGCGCCGCATTGGACGCTTCGAGCAGGCTGACCATGGCACGCTCTTCCTCGACGAGATCGGCGACCTTTCGCTGGAAACGCAGGCGAAACTCTTGCGCGTGCTGCAGGAGCGGGTGATCTCGCGCGTCGGAGGGCGCGAGTCCACCCCCGTCGATGTGCGTGTGATCGCCGCGACGCACTCCGATCTCCCCGCGCTGGTCGCGTCCGGGAAGTTCCGCGAAGACCTTTGGTACCGGCTGAACGTCGTCGTCATCACCCTGCCCCCACTGCGGGATCGGCGCGAGGACATCCCGGCGCTCGTGAAATGCTTTATTGCGCGGTACGGCGCCGACCACGGCGGCGTGGCCGCGATCGAGCCGGCGGCGGTGAAGTTTCTTTCTGCGCAGCCGTGGCCCGGCAACGTGCGCCAGCTGGAGAACGTGGTGAAACGCATGCTGCTGATCGCCCACGGTTATATTATCACCGAGGAATTGGCCCGGACCTCGCTTAGCCAGGGGCCCTCCGCTCCGGGCGGGGACGCCAGCGGGCGCGCCCTCGCCGCCCTTTGTCAGGAGGCGCTGGAAAACGCCCGGCGCAAGCCCGGGGCGGGCGCCGTCATCGCGGTGTTTTCCGCGGTTGAGCGCGAGTTGCTCGTGCAGGCAAACGCCACGACGGCGGGCAACATCACCCAGATGGCCCAGCTCCTGGGATGGTCGCGGCTCACGGTGCGCGAACGGCTCAAGCTCTACGCGCTGCGACCGGAGACGAACGACGAGCCCGCGGTCCCGGGCTAGGCGCCGGTCTCACGGCACCAGGTCCCAGACCGGCAGCGTCAGAGCGCGCTCGCCGGCATCGCTGGCCACCACGAGCGCAACATCCGCATGCGATTCAATCCACTGCTGCATCTGGTCGCGCGTCCAGCTCATGGCCGGCCTACCCTGGACCTGGGTGACGAGCGAACCCGCGGCCACATGCGCTTGCTCCGCCGGGCTGCCGGGAATGACCCCGGCGACCCGCCAGCCGCCCAGGTCTGAATAGAGACTAAGGCCAATGCTGCGCTCGGCGGTGGGCTCGAGCGGCGCCGTGCCCGGCCCGCAGAACCAGACCATGTTCTCGGATTGATGGAAGATGACGCAGAAACTCTGCAGCGAGCGGAGCCCAAGGCTGGGCGGGCCGGCGGAGATGACCGCCGTCGGCTCCACCTGCTCGATGCCCCCGAGCAACAGGCTTCCGGCCAGCCGGCCAATCCACTCCCGCCCGGTCTCCCCGACTGCCGCCACGAGCGAGCCCGCGCGAGGCTCCACTTTCCACTGGAATGCCGAGGCAAGTTCGGACGTGAGGTGCAGCGCATGGTTGGCGCCCGTGTCGATCATCACGTCGACCGGCCTCCCCTGGACCTGCACCTGCACGAACGGTGTGCCGGCCTGCTCAATCACCGGCAGACCCGCGCGAATCGCGGGGACGTTTGCCGGCCATTGGTTTCCGAGGAGGATGCGGTGGTTGGGAAAATCGAGGCCGAGATACAGGTCATGGAAAAGCGGGAAGCCAAGGGCGCCGTCGACGCGCCGGCCATGGATCGCGGAGAACTCGTCAAAGGTGTCGGAGATCGCGGCCAGGACGCCCTCGAAGTGCACGCCGCCAAGGTCGATGGATCCAAGGACGACCCGCTGCACATCAGTCGGATTCCCGAGCGCATTTTCCGCCACAACGATGTTCTCTTCCGGGTCCGAAACGGCCGCGCTCACCGCCTCCGCGAGTTCCGGGGACACGAGGGTAACGGAGCACCCGGTGTCCACCATGACCCGGAAGGGTCCGTGGCCATTGACCATCACGTTGACGAAGATCACGTGATCGGCGATTTCCGCCGGGATGGAAACCGGATCGCCCACGTGGGTGGAAAACGGCGTGGCTTCACTCGTTGCACCCGCGGCGAGCAGCGGATGGAGGGCGGCCAGAAGCGACGCCAGGCAGAGAGATCGCGTGGTTTTCATTGGTCACCACGGCACGGCAACCGAGAATGCGACGATGAAACTGCAAACGGGGAACTTCATCATCGGGCGAGGGAGGCGCGCCGACTGGGGCGGGACCAGTTAAGCTCGCGCTGGATCGCCGCAAGCAACGCATCCATGTCGAGTGGTTTCTGGAAGAACGCGTCGACGGCCTCGTTTGCTCCGCCCGCAGACTTCGGCGGGAGCGCCGTGATGACAACGATGGGCAGCGCGGGATAATGGTCGCCGAGATGCGCAATGAGATCCCAACCCGATAAAAGCGCCATGCACAGATCCGTGATCACCAGGTCGGGAGTCTTCACGGCGAGGTAGTCCAGCGCGTCCTTGACGCCCCTTGCCGGAACGACCTGGAGCCCTTCCGCGGTCAGGACGCGACAGACGCTGTTGCGCACGGAGGAGTCGTCATCAACCAGAAGGACCGTTGGCCCGGATCTCGTCGCTGGAGCGGCGGCACTGGCTGGCGAGGATGTGATGTCACCGGCGTCGATTTCCCCGGGCCAAGTCGATAGGAATGTCAGCATGCCTTCGTTCCATGCGTAAGGCATGCCACAGGCCGGAGTTACTTAAGATGCTATCAACGAATCGTTTCGCATCACCGCCGGCCCTCCATTGCGCGGTCTTCGGTCGTTGTGGTACCATCGGGCGGTCATTCGCTAACCACTTCGGCAGAAATAGATCCGGCGCCACCTGACCAAAGTACGCCATTGAATAAAGCGCCGACAGGTTCTGGAATGGGATCGCTGGCGACCGATAAGTTTTGGCCGCGACCAGGAGGAAGCTATGAGCGCTCAGAAAGAACAGGCTGGATCCGAAAAAGACGCGACTCTTCAGATGCGTTTTCGCCTGATTGGCATCTTCATCCTCGTTGCCGGCTTGCTGGCCGCCGGCTTGATCGATCGGACGGCGGCCCCCGTGGACGACAGCTCGGATGTAATCATGCCCGGGAACACCAAGCGGTACGAGTATGACCTGGAGCGCCTGGGCGGGAAGTCCAACGTGGCGGCCGCCGATTTTAGGGAGTGGTTCGGCAGCCTGTGGCACGGAAGGCGTTTGGCACATACGCTGGCCGTTCTTTCCATCGGAGGCTGCCTGGCGTGTTTCCTCGCGGCCCATGTCCTGACCTATCCTGTTCCGCCGGACAACCAGACCGACGGCAAGGAACCCTGAAGGTTCGTCTCTCCGCCGCTGCCTATCTGCGAAAACCCTCTGCTCACGTGAACCGTCTACGACTCACCCGCCAGGTCCTGGTTCTGATCTCACTGCTGCTCGCGCTCGCCGTGCGTGCCGCCGATCCTGCCTTGAGCGCGGCTACCGGCGTGCCCCGCGCCGAAGTGGAGTGGCGCAACTCGCGGGTTGGGGGCGGCGGCTACATCACGGGGTTGATCCCCGACCCGAATACGCCCGGTCGTATCTGGGCGCGCTGCGATGTCGCCGGGGTGTTTCTCAGCGAGGACGGCGGCCGCAGCTTCCGCGCGATGAACCGGGGAATGACCGCCTCATCCCATCACTCGGTAGAGAGTTTCGCGCTGAGTCCGCACGATCCCAAGGTCCTCTTCCGCTGCTCGGGGGAGGCGCGCGGCGGCAAGAGCTTCGGCTTCATCCACGGATCCTGGGATGGCGGCGAAACCTGGCGCCTGCTCACCGAACAGGCCGACTTCATCGGCAACGGCGAAACCCGCTATCTCGGCGAGATGATCGCCGTCGACCCCTTTGACCCGAAGACTGTCGTCGCCGCCAGCTTCTCGCGGGGCGTCTTCGCCAGCGGCGACGGAGGCGAAACCTGGACTTGCACCGGCCTCGCGGGCGAGCCGCTCAAGTCCCTCGCCTTTCACCCGCGCATCCCCAACCGGCTCTACATCGGCACGCTCAGGACGCTGGCGCACGCGGAATACCTCCTTCCCTCGGGCTCCAAGCGTCCGCAGGTCGGCCGGCTCTATCTGTCCACTGACAAGGGACGCACCTGGAGTCTCCTGGCCGAGGGGCCGGAGCTCGCCTTTGCCGAACTGCAGTTTTCCGCCGAGGGCGACGAGATCCTCTACGCTGCCGCCGGCAAGCTGGGTCTGCTGAAAAGTCAGGACGGCGGACGCAGTTTCAAACCGATCAACCAGGGACTGCCGGCGGTCGAGTTCCCCTGCGTTGCGGTCGACCCCCGGCAGCCGCGCACGCTCTACACGGCCGCCTGCGTTCCGGCCGATGCCCCGGTCCCGGTCGTCCCGCTCTACGTCTCGCACGACGCCGGGGCCACCTGGTCGCTGATCAAGGACTACCAGCCCTCCGACTTCACGGAATACCCTTATCCGCCCGGTGACATCCGCCCGATCGGCTGGGCGATCGCCAAGCTGCGGATCGACCCCTTTGATTCGAAAACGCTCTACATGAGCAATTGGTTCGGCGTATCGGTGAGCCGCGACGAGGGGCAGCATTGGTCAGGCAACCACTACGAGGGCATCGAGAACATCTGCGTCGAAAATATCGTCGCCCATCCGACGAGGCCGGGCTGCTTCTATTTCTCCGCCGCTGACCAAACGATCGTCCGCAGCACCGACGACGGCCGCCGCTTCCAGCATTTCGCCGAGTTGCACCGGCCCGCCAATTACTACTGCAGCACCTGCGCCGCGCCCTCCCGCTTCGTGGAGGGGCTGGTCGTGTATGGGGTGAACAACAATGGCTCCCAGCACAGCGCATTCTGCCGCACCGAGGACGATGGCGCGACCGTGAGCTGCAGCCTCGAACTGCCGGCCGGGCTGATGATCCAGGCGATCCGCGAAGACTCCGTGCAAAAGGGCGTCTTCCTCGCCAGCGTCGACGGTGAACCGTCGAAAGGCGCGGGATTGTACCGGAGCGTCGACGCCGGGAAGACCTGGACGCGGCTCCCGGGCGGCGGCCTGCCCGGCCGCATCCGGCGGGTCCCGCAGGACCGCGAATGGGTCGAGAACGAACTGCTCTCGGTGGTCTGGTATCAGACCAAGAACGCCTGCGGCACCAACCAGCTGCTCGCGGCGATCCCCGGCCAGGCCGGTGCTTTCTATTGGGGTGAATGGACCGAGGGACTTTTCCGCACCGGCGACGGAGGCAAAAGTTGGGCCGACATCTCCGCGGGGCTCCCCTTCAAGCGCAATCGCACGGCCACCCTCGTCTGCGTGACCGCGGATCCTGACCGTCCGCAGCGGGTTTACGCAGGCTTTATCGGCGAGGGCCTCTGGCGCAGTGACGACCAGGGGGCACATTGGACGAAAGTCTTCCCCCTTGCCGACCGCGCTTTCAACGCGAGCTCGATCGCGGCAGGTGGTCCGGGTGGAGACGATCTTTATGTCTCCTGTGAACCCCTGGGACTCAGCCCCTGCCTCGCAGCCCTCCTGCACAGTCTTGACGGCGGCCGTACTTGGACGGATCTCTACGATCCGGGCCTGGGAGCCCTGCGAATGAAGACGATCGCCGTGAACCCCAGGACTGGCACCATTGAGGTTGGCACCTGCGGCAACGGCACCTTTCGTGTCGTCCCCAAGAGATGAGAGCCGTCGGTTAGAGCACGCCGGGTCACAAAGATCGCACGGATCCGAGCCTGGCGGAATGCTGAGGTGGTCCCCATCCGTTGGACAGGTTGGATGGGATATTATGTTATGAGAAACGGAGGAAGTGGAGGTGTCTTGGTCGGCTCGGAGGACATGCACAACGGAATCGCCGTACCGAGGGGTTCTGAAATGTGGTTTTGAAAGGAACAGGTCAATTTTGGGGCCCTGCAGTTTACGCCCCTCGGTTTTAGGATTAACCTCGAACGGATGCTGTAATCGTTGTTCTTGCGCCTGCATGAAGGGAAGCGGGCACAATCGGTGTTATAGACTTTTGTGAATACCCCCTCACTCCTCCGCCGCGAGTTTCTAAAACTTTGCGGGCAGTTTGGCGTTGTCTGCGCCTGTGGATGCGTCGCACCGCAACTGCGCGCCGAAGAAGCGAAGCCCGCCGCGCCCAAGAAGCTGCCCGACCTGAAGGCGCGGGCGTATTGCGGATTAATCTGCGGCGACTGGTGCGAGCTCTGGAAAGCCACCCGGACCAACGATCTCACTGCCAAGCAGAAGGTCTACGCCGAGTGGAAGTGGAAGGAGAAGTTCGGGGTGGAATTCAATCCTGACCAGGTCTTCTGCCACGGCTGTAAAGCGCCGGGGAAGCCGGTGAACATTGCCCATGCGCGCTGCACTGTGCTCAAGTGCAGCGTCGAGCGCGGGTTGGAGTCGTGTCTCCAATGCGGCAAGCTGGCCGATTGCGACAAGGAGCTCTGGAAGAACTACCCGGATTTTCGGACGCAGATGGTCAAGTTGCGGCAGGATTACGTGGCGACTGAGGGGCTGAAGCTTATCTGAGTCGGCCGGGGCGCCGGGATCTAACTTTGTGGTTCGGGGACGAAATAGGGACCGGCGAAATCGGAGGCCTTGAGGTGGTCCCCATCCGTTGGAAAGGTGGGATAGGATATTATGTTATGAGAAGCGGAGGCAGTGGAGATGTCTTGGCCGGCTTCGAGGACATGCACAACTATGTTCAAGGTTGAACATAGTTGTGCACGACGGAATCACCGTGCCGAGGGGTTTGAAAGGGACAGGTCAATCTTGGAGCCGTCAGAACTTGGAGGGCGGCGCGCCGTCGCCGCCAAATGCCCGATCCGGAAATCTCTGCGGATTGGCGGAATATTGCTTTGGGTCGGTACGTAGATGGACACGGATTCGATTGGGCCATTCGCATCCATCCGCGTCATCCGCGGGAGGTAATTCTGCGTTCCAGTTTCCGCGTGGTCTGCGCATTCTGCCGATCGGCTGCGGGGTGTTTGAACCGCAAAGCAACCGATCGGAGGAAGCTTTCCAGAGGCGAGATAGGGACAACCGAATTCAGGACCGAAAACCGGGAGATCGGGAAACGTCTAGAAGATCGGACCATGATCTGCGCTCACCCGTGTGATCCGCGGTAATGAGGATTTGAAAGACCCCGGCTACAGAAGGACTGCCGGTTCGCTGGGCGACGCGCAGGCGCCGCAGGAATGCTATTGAGAAGAATCCTCCGATGGTCCACGGTAAGCCGCATGAAGATTCGTTTGCTGCGACCGCCTGGCTTCCCGGTCGATTTCGAGGGTGAGAGGTATCTCATCGAAACAATCCCCGCGGGCAAATGCCAGTTGCCTGTCGGCGCAGGTTCGGAACCACCCCTCTCCTACCAGCTGGTCGCCCGGCGCGACGGGGCCGCCGCCCGTCCGGGCGAGCCGGTCCGGTTGTCTGGCAGTTTCGCGTCCAAGGACGCTTTGGATGCCGCCCTGCGGAATGGCTGGGAGCTGCCCGGGGACGCGCCTTCACTCGATCAGACTGCCAACGGAATCATCGATGCGATGCTGCGCATGCAGGCTGCTCACGCGGTTTGGGAAACTGATGAGTCGTTTGCTGTCTGCCGCCTCGAGGACGCCGGCGAGGTTATTCCGCATGGCTTCAAGGGGTTTATTGCCCTCTTGCGCCGCGACGAAAGCGCGCCGCCTGCCTTTGAGGTGGTGGTGTATGTCGACCAGTGCCTCGACGTCGGCATGGCCGCCTTTTCGATCGGAAGGATGAGCCCAGCAGCCCGCCCGGTGATTGCGAACGAGCGGCCAACTCATATCGCCTACCGGTTTTACCAACCTGGACCGCAGGAGACCCCGGCCGTGACCACCGGCAACCTTTTTCGCATGGCCGCGGAATTCAAGAAACGCTTCAGGCCGCTGGCGTCATGACCGCGTGGGGGAATTTCCGGGCCAGACTCACGCTGCAACACTCCACCTCACGACAAATCCCAAAATGAGCTACTACTATATCGGCACGCTGGACCCACGAAACCCAAGCCGGTGGAACTACCAGGTCAGCGTCAAATCAACCGGCGCCATTCTCAGCGCGCTCCGTGAGGCCGGATTTAGCGTGTTCGTGGTTCAGGGCAGCGAGAGCGTTTCGCCTTTCCTGGACGAACTCGCGATCTCGAAGCCGGGCGCCACCCGCGAGGAAGTTGAGGCGATTTGCGAATCGGTTGACCCGACCCGGACGATTGCCGCCTCGCCCCCGCCCAGGGAAACACCAGGGGATATTCCCCGCCGAGGCTAGGGATGGTTTCGGCCGTTTGGTGACGGCCATATTGAGGCGCTTCATCCATCAGCAGTTCGTGGCACGGGTCTCCTGACCCGTGGGAAATTTGAACACGGGTCAGGAGACCCGTGCCACTTCCCAACTGAGCAAACACATCGCTGGCAGACGCAGCGTGCAAGCCACCCTGATCTCACTTCGTTCCCCCGCCGGCCCGACTCAAGCGGGTGCGCCGAACTCCACGCCGAAGAAGAATCCCCGGTCGTTCTCATAGCCCTCCGGAGCGCGAGTCGCCTCGATCACCACATAGCCCTCACTTACAAGGAGGCCCAAACAGACCAAAACAAGATTCCTGAGCAGGGGCGCGATCATGGCAAAACAGGGTAATTCAAAAGAAACCGGAAAACGCGGGGATAGAGAGATTTAAACACACGCGCTTGAATCGTTCAACCCATATCCTGCGAATTATGACGCGAATTTTGCCCCGAAGCTCCGCGAACAATTCAGATTCGCCGAATGGTCTCATTGGCTGGTGCCGGCCGGCAACGGAGGCGGCGCAACCAGGCCTCGGCATGCTCGCGCCTTCAGAGCAGCGTTTGCAGAAGCCCCAGGATTCCGACGCTCAGCGCCGCGAGTGAATCACCGGCAATCAGCCCGCCTCCGACCAGGGAGGCGGTGCTCATGTCAGCCGGAACCTCGCCGGCCGTCGTCTTGCCCCGGCCCGCACTGCTCTTCGCCATCACGGTTTCATAGAGTGAGCCGAGGGTCCCTCCCCCCGCCCACCACCACAAGGTCCGCATTTCCACGAATCCGCCAAAGCTCGAGGCGTATGGACTGGGCAGCAGGAAGGAGTCGAGCAGAAAATCAAAGACCTTCCCGTCGCGGGAGGTTCCGGTCCACTCGCGATAGCGGCGGTGGCGTTTCACGAGCTTGCGGAGTACCTCGGTCGCCAGCCCGATCAGGATGCCCAGCCGGAGCGCCTTCATGATGTGCGGCTGGGCGCTGGTGATGCCGCGCAGCGCCCCGACGAACTTGTAGGTCATGGCGCTCTGCCATTGCTCCGCGCCCGCGACCTGCCGGCCGAACTGGTCGGCCTTGAGCACCGGGTAGGCGCTCAGGAAAACCCTAGCGAGCGCCACGGCCAGCACCGCCCCCATCGCGATGCCGATGACCTGGTAGCGGAACTGCACCACGCGGTTGGTGCCCAGCCGCCATCCCGTGGAACGGTCCTGCTGCATGTCGCCGCCCTCACTGCAGGAGATCAGCAGGATGGAGGCGCACATCAATCCCGTGCCCGTGTCGGTCAGGCCGACCGCCGCGAGAATGAACACGGTCATCACAAAGGCGCTCGAAAGGGGATTGGAATCCGAGATGCCGAGCGAGATGCCGTTGACGAGGACGAACAGGAAGACGAGTCCAATGCAGATGAGCAGGTAGCGCAACGGTTCGCCCAGCACCGTGTGCCCCACCACGGCCACCGCAATGCCCCAGAACACGACCCACGACATCAGCCGGAAAACATTGACCCGTTTCCAGTCCTCGGCCGGCTTGGCGGGCTGGCCGCCGGCCCCGCCCAGTCGTCTCAGCG
>Ga0182021_10001686_pt1 | contig 25560 bp, 20 predicted proteins | sample 612E3MmetaG_FD_120493 | JGI IMG/M metagenome (GOLD analysis project Ga0182021, IMG submission 120493) | Permafrost microbial communities from Stordalen Mire, Sweden - 612E3M metaG (Illumina Assembly) | ecosystem: Environmental > Terrestrial > Soil > Wetlands > Permafrost | place: Sweden... | reverse complement strand
TTCCGCGGGTGGAGCAGATTCTTGCGGCTGGCGCCGCCGCGCAGAACATCCTGCTGGCTTGCCATGCCTTGGGCTACGGCGCCGTGTGGAAGACCGGCGCGGCGGCATACGATGCCAGCGTGAAAGAGGCGCTTGGCCTGGAGGCCGCGGACGAGATCGCGGGCTTCCTCTATATCGGCACTCCCGCAGCCGCGCCGAAGGCGCCCGCCCCGCTCGACCTGGCCGGTTTCCTGAAGGTGTGGCCTGATGAATAAGCCCGCTGAAGCAGTGCGCCGGCCCGTGGCAACGAATGAGACTGGGGATGGCATCGTCCCCAGCAAGCCGCTGAGTGCGGAGGAAGCGGAAGGCTGACCTTGGCAGCGAAAAACGGGCGGCCTAATTGTCCCGCTTTCTCCACCACCACTTTCGCGTGCGTGGCCGCTGTGCGCCGCCGAGCCGGGCATAGAGCTTAAGGGCGTCCCTCGCCACATCCGTGGCCTTCGCGGCGACTTGCGCTGCCTTCGCCATCACAGCGGGCGCCATCTCGCCGCCAATCGCGTTTCCGCCAGGGGACTGAGACCCGGTGGCTTGTTCAATCGATTTTAGGGTCTTCGCGGCTTCTTCAAGCTGCCGAAGCGCGTTCCCGAAAAGCGTCAATGCGTTATCTGTGGCCATTAGCCTTCCCCGTGAGGGCGGTACAGCGGGTAAAAATCCAGCGGAACGAGCGTTATTCACTAAGTTGTTAACGGGTCCATGCAGGGGTTTCCATAGAAAAAACAGCACTAAGAGTCTGAAACAACACGAAAAACTGCTTTTAAAGTTAATTTTTGACTTTTTAACAGATTATGTAAAAAATGTAAATTCTCCCCTGCTTAAGGGGCAATTTAGTAGCGCGTAGGAGAGGTTAGCATGTCGGTATACGATCACCGGTTGATAGCAGTGGCTTTGCTTGGTGACTTCCAAGACGGAAATGCCCCTCCCGCTTTGATCGACGAGTTCAAGAGCGCTCTGATTGTCGCCTATGAGCAGGCGCTGGAAAGCGGAATAAGCCCCGCCTACGCTCTGGGGGCCATACTGGACTGGGCGTCGGCGGAGTTCAAAAGGTGTGCGGGCTTGCCATACGTGGATGGCTGATTGAAATGGCGCCTTCGGGCGCCATTCGCTCTTTAAGCACAGCGTTTCGCCTTTGCATTACCGCTTCGCACGGTGAGCCGCGAGCGGGATGCTATCGATCTGTCATTTCGCCGGGTATTTCGGTCCTTCGAAGCGCTCGCGGGGCATCGGATCGGGCATCGGCGGCTCCCGGCGTGGCGGCGGAGGCGGGTAATCCCGCACCGGCGGCCGGCTGTAGTAGTAGGGTGGCGGAGGTTGCGGAGGCGGAGCGTCGTAATCCGGCGCACAATCCGGCGGCGCGCATTCGGCCCTCTTTTCGTACATCCACTCCTGCTTATGCTTCTTCCAAGCCTCTTCTTCCTTCCACTCGGCCTTTTCCTCGGCTTCGATCCGCGCCTGCTCGCGGTAGGCCTCGCAGCCATGGCCGCAATAGCCCTGCCTGAGACGCCGTATCCAGCAAAGCGTCCCGCATTTCTCGGTGCAAGGATAGCCGCCGCAGCCATACCGGCACGGCTCGTCTTGGCAATAGGGAGGCAGTTCCTGGGGCGGGAAAGCCTCGGGACGGCGCGAAACGCCGGAATAGATGTTCACCGGCCCATAGTTGTTGTGAATGGTGACCTGGCCCGGGCGACGAGCCGGGCGCGCGAACTCTGGCTCTGGCGGACAGGGATAGTCCCAGCCGCAGCCGCCGGTCCTTTGCAGCAAGGAGTGGCTGGGCACGTGCTCCGCGAAGCCCTGCAAACCTGCCTGGACGCCTCCGGCGGCTGCGGGTTGCGTGCCAGGGACAGCGGAGACCCCGCAAACTAACAGCATGTAAACAAAGCGACGTTTCATCCGTAACCTCCGGTTACGACCCTGCTCCAAAAGTTATTCGATTTTTCTTAAATCCGAGCGTCACGCGCGCTGCTTCTTCAGTTTTGGTTAATTTTTTCCTGTGCGTGCCGCCTCCCGCGCCGGCTGCCCTACCAAGAGACATCTTTGCCGCAGCGCACAAATTCGCTAAGAGAAGGCACGTTTTCGCCAAGGACCCGCCCATGTCACAGCACGTAGCAATGCGCCGGCTCACCGCGCCCGATATCCGCGCGCGCAAGGGCCGCGAGAAGATCGTCTCGCTGACCTCCTATCACGCCCACACGGCGCGGCTGCTCGACGCGCATTGCGATTTCCTTCTGGTGGGGGATTCGCTCGGCATGGTCATGCACGGCTATGAAACCACCGTGCCGGTGCCGCTGGAGCTGATGATCATGCACGGCGCGGCCGTCGTGCGCGGCGCCAGCCATGCGCTCGTGGTCGTGGATTTGCCATTCGGCTCCTATGAGGAATCTCCCTCCGTGGCCTTCCGGAACGCCGCGCGTGTCATGAAAGAGACCGGCTGCGGCGCGGTGAAGCTCGAAGGCGGGCGGCGCATGGCCGAAACCATCGCTTTCCTTACCGAGCGCGGCATTCCCGTGATGGGGCATATAGGGCTTACGCCGCAATCGGTGAATACGATGGGTGGATTCAAGACTCAGGGCCGCCGCCTGGAGGAATGGGCCGCCATCGAGGCCGACGCCAAGGCCGTTGCCGAAGCCGGAGCCTTCGCCGCCGTGCTTGAAGGCATGGCCGAGGCGCTTGCCGCCAAAATCACGCACGCCATACCGATTCCAACCATCGGAATCGGCGCCTCCGCGGAATGCGATGGCCAAATACTGGTTCTTGAGGATATGCTGGGGCTGTCGCCGTCGCCGCCGAAATTCGTGAAAAAGTTCGCGGAACTGGCGCGCGCCATCGAAGAGGCGGTGAAGGACTATGCAACCGAGGTCCGCGCCGGCCAGTTCCCCGGCCCGGACAATGTCTATGCCATGCACAAAGGCGGGCATGCCGGAGAGCGAGTCACGAAAATGTCTAAAACGAAGGCCAGTTGACATCCTGGCTTGAAGCGGGAAAAAGCCTGCCATCCAGGCGAGCCGGAAAACGGTCTTCCTAAACTTGCAACAGCCAGCGTTCCCTCTGTTGCGGAAGCGTCATTGAATCTAAGGCACCAGCGCTATGAGCCAATCGAATCACGACGACGAAAGCTTTTTCCGCGAGGTCGATGAAGACTACCGCCGCGAGCAAACCGTCAAGTTCTTCCAGGACTATGGCGCCTATCTTGTCGCGGGCGCTTTTATAATCCTGGCTGTGGTCGCGGGCTACACCTTCCAGCAAAACCGGCGCGCCCATCAGGCGGCGGCCGGCGGCGATACGCTTTCGAGCGCGTTGATCCTTGCGGATGCCGGCAAGCAGGATGAGGCGCGGAAGGTTCTGACTTCGCTCGCGGAAAACGGCCCCGGCTCCTACCGCGTGCTGGCGCGCTTGCACGCGGCGGGCGAATCGATTGCTAAGAGCGATCTGGAAACGGCTCGCGCCGGGTATAAGGGTGTTGCCCTGGACGAGACGGCGCCCGAAGAGCTACGTGAGTTCGCGAAGGTTCAGCTTGCCGCCCTGTCGCTCGGCGGCACAAGCTACGACGAGTTGTCGCGCGAGCTGGAAAGCTTCCGCTCCGGCACGAGCCGCTGGCGGTTTGCCGCGAAAGAAATTCTTGGACTTTCTGCCTTCAAGGAGGGTAAGGTGGCCGATGCCGAGCGGTTGTTTGGGGAACTCGCTAGCGACGGCGAAGCGCCGCAGGGAATGCGGCAACGGGCGGAAGTCGTGCTTACACTGCTGCTTGAAAAGCAGAAGTCCGCGCAGGCAGGACTAACGGGGAAAAAGGACGCGGCAAATGACGCCAAAACGCAGTAACTGGGGGCCTTCGGCCTCCGTCGTGCTGTTTCGATCCGTGCCGTTCATTGCTGTTCTAGCCGCCGGTCTTGGCGGTTGCGAGTCCATGGGGCTGGGGGAGCCCAGCATGCCGAACGTCTCCTCCGTGACGTCGATGTTCGACAAGAAGCAGGAGCCGCTGCCGGGCCGGCGTATTTCCGTTTTGAAGGCCGACGAGAAGGGCGGCGTCTCCGGACCCGAGGCCACCGGGCCGATCATGCTGCCGCCGGCCATGGCCAATGCCTCTTGGAGCCAGCCCGGCGGCGTGGCGTCCAACGCGCCTGGCCATCTCGCCATCGGCGAGGCCTTGCACACGCTTTGGACCGCGGATGCGGGCGAAGGCTCCTCCAAGCGCCAGCGGCTGACGGCTGTGCCGATCGTATACGGCAACAAGATTTACACGATGGACTCGGAAGGCACGGTCCGGGCCATCTCGGGCAGCGACGGTTCCAAGCTTTGGTCCGTCAAGACGGTGCCCGATCAGAAGTCCGGCTTCGATTTCATGCACCCGTTCAATTCCAATAACCTGTCCAGAAACGGTTTCGGCGGCGGGCTTGCCGCCGATGGCGGGAAAATCTACGCCGCGACCGGCTTCGGCTCGGTGCTGGCGCTCGATGCAGGCTCGGGTCAGGTGCTCTGGTCGAAAATGCTTGCCATCCCGATCCGCGAAGCGCCGACCGCCGCCGAGGGCCGGGTCTTCGTCGTGAACGCTGAGAGCGAGCTTTTATGCCTCAACGGCGGCGACGGGGCGCAGCTCTGGGGCCAAAAGGGCCTCCCGGAGAACGCGGCCCTGATGACGAGCGCAAGCCCGGCGGTGGCAGGCAACCTCGTGTTCGCGCCTTATACATCGGGCGAAATCACCGCAGTCGACATCAAGACCGGCCAGCAAAAATGGACGGATTCGCTGACGAAGGGCTCGGTCAACTCGTCCGCGACCGCGATTGGCGAGGCGGCCCGGCCGGTGGTGGACCGCGACGCGGTTTTCGCCATGAGCCGTGGCGGCCAGTTGATCGCCACCTCGCGCGACAAGGGCCAGCGGCTCTGGACGCGCGAAATCCAAGGGTCGCAAACGCCCTGGGTCGCGGGCGATACCGTCTTTGTCGTGGACGCCGTGGGAAAGCTGATCGCGCTGACCCGCAAGGATGGCAAAGTGCGCTGGGTGACGGCTTTGGCAGGCGAAGGCCGCTGGAGCGGTCCCGTGCTTGCGGGTAGCCGGCTCTGGCTTGCCTCCTCGACTGGGCAGCTCGTGTCGGTGGATGCGCTCACAGGCAATATTTCGGCGCAATCCGATCTCGGCAGCCCTGTGATGATCACGCCGGTCGTGGCCGAGGGCAGGCTTTACGTCTTGACCGACAAGGCCAAGCTGATAGCGATGAACTGATCCGCTGCCAGTTTTGGTGGAATAGAGTTTCGTCATGCCGGAGCCCGTATTCGGGGCATCCGGCATTTTGCATCTGGCGTGGCGGTCATCCCGGCGCGCCACGGCGCTTCACCCTCGCAGCGATGCGCAAGCATTAGAATTTGAGCAATGGCATACACAGTCGCCATCATAGGCCGCCCCAACGTCGGCAAGTCGACCCTGTTCAACAGGTTCGCGGGCAGGAAGCTCGCGCTCGTGGACGACATGCCGGGCCTTACCCGCGACCGCAAGGAGACGCGCATCCGCATCGGCCGGCACGCCGTCATCCTGACCGATACCGCCGGCTTCGAGGATGCCGAGCCCGGCAGCATTGCCGCGCGGATGGCGGAGCAAACCGCGCAAGCCATCGCCGAAGCCGATCTCATTCTGTTCATGATCGACGCGCGGAGCGGCCCGACCGCCGCCGACACCGGCATCGCGCAGCTCGTCCGCTCCTCCAGCAAGCCCTTCGTGCTCGTGGCCAACAAGGCCGAAAGCCGCGCGTCCGATGCAGGCTACTACAGTTCTTACGAGCTGGGCCTCGGCGAACCGCTCGCGGTTTCGGCCGAGCACGCGCTTGGCTTTAACGACCTGCTATCGGAAGCAGCGGAGCGGCTGGATGCGCTGAGCGCGCGGGAGCTGCCCAGCGGAGAGGGCGACGAAGAGGGACTGCCGGAAGGCGCACCGGACCGGCCGCTCAAGCTCGCCATCGCCGGCCGGCCGAACGCGGGCAAATCCACGCTTGCGAATGCACTCCTAGGCGAGGAGCGGATGATTACCGGCCCGGAAGCGGGCCTCACCCGCGACGCCATCGCCGCCGATTTCTCCTGGCAAGGAAGGCGGGTGCGGCTGTTCGATACCGCCGGCCTGCGCCGCAAGGCGCGCATTACCGCCCGGCCAGAGACGCTGGCCGTGGGCGACGCGCTGCGCGCCATCCGCTTCGCCGAGGTCGTGGTGCTTCTGCTCGACGCGGAGACGCCCTTCGAAAAGCAGGATCTCACCATCGCCGACTTGGTGGAGCGCGAAGGCCGCGGCCTCGTCTTCGCGGTTAACAAGTGGGACCTCGTGGCCGACCCGCAGGGCCGTCTGGCGCAGCTTAAGAAAGACGCCGAGGCAATGCTTCCGCAGCTTGCCGGTGCGCTGCTGGTGCCGGTGAGCGCGCTTTCGGGCCGGGGGCTCGACAAGGTGATGAAGGCCGCCTTCACCGTCTACGAGGCCTGGAACAAGCGCATCGGCACCGCCGAGCTGAACCGCTGGTTCGCCGGGGCACTGGAGCGGCATCAGCCGCCCGCCGTCTCAGGCCGGCGCATCAAGCTTCGCTACATCACCCAGGCCAACGCGCGCCCCCCCTCCTTCGTGGTCTTCTGCTCGCGGCCTGAGGCCTTGCCGGAATCCTATCTGCGCTATCTCGTCAACGACCTGAAGAAAACCTTCGGCCTCGGCCCTTCGCCCGTCCGGCTGCATATCCGCAAGAGCAAGAACCCTTACGTCGATGAGGAGCGCGGCAGGCGATGACGGCGCCGGAGTTCTGGTTCTATCATTTGGAGAGCCAGCCGCTGCATGTGGTCCTGCCAGTGCTGGTGGAGAAGACGCTGGGGCGGGGGTGGCGGGCGATCTTGCGGTTCTCGACGCAGGCGCGGCTTGAGACCATCGACGGGGCACTTTGGACCTATCGCGAGGAGTCCTTCCTGCCGCACGGCACCACCCGCGACGGCCCCCCGGAACGGCAGCCCGTGCTGCTCACGCTGGATGGCGGCAATCCCAACGGCGCGCATGCACTGTTTCTGCTGGAGACCGCGACGGAAGGTGAGCCGCAGCGCTTCGCGCGCATCATCCGCCTGTTCGACGGTGCGGACGGCGAAGCCAGGGCGCTCGCCCGCCAGGAATGGAAGGATGCGAAGGCGGCCGGCCTCGCGGTGAGCTACTGGAAGCAGGATGCAGGCGGGGCTTGGAAGAAATCCGGGTGAACCGTGCGTGTCCCCGCCTTGACAGCGCTCCCGCCATGGGCCTAAATGTTGGCGCATGGGGCCATAGCTCAGTTGGGAGAGCGCTGCAATCGCACTGCAGAGGTCGTGAGTTCGAATCTCATTGGCTCCACCAAAATTCCCAAAGAAAACAGCGACTTGCAAAACAGCAACTCGAAGCCGCGAAAAGCTGGCTACCACATAGCTACCAGCGAGATGGATCTGGCTTCCGGCGCCGGGGGCCGCGAAGCGGTAGAGGTGTGGCTTTCTGTCCCACAAAAAGGCCGGGAAGACCCGCGGAGCGTGATTTATCGCAGAGGAGATCTTGTACCGCCCGAGCGCTGATTTGGCGCCAAGTTCTCGCAGCTGGCGGATAAGGAGTAACGCCGCTTTTGTCGGTCGCGCTGAAAATACTAAGTTATCCAACTGAACTCTCGGCGCCCCAGAAAGCTGGCATCCTGCCCACGCAAGCGAGCCCAACATCCGGCCTTCAGGCCGTTTCCGCTTTACGCTTGGTTTTCATTCTACGCGTAGTTCTTGGGGCCCCCTCGGGGACCATTGACATCAGCTCGGGCAGCCGGTCGAGTATGCGCAGCAGGATAGCGGTCGGGCCGGGGATCTTGACGCTTCCGTCAGCGTAACGTTGCGCCTGGTTTGGCCCGGTACCAAAGCGCCGGCCGAATTCGCGGCGCGATAAGCCGAGCCGTGTGCAAATTCCTTCGAATTCTTCCGGTGTCATCGGCTCCATCGGGGTGACGTAACCTCACCCGACACGAGATAGCAACAGGAAAGCTTGCGCAGATATTGCTATGTGTACCCTAATAGGTTACGCACAGCCTAGCAAAGGCGCGCCATCGTGCACATTGGGATGGCGAGCGATGAAGGCGAGACTGCCGTGGCCTTCCTCGCGCATCCAGCGGCATATGGTACACATCGTCATGATTTAATTGCAGCAAAAGGAAACGGAAAGGCAGTGCCATGCGCACCATTGCAAAGCTCTTTGGATACGTCGGCGGTGCCGTGGTTGTCGTCCTCGCGGCGTAATATGCCTACGTGATGAGCGATGGCCCGCTATCCGGTGCTATATCCGCATTCGTTTACGGCCTCATCTCAATTGGCGCGCTTTTCGGCCCGGCGCTTGGCGCGCGGTTGTGGCGCTACCACAAAGCGCTCGCCGCGTTCATTTGGGCGGTTGCCCTTGCAGCGCTGGCAATCGCAATCACCAATGAGGTTGGCGCGCTCGCCGGCCGCGGCAGCGAGCAGACAGCCCGGCGCACCAGCGTCGCCGATGCTGTAGGCGATGCCTGGGGAAGCTTGGAACTCGCCCTCGCCGAACGCAAGTCGCTGAAGTTCGCCCCGGCTGATGTCGCCGCCGTGGAGGCTGCGAAGGCCAAGGCGAGCGCCGCGACATTCGCCAAGAACGCGGAATGCACGATTCGCGGTTCGAAGTGCCAGGCGAAGGAAACGGTCGAAGGCCAAGCCCTCGCGGACCTCGCCGCAGTGACGCGCGACAAGGCGCTGACCGATCAAGCCGCGAAGCTCGATACCAACATCGCGGCGCTTCGTGAGAAGATCGCGCGGGCAGGTCCGGTGCGCGAGACAAACACCCAAGGCAAGGCGCTTGCCCGGCTGTTTGGCTTGGACGATGCAGAAGCCGCCCAGCTGATTACGCGGCAAAACACAGCGATGATGATCGTGGTGGAGCTGCCTATCGTGGTGTTCATCCTTGCGGCTGAAGAGATCGGGCGACATGAGCCCGCACCGTCTCCCGAGCGGCTCAATGGCCGCCGTGAAGACGATGGCGGGCAGGTGCGTGCCCGGAGCGGGCAGGTGGACGGGCACCCCTGCCCATCTCAACAAAATCAGGGATTCGACGCCGAAATTATCCCTTTCAAGCCCAAGGGCGCGCACCCTCCCGCGCAGGAGGAAGCGCAGGGTGATGCAGTGAGCGGGCAGGTGCGTACGCTCGCTGCCCAAGGACTAAGTCAGGTAGCTATCGCAAAGCAGCTTGGCATCGGCCGGGCGACGGTGCAGAGGCATTTGAAGAAGGCGGCTTCTGCCGATGCTTGATAGGGTCCATCGTGCGTCCATGACACTATCCACTCGGGGGCCAAAAGCGCTTGGCCCCCATTGGACACGCAGGAAAGATCTGGAAACATCGGGGTTCCGGAGAGACACACGCGCGCCGTGGATCGGGCAAAGGGTCGAAGGACGGTTATGTGCGGGTGCGCGGGGCAGCCAGGCGAGCGCGCGTTAACGAGTTGAACGGCACTCGTGCCAAGAACCTTGAGGCGCAAGGCTTCAAGGTAACGAGAGACGATGCGGCGGACGAGGCTACATTCGCCGGCAGGGCCGGGCAGATGGACGCTGTAATTGCCAATCCGCCCTTCGGGGCTGTGCGTGAAGGCGGCAAATCGAAGGTGTTCACGATAGGCGATTACAACACGACACAGATCGACCACGCCATCGCCTTGAACGCCTTGAGGACCATGAAAGCGGACGGCCGCGCGGTACTCATCATCGGCGGCGTCACGGCCGAAACCCCCAAGGAGCGCGCCGAAGGCTACACCGCAAAGACGAAAAGGCGCTTCTTCTACCAGCTTTTCAGCAATTATAACGTTTCGGATATATTCACGGTTGACGGTAGCCTCTACGCCAAGCAAGGCGCGGGCTGGCCGGTCGATGTGATCGTAATCGATGGCAAGGGTAAGACGGAACGCGCACCCCTGACCAAAGAGCCGCCAGTGCTCTTGAAATCATGGGACGAAGTAGGAGCGAAACTGAATGAAGCAAAGCAAAGAGAAGACTCTGGAGCGGCAGCCCCAGACACTCCTGGACAAGATAGCGAGACGGGCGGTGCTCCTGTTGAAGGAGAGCGAAGACCCGCGGGCGGAAATGCGCTGGGCGGAGAGCAGGCTTCTGGAAGCAAACCTACTCAACTGGAGCCAGCAGGGGGAGAGCCCGCAGGTATGGGCAGAACGGGTGATAGCCCAGAACCTGGACCTGGAGGATCAGAGCGGGCCGTGGCTGAAGGAGCGGGATTCGCACCCGGAGGAGGCGGAAACGTTCGAAAGCCTAATCTTGAGCCTAATCCCAAGCGAAGGAGGCCTGTAAGAGAGACGCCTACGAGCGCGAATACGCCGGGGCACTTAACTTGCAAGAACTGATGGACCAGGAGGCCGTTGCCCACGCCATCGAACTGTACCATCATCTGCAAACTTGACCAAGGATCACGCGCATCTGGCGAAGGCTCGCACAACTTCGTGCCCGAGTGGCAGCGCCCGCCGTCTCATGCCAATAGTTTTGCAAGTGGCTCCTCGTTCACGCTGACTGAAAGCGTTGGCGTTTCGGCCGCACGCCATGGCTCAACTGCCTCGCGGCCAAGAACAAGCGGCATGCGGCCGTGCAGGCTGGGAGTTCGCTCAGCTCTGGCAAAATGGCCGGGCCGGCGATGCAGGTACGCTACTCTTCCTTGAATTCGAGGATGGCAGCCCGCAGCCTCATATCCATCAAGAATCCCGAATCTTGATTGCCGATGCAAACATGGCTTAGGTTAACCCACACTGGGTTTGTAAGATGGGTTTTCGACTCGACCTTTACGGCAGATATTGCTGAAGCACGCGCCGGGATGTCCGCCCGGCCAGCGCTTCCCCTAACATTGAGGGTTCACCGGCGCATGTTCGAACAGACATTCAAAAATATCGACGATGTTCTCTGGAAAGAGGCGGGCTGCACCACCGAACTCGATTACACCGAGCAATCGTCGTGGATGCTGTTCCTCAAATATCTCGACGACCTGGAGACGCAGAAGGCCAGCCGCGCCGAGCTTGAGGGCAAAGCCTACAGCCCCATCATCGAAAAGCCCTACCGCTGGCAGGACTGGGCCGCGCCGAAAAACGCGAAGGGCGAATTCGACCACGACACCGCGCTGACCGGCGACGACCTCATCGCCTTCGTGAACGTCAAGCTTTTCCCCTACCTCCACAGCTTCAAGGAGCGCGCCGCCAGCGCCGCCACCATCGAATACAAGATCGGCGAAATCTTCGGCGAGATCAAAAACAGGTTCCGCAGCGGCTACTCCCTCCGCGACGCGCTCGAACTCATGGATGCCTTACGCTTCCGCTCGCAGAAGGAGAAGCACGAGCTTTCCCACCTCTACGAAGCCAAGATCAAGAACATGGGCAACGCCGGGCGCAACGGCGGCGAATATTACACGCCGCGCCCGCTCATCCGCGCCATGGTCCGCGTCACCCGCCCGCGCATCGGCGAGCGCATCTACGACGGCGCGGCGGGCTCCGCGGGCTTCCTCTGCGAAGCCTTCGACTACCTCCGCCCGCAGGCCAAGAGCACGGACGATCTCCTAACCCTGCAAACGCGCACCTTCCACGCCAAGGAGAAGAAAAGCCTCGCCTACGTCATCGCGATCATGAACATGATCCTGCACGGCATCGAGGCGCCCAACGTCATCCACACCAACACGCTGGCCGAAAACGTCTCCGGCCTCGAAGACCGCGACCGCTTCGACGTGATCCTCGCCAATCCGCCCTTCGGCGGCAAGGAGCGCAAGGAGGTCCAGAACAATTTCGAGATCAAGACCGGCGAGACGGCGTTCCTCTTCCTCCAGCATTTCATCAAATATCTGAAGGCGGGCGGGCGCGCGGCCATCGTCATCAAGAACACTTTCCTTTCCAATTCCGACAACGCCAGCGTGGCCCTGCGCAAGAAGCTTTTGGCTGAGTGCAATCTGCACACCGTGCTCGACCTGCCCGGCGGCACGTTCCAGGGCGCGGGCGTGAAGACGGTGGTGCTGTTCTTCGAGAAGGGCTCGCCCACGCGGAAGGTCTGGTATTACCAGCTCGATCCGGGTCGCAGCCTCGGCAAGACCACGGCGCTGAACGACGAGGATTTGGCCGAGTTCGTGGAGTTGCAAGCGAGCTTCGCGGAGACGGCGAAATCGTGGAGCGTGGCCGTCGCCGATATCGACAAAACGACCTTTGATCTGTCTATAAAGAACCCCAACCAAACGGAAGAAGCAGCATTTCGTGAGCCAGTCGAGATCATAGATGAAATAATGGCGCTGGATGCCGAAAGCGCAGAAATTCTAAGCGGCATTCGGGGGATGTTATGAAGACGGATTGGCTGCAAAAAACGCTTGCTGAGGTCATTGCCGAGATGCGCAATGGCCTAAACTGCAAACAAACCAAGTCAGGTGTCGGCAGCCCCATTTCCAGGATAGAGACAATTTCGGACGGGACCGTCAATTTTGATCGCGTCGGCTACGCCAGTATCAGCGACAACGAGAGGTCTAAGTATCGTCTAAGGCGCGGGGACATTCTATTTAGCCATATCAACAGCAATGTTCATGTCGGAAAATCCGCCATTCTGGATGATGACCGTGAGCTTTATCACGGCGTCAACCTGATGCTAATCAGGCCATCTTCAGAACTGTACGACAGATACCTGCACTACTTTTTTCAGAGCCTTTACCTGTCCGGTTATTGGCGAACTATTTGCAAGCAATCAGTTAATCAAGCGAGCGTGAACCAAGGGGATATCGGAAAAGTTATCGTTAGATATCCGCGGATCGAAGAGCAGAAGCGGATTGTGGCGATCCTGGGCGAGGCGTTCGAGGGGCTCGACCGCGCCGCCGCCAACGCCAAAAAGAACCTCGCCAACGCCCGCGAGCTGTTCGACAGCTATCTTGCCGCAGCTCTTATGGGTGGCGACTCCACCTTGGGTGAGGTCGTGGAAATTCGTACCGGGAAACTTGATGCCAACGCTGCGGTAGAAAATGGGCCGTATCCATTTTTCACCTGTTCCCGCGAAATTTACGCCATTGACAAATACGCATTTGATTGTGAGGCGCTTTTGTTGGCAGGCAACAACGCTGTAGGTGACTTTAACGTCAAGCACTACGCGGGCAAGTTCAATGCTTACCAACGAACCTATGTTATCACCATTCCTGACGTAACCATGGCCAGCTACCGTTATTTGTATTTCCAACTTATCAAAAACCTAGCAATCTTTAAGCGACAAGCGGTTGGAACTGGCACCAAATTCCTAAAGCTTCCGATGATTAAATCGCTACCCATTTCAATTCCGCTGATCGCTGAGCAAACCCGCATCGCCGAGAAATTAGACGAGCTTTTACAACATACTGAGAGCTTGTCTTCAACGTATACCGCCAAACTGAATTCTATCTCTGAACTAAAGCAATCCATCCTTCAAAAAGCCTTCGCAGGCGAGCTGCCCGAACGTCTGGACCTCGCCGCATGAACGAAGCCGAGACCCGCGCCGAGCTGATCGACCCGGCCTTGAAAGCCGCCGGCTGGGGCGTGGTCGAAGGCAGCCGCGTGCGGCGCGAGGAGATCACGCGCGGCAGGCTCGAAGGCGCGGGCAAGCGCGCCAAGGCGATGATCTGCGATTATGTGCTGGTCTATCGCGGCCAGAAGCTCGGCGTGATCGAGGCGAAAAAGCGCGGCGCAGGCGTGACGGAAGGGCTTGGGCAGGCGAAGACTTACGCCAAAAAGCTCGAACTGCGCTTTGCCTTCTCCACCAACGGCCTCGGCGTCTACCGGGTGGACATGGACACCGGCGCGGAGGGCGATATCGCCGGTTTTCCGGGGCCGGACGAGCTTTGGGCGGAGACCTTCGCGGAGGAGAACGCCTGGCGCGGCCGCTTCGGCGCCGTGGCGTACCAGACCAAGAGCGGCACCAAGGACCCGCGCTATTATCAGGACATCGCGATCAAGCGCGTGCTGGAGGCGGTGGCGGGCGGCAGGCAGCGTATTCTGCTGACGCTGGCGACCGGCACCGGCAAGACCTCGATTGCGTTCCAGATCGCGTGGAAGCTATTCGAGAGCCGGTGGAATTTGAGCCGGGAGCCAACGCGGCGGCCGCGCATTCTGTTTCTGGCGGACCGGAATAATCTCGCGAACCAAGCGCATTCCGAGTTCAACGAATACGCCGCCTTCGAGGACAAGGCGATGGTGCGGATCGAGCCCGCCGAGATCCGCCAAGCGGGCCGCGTTCCCAAGAATGCCAGCATCTTTTTCACGATCTTCCAGACCTTCATGAGCGGCAGGGGCGAGGATGGGCAGCCCCGACCCTATTTCGGCGAGTATCCGCCGGACTTTTTCGATTTCATTGTGATCGACGAGTGTCATCGCGGCGGTGCAAACGACGAGAGCACATGGCGCGGCATCATGGAATATTTCGCGCCTGCTGTGCAGCTTGGCCTGACGGCCACGCCAAAGCGCGAGAACAACGCCGACACTTACCGCTATTTCGGCGATCCGGTTTTCGTCTATTCGCTGAAGGACGGCATCAATGACGGCTTTCTCACGCCGTTCAAGGTGAAGCAGATCGCGACCACGCTCGACACCTATGTCTACGTACCCGACGACGAGATTGTGGACGGCGAGATCGAGGAGGGGCGGCGCTACCGCGAGGATGAGTTCAACCGCATTATCGAGATCAAAGAGCGCGAGCAATACCGGGTAAAGCTGTTCATGGAGGCGATGGACCAGACGCAGAAGACCATCGTTTTTTGCGCCACCCAGGCCCACGCCGCCGCCGTGCGCGATCTGGTCAATCAGATGAAGAACAGCCGCGATACCGATTATTGCGTGCGCGTGACCGCGAACGATGGGGCGGAAGGCGACAGGTTCCTGAGGAGTTTCCAGAATAACGAAAAGACCATCCCCACGGTGCTGACGACATCGCAGAAGCTTTCGACGGGCGTGGATGCGAAGAACGTGCGCAACATCGTGCTGATGCGGCCGATCCGGAGCATGATCGAGTTCAAGCAGATCATCGGGCGCGGGACGCGGCTTTACGAGGGCAAGGATTATTTCACGATCTACGACTTCGTGAAGGCTTACGAGCACTTCAACGATCCCGAATGGGACGGCGAGCCGGTAGCGCCAGAGCCTACCGTTATCGGCTGCCCGCGCGAGCCGGAAGGGCCTCGTGAACCGCCCCCGCCGGGCGGCGGCGGAGAGGAGCCGCCTCGGCCGAGGAAAATTGTCATCAAGTTAGCCGACGGAAAAGAGCGGCAGATTCAGTCGATGACCGCGACGATGTTCTACGGCCCGGACGGCAAGCCGCTTTCCGCCGCGCAGTTTGTGGAGCGGCTGTTCGGCGAGCTGCCCGCGTTTTTCGCCAGCGAAGACGAACTTGTCCGGCTCTGGGGCGATCCCAAAAACAGGAAAGCCTTGCTCGCGAGCCTTTCGGAGAAGGGCTTCGGCGCCGCTGACCTCGCCGGGATCGCGGAGGTCATCAACGCGGAGAAGAGCGACATTTTCGACGTGCTCGCCTATGTGGCCTTCGCGAAGCCGCCGGTGACGCGGCAGGAGCGCGTCGAGGTCCGCAAGCCCGCGATCCTATCAAGCTACGATGCGCGGCTGCAAGCCTTCCTCGATTTCGTGCTGGGCCAATATGTGAGCCTCGGCGTCGGCGAGCTGGACGACGCCAAGCTCGGCACGCTGCTCGATCTGAGGTACGGTCACACGAGCGATGCCATTGAGCATCTCGGCAGTGCCGCCGTCATTCGCGACGCCTTTATCGGCTTCCAGCAGCGCTTGTACGCCAGGCAGTAACATAGCGCCTCCACTGCCCCTTGTTGCCGGATCGAGTTGGACAGCCCGGAATGGAGCACCTATTTCGGCGTTACACACTTCTTTCAGAGAACGCAAAAGTGCGTTGCCCGGTTTTCCAGGTGCGGCGCCATAAGATCGGGGCGAAGCAGAGAGCCCGGCGTGTGTTTCAATAGGGCAGCCTTTTATGGTTCGGCGCTATGGGCCATAAGCGGTCAAACAGCGCTTCACGGAATTTTGCTGTAAGATAGTCCGGATTGAGATCTCCAAGGCGTCCTTTTGATACAACTAATCAAAGCTTGGCTGCACACCCGCCATCGGTGTCTGCCGAATTACTTACGGGACATTGCTTAACTCTTGCAGACGAATGCGACTGTAATGCTAGAACTTAACGGTGAGGCCAGTTACCGGCCCATGTTGTATGACATCGAACTCATAGAACGTTTTGCCTTGTCCTTGCCTATAATCGACGTCGAGCGCGCGGTAGCCAATGTAGAGGGAAGTGGTCTTGGTAACCGCATAATTGCAAGCCGCAAGCAGGTTCCATGAGAACTGGCTGCCCGCCCCAAAGCCGCCGATGTCGCCGCGCAGTATCAACTCCTTGCCGGGTTCAAGCTGGTGCCGCAGGCGTAAGCCGATAAGCGGGTCGGTCCACTCGATTGTGCCGGAACGGGCGATGGCCCTGTTTCCAGAGACGATGAGACCACCCGTGTCGGCGGTGCTGGCTAAATCGAAGTTAAGATCGAGCTGTTGATTCCAGTATCGAAATCCTGCCAGCGCATCGACAGTGGTAAAGCTCTTGGCGGCCTGAGGATCCTTTAAGCTGCCGCCGCTGTCCCATCGCGCAAGCTCGTACATACCCCCCGCCTCGGCGATAAACTGCTGGAAGTTCATGCCAAGCGAAGCGCCTGCTGTGCCAGCCGTGGCCGTATGAATGCCGCTGCCGGAGAGGCCCAAATCCGCGTACACGATGTCAGCGTAAAGGGCAAAGGGGCCTTTGCGTATTTCGCCATAACCAAAAAAGGGAACGCGGGCGAGGTGTTCAATGACCTGGACTGGGTTGATATCGACGTCAACAGTCCTCCCCTTCACGGTGGAGCTGCCTGAAAGAAATGTCGCCCAGACATAGGGGGTGAGGCTGATGGTCCAGCCGCTTGAAGACCCGGAAGCGCCAGGGGCCGCGTTGTCTCGACCAAAATCCGCAGCCCGGACGGGTTGTGTTCCGCCTATAGATATGAGACAGGCAACACCTGCGGCGAAGGCATATGCGAACCGCTTTTTTTGCATTGTGGCAATCTTTCATGTGAATGCCGCAAACTAATTCTGGCCCGCCCAAAAGACAACCACAGATTGTGGTAGCGGGCCACATCTGACACTTGAGTGAGTCTCGGGTGTCTTATTATGGTCACAATCTATAGTGGCTCAGTATTTCAGATGCCACCTGGTTTCAGCTCCCAACGCGCCAACCGATGTCTAACTACATATTTTGCTCGCATCGGCAGTAGGAGGCCCGTGAAACTGCTCGATTGCGGTGTGCCGCCGCTTAATCCCCAACTCCGGAATTGGCGGGACCGGGGCCAGCCAAGAGAGACACGGACCAAGCCAGACTGGGCGTCCGAAACTTCGCTCCTCAGCAGACCCATCGCGCAGTTACCGGCAGCATAATAGAACGTCGCGCCACAAGTGCGCAGGTTAGCCAAATCTGTGTAGTATTAACATACGCTACTTAACAAGTGTGACGGCGGGCCTTGCTGCGTTGGCATTAACCAATCTTATATAGTTATATGCGCTAGAATACAGTCGGGTTATCGTTCAAGCAAGACTGGTGCTTGGCGTCCGTAACGTAGCAGGTGATCGTCATGATTCTCCGTAACCTATTTTATTGCGCCTTGTTTCTATCCGCACAGCATCCCAGCGCTGCAATCGCGCAACAAGTCACCGGCACGCCAGGATCGCCCGACGCCACCACCACGATCGATGGGCGCTATCTTCCGTCCCCGCCACAGCCTTTCAAGGGGGAGACTGGGCTGAACGCCGCGCAATCCAAGCCTGCATGGCCAATGCGTGTTGTGCCGCCCAAAGGGGCACCGAATATTCTTCTTATCATGACCGACGATGTCGGTTTTGGTGCGCCATCAACTTTTGGCGGAGTGATACCGACGCCCACGCTCGACCGCATCGCAGCGGATGGCTTGCGCTACACCAACTTCCATTCGACCGCGCTGTGCTCGCCGACACGGGCCGCACTCATCACTGGCCGCAACCACCACTCTGCCGGTTTCGGCGTCGTCTCCGAACAGGCGACGGGCTTTCCCGGATATAACAGCGTTCTCGGCAAGGACACCGCGACGATTGGCCGGATTCTGTTAGATAACGGCTACCGCACTTCCTGGTTTGGCAAGGATCATAACACGCCCACTTGGGATGCGAGCCAGGCAGGCCCATTCAATCAATGGCCTAACGGCCTGGGCTTTGAGTATTTCTACGGCTTTGTTGGCGGCGATACAAGCCAGTGGCAGCCGAACCTCTTCCGCAACACCACGGCGATCTACCCTTACATCGGGAACCCGAAGTGGAACCTGACGACGGCCATGGCGGACGATGCAATCCGCTGGCTGCATCAATTGAATGACATCAATCCGGAGATGCCGTTCTTCCTGCACTACGTGCCGGGCGGGACGCATGCGCCGCATCATGCCACGCCAGAGTGGATCGAAAAAATCAGCAGCATGCACCTTTTCGACAAGGGCTGGAACGCCCTGCGCGATCAGATTTTCGAAAACCAGAAGAAGTTGGGGGTGATCCCGGCAGCCGCGAAACTGACGCCGTGGCCGGATCATCTGCTCAAGAAGTGGGACACGCTTTCGGACCAGGAGAAGAAGCTGTTCATCCGCCAGGCTGATGTCTACGCCGCCTATCTTGCCTACACCGATCATGAGATCGGCCGCGTGGTTCAGGCAGTACGGGATCTTGGCAAGCAGGACAATACGCTGATCATCTATATCAGTGGCGATAACGGCGCCTCCGCCGAAGGCAGCCCAAACGGCACCCCCAGCGAATTCATGCAGTTCAATGGGATCGAATTGCCCGTGGCCGAGCAAATGAAATGGTATGATGCCTGGGGCTCCCAGCAGACTTACAACCATATGGCTGTGCCATGGGCCTGGGCCTTCGACACGCCTTACAAATGGACGAAGCAGGTCCCCTCCTTCTTCGGCGGCACGCGGCAGGGAATGGCGATCTCCTGGCCGGGCCATGTAGCGGACAAGGGCGGCATCCGCCCGCAATTCCATCATGTAATCGACATCGTGCCGACGATCCTCGAAGCTACCGCAATCCCAGCACCAGTCATGGTTGACGGCGTTGCGCAAAAGCCGATCGAAGGCGTGAGCATGGCCTACAGCTTCGACAAGCCCAATGCTAACGCGCCCTCGCCCCACCACACCCAATATTTCGAGATGATGGGCGTCCAGGGGCTCTATAACGACGGCTGGATGCTGAGCGCGGTTCCGCAGCGTGCACCATGGGATCTACTCGGCGCAGCCATCCAAGACCCTGCCAGCGCATATAAATTCGAATTGTACGACGTACGCAACGACTGGACGCAGTACAGCGATGTGGCTGCGGTCCAACCCGGCAAAGTTCAAGAAATGCGGGTTCTGATGTTCGCCGAGTTCGCGAAACACCAAGTTCTGCCGCTCGACGCATCTGTCGCGACACGCGTCGTGACACCGCGGCCTTCAGTAACTGGTGGCCGGACCGCGTTTGTCTATTCAGGCGAGCCCATTACCGGCATTACGCACGGTACCGCGCCATCCTTGCTCAACACGTCCTACACAATCACCGCGGAAATCGAGATCCCAGCCCCTAGCGGGGAGCAGCGCCTGGGCATCGCCGCGCCGCAGGCAAAGGCCGAGGGCATGATCGTCACCGATGGTGGACGCTTTGGCGGCTACGGCATGTATCTGCTCAAAGGCAAGCCGGTCTTCGTCTGGAACTTGCTCGATCTGAAGCGCGTGCGCTGGGAAGGCCCGGAGGAACTTGCGGCCGGCAAGCACACGCTGGAGTTCGATTTCAAATATGATGGTCTCGGCTTCGCGACCCTCGCCTTCAACAATTTGAGCGGCATCGGCCGTCCCGGCACCGGAACCTTCAAGGTAGACGGCAATGTGGTGGCAACGCAAACCGTGGAACGCACCATTCCGCTGCTCTTGCCAATCGACGAGACCTTCGACATCGGGTCGGATACCGGCACGCCGGTGGATGACCGCGACTATCAGGTGCCGTTCAAATTCAATGGCAAAATCGAGAAGCTGACAGTCAAGGTCAAACCGCCAGTGCTGACGGCTGCGGACAAGCGGAAACTGGAGGAGGCATATCGCGCTGCTCAGGACGGCAAATAGCCGAGCCGCCACGGACAGTATGCCTATGCGGCAGAGCGTACATTTCTTTGAGGTGCTCGGTCAGGGCAAGCAGCCGGGACAGTGGAGAATTCCGGCACTTGCCCTGATCGCGCTCGGCATACATAGCCTTGCAGCAACTGCTGCGCCGGCCGCATCTCAAGAGATCGCCTTTGCAGGTTCGGAAGTCTGCGCCAGATGTCACAAGGCCGAAGCCGCGGCCTGGAGGGGATCGCAGCACGCCCGCTCCATGCAGGAGGCAACCGGGAAAACGGTGCTTGGCGATTTCAACAACGCAAAAGCGCAGCATTTCAGCTCCAGTGCGCGGTTTTTCCAGAAAGGGGGCCGCTTCCTCGCCGCCACTGAGGGCAAAGACGGCAGACAGGCGGAATTTGCGATCAAATACACCTTCGGAGTTGCTCCCCTTCAGCAATACCTCGCTGAATTTCCAGACGGGCGGCTTCAGGCCTTGCCCTACGCCTGGGATACACGGCCCAAGCAGGAGGGCGGCCAGCGCTGGTTCCATCTGTACCAGGACGAAAACATTCCGCCATCGGACCCGCTGCACTGGACCGGGCCGTTGCAAAACTGGAATTACATGTGCGCGGAATGTCACTCAACCGCCGTGCGTAAGAATTACGATGCGGCGAAGGATAGCTTCCACACCACCTTTTCCGAGGTAAGCGTTGGCTGCGAAGCCTGCCATGGCCCTGGTGCGAAACACATCCGCTGGGTTCAAAGCGGGCGCGCGGTGGAAGTTACACATTCCGGTTTTCAAGCGGCGCCGGCCAGAGCGAGCCAATTGGAGGCATGCGGCCGCTGTCATTCAAGACGAGGCGAATTCTCGGAGGATTGGCTGCCAGGCCAGCCTTTGGAGAACACTCATCTCCCGGTTTTCCTGACGCCTGACCTGTTCGAAGACGATGGGCAGATGAAGGACGAAGTGTTCAACAGCTCATCGTTCCAGCAGAGCAAGATGTTCGCCAAAGGGGTGATCTGCGGCGATTGCCACGATCCGCACAGCGGCAGGCTGAAGGCCGCAGGCAGCGAGGTCTGCTCTCAATGCCATGCGCCGCAGAAATTCGCAGCCCAAAGCCACACCGGCCACAGCGCCGGCCCCAATTCGCCAGACTGCATCGCCTGTCATATGCCGGCGCGCACCTACATGGTCACCGACAAACGCCATGACCATTCCTTCCGCATTCCCCGGCCGGATCTCACCGCGAAACTGGGGGTGCCGAATACATGCTCAGGCTGCCATGCCGATCACGATGCCCTCTGGGCCGCCGCCGCTATAGAACGCCTGCATGGACCTGAGCGCAAAGGTTTCCAGACCTATGCGGAAGCCTTTCATGCGGCGAGGCTCGATCTGCCGGAGTCTCGCGATTTGCTGGTTCGTGTGGCGCAAGATACCACCGCCCCAGCGATTGCCCGGGCGACGGCTCTCCTCCAACTGCGCGAGAGACCATCCGCCGCAGTGGACACTCAAGTCCAGCGGGGTTTGCTGGCTCCTGCGCCGTTGGTGCGGATCGCTGCCTTGAGGACACTTGAGCCGTTGCCGCTCGAGGTCCGCTGGGCCCGCGCCAAGGCCAGCTTGTCCGATCCGGTTCGTGCTGTACGCATCGAGGTAGCCTCGCTGCTCGCGGATATGCCGAAGGACCAAAGCGAACCGGAAATCAGCGCTCTCAAAGAAGCTTGGGCTGAATATATCGCGGCGAAGCAATTCAATGCGGACAGGGCCGAGGAGCGAACCAATCTCGCAGGTTTCTATGCGCGGCGAGGTAATGCGAGGCTGGCGGAGCAGGAATATCTCGCCGCGATCAAGCTTACCCCCAATCAGATTCCTCCAAGAGTGAACCTCTCGGATCTTTACCGGGCAACGGGCCGGGAAGCCGAAGCGGAAAATCTGCTCCGGCGGACCGTCGCAGAGCAGCCCCAGGCAGCCGCCGCGCACCATGCGCTTGGCCTGACGCTCGTGAGGCTAAAACGGTATGATGAGGCAGCTGCAAGCTTGAAGCGGGCAAATGAGCTGGAGCCTGGTCAGCCCCGCTTTGCCTACGTCTATGCCGTTGCTCTGCAGTCAGTCCAAAGGGCGCAGGAAGCCCGGGACGTTCTTAAGCGGGCCCTGGCGCCGAACCCGTCCAGCGTGGAGATACTGACGCTTCTCCTTCAGGATGCACTCGCCACCCGCGATCTTCGAAGCGCAGCCTCTTACGGGGAGCAGCTGCAAAAGCTACGGCCATGAATGTATCGATTCCGGAAAAGTCGCCGGACCCATGAAGGCACCAGCGCTCTAACCGCCCCACCCAGGGTCTGAAGCTGTGGACGGCTCCTTTCACCGGCGCGGAAGCGCCCAGGAAGCGGTTGCCGGCGTGGTGAGCACAATCCGGAGGGAGTTACATTGAAGATGGTTACGGCAATCGGTCCCGGTGTTCCAAGTCCACGGCATCGATCGCTAACAGCGGCTGGTTTGCGGGCACGATCCTCGCTAATCCAAACTAACCGATGAATGCCGCAGGTCGTCCGCAGCTGGCGAAAGCGGCCTAACCAGTTCAAATTAGTTCATATTTTATGAACTTCGGCTATGGGGCAATATTCACCGTTAGCGCTATTGAGAATGCCGCACTTGCCAGTAAGCGGACTCGCGGAAAGCACAGGAGTGAATACGCCGAACTGGTGCTTTCCGTAATCCCCGCTGACTTTGGTTGATGTTAACGTTGCGGACGTAGGCGTGGCCGTAGGTTGGAATAGGGCATGCCATGAGAGGCAGATATCGGCGAAAAAGATCGTGTAGACCGTCGCCTGGCAGATGTTCCGTTCGCTTATTCCTGCGATTCCTGCTGTTTTGCGGCGGCGGCGGTGAACACGCCAGCGATGTAGCGGGCCAGTTCCAAGTCGTCGCGCTTCTCAGGGATGGGGTCTTTGCCGTCCTTGCCGGTCAGTTCAGTCTGAATTTTCTCGCCGTAGTCGCCCTTGAAGCGGGCGCTCATGGATTTCATCCAGAGTCCGGCATTGAACTCGCGGTTGCCGAGGCACTCTTGGACTCTGTTTTCCCACCAAGCCAGCTCAAGTTCGCGCGCGCGCGTGAGCGTCAGCGCTTGCCGGCCTGCACGATTTGCATGGCGATCAAGTCCAGCGGCACGACCTTTTCCGCTGCCCCCCGTTCGATGGCTTCCCTGGGCATACCGAACACCACCGATGTCGCTTCGTCCTGCGCCACCGTTTGGGCGCCGGCGTTGCGCATTTCGAGGAGGCCCGCGGCGCCATCGTCGCCCATGCCGGTCATCAGAATTCCGGTCGCATTGCTTCCCGCATAGGTCGCCGCCGAGCGGAACAGCACATCGACCGACGGCCTGTGCCGGGACACCAGCGGCCCGTCCTTGACCGAGACGTAATACTGGGCGCCGCTGCGCTGGAGCATCGTATGCCGGTTGCCCGGCGCGATGAGCGCCCGCCCCCGCAAGACCTTGTCGCCATCCGCCGCTTCCTTCACCTCGATGGCGCAAAGCGTGTCGAGGCGCTGGGCGAAGGCCGCGGTGAACTTTTCCGGCATGTGCTGCACGATGACGATGCCTGGGCAATCCGCGGGCAGCGCTTCAAGCACAACGCGAAGCGACTCGGTGCCGCCCGTGGACGCACCCATGCAGACGACGGTCTCGGTGGTCTGCGCCATTGCCTGGCGGGGAACCGGCCCCGGCAACATAACGTCGGCGCTCAATTTTGCGTTGGTTTTCGCTTCCCTGGCCCTGTGCGGCGGCAGGCGCTTCAAATTCGCGCGGGCTGCTCCCTTCACGGCTTCGCAAATGCGCATGCTCGACTCGATCAGGCCCTGCTTCGTATCCACGCGCGGCTTCAGGATCACATCGACCGCGCCCGCTTCGAGCGCCTGCATGAGCGTCGCGGAGCCTTCCTCCGTCAAGCTTGAGCACATCACCACCGGGATCGGGTGCTGCGACATCAGCTTGCGCAGGAAGGTGATGCCGTCCATGCGCGGCATCTCCACGTCCAGCGTAATCACGTCCGGCGCCGCCTGGGCGATTTTCCGGGCGGCGGCATAGGGATCGCCCGCCGTGCCCATAACCTCAATTTCCGGGTCGGCGCTCAAAATCCCGCTCAGGGTCTGGCGGACCGAGGCCGAGTCGTCGACGATCAAGACATGGACAGGATGGCCCATGATCAAACCTCCGCGCGAAAGACCGATGTGGCGACCTGGCTAAGCGGCAGATCGAACCCGGCGATAGTTTCCGAATGCCCCAGGAACAGGAAGCCGCCCGGCCTCAGGTGCCGGCAGAGCTGCTTCAGGACGCCCTGCTGAGTATCCTTGTCGAAATAGATCAGAATATTTCTGCAAAAAATCATGTGCATGTCTTTGTCCACGCTGTAAGGGGTCTGCATTAAATTCAACCGCTCGAAACGCACCGCGCGGCGCAACTCCGGAACGACGCGCACCCTGTCGCGCGCACCCTGCTTCGCGCGGAGCAGATAGCGTCTTCTGAGTTCCATGGGGATGGCGTGAGACATGGCCTCGGGATAGATCGCCTGCATTCCGATCTTGAGCACCTGCGTGCTGATATCGGTCGCCAGGATGGAAAAGCCTGGGATCGTCTCCCGCTGCTCCGCCAGGATCATCGCGAGCGTATAAGGCTCGGCGCCGATGGAACTGGCGGCGCTCCAAACCTTGAGGGGGCCGCGCGTCAGGATGCCCTGCTGGAGCAGCGCCGGTAGCGCTACGTCGACCAGGAAATCGAAGTGCTTCGGCTCGCGAAAGAAGTCGGTCTTGTTCGTCGTGACGGCGTCGATCAGGTGAATGGCTTCCTGGTCGAGGCCGCCCTGCTGAAACAGGAAGGCGCAGTAGTCTTGCAGCGAGGGCAGGCCCAGTGCCTGCGCGCGGCGGCGCAGCCTGCACTCCACCATGGTTTTCTTCGATGGCGGCATCTTGATGCCGCTGTAGCTCTCGATGAACTCCGCCAGGAACTCGAAGTTGGCGGGGCTCAGATAATCCAGCCCCATGCCGTCTGGCGTGGCCGGCCAGCTCTTGTCCTGGCCGGCGCGTGCCTCATTCGTTGTGTTCGCTCGCTTCATTACGCCGCGGCGGCGGTGTCAAAGAGCGCCGCCGTGTCCCCCTCTGAGAAAAGACGCGCCAGATTGAAGATGATGACGAAGCGCCCGTCGCGGTGCCCGACGCCCATGATGTATTCGGAGCGCCAGCGCACGCCGATGTCGGGCGCCGGCTCGATGTCCTGCGCGGACAGCGCCATCACCTCGAACACGCGGTCGGCGACCAGCCCGAGCACCAGCGCCCGGCCGGACACCGTGAGCTCGATCACCAG
>Ga0182021_10001685_pt1 | contig 25561 bp, 29 predicted proteins | sample 612E3MmetaG_FD_120493 | JGI IMG/M metagenome (GOLD analysis project Ga0182021, IMG submission 120493) | Permafrost microbial communities from Stordalen Mire, Sweden - 612E3M metaG (Illumina Assembly) | ecosystem: Environmental > Terrestrial > Soil > Wetlands > Permafrost | place: Sweden... | reverse complement strand
TTTTCGTTTTTGTAATATTGCATAAAAACATCATTCCAAATTTCAACTCCATTTACAAACATTTCTGTATCTGGTCCACATGGTCCTGTTTTTCCTGCCGAATCCCACCAGTTATCTTTTTTTGGCAGAAATTTTATTTTCTTTATCCCTATTTTTTTCCAGATCTCTCCTGCTTCATTATCTTTTGGGATATTATCTTCTCCTTTAAAGCAAGTTACTGATATTTTATCTTTTGCAATCTTTAATTCTTTGGTTAAGAATTCAAAACTATATTCTATTGCCTTTTCTTTCCAATAATCTTCGAGAGACCAATTTCCTAACATTTCAAAAAAAGTATGATGAACTTCATCACCCACTTCTTCAATATCTCCTGTTCTTATACATTTCTGGACATTTACTAATCTTTTTCCAAGAGGGTGTTTTTGTCCAAGAAGAAATGGGACAAGAGGATGCATACCTGCAGTTGTAAATAAAACTGTAGGATCATTTTCAGGTATTAAACTTGAATTGGGTATTTCCCTGTGGTCCTTTGATTTAAAAAACTCAATGTATTTTTTAATTAATTCTTTACGAGTTATCATAAATTAATTTGTTTATAGAAGTTTAAAATGTTTTTCATTGTGGGATAAAGTTATTCTGGTAAAGTAATTTGGTTATAATAATACATATTATTGTTAATAGAATAAATTAGCTGTTACATATAATTATAATTTGTAAGAAATATAACTATCCCAGTTTTCTCAATCTTTCTTGGATTTCTCTTAATTGACTTTCCAAATCTTTATCTTTGGCTTCCTGTTTTATCTTAAGCGGCTTTTCTTCTTCTATTTCATCTCTTTTTAATATAGTTGGAATCTTTACCCTTGGAAGAATCTCGCCTAATCTTCCAAGATTTATTTTAAGTGTCTTTATTTTACTCTGCATCTTTAATCTAAGAGTTAATTCCTCTTTTCTAAGAAGACTGTATTTTTTTATTATCTTAAGAACTCTTATAAAGTCCCTCTCTGAAGCAAGCAAATCTTTTTTTGACTGAACCGCATCCATGTAATCTATTTTTACATGAATAAGACTCTGTTCTTTTTCTTTCATTCTATTCTTGAGAAGATGTCCTGGTCAACTTTTTCTATCTGATTCTTTATTGTTTGTATCTCTGTTTCCCAAGAAGCAAGCTCCTCTTCCTCTTTTGTTTTTATTTCTTTTGTGCTTTTAATGAGCTCTTCTATTTCTGATATTTGTGATTTTATATCTTGGAATATTTTCATACTTTCTTCAAATTTGTCTATTCTTATGAAAACAGGTTCTGCTTTCTTAGTCATATAATTTCTCATGGCATAATTTTGAGGTACTTCTTTTGATTTTGGCTTTGTTGCCATTGTTATGCTCTCTTCGTAATCGTCAGAGTCTTCAATGGCATGTCTTGGTAGAGGTTTTTGCATCATTCCTCTTTCTTCAGGGAAATCCTCTGCATTGAAAACCTCATCATCCTCTTTTTTCCCAGATACAGCCTCTTTAATAGTATTCTGTGAAAATTTGTTTCCTAATGAATTGTTGGGAAATGTTGGGAGTTGAGGTAGATGTTCTTCTTCATAAGAAAATTCATTCATGGGAGGAAGCTCGGGAAGCTTTGGAAGTTCAGGAAGTTCAGGAACAGCTGAAGAAATCTTTTTTACTTCCTCTTTCTTATCCTTTTTTCCAAACAAACCCATTTTTAGTCTCTTTTTAATATATCCTTTTTAATATATATAAGACATAATACAGGTTTAAAAACTTTTATTTTCAATATTTTATGAAAGCGAAAAATATATAATGAGGTCATTTTTAATACTTTGATGCTAAAGAACTTTCTGAAAGAGGTTATTTCTATTGTCGTCGGAAAACCAGCAGAGGAGATTGTAGATTTGCTTGATGGAGACAAATATGTCAATGAGTTCATAATAGCCAAAAAACTGGATTTAACTATAAATCAGGCAAGAAATATTCTTTACAAAATATCGGATCATGGGCTTGTTTCTTCAATAAGAAAAAAGGACAAGAAAAAGGGATGGTACACTTATTTTTGGAAAATTGAGGTTTTAAAATCACTTGAATTTTTAAGAGAACTTGTTTTGAAGAATCTTAATCAGTTGAAGAATCAGATAAAGAGCAGGGAAACAAAGAGATTCTATGTTTGTGAAAGATGCAATATAGAATTTAATGAAGAAAATGCAATGTTACATGATTTTACATGCAATGAATGCGGAGAAGTTTTTTCTGCGAAGGATAATGAAAAGGTTTTGAAAGAATTTAAGAAAAATGAAGAGAAATTGGAGAATAAACTCAAGGTAGTAGATAATGAAATAAATCTTGAGAAAGAAAAGCTTGAAAAAATAAAGATGAAAGAGATAAAAAAAGTTGAAACTGAGAAGATGAGAGTAAGAGAAGAATCAAGAAGAGTGCAGAAGGAAGCAAGAGACAAACTGAAAAAAGAAGCTTTGAAAAAAAATCTTCCAAAAAAAGAAAAGACAAGTTTTTCTAAATATAAAAAGAGTAATAAAAAAGAAAGTAAGAAAGTTGTAAAGAGTAAAATTAAAAAAACTTCAAAAAAGAAGTAAGTTAGAAATTCATTTTTAATATGGCCTATGTGTATCAGATTAATCCAAAAAGGAGAAGAAGTTTATTTGGTTCTTTAAGTCTTAACACAATTTTTATTATAATTAATGTTATTGCATTTATTGTTTTTACAATACTTATAACTTTGAAAGTGCTTTCAATTGATTCTATTGCAATAAAACCTTCTAACATACTTGCGGGCAAAGATATATGGACTTTTATTACTAGTATGTTCATGCATGCAGGATTTTTTCACTTGCTTGTAAATATGCTCTCTCTATTTTTTGTTGGATCTCTTGTAGAGAAAATAATAGGACGTAAAAGATACTTTTGGTTTTACGTTCTATCAGGAATATTCGCAGGTTTGTTCTTTGTATTAGCAAGTTTAGTGTTGACTTCAGACTTTGGAACGTACGCAGTTGGAGCTTCTGGGGCAATATTTGGATTAATTGGATTTTTAATGTTCCTTACACCAAATCTTCCTGTTTACATAATGTTTATTCCTATTCCTATAAAAATGAAGTATGCTGCTCCAGGAATGCTTATATTATTATGGATTATTTCAGTTACTGGCAATGTTTCAATAGGAAATACTGCTCACTTGGGTGGTTTATTGGCTGGCCTTGTTTATGGTTTATTTTTAACAATAAGGTACAAGAATAAAACTGCTTACATAAGAAAACAGTTTAGTTAGATTTATATAGAATTATTGGATATTTTTAATTATGAAGAGTAAGGCGAGTAAAGTATTAAAGAGAGGTAGAGTTAAAAATTTCTTTAGGACAAATTATTCTAAAAGTTGGGAGTACATAAAAGAGTCTAAGAATTTTATATGGGCTGCAGTAATTATTTTCTTTATCGCTGCAATTATAGGTTTTTTATATCAGCCTCCTACAATAATTAAGATTATACTTGATAACATAAACACTATACTTGCAAAGACACAAGGAATGAATTCTTTGGAGCTTATTTCTTTTATATTTTTAAATAATCTTCAGATTGGATTTATGGGATTAATATATGGATTTGCACTTGGAATATTTCCTATTTTGTCTATATTTATAAATGGATATGTTGTTGGATATGTTTCTTCCAGTGCAGTTGCTTCTTCGGGTGCGGGAACGTTATTGAATCTTCTTCCTCATGGTATTTTTGAACTGCCAGCAATTTTCATTTCATTTGGTATGGGAATAAAATTTGGAAGTTTTTTATTTTACAAACAGAAGATGAAGCATTTCAGTGAATTCTTTATAAAATCCTTAAGAGTGTTTGTTTTTGTAGTTCTTCCTCTTTTGATTATAGCTGCAATTATAGAAGGAACTCTTATTTCATTCATAAAATAATTAATTTTAACCTTTTATTTCACTTATTCCTAGAATTATAAGAATTAAGCCGATTATTGCTACAATCCAAGCTAATCCTCCCTTAAGAACTGTCAATGCTGCGACTCCCCAAGATTGCAGAGGCATTCCTGGAAGAACCAAAGCTACAACTCCTACGAGAAGAATTAATCCTAAAATTAACTCAAGCCATTTGTTCATTGTATATTTATAGAGTCTTTTTCATTTAAAAAGATTTTGATAGTCAAAGATAGATTTTTAAGTGAAATTAATCAATTTATTTAATGAAAAAGACAGTCAAAAGCGAAGAAAAGGCAGTAAGAGAGAATCTCCTAAAAAAATCTCAGGAGATAGAAGGAGAAGTAATAGAAGGTTATGATTTCAATAAAGGTGTTGATTATAATAAAATAATTGATAGCTTTGCTTCTATGGGCTTTCAGGCATCACATCTTCATCAAGCAATTGAGATAGTTAATGAAATGATAAAGGTTAATTCCAAGATCTATTTGGGATATACATCAAATATGGTTAGTTCTGGTTTAAGGGATGTAATAAGATATTTAATAGAAAATAAAAAAGTTAACGTTTGTGTGACAAGCGGAGGGGGATTTGAGGAAGATATAATTAAGTGTCTTGGAAATACCTTTCTTGGAGATTTTAGACTTCCTGGAAAAGAGCTTAGAGAGAAGGCAATAAACAGAATAGGAAATTTACTTATATCAAATAATAATTATATTAAATTTGAAGAATTTTGTGAACCTATTCTTGAAGAGATATATAATAATCAGAAAAAGACGGGAAAAATTTATACTCCCTACGAAATAATATGGAAATTTGGAGAGAAAATAAATAATAAAAAAAGCATATGCTATTGGGCATGGAAAAATAAAATTCCTATATACTGTCCTGCGATACTTGATGGTAGCTTTGGGGATATGGTTTATTTCTTCAAATATAAGCATGAAGATTTCAAAATTGATATAGCAGAAGAGACAAGGCAGTTGAATGAATCGACAACTGGTTTGAAAAAATCTGGAGTTTTGATTCTTGGCGCAGGGCTTGTAAAGCATGCCATATTAAACGCTCATCTTTACAGAAATGGGGCAGATTATGCGGTATACATAAATAATGCTCAAGAGTTTGATGGAAGTGATGCCGGAGCATTGCCAGAGGAAGCAGTATCATGGGGAAAATTGACTCCTGAGTCCAAAAGGGTTAAAGTTTATGGCGATGCTACAATATTATTTCCATTGCTTGTTGCAAAAACATTTGCAAAAAATTCTATATAAAAGCTTAAATATATCCTGTTTATCATTTTTTTATGGGTGATAATGAAGAAATAGGTGATTTGTTTATTCCTCAGAGTGAGCAGGAAAAACCAATCGTAGAAAAGGATTTTATGGATGTTCTAAAGATGGTTGCACCGGGAACTTCCATAAGAGTTGCTATGGATGATTTGCTCAATGCAGGGATGGGAGCGCTTATAGTCATTGATAATGGAAATATTTCTTCTGCATATCAGAAAGGTTTTGGAATTCATTCAAAATTCAGCCCCCAAAAACTTGTTGAGCTTGCAAAAATGGATGGAGCAATTATACTCTCTGGAAATGTAAAGAAAATTTTATATGGAAATTCTTTTCTCTCCCCAAATCCAGAAATACCTACAAGAGAAACTGGGACAAGACACAAATCTGCAGAAAGAACTGCAAAGCAAACTGGAGCTATAGTAATTGCCATATCTGAAAGGAAGAAAAAAATTACTATATATCAAGGAGATAAGAGGCAAGAACTTAGAGAGAGTTCCGAGATATTGAGAAGAGCTGCAGAAACTCTTCAGATATTGGAAAAACAAAGAGAGAGTTTTAACGAAGCAATAATGAATCTCAATCTTATGGAATTACAGAGAGTAGTAACTGTAAAGGATGTTTGTGGAGTTATACAGAGATTTGAGATTATAAAAAGGATATCAGAAACTGTAAAGAGATATTTAATTGAATTGGGAAAAGAAGGGGCAATCGTAAGTATGAGTTTGAAAGATTTAACAAATGGTCTTGATAAGGAAGAGGAACTTCTTCTCCGAGATTATTTTGGAACTAATTATTCATATGCAGAAAAAGTTCTTGAAAAAATGGATTTTGATTTTTTATTGGAACCGTTTAATATTTCAAGAATGCTATTTGAAGAACTTCACGATAAACAGATTTCTCCTAAGGGTCTTAGAATATTAAGTAAGACAAATATTCTTGAGAGATATATAAGCTCTTTAATATCAAATTTTCAGTTTCTTGATAAAATATTGCTTGCGAATGATGAGGAATTATTAAGGATATTCCAGAATGAGGGAATGCTAGCATTTTTTAAGGAAGAAATATATAGTTTGAGAGAGAAGCTTAGTGTAGGAAAGTCAATATGAAAGCCTTATATAATAAAATTATTTGATTATTTTATGTTAACTCCCAAAGAAATAGAAGAAATTAAGGTTCATTTAAATAATGCACAAAATCCTGTTTTCTTTTTTGATAATGATCAAGATGGGCTTTGTAGCTTTTTACTTTTGCAAAAGTATATAGGGAGAGGAAAGGGTTTTCCAATAAAAACTTCTCCTGCTTTAACAAAGGATTATGTAAGGAAAGTTGAAGAATTTAATTCTGATTATATTTTTATTCTTGATAAGCCAGAGGTTGCAGATGACTTTATTGAAGAGATTGAAAAGAGAAATATTCCTATAGTTTGGATTGATCATCATAATATTCCTAAAAATAAAGTATCAAGATATGTAAATTATTACAATCCATTATTAGGAGAAGAAAAAACAAACGAGCCTGTAACATATTGGTGTTATAAAATAACAAACAGAAGAGAAGATATGTGGATAGGAGTTGTTGGGTGTATATCAGACAATCTTGTTCCAGATTTTTATAAAAACTTTATGAAAGACTTTCCAGATTTGTGTAAAGATTACAAAAATGCATTTGATATTCTCTACGGTTCAGAAATAGGAAAAGTTGCAAGGATAATTGGATTTGGATTAAAGGACAAAATAAGTAATGTAATTATGATGATAAAATTTTTTATTTCATGTAAAACTCCATATGATTTTTTAGAAGAGAACAGCAAGAACAAATCAATTCATAAAAGATTCCAGGAGATAGATAAGAAATATCAGAAGATATTATCAAAAGCAAAGAAAGAAGGAATTTCAGGGAATCTTCTTTTTTTTAGATATGCCGGAGATACTAGTATGAGTTCGGATATTGCAAACGGATTGAAGTATCTTTTTCCCAATAAATTTATAATAGTTGTTTATACAAAAGGAGCCAAAGCAAATGTTTCTGGAAGGGGAAAAAATATAAGAGAAATTGTATTGAAGGCAATAAATGGACTCGAAAATTCTACAGGTGGAGGACATGAAAATGCAGTTGGAGCCCAAATTATGAAAGGAGACATAGAGAAATTTGAGACAAATATAAGGGAATTTGTGAAGTAATCTGTCTGTATCTTTAAGTGAATATAAATATTTATAAGCAACTTGTTGTTAGATAAGCTATGGAAGGAAGACCGAATAGAATGCACTGGAGAAATTGTACACTCAATTTAGTCTATACTTCATTTATTAAACTAAACTCAATTTAATCTAACCTTATATCTGGATTGAATTGAGGCATGGTTCTTTCTAGATTTGTAAGGCTGGATCAAGTAGGGTGTAAGTTTTCATGAAAAATGGAACGAAAAAGCGAAACAATGGAACAAAGAGTAGTAGAGCAGGAGCTGAGCAAATTGATGGCTTTTACTTTAGAGTTGGAAGATGAGCTCAACGCTTGTGTAAAATATGAACAGTGATATAATCCACAAAGAGGATTCTTTTGTTATATAGTTTGTGCTATAAATTTTGTATAAAAATTATGTGAACCCTTTTAAAATAGTTTTAGTAGCTTTTCCCAATGTAAACAACTTTTGTTGCAGGTTTTCCGCAGAATAAACAGTTTCCTTCTGGTTTCTCGCTCTTGTTGGCTATAGTCCCTCTCACATCCCCTGAGAACTCTTTTTCAACAATTTCTGCACATGGAACACCAGATTTGTCTGTTGAGCAGAAACTTACTCTTGCTACCTTTCCTGAAGTAAGAGCTTCCTTTATTTCTTTTTTATTTGAACAGTTTACTATTTTCTTTTCTATGGATTTATCTGCTTTTTCAAGTAATCTTTTATCAAACTCCTTTCCAAGTTTATAAATTTGTTTTATATCCTTTAATTTAAGTTTACTTTTTTCTTTTGTATCTCTAGTGAAAAGGATAACTTCGTCTTTTTCTAATTCTTTTTCACCAAATTCTATTCTGAATGGAACTCCTTTTAATTCCCATATATGATATTTTTCTCCTGGACGTTTGTAGTCACGTTCATCTATTTCTACTTTTATATTTTCTTTTTCAAGCTTGTTTAGAATTTCTTTAGATTTCTTTAATATTTTATTTTTATTTTCTGCATTGAATATTGGAACTATTATGACTTGTATTGGGGAGAGAGCGTATGGAAGAACTAATCCAGAATCGTCTCCGTGAGTTGCAATTACTGAAGCGAGTATTCTTGAAACTGCTGGACCATAGGCTGTTGTCCAGAGGTATTCTTCATTGCCTTCTTGATTTCTAAAAGTTGCATTGAATGCTTTCGAGAATTTTTGTCCCATTAAATGTGTAGAAGGTTGTTGTATTAATTTTCCGTCTGGCATAAAACAATCAGAACCTACAGTATATTCTGCACCTGCGAATTTATCCCACTCTGGTCTTTTCATAGGTAAGAAAGGAACTCCATAAATTTTATGCATAACATTTTCTGTTATTTGGATATCTTCCTGAACTTGAGCTTCTGCTTGTTCTTTTGTTTCAAATGCATCATGACATTCAATCCATATGAATTCTCTTCCTCTAATTAAAGGGCGAGTTGCTTTTGTATCTAATCTAAAAACAGAACCTCTTTGATATAACTTTAATGGAAGATCTCTGTGACTTCTTATCCATAGTTTGAACATAGGAGTGTAAAGAGTTTCAGAAGTTGGTCTTAGTGCAAGTTCTTTATTATCTCCCGTATCTTTTAACCAGAATACTTCTGGAGTAAATCCTTTAACATGTTCTGATTCTCTTGTTAAATTTTCTTTTGGAATAACAGAAGGCATAAAAGTGGGTCTATGTCCTTTTTTCTGCAATTCTTTTTCTAAATGTTCAAACATATTTTCCATTGTCATTGCAGCCCATGGTCTTATAACTACAAATCCTTTTACATCCAATCTTAAATCAATTAATTCTGCCTTCTCTAATACTTGTGTAAACCATTCTGAGAAATCTTCGTGTTTTTTTACGGTTAACCCTTCATTTGATTTTTGCTCTTCTGATTTCTTTTCCATTATAACTTGAGAATAATTGGATATTTAAAATTATTTAATTAAATTTATCTCATATGCCTGCTGAGAAATTTGGTCTATAACTTGTTTTATATAATTAGATTCAAGTGCAAATCCTATATTTTCTCCTCCTCCAACCTTGAAATTATTTATTCCTATAACTTCTCCTTGTTTGTTAATTAGAGGTCCTCCAGAATTGCCCGGATTTAGGGCAGCATCAGTTTGTATGTATGCATTAACATTATTTTGTCCTGCTCTGTTTACTGCAGAGACTATACCTTCTGATACTGAGAATTGCAATCCCAAAGGATTTCCTATTGCTATTACTTTTTCTCCAATTTGAACATTATTTGAATTGCCAATTTCAAGAGGATTGTATGTTCCTGACATTTTTAATAATACTAAGTCAAAAGTTTCATTGTATCCAATTAATTCTGCAGAATGTTTATTTTGTTGATAATCTAAAATGTAAAAGTCACTTGCTCCTGAAAATATATGAGCGTTTGTGACTATAAATCCATCATTAGAAATTATAAATCCTGTTCCCTGACCAACGTTTGTTTTTATAGTAACTACGCCCTTAAGAGAATCTTCTATAATACCAGAAAAATCTTCGCTTGTGGAAGCTTTTATTTCTTTTAATTCTAATTTTAAGGACTCATTAACAAGATTTAGAGATTGCTGAGTTTTAATTAAATTTTCTGTGAGTTCACCAAGCTTACTTTGAGTTTCTGTTTGTGTGACTTTCACGTCATTTAACTTTTTGGATATATCATTATAGTTTAATTCTTGTTTTACAATAGCTCCATTTAAAAGAATCGCAGATACTATCATATAAACCAAAACTATAGTGCTAAACCCACCAATTATCCATTTATGATGCCTCTTCATATTTCTTTTAAAATATTAAAGTATAAAAAGCTTTTTCAATTTTATTATAGGTTGATAAGGGCCCATAGTTCAACGGATAGAATTTCGGGTTTCGGCCCCGGTGATGGAGGTTCAATTCCTCCTGGGCTCATTTGGGAATGAATTTTCTACTGCAATAATGCTTATAAGAATATAATCTGTATAATTTTTATGGTTGAATATAATTCTGAGGAAGTAAAACAGTTCTTGAAAATGTATAGGGACATATATGATTTGCCTATTAAGTATAATTCTACGAATCTCTATTTATCCACTTCTATTGAAGAATTACAAAGAAATCTCCAGTTTATTAAAGGATTTCCTAAAGAATTTTATTCTGGTGATGTTATTTTAGAAGGAGATGTAAAGAAAAGCATTTCTCTTTTGGAGGAAGCAATTGGATACCATAAGAAAGATTTAGAAGCAGCTAAATTAAATTCTAATAAAGACAACGTGCTTAAGCATTAAGTTTTTAATTACTCATTCTTTTGTTTAAGCATGGAAAACAACGAAAAGCAAAATGCAAATTCAGGAGATTTAATTGAAGTGCATTTTGGAAAATTGATATATGAAGGAGTTCTTCTTGAGAGTCCGGAGTCTGAAAAAGGTATTATACTGCTTAAATTAGGAAATGGATATAATGTAGGTTTTAACAAAAAAGAAATTCTTAAGATTAAAATTTTGAAGAAGTTTAGTGAAAAAGAAAGCAAGTTTGAAATAAAGAATGATTCTAAAAAACCAAATGTTGCAATGATAATTACAGGAGGAACAATAGCTGCCAAATTAAATCCTAAAAAAGGTGGAGTAGATTGGTTGGACACCCCAGAAAGTCTGTTTAAATTTTATCCAGAGATATTTGAAAAGGTAAATGTGCTAAAAGTCGAAGTTCCTTTTATGAAAGCTTCAGAGGATATGGACTTTAAAGATTGGGAGAAAATAGCAAGAGTTGCGGAAAAACTTCTTAATGATAATAATATTCAGGGAGTTATAATTACTCATGGAACTGATTTTTTACATTATACATCTTCTGCTTTAAGTTTTATGTTGGGCAATTTGAACAAGCCAGTTGTTTTAACTTACAGTCAGAGAAGCATTGACAGGGCAAGTTCAGATGCTAATTTGAATTTACAGTGTTCTGCTGAGGTTGCAGGGTTAACTGATATAGCAGAGGTTGTTTTGGTTGGACACGCAAATTCAGAAGATAATTTTTGTTATGTGATGCCTGGAACGAAAGTAAGAAAAATGCATAGTTCAAGAAGAGATGCATTTAAAGTAATAAACGGAAAACCTTTGGCAAAAGTCTTTCCTGAAAAAGGAATAGAAATTCTTAATAATTTTAACAAAAGAAATAATGGGAAGAAAGCAAAGGCAGACGTGAAATTTGAGGAAAAAGTTGCCTTAATTAAATTTTATCCTGGACAGTCTTCAGATATATTAAATTATTACCTGAAAAATAAATATAAAGGAATTGTTATAGAAATGTCTGGACTTGGTCATGTCTCAACTTCTCGTTCAAGAAACAATTGGGTTAAGTCAATAAAAGAAGTAATTTCTAAAGGAGTTGCTGTTTGTGCAACTTCACAATGCATAAATGGAAGAGTTGATCCTTTAGTTTATTCTAATGGAAGAGATATATTAGAAACAGGGGTAATATACCTGGAAGATATGTTAAGTGAGACTGCTTTAGTTAAATTGGGATGGGTTCTTGGTCATGCGGATTGGGCAAAATCTAAAATAAAGATAAAGGAAAAGATGTTAGAAAATATGCATGGAGAATTTAATAAAAGGCTGGAAGAGTAGTTATTACAGAATTCTTTGTAACTTTATAATAGTATCATTAGAAAGGTTTAAATAAATGCAAAAATAAAATGAATTATGGAAAAGAAAGCATTAATTGTCTATGGAAAGTCCGGGCAGAAGGATAATCTTAGAAGGTTTCAAAGAGATACAAAGATAAATTTAGAATTAATTGAAGAAATAGCTAACTCTCAGGGATATTCTGTTAATCAAACTCCTTTGAATAGAATCAATGATTTTTTAATAGGAGAGAATTATTTTAATAAAGATTTATTATTTTATTTTACAGGGCATGCAAATAAAAGATATCTTGGGCATGGATTTCTTTCTACAAACGATATACTTTCTAAAATAGGTGAATTTAATGGGAAAAGTTTAATCGTTCTTGATTGTTGTGCTGGAGATTATAAGGGAGGATGGAATTTCGAAGCACTTAATCTTCCAAAAAATTCTAAGATAGTTGGAGCAAGAGAAGTTTGCGATGATAAAAGTCTAGCTAAGATTTTATATGACATAATAATACTAAGAAAAAACAATTTAGAGAATCTTAATAAAAAGATGTTTGAAGAAGTTAAACACAATTGGGTTTATTTCAAGGAGACAAAATGAAAAGATACTTTTTATCATATAATAAGTTGGCAAAAAATTATTGTCTTGATTATGGTTGTTTTGATATGAATAGACAGGTTTTTGTAAATGTGGGTGGAGAGAAATTAATGGAGAAATTAAAAGGAACATTGCTTCTACATAGAAAAAGTGTAATGTATGCTAGGGAAGATCTTGATGATTCTATAAAATTACTTTTAAAAAAGAGTTTTCAAAACACAAGTGTGAAAGTGCAATTTGCAAAAGACCTTTCAAGTTCATGCTAAAATTTAATAATCCTTTTTTCTTGTTGTTTTGATGGGAAACATATATTATTCAAAGCTTAAATTCAAGTCTGGACTGGAAATTCATCAGCAATTAGATAGTCATAAGTTATTTTGTGATTGCCCTTCTATACTTAGAAATGATGAACCAGATTTTACAGTTCATAGAAAACTTCATGCAGTTGCAGGAGAATCAGGTGAAGTTGATAGAGCTGCAGAATATCAGGCAAGCCTAAAGAAAGAATTTGTTTATAATGGATATAGCAACAATACTTGTCTTGTTGAGTTGGATGAAGAGCCTCCGCATAGCATAAACGAAGAAGCTCTTAAGATTGCCTTGCAGATTGCACTTCTTCTTAATTGTACAATATTACCTTTAACTCAAATAATGAGAAAGACAGTTATAAACGGAAGCAATACTTCTGGATTTCAGAGGACTGTTCTTATTGCAAGAGGAGGTTATGTTGAGACTTCCTTGGGCAAAGTTGGTGTTGATACAATATGTTTGGAGGAAGATTCTGCAAGAGAGGTAAAAAAAGAAGGAGATAAAGTTTATTGGAATTTGGACAGACTTGGAATTCCTCTTGTTGAGATTGCAACAGCTCCAGATATAAAATCTGCTGAGCAGGCAAAGGAAGTTGCATTGCATATAGGAGATATTCTTAGAAGTTGTAAAGTTAAGAGGGGAATAGGAACAATAAGACAGGATGTTAATATTTCTATAATGAATGAAAATAGAGTTGAGATGAAAGGTGTTCAAGATATGAGAACATTTTTGACAGTAGTGGAAAATGAGGCTATAAGACAAAAATATTTGCATGATAATGGAAAACCTACGCCTTCTGAAGTAAGAAATGCTCTCCCAGATTTAAGTTCAGAATTTTTAAGACCCATGCCTGGGGCAGATAGAATGTATCCTGAAACAGATTTACCTCTTCTTAAGATTCCAAGAGATTTCATAAATGAAATTAAGAAAGATTTGCCTAAATTAAGAACTGATATTGCAGGGGAGTTAAAAGAAAAAGGATTATCAGATGAAATGATTAAATTGGTTTTATCTGAAGGGAAAATTGAAGAGTTCAAAATGCTTTCTGATTTGTATTCTAATCTTAATTTTATTGCAAAGATGATTCTTTTATTTCCAAAAGAGATTTCTTCTAAGACAGGAAAGAAATTAGAAGAAGTTGAAAATATATTTCAAGAATATTATGCTGACATTTTAGTAAATTTAAAGAAGAAAAAAATTACAGAAGGAGAAGTTAAGGAGATAATGATAAAATTAGTTAATGAGGGAAATTTTGAAGAAATACTTAAGGAGGAGAAGGCAGACAATTCTGGGGTAGAAGAGAAAATACTTAATATAATAAAGAGCAAGCCTGGATTAAATGCAAATGCCTACATGGGATTGGTTATGGCAGAGATGAAGGGAAAGATAAATGGTAAAGAAGCTATGGAAATAATAAATAAGCTGATTGATAAGAAATAAAGATGAAAATTCTTGTTATAGGTGATTTGCATGGAAGAAAACCTAAAATTCATTTTAATGATTACAATTGCATAATTCAAGTTGGAGATATTTGTGATGATAGGGGATTTAGGCCATATCTCAAAAAGTGGTTTAAGGCTTTAAAAAAGGATAGAGGGGGTACTCCGTCTATGGATGAGTTCATATTGAAGGATATAGGAAAGAAAGGAATGAAAAATTTAGAAGAAGATTCTGTAAGAGTTGGAAGGAAAATTTTAGAATATTTGAACAGCTTTGGAAAGCCAGTATTTATTGTTCCTGGAAATTGGGATCAAAGTTATGGAAAGACTAAAATAAAAGACCCAGACAAGGACGATTATAGTTATATGAAATATTTTTATGATTCTTGGATGGGAGATAGAATGAATCCTAAATTAACCCATGGATTGAAAAATATAATTGATTGCCAATTTAAAAATCACGAGTTTAGTAATATAAATTTTTATGGTTATGGTCTAAGTTCTGCATATGAGCATTATAAAAGAAAAAGGAAACTAAATATTTCAAAGGAAGAGAATGAAAAGTTGAAAAAGGCATATTTTAGTCTTGTGAAAAAATTATACGCTTTATATAATAAGAGAAATAAAAAATTTCCAACAATTTTTATCTCACATAATATACCCGTTAAGACAAAATTAGATATAGTTAAAAATAAAAATAGTCACGCTAACGGGATGCACCTTGGTTCTTCAATAGCTAGGATATTTTGTGAAAAGTATAAACCTCTAATTTGTATTGGGGGACATATACATGAAGGAATGGGCAAAGATAAAATTGGTAAGACTCTTCTTATAAATCCGGGTTATGGAGTTGATGCTCAAGTTTTAATTAATGTGGATGAAGATAAATGTAAAGTTAGAAGTGCTAAGTTTTATGGCAAGAACAAAAAGCACAAGCATTAATTTAATAAATCCCAATTTTCTTTAATTCTTATGGAAAGAACTATGATTGAAGATATTAAAACAGGAAAGGAAGTTTTGCTTAAGGGTTGGGTTTATGAAATAAGATCCTTGGCAAAATTGGGATTTATACTTCTCAGAGATAAGACTGGGATTATTCAGTGTGTTATTCAGGGAGAGGTAATGAAGGAACTATCTGAATTAACATTAGAAAGTGTAGTTGAGATAAAAGGAAAGGCAAAGGCTGCCAATGTTAAGGCAGAGTTTGCTAGAAAGGATGTTGAAGTGGATTGTGAGAGTATTGAAATAATAAGTAAGGCAGAAAATCTCCCAATTCATGTTAATGAAAAAGCTGTTAGTGCTGAACTTCCGCTTAAACTTGATTGGAGATCTTTAAGTTTACGAACACCTCGGTCTTTGGCAATTTTTAAGGTTCAGGCAAATATAATAAAAGGTATGCAAGAATATCTTAATAATCACGGATTTTTGCCGGTTTTCACACCAGCTCTTATGGGTGTTGCTTCTGAATCTGGAAGCGAGGTTTTTGAGGTAAAATATTTTGGTGGAAAAGCCTATCTAAGACAGGATCCTCAACTTCATAGACAATTGACTATTGCAGGAGGAATGGAAAAAATTTATGATATAGGACCAAGTTGGAGAGCAGAGAAAAGCAATACTGTGAAACACTTAACTGAACACAGAACCTGTGCAGTTGAGATGGCTTTTATAAATTCTGAAAAAGATATTATGAGATTAGAAGAACAGGTTATTATTTCAGCTTTTCAAAAGGTAAATAAAGAATGTAAAGATGAATTAAAATTATTAAATGCTGAATTAAATATTCCGAAGACTCCTTTTCCAGAGGTTTCTTTCCCCGAGGTTTATGATATTTTAAGTAAGATGGGAAAGAAAATCCCAGTAGGAGAAGACTTAGATTCTGAGGCAGAAAAATTGTTATGGGAATATATACAAAAAAAATATCCTGGAACAGAATTTTATTTTCTTAATAAATTTCCTTTTAGTGTTAAACCCTTTTATGTTTATTGTGAAAGAGGAGAAAAATATGCTCGTAGCACAGATTTATATTACAAAGGGATGGAAATGTCTTCTGGTGGGCAAAGAGAACATAGGTATGACAAGATTATTGAAAATGTAAAAGAAAGAGGAATGTCTTTGGAATCTGTTGAATGGTTTACAAAATTCTTCAAATATGGGGTTCCTACTCATGGGGGATTTGCGATTGGCGTAGAAAGAATAACAATGATGCTCCTTAATCTAGAAAACATTAGAGAGGCAGTTTTATTTCCTAGAGATCCTGCTAGATTAACTCCTTAATTAAAGATCATTCTTTATATTCTTCTTCAACTTCTTTCATATATTCTCTGAATTTTCCTTGACGTATTTTCTCTTTTGCCTTTTCAATCATTTTTGCAAGAAAGAAAATATTGTGGTATGTTGCAAGTCTTTTTCCAACCATTTCATCGTTGATTAATTGATATCTTATGAAAGCTTTACTATAATTTTTACAAACGAAACAATTACAATTTTTGTCAATTGGAGACTTATCAAATTTGTATTCTTCTCTGAGGATTCTTAATTTTCCTTCTGATGTGAAAAGCATGCCTCTACGAGCATTTTGAGTTGGAAGTCTCGAATCAAAAATATCAACTCCCATAGAAATTCCTTTTAATATTTCAACAGGGTTTCCTATTCCCATGAGATATACAGGTTTTTCTTCTGGAAGAATATCTTTTATTTTTTTTACAATGTTAAATTCTTCTTCTATTGTTTCTCCAAGTCCAAATCCTCCGATAGAATATCCGTCAAAATTCATTTCTAAAAGAGTTTTTGATGATAGTTCTCTTAAATCTTCATATTTTCCACCCTGAATTATTCCAAATAAAAGTTGTTTTTTATTTTTTGGAATGGATTTTTGAAGTAAGTCATGATGAATCTTACATCTCTTTGCCCACATTGAAGTTTTTCTAACCGCTTCTGCAATTTCTTCTTTTGAATTTTCATACATGGGCATAGAATCTAAGCACATTGCAACATCGCTTCCAATATCTAATTGTATTTTCATATTTTTTTCAGGAGTCATGAATATTTTTTCTCCGTTTAATGGATTTTTGAAATAAACTCCTTCTTCATTTGATTTTATGTATATTGTTTTTGTGTACATTTGAAAACCCCCAGAATCTGTGAAGTTTAATCCTGGATAATTCATGAATTTTCCAATTCCTCCTAGCTTTTTTGCAATTTGCGAACCTTCTCTTAGATATAGTATAAGAGAATTTGATATTACGCAAGGAATCTTTATTTCATTAAGATCTTCAGAAGTTAAACCCTTGACAACTCCACGAGTTGCAACTGGCATGAAGAAAGGAGTTTCAGCTTTTCCTTTTTTTGTCTTTAAAATCCCTATTCTTGCATTTGTTTTCTTGTCCTTGTGAGTTATAGTAAAAACCATAAAAAAAGAGCGGAGAGGGAATATATAAAGCTGATTGAAAGGGAATTATCCTGTAACTAAAATTTATTAAACCCTTTTTTCTATGTTTAAACATGACAGCACACATAGCTCATGAAACTCAGAAGTTTTTATCAGTTCAAGAAGCAATTGAGAAGAAGAAAGGTGAAGTAGCAGTGCGTGGATGGGTTTATAGGGAAAGAGGAAGCAATGCAATGAAATTTATAGTATTAAGAGATAGTACAAATATAATTCAATGTGTTCTTGAAAAGAAAAATTTTGAAAAACAATGGAATGATATAGACAAAATAAAGATAGAGAGTTCAGTTGAGATTTTTGGAGAGATAAAAGAAGACAAAAGAGCTCCAACAGGATATGAAATAGCTGTAAGCAAGATAAATATTATTCAGGTTGCAGAAGATTATCCTATAAATAAAGATTTGAATGAAGAATTACTTGGAGATAGAAGACATTTATGGTTACGTTCAAGGAAAATGACTGCAAGTATGAGAATTCGTTCAACAATTCTTTTTGCTTTGCATGAATATATGCACAAAAAAGGATTTACAGAAATTCAAGCACCTTCTATGAGCAGCGCTACAAGTGAGGGAGGGTCTGAAACTTTTGAAGTTAAATATTTTGATAGAAAAGCATATCTCACTCAGTCTTGGCAATTTTATGCAGAGAACTTTATAAGTGCTGTAGAAAAAGCATATGCAATTGCACCATCTTTTAGAGCTGAGAAATCAAAAACTCCATGGCATGTTACTGAATTCTGGCATTTTGAAGTTGAGGGAGCGTGGATGGACTTATCTGATGATATGACTATTGCTGAAGAATCTATTGCTTATGTAATAAAGAAAGTTTTAGAAGAGAATAGATTAGAATTAGAAATATTAGAAGCAGACATTAAAAAATTAGAAAAAGTAAAGGCTCCATTCAAGAGAGTCACGTACAAAGAAGCAATTGATACTTTGATTAAACACGGCCACAAGATAAAATATGGGGATGATTTTAAATCTGCAGAAGAAAGAGGATTAGCTACTTATTATGGAGACAATTTTGTTTTTGTAACAAATTATCCCATGCATTTATTAAAGTTTTATCATGGAGAAGATCCTAAGAACCCCGGAACTGGAACTAATTTTAATTTATTAGCACCAGGTGTTGGAGAAATGGTAGATGGTTCTCAGAGGGAGCCTGATTTGAATAAAATTGTTGAGAGATTGAAGAAGGCAGAGATTGATTTGGGAGCTTCAGATTGGTATTTAGATTCAAGAAGATATGGAAGTGTTCCTCATGCAGGATTTGGAATGGGTATAGAAAGATTTGCTGCCTGGATATGTGGATTTGATACAATAAAGGATTCAATTCCTTTCCCAAGAACTCCAACAAGATTGAATCCTTAATTTTAATTAATATATGTGAAATCATAACCTTGTTCAACTATTAATTACCATTATTACTTAATTTAAAATAACTGTTACAGATAACTACAAAATTTTGCTAGGATAATTATCTAGAAATAAATCAAGAAAGACTAATTCCACTGATTATACATATCGTCTTTTGAATTGTGCTTAAGCTTAAGTTCTTTGAACAGGTTAACTTCTTCATCCTCTTCTTTTTTTTCTTTTGCTTTCACTTTTTCTCTTTCTGAATCCCTTGTCTTCTTTACTAGCTTAACAGGATCCTTTCCTAAAGCAAAAGAACATGTGGCACAAATGGCTCTCGTACCTTTTGAGGGTAATCCAGTATTCATATCAGGACCCTGAATTTCAGCAAAATAGCACATAGCATTTCCTAAAGATTTTTCGCACATATAACATCTTTCTTTTTGATCTTTTACAACTTGTCTTTTTGGAGAAAGAATAGTTTTTGTATCACTTACTTTTGAGTTTCTTAGAGCGTCAACATAACTGTTTGTCATTTTAAGTATCATTCTCAGATGGTATCCTTTTTTAAGCTTTTCCACTCGTTTTTATCTATTTTTTAGTGTATCAATAGATTTAAAAATGTTGGAAGAAAGATGATTTTACTTAAATTTGGAGGTATAACAATGCCTAAAAAAGAAGAAATTAAATCGCTTGAAGAAGAAGATGAAGAAGATCCAGAGATGGATCCAGACGAATCAGATAGTGATCCAGTTTCTGATGATGATGAGTTTTAATACTTAAATCAATATTTTTCTTGAACTTGCTGTAATAGTTCAGGAAATCATGGGAACTTCCATTTTTTTTAAATTGACATTAACTGAGGGGGTTCCTTTTCTTTTTTTCAGCAAATTTTTAGCTGATCTTTCAATATTTTTTAGTAACAATCTTTAAAAAACGCTATTGTTTGTTTAATCTATAATGAAGATAGGAGAAGTTGAGTTAAAATGGTTGGGGCATTCTGGATTTTTTATTAAAAATTCAAGGACGATTTACATTGATCCTTATAATATAAAAGAAGGAATGGAAAAAGCAGATATAATTCTGATAACCCACAGTCACTATGATCATTGTAGTGTCGCAGATATTGAAAAAATTGTTCAAGATGGAACGAAAATTGTTATGACTGCTGATTGTCAGAGCAAAATTACTAGATTTAATGTTGCAATAAAGATGGAGATTGTGGAACCTGGAAAAGAATTGGATATTGGAGATGTAAAAATTTCTGTGCTTCCTGCATATAATTTAGATAAGCATTTTCATCCAAAGGATGAGGGATGGGCAGGTTATCTTTTGAAAATAAATAATTTAATAATTTATCATGCAGGAGACACAGATTTGATTCCTGAAATGCAAAAGCTTACAGGATATATGCAGCCTGGAAAAGAATTTGTTGCACTTCTTCCTATAGGAGGAAGATTTACAATGAATGTGGAAGAAGCAGCAGAAGCTGCCAAATTAATAAAACCAACAATTGCAATTCCTATGCACTATGGTTCTGTTGTTGGGACAAATGATGATGCTAAAGAGTTTAAGGAATTGTGTGAGGAAAATAATATAAGGTGTGAGATATTGGAAAAGGAATGAGGATATTAGCTTTAGGAGATCCGCATAGTAAACTTCCAAAAAATTTGGACAAAATAATTTTTAAAAATAAAATAGAATTAATTATTTGTGTGGGAGATTGGGCATTTACTCCTGAAAAACCTTGGATTGAAAAATCCTGGAAGAATGTTAAAAAAGGATATGTTGAGAAAACGTATAAAGAAGTTGTTGACAAGGTGTGTTCATATAAATTGCCGGTTTTGACATTAAGGGGAAATATGTTTATGACAAAGAAGAAACATTTTGCTGATAGAATTCTAAGAAAAAATAAAAATTTAATTAATAAATTTACAGGAAAATATTCTTTTGATAATCAGAGTTTTATATTCTTTGATGTTAACTATGAATTATCTACTTTAAGAGATGATAAACCTAGCAATTTTAATAGAAGAAGGATGGGGAAAAATAAAACTCGTGAAATAAAATTAAATAAGCTTCTAAAAGAAAATCCTAATTCAATTTTAATTGCACACAATCCCCCTTATGGTTATGTTGATAAGGCTTATACTGGAAAGAATGTTGGCTCTGAAATATTGCTGACTGCAATTAAGAAGCATAAACTAAAATATGTCTTTTGTGGTCATATTCATGAAGCTAAAGGGAAGGCAAAAATTGGAAAGACAATTATTTACAACCTTGGATATCATGGAGATTATGCTGTTGTAGATACAGCAAAGAATAAATTGTTGGAGAGTAATTTTCTAAAATGAGCAGATATATTCTTGGTTCAGAAGAAATGTTTCACGATTTTGTTAACTCTCTTTCTGAAAAAGATAAAATTGGAGTTATAACTCATATTGATTTGGATGGTTTAGCTTCTGGTATATTCTTACAGAAGATACTTGAATCAAAAGGTTTGAAAATAGATTCTATAGACTTTTTAGAATATAATTTAGATAATCTTAAAATTGTTTTGAAAAATTATTTTGATGTACTATTTTTTACAGATTGGAAAGCAGACGATTATCCCGAAGAATTAGAAGAAATTAGGAAAAAATCAAAACTTTTGGTATTTGATCATCATCCTCTTAATCTTAAATTAAAAAATACATCTAATATAATTAAAACAAATTATGACTATTGTTCATCCCACGCATTATTTGATTTAGCAGGAAGTGGAAAATATTTTGATACAAATGGATTGAAATGGCTTGCTTGTGCAGCAATTATTGCAGATTACACCTGGGACAAGAATCCTTCTAATTTTGATTTTATTAAATTTGTTTATCCTGAAGTAAAAAAAGATCAATCAATATGGAATTCTGATCCTGGGATGATTGGTAAAAAAATTAATAGTTCATTGATTTATTATGCTCCAGATTACAAGAAAATTTATAACTTGATCTTAGACAGGAAAATAGAGCAATTTGAGGCGGCTGATAAAATTATTAATAATGAAGTCAGGAAATGGAGAAAGATATTTGAAGGAAGAGCAGAGTATTTCCCAAAGGCAAGATTATATTTTGGTTATGGTACTCCTAAATATAATATAACCTCCACTATAGCTAGTATATTATCTGATGAAACTTTTAGAGAGCATACAGTTATATTTGCTTCTAATCTTAAGAATAAAAATGGATTTGTTAAACTGAGTGCGAGAGACCAAACTGGGAAAGTTGATTTAGGTGGGATTTTTAAAAAATGTTCCACTGAATTTGAGAATGCTGATGGCGGGGGTCATCCTAGAGCTGCTTCTGCAATTATAATGAAAAAGGACTTGGAAAAATTTAAGGAAAAACTTCTTGCGGAGCTTAAATAGACTTAATAATCAAATATTTAAATTCATTTTTTGTAATAAATTGATGGTTGAGGTGAGTTTAAAAAAAATATATATAAAAAAATTTGCAAGAGTTTCTGGTTTTAAGGTATGGATTGTTGATGGTAAATATATAAGGGATAATGTTGAGGAAGAATTTACAAATTATGGACAGCATTATCAATTTACATTTATACCTGAGGATGAATTCTGGATTGACAAGGAAAGAAGTCCTGGTGAAGAACAATATTTTATAGATTCAATGCTTGCAATGCATAGATTGATTGCAAAAGGTATGAAAGATAGAGAGGCGGCAAAAATAGCAGACAGAATAGAGAGGAGAGAAAGAAGCAAATCAAAATTGATGAAGAATGAAATGCAAATAAAAAAACACAGTGGAAATTTAATAAAAACTATTCACAGGCACTCATTAAATGAGTACAACAAGTGGAAAGTAAAAATATGGATAGTTAAGGGAGAAGTAGTGAGAGATTTATTTTTCCTAGATTTTACTGAAGGGGGGCATGATAGAGTTTACAGTTTTATTCCAGAAAATGAAGTATGGATAGATGATGATTTAGACTTAGAAGAGAGAAAATTTGTTATACTTCATGAAATGCATGAGAGAAATTTAATGAGCAAGGGAAAAACTTATAACAAAGCTCATAAATCTTCAAGCAAAATAGAATATTACTGTAGGAAGCATCCAAAGAAATTGGATAGATTCATAAGAAGAGAGTTTAGAAAAGCCGAGAGAGCTCTTCCACATTGATAATTTTAATTTCTAATTTTTGAAATCTTATATTAATTTTATCTTCTGGTTTCCCAGTTATGTAACATATTGGTTTTCCATAGTTACTTATTAATTCTTCTATTAATCTTTCTTTATCTGGTTCTTCTTCTGTTCTGCTTGCAATTATATTATCATATATTCCTTGTAATCTAGAATTTTTAATTATCTTATTAATGTAATCTTTAGTGTTTGAAGTTATTAGAATTAATCTATACTTTTCTTTTAATGATATTAATTTTTTTGCAATATCTTTTTTAATAACCTCTTGGTGTGATTTAATATAGCTTATTACATCTTTTTGATACCATTTTCTTGCTTTCCTTGTTCTTTCTTCTTTTGAGGCTTTAGGCAGGATTTTTTCCATTGCTTCATTAACTCCAAGAAAATAATCTTCTCTTCCTATCCATTTTCTAAGAGAATCGTCTTTTGTTTTCTTTATCGCTCTTTCAAACCAGGCTTTATGAGGTTCTATGAAAGCTTCCCTCTCAATTAATAAACCATCTATATTGGTTGCAATTATTGGTTTTTCCATAAGTTTAAAATAGCTTCGCAATATTTAAGTTTTATGTCAAGAGATAGATTTCTTCAGAGAAAAACAGCAGTTCTTTCAAAATTGGACAAATCTTCTATAGGAAAATGGGATATTAAAATAAAAAAGTTGTGTGAGAAGATAAATAAATTGCAGGATTTTTACACAACGAGTAGCTGTTCAGGAAGGGCTATACTTATGATTCAGCAGGAAAAGAAAGAAAATGATTTATTTTTGAAAGTTTGGCATGATAAAATATCTTTTAATGAATTGAAGAAAGCTTTGAATGAGTTTGTAAAGAGAAAAGAAATTATAAAATTCAAACTTGAGCCCCCTATAATTCATATTGCTTGTAAAGATATGAAAAAAGCTACAGAAGTGCTTGAAAAAGCAAAATATATTGGATTCAAGAGAAGCGGTTTATTAACTTTTGATAAAAATATAATTCTTGAACTAAATACAAGCGAGAGAATGGAATTGCCCATAATAAACAATGGAAAAATTCTTGTGGATGATGAATTTCTTAGATTAATTGTTAGTATGTCTAATCAAAAGATGGAGAAATGGTGGGAGAAAATTATGAAGTTGGAGAAATCCGTTTAAAATTTATTAAAATATGCGTATATTTTTCTCATTTTGGAGTAATATTATCTATTTTTTATTTCCATAATTCTTATAAATGGTTAAGTGTTTTATTTTTCATGAAAATCTGCTTAGTAGATTTAGAAATAGTTGAAAGGAGGACAAAAAAAGATGGTATTAGATTTTGCAAAAGAAGCAATCGCAAATACTGCTACACACAGTATTAACTTTGACGAATTGAAAGCTGGAAAAGCAAATATAAAAGTTATGGGATGCGGTGGTATGGGAAGTAACGCAGTAACGTGGCTTTTTAATAAGGGTATAAATGGTGCAACTATTTATGCTTGTAATACAGATGCACTTCACCTAAGTGTTACTAAATCTGATGAGAAAATTCTTATAGGAAAAGAATTGACTAGAGGACTTGGTGCTGGTGGAAAACCAAAAATAGGTAGAGAGGCAGCTAAAGAAGCTTTATCTGAGCTTAAGAGAGCAGTTGGAAATGCTGATATGGTATTTGTTTTGGCAGGAATGGGTGGTGGAACAGGAACTGGAGCAGCTCCCGTTGTAGCACAAATTGCTAAAGAATCAGGTGCAGTAGTTATCGGTGTTGTTACAATGCCTTTCGAATCTGAAAAAGCAAGAATTGACAAAGCAGAATTTGGATTGCAAGAATTGAGAGAAGTTACTGATACTTGTATAGTATTGGATAATAACAGACTCGTTGATATCGCAGGACAGTTACCAATTGAACAGGCATTTGCAGTTGCAAATGAACTTGTATCTACCATGATTAAGGGTATTGTAGAAACAATTACATTGCCTTCATTAATCAATTTGGATTATGCTGATGTTTCAGCAATTATGAAGAATGGTGGAGTTTCAGTTATTGGTATTGGTGAAAGCGACTCTCAGGACAAAGTAAATGAAGCAGTCAGGCAAGCCCTTACTCATCCTCTACTTGATGTGGATTACAGAGGTGCTAGCGGTGCATTGATTCATGTAACTTGTGGACCTGACTTGAAATTAGAAGAGTTTGATCTTATCGGTAGAACAGTTTCAGAAAACTTAGGTCC
>Ga0182021_10001684_pt1 | contig 25570 bp, 24 predicted proteins | sample 612E3MmetaG_FD_120493 | JGI IMG/M metagenome (GOLD analysis project Ga0182021, IMG submission 120493) | Permafrost microbial communities from Stordalen Mire, Sweden - 612E3M metaG (Illumina Assembly) | ecosystem: Environmental > Terrestrial > Soil > Wetlands > Permafrost | place: Sweden... | reverse complement strand
ACTCAGGATGTGGATTACGTGGCTTTGAGCTTCGTGCAGTCGGCCGAGGACGTGTCGAACCTGCAAAAATGGTTGGTCGCCAACGGTTCGGACGCCAAGGTTATCGCCAAAATCGAAACCGCCGCCGCCGTTAAGTGTTTGGTCAACATCGCCAAAACCGCCGACGGTCTCATGGTGGCTCGCGGTGATCTGGCCGTCGAGACTAGCCCCCAGCGCGTGCCGGTTATTCAGCGCCGCATGGTCGAGCTGGCGCGCGCGGCTCGCATTCCGGTCATTGTGGCCACGCAGATGCTTGAAAGCATGATCAGCTCGCCACGACCGACCCGCGCCGAGGTTAGCGACATCGCTACTGCCGTCATGGAAGGCGCGGACGCCGTCATGCTGTCCGGCGAGACCGCCACGGGCGAGTTTCCGGTCGAGGTCGTCTCGTTGATGAGCGACGTCATTCGCGCCGTCGAGCACGACGAGTTGGCTCGCCACGAGTACGGCTCGGCCGAGTTCATTGACGGCATGCGGGTCAACCCGATCGCTTCCGCGGCTAAAGATCTGGCCGGCCGTCTAGACGCTAAGGCGATCATTGCCGAGACCGCTACGGGTCAAAACGCGCGCAACATCGCGTCGCTGCGGCCGGCTCAGCCGATCGTTATGGTGACGCACCGTCCGCGCACGCATAACCAGCTAGCGTTGGTCTGGGGCGCCTGGAATTACCTGCAAACCGACCCGTCGCTGGCCGCCGAAACTTCCATGAAGTTCCTCAAGGAGCACGGCGTCATCAAGACGGACGACAAGGTAGTGGTGGTGTCCGGCAACCAGCCCGGCATTCCCGGCGGCACCGACTCGCTCAAAGTCGAGGTCGTAGTCTAAATGAAACTCAAATCTGTGCGCGACCTCGACGTCGCCGGTAAGCGCGTGTTGGTCGGCGTCGACTACAACGTCCCGCTCAAGGACGGTCAAGTGGCCGACAGTCTGCGCGTTGCCGCTTCGCTGGAAACCATCAAGTACCTGCTAGACCAGGGTTGTTCGCTGGTGCTCATGAGCCACCTCGGCCGCCCGAACGGCGCGGTAGTGCCGGCCTTGTCGCTGGCGCCGGTAGCGGTCAAACTGGCCGAGCTCCTCGGCCGGCCGGTGGCTTTCGCGGCCGACTGCGTGGGGCCGACGGCCGACGCGGCCGTGGCCGCCCTCCGACCCGGCGAAGTCCTGCTGCTGGAAAACGTGCGCTTTCACGCCGAGGAAGAGGCTAATGACCCGGACTTCGCCAAAGCCCTGGCCGCCCACGGCGAGGCCTTCGTGGACGACGCCTTCGCCAACATTCATCGCGCGCACGCGTCGGTCGTCGGCGTGGCCGCTTATCTGCCCAGCGCCGCCGGTTTCCTGGTCGAAAAAGAGGTCGCCATGCTGGTCGACGCTTTGCAATACCCGGACCGCCCGCTGGTCTCCATTGTCGCCGGCGCCAAGGTCAGCGGTAAGATTGAGGTTTTGTCCAATCTGCTTGATAAATCCGACGTGCTAATGATCGGCGGCGCCATGGCCAACACCTTCTACGCCGCGCAGGGGCTAAGCGCCGGCCGTAGTGTGGTTGAGGTCGATCAAGTACCGTTCGCCAAAGAGCTGCTACTTCGCGCCAAGAGTCTCGACAAGTTGGTCGTTCTTCCCGCTGAAGTGGTGGTTAGCAAGAGCCTAACCAAAGCCGACGGCATGCAAACCATTCCCGCGACAATGGTAAAATCCGACCAATACATCGTTGACGCCGCGCCGTCCTTCGCCGCTAAATTGCCCGAACTTATCGCCGAGTTCCTTGACTTCAACGGCAGCGCCACCGTGGTTTGGAACGGCCCCTTGGGCATCTTCGAAGTGCCGGAATTCGCCGCCGGCAGCCGCCGCCTCGCCGAAATCATCGCGGATGACGTCGTCGGCCGTAGTATCATCGGCGGCGGCGACACCGCCGCGCTCATCGACGGCCTTGGCCTGCACGACCGCTTCACCTGGATCTCCACCGGCGGCGGCGCCTCCCTCGACCTTATGGCCGGCAAAGAGTTGCCGGGGCTTAAAGTGCTAGCGGTTTAGCTGTGCTACAATTAAAGTCGAAAGCATAAGAGGTTGAGAGGGTAATATGGCGCGTTTGATTATTGGTAACTGGAAGATGAATCTCGGACCCGAGGAGGCGGTCAAGCTGGCGGAGCGGTTGTCGAAAATCGTCAAGCACGGCGATTACGTCGAGGTGGTGGTTTGTCCGCCCTTTGTGGACATCGTGCCGGTGGTTCAGGCCCTGAAGGACGGAGTCATTAAGATCGGCGCGCAGAATGTCAGCTCGGCCGACCATGGCGCGTACACCGGCGAGGTGTCGGCCATGATGCTGCGCGGCTTGGCCGACTACGTGATTGTCGGTCACTCCGAGCGTCGCGCCATGGGCGAATCCGACGCCGAGGTCGGTCGGAAAGCCGCCGCCGTTAACCGTAACGGTCTGACGCCGGTGCTGTGCGTCGGCGACAAATTATCCGACCGTGATCACGGCCTGGCTACGCGCGTGGTGCATGATCAGTTGGTGGCCGGCCTCGACCACCTGACCGCCGAAGAAGTCGGCCACATGGTCGTCGCCTACGAACCGGTTTGGGCTATTGGCACCGGTGAGTTCGCTCGACCCGACGGCGTTAAACAGGTGGTTGATTCCATCCGCTCGACCGTCGGCGAGTTGTACGGCGCGGCCGCCGCCGGTAGTTTGCGCGTGCTTTACGGCGGCAGCGTCGCGCCGGAGAACGCGGCCATGTACCTACGCGAGGCGGGCGTGGACGGCCTGCTGGTCGGCGGCGCGAGCATTCGCTCCGAAGAGTTCGCCGCCATCGTGGCCGCCGCCAAATAACGCGTCGCGGCGGCGAGTCCTTGATCGCTCGGCGACGGTCGTCGTAAAAGCATAGGGATTTTTATATAATATAATATATAAAAATCGTTAGTGTTTTCAAAATACCCTAAGCCATCCGAAACGCTTCTGTGCTAAGATAAAGACTGATTTTGACGAGGCGCGCATGGAACTGACATCCGAACAATTTAAACGTCTGGTCGAGCTGGCCTACATTGGCGAATGGGTGGTGAATTCGCGCCACGGCATTGATTTTCAGGATGACGAAGCGACCGGAGCGTTGCAGGGTTTGCTCGGCTTGGCGTCGTCGCTCGTGGACGAGATTGATCGTGACATTGAGACTAACGACTATTACATCGATCCCGATTGGGCGGATAAAATTCAAGACCGGTACATTGCCGATTACGACGACCATGTTTTTTGGGACGAGTTGATCGAGCGCTTGGCGCAGAGAGACTTGGCGAAACAGCGCGGCGTGTCCATGGAAGAAATAAATCGAGACGAGGACGTGATTATTTTGAGGCCGGCAGAGGAGCGTTACAGAGAGGAACTTGAACTTAACGGACTTGATCGATTGATGATTTCCGAAGAATATTAAATTTTGTCTTTGCGAGCATAAGCGTCATCGTGGTATCATAGAGTATATGAAATGCTCAGTTTGCCAACATGATATGGTGCAGTTTCAAGGTGGGTGGCGTTGCCCCAACTGCGGACACACCGAGGGAATAATTAATAGCGTTAACACGGTTTCGCCGGGTAGCTTGGTGATGCCGGCCGGTAGCGCCAAGGCCAAAGCCGCCGAATCGCCGGTTTTGCCGGCGCCACCGCCCATCATGGGCGCCGCGCCGCGGCCGACCGCCGCCGCCGATTTGCACGCGCGGCCGGCGGTGGTTAATCCCGTCGCGCCGATGCGCCTCGCCTCGGATCTCACGTCTCCGGTGCGGCCCGCCGCTATGCCGACTTCGCCGCCGGTTCCGCCGACGCCGACGCCGACGCCCCTGCCGCACGAGGCTCCGCGTCCAGCTCACCTGCCACGTCAGGCTCCGCGTCCTATGACCGACTTCATGGCGGTTTCCCCGTCGCGCCCGCCGATTAACCCGGTGCCGCCGGTCGCCGTGCCGCCAATTAACCCGGTGCCTCCGCTAGACGCCTCGAAACCACCAATGACGGGCGACGTACTTGATCGCGCCGCGGTTACCCTCAGCTCTACGCCCCTGACGCCGCCGGTGCCGCCGGTACCGCCGCGCCGCAACTCATTCTTCACTATTCTGCGAGTGATCATCTTCTTGGCGGTAGCCGCCGCCTCGGCTTACTCGGTTTATACTTTCTGGCAAGCCGACCCGCTCGGTTGGTTTAAGGCCGCCAAAGTAACCGCGACGCCGACCCCCAGCGCCTCCGCGACGCCGACGCCATCAAGCTCGGCCACTCCGGTCGAAGCCGCAACGCCGACTCCCACTCCCACTCCCTCGTCGACCGCCGACTCGCGTGACAGCCAGCGCAAGTCCGATCTCGAGGCGTACATGAACGCCTACGCGGCCACACGCTCCAACGGCTATATGCCGACTCAACCGCAATCGGTTGATGTTCATCGTAACGATCCGACCAAGAGCGCCGAGTATCAAATCATCACCAATGGCAACCCGGGCGATCTCGGTCAGATTTACTACAAGGCCGGAGGCCGTTGTACCGCCGCTAGCATTACGCCCGGCACCAGTGGTACGCGTTACGTGGCTCTGCTTATGAAGTTGGAATCTCAAGCTGATCTTTACTGCGTCGACGTTCCGTAAAATTCGTCAAAAGAAAACCGCCCTTATTACTAAGAGCGGGGACATCCCGGCCGCCGCGAGGCGGCCGGGATGCTCAGTTCAGGAGGCTTTGCCAAGGGCCACCGAGGGATTCTTGACCTTGAGCTCCGCTTCGGAGCACGACAGGGCGTCGATGCGCCGGCGAATGGCCGCTTCCAGATCGTCTGTCGTGGGATCGGCCAGCAAGCACTCCGCCAGGATCTCCTCGACCCGAGCCAGCAGAAACACCCTGAGAGCGTCGGGCTGAACCGCCGTGACGTTGATCCAGCGCACCATGTCGAACAAATCGGCCATGCGCTGACGCCGGATGTCGAGCTCGTACATGCGCTGACGCTGGGTGTAGAGCCCGGCGAGTCGCGTGAACAGTGTCATGACTACCTCATTTCCGATGGATTGATGAGCAGGTCAGTTATATTTATATAACACTTTGTTCAAAAAGTCCATATAAATTATATCTTGTTCGGGTTGTATTCGGTTAGACTCAAAAGGTATAATCGATGAGATGAACCCATTATTAGAAGAGCTTAACGAGCCTCAGAGACAGGCCGCCGAAACTACCGACGGTCCGGTCTTGATATTGGCCGGCGCCGGTTCGGGCAAGACCAAGGCTTTGACCCATCGCGTGGCTTATCTGGTACGAGGCCGCAATGTGCCCCCCATGAACATCTTGGCGGTGACTTTTACCAATAAAGCGGCGGGCGAGATGCGCTCGCGGGTGTTGAAACTGCTCGGACTTGATCCTGCCAACCGCAATTATTTTCCCTTTATGGGTACTTTTCACTCGGTTTGCCTGCGTATTTTGCGTCGCGAGCATGCCGAGGCCGGACTGGCTAGTAACTTTCTAATTTTCGACGCCGGCGATTCGCAGTCGGCCATTAAAAAAGCTATGCGCCAGTGTGACATCGATGAGAAGCAGTACAAACCGACGACCATTCACGGACTTATTTCCAGCGCCAAAAACGAGCTGATCGGACCGCAAAACTATGGCCAGCTGGCGACCGGCCGCGTCCAAGAAGCGACGGCGCAAGTCTACGCGGTTTACCAAAAGCTGCTTCACGACGCCGGCGCGTTGGATTTTGACGACATTATTTTCGAAACGGTGAAACTTCTGAGCCAAAACCCCGAGGTTCTGCGGCGCTATCAGGAACAATTTCAATACATCATGGTCGACGAGTACCAAGATACCAACCACGCGCAGTACCAGCTTTGTAAATTGCTGGCCGCCGGACATCGCAATCTGTGCGTGGTCGGGGACGACTGGCAATCGATTTACAGTTGGAGAGGCGCCAACTTCCAGAACATTCTGGATTTTGAGAAAGATTACCCCGAGGCCAAGATCGTCAAGTTGGAGCAAAATTATCGCTCGACCAAGCATATTCTGGACGCGGCGCACGCTATCATCACCAAGAATAAGGTTCGGTCGGACAAGAAGCTGTGGACGGCGCTCGGCGACGGTCAGGGCGTGCAGGTGGTCAATGTTTACAATGAGGTGCAGGAGGCGGAGTGGATGGTGCGCCAGATTGACAGTTTGGTCTTGAGCGAGCGCCGGGAGCTGGCGGACTTCGCTATTTTATACCGCACCAACGCGCAGTCGCGACCCATTGAAGAGGCCTTTTTGCGCGCCGGTATGCCATACAAAATGGTTGGTGGCACGCGGTTCTACGAGCGCAAAGAAATCAAAGACGCCATGGCCTGGTTGAGGTTCGTGTATCAGCCGGAGGATGTGGTGAGCTTTGGTCGCATCATCAACCTGCCGCCGCGCGGCCTCGGCGACGTCAGCCTGCAGCGGTTTGAGAGCTGGCGGCTGGCGGCCGGCCTCGGCCTCATCGAGGCGCTGCGCGCCGTCGACTGCGCGCCGGGACTCCAGCCGCGCGCGGCCAAGGCGCTACGAGAGTTCGCGGCGCTGGTCGATGAGCTGAGCGGTCACGCGGCCAAGCTGGCTGTCGGTCCGTTCCTCGACTTAGTGCTCAAACGTACCGGCTACCTCGGCTTCCTGGATGACGACACGTTGACCTCGGCCGACCGCATCGAGAATGTTAAGGAATTGCTCTCCGTCGCCGAAACTTTCAACGAGTTGACGCTTGAGGGCTTCCTTGAAGAGGTGGCGCTCATCTCGGACATCGATAACTACTCACAAGATACCAACGCCGTCACGTTGATGACCATGCACGCCGCCAAAGGCTTGGAGTTTCCGGTGGTGTTCATGCCGGGCATGGAGGACGGTATTTTTCCGCACTCGCGGGCGCTGTTCGACGGCGAGCAACTCGAAGAAGAGCGCCGACTATGTTACGTCGGCATGACGCGCGCGCGCGAGCGGTTGTATTTGCTGTACTCGAACTCGCGCTTGCTTTACGGCTCTATTAACCACAACCCGCCGTCGCGGTTCATTTTGGAGTTACCGCCCGGCGTTCAGGCCGTCGGTAGCGAGTGGCGGGGCGAGGCCGCGGCGGTCACCGGCCATTCGGCCGGCGGCGGTAGCTGGACGCCGGACATCTCGATCATTGGCGGCGGACAGCCGAATTCCGCCGCTCAGGCGGCCGCGGCCGCCGCGCACCGCGCGGAGATGCTAGGTTTGGAGCTAAGCGCCGGCGACGTCATTGAACACACAAAGTTTGGCCGCGGCGTCGTCGCCGACGTCCATGGCGATGAAGTATCCGCCGTTTTCGAAGGCGTCGGAGCCAAAACGCTATCATTAAGTTTCGCGCCCATTAGAAAGGTGGTTTAATATTATGGAACTCAAAAACAAGCAACCCTATCTGACGTTATTGAACGCCGCCCGTCAGCAATACGACGCCGGCGATTACCAAGAAGTGGTGGTGTTGGCGCAAACGGCCATCGAGCTGTTCACCGAGCAAGTTTTCGATTATTTGTTCGCCAAGAAAGACATTCAATATTTGCAAAAGCCGGTTGAGCGTCTGTTGTACCGCAACTTTAACCTGGCTCACGGCAAAGTGGCCGGTCTTTATGAGGCGCTGTCCGGCGATAAGATTTATAATGAGCCCATTTGGTCGCAGTATAAAGAGCACACCGAATTGCGCAACGACATCGTGCACCAGGGGCGGGAGATCAACGCCGCCCAAGCGACGCATTCGCTCAAGGTGGTCGAGGATCTCATTTGCCACATCGGCAACGCCACCGGTTTGAAGGCTTGTCTGCCGGCGAAATCGACTCCACGTTGACCGCGCATAGCATAAGTAGTAATATTGAAGAACGGAAAAATACAAAAAGTTAAAACAAAAAGTCCTGGTCATCTTACTTAATAGAGCGAGGGCCTTACTATTTTTAACAATATTTCCAGGTCAGCTTCCGGTTGGCGCCGCGGTCACGAAGAACAACGCCGCAAGCTAGCCATCATTGTCCTTATTTCACTGGTTTTATTCGGTTTCTTTAGCGGCCATTTGCCCATAGCTCCGGCCGCTGACGCCGAGTCTCAGCGGTTGGTTTCGGTCTATGCCGACGGCCAGGCGCACGTTTTCGCTACCGAGTCGGGGACTGTGGCCGACGTGCTAAAGCGCGCCGGCGTGACGGTCGGACCAAACGATTTAGTCGAGCCCGCGCTAGGAACCGACGTTTCCAAGAACTTTTTTAACATCAATGTCTATCGCGCTCGACCGGTGTTGGTCGTCGACGGCAACAACACCTACCGCATCTTTAGCGCTTACCAGAACGCGCACCTACTGGCTCAGCAAGCCGGTTTGAACTTGTATCCGGAAGACGGCTACACCATTGAAATGATCAGCGACATTGTGGGCGACGGCGCCATTGGCGCCAAAGTGACCGTGAACCGTTCGGTGCCGTTAACCATTCGCGCCGACGGTCAAGACCGGAAGATTCGGACGCTGTCGGCCACCCTTGACGACGCCCTGAGCGGCGCCGGTATTTCGTTGGGTCTCAAAGACACCGTCGAGCCCTCCTTGAGCTCATTGGTTGTCCCGGGGATGTCTGTCAAGATTACCCGCGTGACCGAGGTTGCCACTAATATCACCGAGAAACTACCCATGGCAGTTAAGACCATTAACGACTCGTCTTTGGTTAGCGGCCAGACCAAGGTTCAGCAAGAGGGTTCGGACGGCTACAGTACCGCTCTGTACCGTCTGCACTACAAAGACGGCGTCGTGGTTAGCCGCGATTTGCTAAAAATGGTTGAGGTCGTAGATCCGGTTCAACGCATAGTCGTTGTCGGTACTAAGGTGCCTTATGTCGGGTCGGCCGACCGAGCCGCGACTATGAGCGCCGCCGGCATTTCCGAGGCTGACTATGGTTACGTTGACTTCATTATCGATAACGAGTCCGGTTGGGGCGTGACCAAGTCGAATTACCAAGGATCCGGCGCTTACGGCTTGGGTCAAGCTTTGCCGGCCAGTAAGATGGCTCCGTTCGGTAGCGACTATCTGACCAATCCGGTGACCCAGCTCAAGTGGGCGCAATCATACGCTTTTAGCCGTTACGGATCTTGGGAAGGAGCCTACATTTTCTGGAAGGCGCATAAAAATTGGTAGAAGATGAGGGTCATGAAGCTATCTGATCGATATATTACAATAGCGGTGACCTTACTCGTTATCGGTACGACCGTTTGGGCGGTTCCGTTATGGCTCGGTATCTGGTGGGGCGCGGGCACGGTATCGACCAGCCCGACCCCGACGCCTAAACCGGCGCCGTCCGGCGCCGCCTCTTCCAGCGGAACGCCGGTTCCCGTCGGTACGACCTCTAGCTCTGCTTGGAGCACGGCCACTTACGTGCGAAGCTACAGCGGCAACTCGCTCAACGCGCCGCATCTGGTAGCTATTCGCACCGCCCCGCATTCGGCCGACAGCTATGACCGCATCGCGCTAGACTTCGACCAAGACTCTCCGCCGGGATACACTATTCATTATGTCGATAAAGTGGTGCGCGCCGCCTCGGGTCAAACAGTTGTCATGCCGGGGTCGGCCTATTTGCAGTTAGTGTTCGCGCAGGCCAGCGCTCACGATAACAATGGCAACTCAACCATCATTAATTCGCCGGTACAGCCCGTTGCTACTCAATACAACGAATTATGGTCGTATGTTCTAAACGGCGATTTCGAGAACCAAGTTTCCGTGGCGTTGGGTCTGGGCTCGAAGTCCGGATACCGCGTCGGCGAAATTCGCCGCGACAACGGCTGGACCATTTACGTCGACGTTCTGACTCAATAATTAATGAAACCGGGGCGCCATCGGTCCTGTGTTAAGATGATTCTATGGACTTAACTAACCCCGCCGATCTTAAAGCGGCTCTGCGACTGGCCGGCATTAAGGCCAATAAAGGCCTTGGGCAGCATTTTTTAGTTGATCGCGCCAGCGTGGAAGCGGTGATGGACGCGGCGGGTGTCGAAGCCGGCGACGCGGTACTGGAGATCGGCCCCGGGCTGGGCGTGCTAACTCAGGCCTTGTTGGCCCGGGGCGCCCGCGTCACGGCGGTCGAAACCGACGCCGTGCTGGCCGGCTTGTTGCGCCGTGACGCGCCGGCCGAGCTGACCGTGGTCGAGCAGGACTTCATGCGTTACGACCTGACGCTGTTGCCGACCGGTTACAAGGTGGCGGCTAACATTCCCTATTATCTGACCAGCAAGATTTTCCGCCTGCTACTGGAGGCGAAGAACCCGCCGTCCGTCGCCGCGCTGTTGGTGCAAAAAGAGGTGGCCGAGCGAGTCACCGCCAAACCCGGCGCCATGAGTACGTTGGCGTTTTCGGTGCAATATTACAGCCGCCCCGAGCTAGTGCGCGTCGTCGGCCGCGAGTTGTTCCTGCCGCCGCCACGGGTCGACTCGGCCGTCCTGAGGCTGGAAATTGGCGGCCCGGCCTTTCCGGCCGACGTCGCCAAGCTGTTTCGCTTGGTGCGGGCCGGCTTCGGCGAGCGCCGCAAGCAACTCAAAAACTCGCTGGCCGGCGGCCTCGGCTGTACCGTCGACACGGCCGTCGAGCTACTGGCCGCCGCCGGCCTCAAGCCCACCGCGCGCGCCCAAGAACTGGCCATGACCGATTGGCGGCGTCTCTACGCCAAAAGCGACGAGGCCGGTCTGCTGTGATCGCGAAGTTACTTCGCAAGCTTATAGGCGTCCTACTGGCTCTTAGCCTCTTGGCCGCGGCCGTCGCCTGGACTTTTTCGCTGACTCTTCTCGACGGCCAGGCTCTGGAAAAAACCTTGTCCCAGCCTAATGTCTCTCAGGCCGCCGTTGACGCCGCCGCTAAGGTATTGCCTGCTACCGATCCGACTCAGCTGAAAAAATCGCTGACGCCGAAACTCATTGAGGCGCAAATTGGCAACGTTATCCCTCAAATGGTCAACCACTACACCAACGGCGAAGCCGTTATTGTCGACTTCCGCGACATCGGTCAGACAATCCTAGCGGCTAATCCCGGCGCCACCGCCGACCAGCTGCCGGGTCTATTTACCAAAGCTCAACAAGTAAAATTCGGCGCCTCCGACCGAACAATAGCCGACACGGCCAAAATTATTGAGCTGACCAAACTGGCCGCGCCCATCGCGGCGCTGGCGCTAATGGTGCTGTTAATTCTTATGGCCGGCCGTCACCGTTTTCGCTCCTTGGCCAAATCGTTCATCGGCGCGGCCGTGCTGACAGCCGTCACCGCCGGTATGGTCTGGTCGCCGGTGTGGATATCTTCAATGCTGTTAAACAACAGCGGTATCGGTAAAATCATCGGTCCGCTGGTCAAAGAGGCGACTACCGCGCTGGCCGTCACCCAGTCGCGCTGGTTACTTTACGCGGCCGCCGCTTATCTGGGAATCGGCGTCATTTTCTTGATTATTCATCCGTTCTTCAGCGGTCTGCACAAAATCTTCGGCCGACACGGCGGCCGGCACGGCAAAAAGAAGAAGCACGCTTAGCGGCGGCGGGCGCCGCGTTCAACCACGGTCAAGCCGTGTAGCCCTCGGCGTCTATAAGATAAAGCCCGCCGTCCAGATCCTCGAGCAACTGGCTGGCGTCCAAGTCGTCGGCGTCAATGCCGGCCTCGGCCAGCGCCGTTCTTAGCCGCAGAGAAATACTTGTGCCGTCAAGATAATCTATCTGCAGATCGTCAGGGCGGTTCGGGGCGTCGACGGCCCAGGCGTCATCAATCATCGGGTAAATAACGTATTTATCCGATGAGTCCCTGACGTTCATAGCGACGCCAAGCAGAGGTTCGACGTATTTAAGGGAAGTAACCGTCGGAAAGTCAGTCATAATCTCCGCTTGCAAGGCGGGGTCGTCAATAACCCGGCGAATTTTCGGCGCCAAAGTCAGCTCGCTGACAAAACTGTTGTTCGCGTTAACCCTTTTTTGCTCACGTTCGGATAGCTCGCCGCGTTTGACGCCCAGGGCGGCCAGTTGCTCGTCGGTTTCCATAATGTGTTGCTTGAGTTTAGCCAACCACCACCGGCCTCCGCACTCGCCAACCCAAACATTAGTATGCTTGGTGGCCTCGACGCCTAGAGGCTGCCAGCCGTCGGGCAAACCGTCTCGCCAAGCGTCGGCCAGGCGATAGGCGAACATAGAGTCCGGCGACTCGTGGTTCACTAACATGGAAGCGTGATCGTAGTTGAGGATTTCCAAACTTCGGGTCGGCGTTTTTTCCGCCCGCTTGGAGTCTTTTGGTTCCGGTCTGTTTAATTCTGGCGTGTTCATAGCGTTATTATAACACATCTGGCGACTGAGGCGGGCTCGTGGTAATATAGGCGGAGAGAAAGCAGGTCAAAATGAGCAAATTTTACGTCACGACTTCAATAGCTTATACCAACGCCGGTCCGCACATCGGTCACGCCTTGGAGATGTTGCAGGCCGACGTCATGGCTCGCTACCATCGCGCCAAAGGCGACGAGACTTGGTTTTTGATCGGTACCGACGAGCATGGTTCCAAGATCGATCGCGCGGCCGCCGACCAAGGCGTGCCGGTCAAGGAGTTCGTGGACGGCATTAGCGCTCAGTTCAAGAAGCTGGCGGTCGACATCAGTATTTCCAATGACCAATTCATCCGTACCACCGATGATTTTCACGAAAAGGCCGCCCAGGCCATCTGGAAAGCCTGCGCCAAAGACATCTACAAGAAGCCGTATGAGGGCTGGTATTGCGTCGGTTGCGAGACATTTTATACCGACATCGACGTGCCGGATCATGTTTGCCCGATTCATAAGACCGCGCTTGAGCATACCAAGGCCGAGAACTACTTCTTCGCTCTGAGCAAATACAATGATCAAGTCAAAAAACTAATTGAGACCGACGCGGTTAAAGTTCGTCCCGCCGCGCGCCGTAACGAGATTCTGGCCTTACTCGAGCGCGGTCTGGAGGACGTCAGCATCTCGCGCGAAAAGACTCAGCTCAAGTGGGGCGTTGAAGTACCCGGCGACCAAGATCACGTCATGTACGTTTGGTTCGACGCGCTGACCAACTACATTTCCGCTTTGGGCTACCCCGACTTAACCGCCGAAAAGTATGTCAAGTTCTGGCCGGCCGACACGCAGGTCATCGGCAAAGACATTTCGCGCCATCACGCCTGCTTGTGGGTCGGCATGCTACTGGCGGCTGGTCTGCCGACGCCCAAAGAGATCTTCGTTCACGGCTTTATTACCAGCGGCGGCCACAAGATGAGTAAATCGCTCGGCAACGTGGTCGGACCTTACGACGTCATTGAAAAATACGGCGCCGAAGCTCTGCGCTACTACCTTCTACGCGAGATTCCGGCCGACGCCGACGGCGACTTCTCCTGGGAGCGCATGGAGATCGTTTACAATACTGATTTGGCTAACGATCTGGGTAATTTGGTCCAGCGCACGGCGGCCATGATCGATAAATATCGCGACGGTGAAATAGGGGAGTTGTCAGCTTCGTCTCACGACGAGACCGCTTACCTGTCGTTTATGAACGAACATCGTTTCGACCGGGCATTGGCCGAGGTTTGGGGCTTGGTGCGCGGCTTGAACCAGTTCATTGACGAAGAGAAGCCGTGGGTCATCGCTAAAGCGGGGGAGGCCGAGGCCGACCACTTGGACGAGGTGTTAGGCCACGTCGTGACCGATCTGCGCCGCGTGGCCGACTTGGTCGAGCCGTTCCTGCCGGTGACCGCCCAGCGCGTCCGCGCCACCTTTGAGGACGGAAAAGTTCATGGCGAAGTCGGTATCTTGTTTCCCAAAGCCGATACGCTAGAGCTGGTCAATTTTGAGGTTAAATAATTGTTGATCGACTCCCACGCGCAAGTGTTGATCGACTCCCATGCGCTCGGGTTGGTCGACAGCCACGCGCACATTCAGTTTGACGATTACGATGAAGATCGCGCGGCGGTAGTCGAGCGCGCGGCCGCCGCCGGCGTCACCAAGATCATAACCGTCGGCTGTGACGCGCGGAGCTCGGCCGCCGCGGTCGAAATGGCCGCCGCTTACGACCGCGTCTGGGCGGCGGTCGGTTTGCACCCGCACGACGCCGCCGCCGGTCGGCCGGCTCTCGACGAGATCGCGCGGCTGGCGCGCGCGCCCAAAGTGGTCGGCATCGGCGAGTGCGGCCTGGATTACTTTAGGCTCGAGGCCTACGCCGGCCGCACGACGATCGTCGCGCAGGAGGCCGCTCTACGCTTTCAGATCGAGTTGGGGCTGGAGCTGAACTTGCCCATGGTTTTTCATATTCGCGACGCCTTCGAGGATTTTTGGCGTATTTTCGACGATTACAAAAATGAGCGCGGCCCGGCCGGAAACGCTGTCCGCGGCGAAGTTCATTGTTTTACCGCCGGCGTTCCGGAGATGCTCGCCGCCGTCGACCGCGGCCTTTACGTGGCGCTTAATGGCGTTATGACTTTTACCAAAGACGAGTCTCAGCTTGCCGCCGCGCGGCAGTTGCCGCTCGACCGGTTGCTGTTGGAAACCGACTGTCCGTATCTTTCGCCCAAGCCGCACCGTGGCCGCCGTAACGAGCCGGCTCATGTCGCCGATACCGCGGCTTTTTTGGCGGCTCTGCGCGGCGAGTCGCTCGAGGAGTTGGCTGGCGCTACGACCGCTAACGCGCAACTGTTGTTCGGCATATAAAATTTGGTTCATCGCGCGGGCGGGCTCGGGAGCTCGGGAGGGCGCGACGGGCGCGACGGGCGCGACGGGCGGGCGCGATGAACGAACGAACGGGCTCGCACGAATGAGCGAGCGGGGGCCTTTTTCAAAGCATAGTGATTTTTATATATTATAATATATAAAAATTAGCTATTATAATATATAAAATATCCCATAGCATTAAAAAGCTACCCCCCTTGGGTTTGCTAAGTGACGCCTGATTAGAGGAGAAAACTAATGACCGATTGGCACGAAAATATCAAAACGGATTCGAAACCGCGCAGGCATCCGGAGACGCCGTTCCGACAACAGCTGGCGGTTGGCATTCGTACTTACCGAAAACAACTAAAGCTTAGTCAATCCGAACTCGCGGACATGGCCGGCACCACCCAAGCCACAATTGTAAAATTGGAAAACGGTCGGGGTAATCCTACTTTAGGAATTATTATTCGCGTTTTTGACGCCTTGGGCCGCGATCCGCTTATGATGTGGCGTGAAAAGTGATTTACCTGGATTACGCTGCCGCGACGCCATTGGATGAAAAGGTGTTTGAGGTCATGAAACCGTTTATGGCCGATTTTTTCGCGAATCCGGCGGCGCGCTACGGCGCGGCTCGGGTAACTAGGCAGGCGCTAGAGGCCGCCCGCGCCAAGGTGGCGGACGCGTTGGGCGCCAAGCCGACGGAAATCGTGTGGACTAGCGGCGGCAGCGAGGGCGATAATCTGGCGGTTCAAGGCGTTTTGCGCGCGGCGGGTTCCGGAGCCAAGTGGGTGACCACGGCCATTGAACATCAGGCCGTGCTCGGGCAAGTAGCGCCGCTCAGCCGCCTCGGGTACCCCTGTACGGTGATGGCCGTGTCTGAGAGCGGCGTCATCGACGCGCGCGCCGTAGCGGCCGCCGTTGACGACAGCACGGTTTTGGTGAGCGTGATGCTGGCCAACAACGAGATAGGAACCATTCAACCGGTGGCGGAGTTGGCCAAAGTCGTGGCGGCGGTGCGAGCCGACCGCGCGGCGCGGGGCATAAGTCGGCCGCTGTATTTGCACACCGACGCGACGGCCGCGGCTAACTTTCTTAGCCTCCAGGTATCGCGGCTCGGCGTCGACCTCATGACGCTCAGCGGCGGCAAGATTTACGGCCCGCGCGGCGCCGGCATTTTGTACGTCCGCCACGGCACGCGGCTGGAGCCGCTGGTTTACGGCGGCGGACAGGAGCGCGGCCGCCGCGCGGGCACCGAAAACGTCGCCGGCGCCGTGGGCTTCGCCGCCGCGCTGGTGGCCGCTCAAGCCGCGCGCGCCGCCGAGTCGCGCCGCCTCGCCGCCCTGCGCGACGCCGCCGAGCGCCGCCTTACGGCCGCCATTTCCGGCGTCGTCGTTAACGGCGATCCGCGCCGTCGCCTGCCCAATTTCCTTAACCTGACCATCCCCGGCGCGGAGGGCACGGCGCTAGTGCTGTATCTGGACAACGCCGGCCTTGCCGCCGCTACCGGCAGCGCTTGCACCACCAACGATCTCGACCCGTCGCACGTGCTGACCGCCATTGGCCGCGGCCGCGACGAGGCGGCTTCCAGTCTGCGGCTGACGCTCGGCCACGCCACCACTCAGGCGCACATTGATCGTCTAGTCGAAGTTTTGCCGCCTATCGTCGAGCGCCTCCGAGCTATTGCCGGACGGCGCCATTCTATAAACTAGGACCGCCAAGCTTAGGCCGGCGCTTTTTGCTGTTATCGGTTTCTATAATTTGCTACAATAAATCTTATGAAACTGCTTGCCTGGATACTCAGTGGCGTACTGGCGGTCTTTCTGCTTGCCGGCGCGGTGGTGTTTTTCGGGTTGGGCTATTATTTGTCGCCTCAGGACAAGCTGGCTAAGTCTGACGCCATTGTCGCTATTTCCGGTGGTGAGACCGCCGCTCGCGCCGAGGAGGCCATTCGGCTGTATAAGGACGGCTGGGCGAGTCATCTCATTTTTTCCGGCGCCGCTCAGGATCCCGGTAGTCCTTCGAACGCCAGCGTCATGGCTGCCGAGGCTAAGGCCGCGGGTGTGCCGAGCGCCGCTATCGCGCTTGACGAGACCTCGGCCGATACGCGGCAAAACGCCGCTAACGTTAAAAATATCGTCGATGCTAAAGGTTATCGATCGATTATTTTAGTGACTTCGCCTTACCACCAGCGCCGCGCCTCTATCTTGTTTCACCGCGCTTTGCCCCGGCAGGTGGCCGTTATCAACCACTCCGCCCCCGATCAGACTTGGAGCCGGTCGCGTTGGTGGGCGACCGCGGCCAGCCGCGCGCTGACCAAGGATGAGATTCAGAAGGTGCTTTACGAGTTATTCCAAGGTGGTAGAGCGTGATTATCGTTGATATCATCATTGTCCTGATGCTGGTTCAGGCGGCCATTAGCGGCCACAAGCGGGGACTCATTCATCTGATACTCGAATTGATTTGCCTGCTGGCCGCCACGGTCACCGCCTTTTTCACTTATCAGGCTTTCGGCGCGGGCATCCGTAACTGGGTGCCGCTGTCGACCTCCCTCACCAACACCATCGCCTTCGCGCTGCTTTGGATATTTTCCGAGACCGTTTACACTCTGGTGATGTGGAATTTTATTTTGGTGCGCATTAAGCAGCAATTTTTGCTTCAAGAAGTTAATGAGTTCGGCGGCGCGATACTGGGCGTCGCTAAAACCGCCGTTATTCTGATCATCGCCCTGCTACTGTTCGTCGGTTTGCCGTTGCAAGCTACCGTTAAGCGGGCCGTTATCGACGCCTATATTCCGAACGCGCTGCTAACCGGCACCGGTTTGTGGCAGGCGTGGATAAGCAGCAGTTTGGGCCGCGACATCGGTGATACGTTGAACTTTTACACCGTGCCGGCCAATGCGGACAGTGAGGTTGTCACCGAGCTCGGTTTTTCGACTACTGACGTTAAGGTCTCGGCCAGCTCGGAGGAGGCTCTTCTCGGTTTGATCAATCACGAACGCGCCGGCAAGCATCTACCGTTGTTAACTATGAACGAAAAGGCCCGTTTGGTAGCTCGCAATTACGCCGTCAAGATGTTGGCCGGCGGCTACTTCAGCCACGTTGATCTGCAGGGCAATACGCCCTACATTCGTTTGCGCGAGGGCGGTGTCGTGTTTGACGCCGCCGGTGAGAACTTGGCCTCGGCGCCGACCGTTCAGCTGGCACACCAGGGACTCATGAACTCCAAGGGTCACCGCGATAACATCCTCTCGCCCTACTTCCGCACCGTCGGCCTCGGCGTGGTGGACGCCGGCGTTTACGGCGTTATGGTGGTCGAAGACTTTACCGATTAACGCGTTTTTGGACTTAGTGCGGAACGCAAGTTCAGACAAAGTAATGCGCAAAATGCGAAAGCCGTATATAATGTTGCGGTAATGAAAACTGTCTATGTCGGCATGAGCGGCGGGGTTGACTCGTCGGTAGCGGCCGCTTTGCTAAAAGCGCAGGGTTTGCGCGTCGTCGGTGTTTACATGAAGAACTGGACGGCCGACGTCGCCGGAGTCGCTTGCTCCTGGCAACAGGACTTGGACGACGCGCGGGCGGCCGCGGCGGTACTGGACATTCCGTTTATAGTCTTGGACTTTCAGGCCGAGTACCGCCGCCACGTCGTCGACGTCATGATCGCCGAATACGCGGTCGGTCGCACGCCCAACCCGGACGTCCTGTGCAACCAAGAAATAAAGTTCCGGTTGTTTTTGACGGCGGCGCTGGCCGCCGGCGCGGACTTGGTGGCTACCGGCCATTACGCGCGCGTCGCCGCCGGTCGTTTGCTCAAGGCGCGTGACACGGCTAAGGATCAAACTTACTTTTTGTATCGGGTCACGCGCGAGGCGCTAGAGCGCACGCTGTTCCCGCTGGGCGATTTAACCAAGCCCGAAGTGCGCGCGCTGGCCGCCGAGTTCGGCCTGCCGACGGCTAATAAGCCCGATTCGCAGGGCATCTGCTTTGTCGGCGAGGTCGGCATTAAAGAGTTCCTGCGCGAATACGCGCCGGCCGAACTCGTGGTGGCCGGCTCCGTCGTGCTACGGCGCGCGGGTGGCACCGACGCGGGTGTCTACGACGCGGGCGAGGTTATTGGCCGCCACGACGGCGCGCTGTTTTACACCATCGGCCAGCGCCACGGCCTCGGTCTCGGCGGCGGCCGTCCCTACTTCGTGGTCGGCAAAGATATGGCGACCGCCACCGTTTACGTCACCGACGATCCCGCCGACGCCGCCCTCGACGCCGCACGCTTTACGCTAACCGACGTCCACTGGATTGATCCCGACCGCGCGCCGGCCTCCGACCGTGACTACGACGTCCGCGTTCGTTACCGCGCCGAGCTCATTCCCGGCCGCCTCGCGCCGACTACGGCCGCCGGTTTCGGCCCGGCCGCCGGTTTCGGCCCGGACGCCACCGCCGCCAGCCGCTACGCCGTCACCCTGTCGCGCCCCGAGCGCGCCGTTTCGCCCGGCCAGTCGGCCGTGGTCTACGACGGCGACGAAGTCCTCGGCGGAGGGTTTATTGTCTAGCGATTTTTTGGCATAATAATCGTGCATCGTGGTTCTCATTCACCAAGGGCTTGAGTCTATACTCGCTTTTCCCAACCTCCATAGCGGTAGAGATTAAAGGTCAGTATGTGTATTTTTTCAAAGTTATGCGAACCAAACTTTTTTCTCCCCGTGGAGTTAGTTTTGTTCGCATAACTTCGCGTGGTGATATGTCCGCAGGTTTATTTGGCGGCCGGTAGTATGTCCGCAGGTTTATTCGGCGGCCGGTAGTATGTCCGCAGATTTATTTTAATAGCCGGCGGTTATGGTCAGGGGGTTAGATCGCGCGGGGATATGATCGTAGGTTTTTGGCAGCCGCGGTAGCATTACCCGTTGATCGCGCTATAATGATCTTATGGTTATCAAAAATTACGACAAATTGGCGAAAACGGCGCTAAGAAGAGACGCGTTAACGATTGTCGAGGCGGGATACGAATCCATCGACATTGAGAAGTTGTTTACTTCAAAGTTGCACATGGAAGGTGACAAGCTTATTCTCGGCGCCAACACCTACGACCTGACCAAGTTCAAGCATATCTACGTGGTCGGCGTCGGCAAGGGATCCGGCCTGGCGGCCAAGGCTATCGAAAAGCTCTTAACCCCGGAGCGCATTACGGCCGGCGCGATCATCGACATCACCACTCGGCGGCTGAAGAAGATTAAATCTTGCAAGGGCACGCACCCGCTACCGTCGGAGCAAAACATCGCTTTTACCGAAGAAATCATTCGCATTATGGAGCTGGCGGATAAAGACGACCTCGTCATTTCCATCATCTGCGGTGGCGGCTCGGCGCTGTTTTGTAAGCCGGGCGGGTTAACCTGCTTAGAACTACAATTTATTTCCAGCGTGCTGTTAAGGGCGGGCGCCAGTATCCAGGAAATCAACACCGTGCGCAAGCATGTGTCGCTCATTCACGGCGGCTACATGGCCAAGTACGCTTACCCGGCGACGGTACTGTCGCTTATTATCTCTGACGTGCCGGGCGATCAGTTGGAGATGGTCTCCAGCGGCCCGACGGTTATGGACACCACCACCAAGGCCGACGCCGAACGCGTGGCCAAACAGTACGGTCTGCCGTCCATCGGCATGATCGAGACGCCCAAGGACGCCAAATACTTCAAGAAGGTGACCAATGTGCTGATCGCCTCCGGTTCGCAGACCGTCGAGGCCATGGCTATCAAGGCGCGCGCGCTCGGCTACCAGCCGGTGGTTTACTCGAAGCGCTTGAGTGGCCTGGCTAAGGAAGTCGGTCCGGCCATGGCCGCGCGCGTCAAGCCCGGCGAGGCGTTATTGGCCTGTGGCGAGACCGAGGTCATTGTGACCCACCCCGGCATGGGTGGCCGCAACCAAGACGTAGTGCTGAGCGCCCTCACCAAACTGCCCGACGACGCGGTGATCATTTCCGCCGCCAGTGACGGCAAGGACAACGTGCCGGTGGCCGGCGGCATCGCCGACGGCGACTGGAGCCGCAAACAGTGCGCCAAGCTGGGCATTGATCCCATGGCTGCCGTGGAGGAAAATCGCGGCTACAAGGCCTTGCATAAGCTGGGCGATCATTTGCTCATAAATCATATTACAGCCAATATTTCCGATTTCATATTGGTACTGAGAGGGAAGGAATAAGATATGGACGCTACTGTTGATAAGGCCGCGACTGAGACCGCCAAACCTAAAATTGTTATTTATGACGCCAAGCCTGAGGACGAGGCGTACTTTGCCGGCGCGCTACCGGGCTTTGAGGTGGTGACTACTCCCGACCACATCACGCCGGAGACGTTAGCGCTGGCCGACGGCGCCGTGGCCGTCGCCATGCACGTCTGTTGCCGTGTCGACGCCAAGGTCATGGACGCCGTGCCGACGCTGAAGCTGGTAGCCGCGCGTTCCACCGGCTTCGACAATGTCGACGCCGCCGAGGCGGCGCGGCGCGGCGTCGCCGTGGTCACCGTACCCAGTTACGGCGAGCACACCGTGGCCGAATACGCTTTTTTGCTGATGCTCGCCGTTAGCCGTAAGCTACCGGCCACGCTCAACGCTACCCGCGCCGGCGAAATCCACGCCGACGACCTGATCGGCTTTGATCTCAACGGTAAAACTCTGGGCGTCGTCGGCACCGGCCACATCGGCCGCCATGTCATTGAGATCGGCCGCGGCTTCGGTATGACCGTGGTCGGCTTCGATCCGTTCCCCAACCCCGAGTTGGCCGCCGACCCGAACTTCAAATATCTGCCGCTGCCCGAGCTGCTGGCCGCTTCCGACGTCGTGACCCTGCACGCGCCGGCTACCGCCGACAACGCGCACATCATTGACGCCGCCGCTTTGAAGCTAATGAAGCCGACCGCCATTCTTGTCAACGACGCGCGCGGCAGTCTGGTCGACACGGCCGCTTTGGTCGAAGCGCTGACCACCGGCGTTATCGCCGGCGCCGGTCTCGATTGCCTCGAAGGAGAGCAGTTCGAGAACACCGACCAAGAGCTCAACCTGTTGCGTCATCGTTCTCACTCCGAGGAACTGCGTCAGGCGCTATGCATCGATATTTTGCTCGGTTTGCCGAACGTCGTTTTGACCTCGCACAACGCTTTTAACAGCGCCGAAGCCTTGCAGCGCATTCGCGAAACTACGGCGCAAAACATCACGGCCTGGCAAAGCGGCGCGCCGGTTAATCTTGTTAAATAGTTAATATATTACAAAACGACCTCGGTTTTCTTTTGCGCGAATCGCACTGAGGGAAGAGAGATGTTAATCTCACAATACCCAACAAAGTTTCAAACTTTGTTGGGTATTGTGCGTAAGTAGTGTGCGCCGGAGATTATTTACTAAAGAAAACGCCCCGTAAAGGGGCGGCAGGTCGGCGGAATCCGGGCGTGGATCCCGCCGACCGTGGCGGTCAGGAACGCACTGTGGCGCGCCGCCAAGAACCAGAGGTTGGTGGCGGCGCGATCACTATTTTTCCATAGGATCAAGGTGAACGCCCCGAGCATGAAGCAGTACGCATACCCTCCTACCGGCCCACGCGCCGGTGGTTACATATTAATACTCTAAAATTCAGTATTGTAAATAAGTGACCGTCACGCTCGAAATGTGTTAAAATCACACCTATGACTACTCAAGAAATTCGCGCCGCTTATCTGAAATACTTTGCCGACCGGGGACACGCCGTTATTCCGCGGGCAAACTTGGTGCCGCAAAACGACGCGACCACCTTGTTTACCGGCTCCGGCATGCAGCCGATGATTCCGTATCTGTTGGGTGAGGAACATCCCGAGGGCGTCCGTTTAGCCGACAGCCAGGTTTGCTTCCGCGCCGAGGACATTGACGAGGTCGGCGACAACCGCCACACCACCTGCTTTGAGATGCTGGGCAACTGGAGCCTGGGCGACTATTTCAAAGACGAGCAGATCCGCTGGATGTGGGATTTTCTCATCAACGTGGTCGGCATCAACCCGAAAAACCTCTACGTCACCTGTTTTATCGGCAATGACGAGGCCAAGGTGCCCAAGGACGAGGAAGCGGCCGGCATCTGGAAAGAGCTGTTCGCGACCGTCGATATTGAGGCCAAAGAGGCCGAAATCGGCAGTGAAGCTCACGGCTACCGGCGCGGCGTCAAGGACGGCGAGCGTATTTTTTATTATGACGATAAAAAGAACTGGTGGAGTCGCAACGGCGGCATGAAAACCACGCCGGTGGGCGACCCCTGCGGTCCCGACTCCGAGATGTTCTATGATTTCGGCACGCCCCACAATCCCGAGTTTGGCGAGCGCTGCCACCCCAACTGCGACTGCGGCCGCTTCATGGAGATCGGCAATAACGTCTTTATGGCCTATCGCAAAGTGGGCGACGGCAAGTTTGAAAAGCTGAAAAACCCGAATGTCGACCACGGTTCCGGCCTCGAGCGCATCGCCGCCGCGGCCAATAATGACCAGGATATGTTCAAAACCAGCCTCATTTGGCCCATCGTCCACAAACTTGAAGAGCTATCCGGCTTTAGTTATGATCAGAACCCGCACGCCATGCGCGTCATCGCCGACCACCTGCGCGCCGCTACTTGGCTGGCCGTCGACGGCGTCGTGCCGAGCAATACCCAACAAGGCTACGTCATGCGCCGCTTTCTGCGCCGCGCCATTCGCCAGGCCTTGGCGCTGGATCTGCGCGAGGACTTTCTTGAGCTGATCGTGCCCGTTATCACCGAGCTTTACCGCGACGACTTCCCCGAGATGGCCGAGCGTGAGCGGCAAGTCATTGAAACCCTCGTTCGCGAGGAGCAGCAGTTCCGCCGCACCTTGGAGCGCGGCGTCCGTGAGTTTGATAGTTTGGCAGCGAGGCTGAACTATGAACAATCAAGAGGTAATGACCAGGAAAAATTCGGCGGGTTGCCCGGATCATTCTTTTTCAAGCTTTTTGATACCTACGGTTTCCCGTATGAATTATCTCTTGAAGAGGCTCACGACAAGGGCATCGCCGTCGATCACCACTGGCGCGAAGATTTTGACAAACTCCTCAAAGAGCAAAAAGACCGCTCCCGCACCGCCACCGCCGGTCAGTTCAAGGGCGGTCTGGCCGATCACTCCGAGATGAGTACCAAGTACCACACCGCCACGCACCTGATGTACCGCGCGCTACGCCTCGTTCTGGGCGACCACGTTATTCAACGCGGTTCCAATATTACGCCCGAGCGCCTGCGTTTTGACTTTAGTCACCCTGACAAGATGACGCCCGTGCAAATCGCCGAGGTTCAGCAAATCGTTAATGAGCAAATCGTCAAAGACTGGCCGGTAACCTGGCGCGAAGAAAACACCAAAGAGGCTCTTGAGCACGGCGTCATGGGCGCCTTCGGCGACAAGTACGGCGACGTGGTCAAGGTTTACACCGTCGGTAACCCGGACGGCGCGCATTACTCGAGCGAAATCTGTGGCGGCCCGCACGTCGACCACACCGGACAATTAGCCGAGGGCGGCAAGCATTTCGTTATCAAAAAAGAAGAGTCCAGCTCCTCCGGCGTTCGCCGTATTAAAGCGGTTTTAGAATAAATGTAAATTAGAGGGTATATCTAATGTTTGTCATGTGTCTGTCTCTCGGAACCGCCGCGCTGGAAATTGCCCGCGACGAAGGGTTGTTGCCAAATAACCGTCTTGGGTTTATCCCGACGGCCGGCATGAGCGATCCCGAGCCGTATTTCGTGCATGATTCGCGCAAGCGGCTGCAGCTTATGGGTTTTGAAATTGTTGATATTTTCGTCGATAGGGAAGATATCGCCGAGATCAAGAGTAAGTTACGATCCGTTGACGGTCTGTTTGTAGCGGGTGGCAACACTTTTTACTTGATGCAAGAACTCCGCCGCAAGAATCTGGTCGAGCTTTTGAAGTTCGAGATTTTAGCCGGTCTGCCGTACTTCGGCGAGAGCGCCGGAGCAGTGATTTTGGCGGCGACCATTGAGCCGTTCGCGCTGTTCGACTCTCCCGACGCCGCGCCCGAGCTGACCGACTATACCGGCCTAGGGCTGGTCGATTTTCTGCCGTTACCTCATGTCAACCAAGTCAAATACGTGGCGGTCTTCTCGCGGTTTATAGCTGAAAATGAGGCCGCTTGGCGCATTGTGCCGATTCGCGACGACCAAGCCTTGGTAGTGCGGAGCGGCGGTGATTACGAGACGGTCGATTCGCCGATAACCGACGTTGTTTAGCGCGAAACCCCGTGGAAGCGGAAAAACGCCGAGGGACGACAGGGTGTTCTAAGAAGTATAGCGATTTTTATATATTATAATATATAAATTTTAACTAATATAATATATAAAATTCCCTATAGTTTCCAAAAGACCCGGTCTGCTCTCGGGCAACTCCCGGTCTGCTCTCGGTCCGTTATCCGTCTGCTCGCGGTTCGTTATTCGTGCTCTCGGCAACTCCCGGTCCGTTCTCGGGCGACTCCCGGTTCGCGGCCGAGCTTTTTCGTGCCGAAGAAAAGAAAAGAGCCACCCCGCGAACGGGATGGCTGTGTGGAACGGCGGTCAGTGGCCGCCCTGCATCTGTTGCAGCGCGCGCTGACCCTCGGCGGCGATGATCATCCGCCGCATCCGGTTGAGGTCACCCTCGGCGACAGTCTCGGGTTCCGAGGCCGTCGCGAGGCCATTGCGGCACAGGCCGAAGCAGATGCCACGGACCTTCACGAGCTCTAGGCCGGTTATACCGGCGATGTCGCGCTCGTGAACCCGGCGACCGTCGCGAGTGGCGGCGTCCAGGGCCTCGAGGACCCGGCAGACGTCGTCGGCGGCAGTAGTGGTATTCGTGGTACTCATCATATTGACTCCTTGAGGTCCGAGATGT